>Ga0137433_1000891_pt1 | contig 14117 bp, 10 predicted proteins | sample EasRivERMZT840_2_FD_102335 | JGI IMG/M metagenome (GOLD analysis project Ga0137433, IMG submission 102335) | Soil microbial communities from meander-bound floodplain in the East River, Colorado, USA - East River MetaG ERMZT840_2 | ecosystem: Environmental > Terrestrial > Soil > Floodplain ...
AGGGCGCCGTTCACGGTCATCGCCTGCGAAGCTTGCCAAGCAGGTGGCGGATTCGGCGCCGCTGACAGGCCGGACGACCCCGAATACAGGATCCAGGTTGTTGCGACCGGCATGAGAGCGAGCAGTCCGAGCGCGATGCAGCCTGCCAGGTATCGCGAGGCCGGCCGGTGTTTTCTGAGCGCGAAGAGAACGACTGAAAGCAGTATGCCGACAAGCAAGCCTTGCCAGACGAAATGGATCAGCGCGCGGCTGATCGCGAGTGCCAACGGCGTCATTTGGAACCTCCTTCGATACGGTCGAGCAGCTTTTCAATCTCCTCCAGATCCTTCGAGGACGACTTCTTCGTTGCCAGCGCCTGCATGACGAGCGCTTTCACCGATCCTCCGAACGCGCGCTGCATCAGATCGCTCACCAGGTGTCGCTGCGTCTTTTCCTGGGAGTATTTCGCGCGATAAATTTGCGGGCGGACGGTCTCATCGCGGTCGACGAGTCCCTTCTCGGTCATGATCTGGAGCATTTTCAAAACGGTCGTGTAGCCCGTCGGTTTGGATTCGTTCAGAATGCCCTGGATGTCGCGGACCGAACGAGGACCCGCGTCCCAGAGCACTTTCAGAATCGAAAGCTCGAGCTTTGTAGGTCGGATTGGTTTGGGTGCCATGACGGCGAGTATTGACGAAAGGTTTCGTCAATGTCAACGAAAACTTTCGTCATTCGGCAATGGGTCCCTGTAGGCGCGGTCTATGACCGCGCGTTCTTCCTGAATCAGAACTGCGCGCGGTCATAGACCGCGCCTACAGAATCCGGGCGGTGACCAGCAACTGACCGACGTGACGTTGCGTGTGCTCCGCCGCGTGAACCAGAAGTCCCAGCACGGTCGAGGGAAGCTGCGCGCGGCCGACACCGCGGTAGTCCTTCAAACACTCAATGTTCGTCTGCCGAAGCTGATCGAGTGCTCGATCGACTTGCGCATGGAAGGAATCAACGAGGTCTTTCGAGTGGATCGCCGGATCCGGCTTGCCCTCGGCGGCAAGCTCGGCGGACTGCATTTCGTTCAGCGATTCGCCGCGCGCATACGTGAACAACCTGTCGATGACACCCGCGAGGTGCTGCAAATGAAATCCGACAGACGCAACGCCGGCGGGCCGCTCCCATAACCGTTCTTCGGTAAAACTATCCATGATCGCGTGAACTTCTTCTCTCGCCTGCAGCAAAGCATGTGCGACCGGCTGGAGCAGTGCCGGCATATCCGGCAGCGGGCCTCTCAGCCACGCTTCAGGCTGCATCATCACGACTTCGCGCCGACCGGTTTTGTCTGCTGCCAGCCGCGTTCGCCGATCTGCTGGCGCCACATGGCGTAATAGAGACCTTTCAACTCGACCAGTTCCTCGTGCCGGCCGGACTCGACGATGCGGCCCCGTTCGAGCACAAAGATTTTGTCCGCATGAATGACGGTCGAAAGACGATGTGCGATCAGGATCGTAATCAGGTCTCTGGACATCGACACATCGCGGATGGTTTCACTGATTTCCTGCTCAGTGAGAGAGTCGAGCGACGATGTCGCTTCATCGAAGACGAGAAGATTCGGATGTCGCAGAAGCGCGCGGGCTATCGACAGTCTTTGTTTTTCGCCGCCCGATACCTTGACCCCGCCTTCACCGATGAGCGTGTCGAGGCCCTTGTCTGCACGAGCAAGAAGGCTGTTACAGGCGGCCTTCTTCAGGACCGCCATGCAGTCGTCGTCCGATGCCGCCGGATTCACGAACAAAAGATTCTCGCGGATGCTGCCCGAGAACAGCTGCGTGTCCTGTGTGACGAGTCCGATGCGTTCACGCAGACCATCCAGATCGATGTCGTTGATGGAAAACCGGTCGTATCGGATATCACCGCCCTGCGGTCTGTAAAGCCCGACCAGAAGCTTCACCATCGTCGTTTTTCCTGAGCCCGAGGGACCGACAAAGGCGATCGTCTGTCCCAGTGAAGCCTTGAATGAGATTCCATCCAGCGCCCTGGTCGTCGCGGTCTGGTGTTGAAATACGACGTTGTCAAATTCCACGTTCGAAACACTGCCTACTGCGACCGGATGAGCCGGGCGTGGCTCCTTGTCCATGCTGAGAATGGTTTCGAAATTGTTGAGTGAAACCTCCGCCTCCCGGTAGATGTTCATCACGTTGCCGACTTCCTGCAGCGGCCCGAAGATGAAGAAGGAGTAGATCCAGCATGAGAAGAACTGTCCCACGGTGATCGCCCGCGTGTAGATGAGATACAGCATCAAACCCAATATCGAAGTTCGCAGCGCGTTCACGCATGTGCCCTGAATGAAGCTGAGGCTTCGCAGGTACTTCACCTTCTTTAATTCGAGCTGCAGGATCTTTCCCGTCGTGCTGTTCAGGCGTTTGATTTCCTGTTGAGCCAGACCAAGACTCTTGACGAGTTCGATATTCCGCAAAGACTCGGTTGTGGCCCCGGCGAGCGCCGTCGTCTCGGCCACGATGACCTTCTGAATCTTTTTGATCTTCCTGCTCAGGACCGAAACAAGCAACCCAAGGACAGGTATTGTGAGGAAGTAAACCACCGCGATCGACCAGTGCACGAACGCGGTGTAGATCATCACGAACACCAGGCCGACGAGCGAAATGAACAGGATGTTCACGACGGAATTCGTCAGGCGTTCGATGTCCGTTCTTACCTTCTGGAGCTTGCCGAGTGTTTCACCGCTACGCTGGTCCTCGAAGACGCTGTACGGCAGTTCGAGCGAATGCCGAATGCCGTCTGAATAAATCCGTGCGCCGAGACGCTGGGTGATGACGTTGATGTAGTAATCCTGGAAGTTCTTCGCGACTCGCGAAACGAAAGCGACGCCCACTGCTGCGGCCAGCAGCAGTCCGACTCCGCGGAGGAACTGGTTGGTCGTGTATTCGCTGTAGCGGGTGGCGTAATCGTCGATGACGTGACGGAAGATAAGAGGATCGAGAAGAGAGAAGATCTGGTTGACGGCCGCGAGGACGAGAATCAGCGCAACCATCGCCCGGTGTTCTTTCAGATACGAAAATAGAAGCTTCATATCTGTAGGCGCGGTCTATGACCGCGCGTCTTTCCTCGATTCAATGCGGGCGGTCATAGACCGCCCCTGCAGTTACTTCTTTTTCCCTTTGGCCGCTGCGCCTTCCTCGAGCGCGGCCTGCGCAGCGGCAAGCCGCGCGACAGGCACCCGGAACGGCGAACAACTCACATACGTCAGACCGATGCGGTGGCAGAATTTCACGGAATCCGGATCCCCGCCGTGCTCGCCGCAAATCCCGAGCTTCAGGTCCGGGCGTTTTGCAGTCCCCTTCTCCACCGCGATCTTCATCAGCAAACCGACGCCGGTCTGGTCGATCGTGGCAAACGGATTCTTTTTTACGATTTCCAAATCGGCGTATGCCGGCAGGAAAGACCCGGAATCGTCGCGGCTCATGCCGAGCGCCATCTGGGTCAGGTCGTTTGTGCCGAAGCTGAAAAACTCCGCCTTCTCCGCGATCTCATCCGCCGTCAGCGCTCCGCGAGGAACTTCGATCATCGTGCCCAGGAGGTAATTCAGTCTGGCCTTCTTCTCCGATGCCACCGCTTTACCCACGTTCCTGACGACCTCCGCCTGCAGATCGAACTCTTTCTGGAATCCGACGAGCGGGATCATGATCTCCGGTTTAGCCTTGATGCCGGCAGCCTGAACCTCCGCCGCGGCTTCGAACACCGCGCGGGCCTGCATCTCCGAGATTTCCTTGTAAACGATGCCGAGACGGCAACCGCGGAATCCCAGCATCGGATTGAACTCGTGAAGGTCTTTCACGCGTTGCCGGATTTTCTGAACCGGTACGCCCATCTTGCGGGCGAGATCTTCCTGCGCGCCGCTTTCGTGAGGCAGGAATTCGTGCAGCGGCGGATCGAGGAATCGGATCGTCGCCGGGTAACCGTTCAACGCCTTGAAGATTCCAACGAAGTCTTCCCGTTGATACGGCAACAGCTTCGCGAGCGCCTTCTTCCGGTCTTCGACCTTCTCGGCCAGAATCATCTCGCGCATCGCGTCGATACGCTCTCCCTCGAAGAACATGTGTTCCGTGCGACACAATCCAATGCCCGTGGCGCCAAACGCAACGGCATTCGCGGTCTGTTCCGGCGTGTCCGCGTTGGTCCGCACCTGCATGCGTGTAACCTTCGAGCACCAATCCATCAGTTGTTTGAACATCTGATAGGTTTTGCTTTCCTTCGGATCCAGTGATTTATCAACGAGGACCTGAACGATTTCAGAAGGCGCCGTTGGCAACTGCCCGTCGTATACAGTTCCGATCGTTCCGTTGATGGAAAGGTAATCTCCTTCCTTGAACGTCTTACCCGCGACGGTCACGGTCCTTGCCGAATAGTCGATCTGCAACGCGCTTGCGCCGCAGACGCACACCTTTCCCATCTGGCGGGCGACCAGGGCAGCGTGAGAACTGACGCCGCCTTTGGCTGTCAGGATCCCTTCGGCCGCAATCATTCCGCGCAGGTCTTCCGGCGACGTTTCATTCCGGACAAGAAGCACCTTTTCGTCGCGCGCTGCAGCTTCAACGGCTCTGGCTGCGTTTAGGTAGATCCTTCCGGAAGCCGCGCCCGGCCCGGCGGGCAGGCCCTTTGCAATGACCTTTGCTTCCTTTTCTGCTTTCTGATCGAAGATCGGCGCAAGAACCTGATCGAGTTGGTCGGCGGGAACGCGCCGAACCGCCGTCTTCCAGTCGATCAGTTTCTCTTTTTCCATGTCGTAAGCTGAACGCACCCACGCGAGTCCCGTGCGCTTGCCCGTGCGCGTCTGCAACATGAAGAGCTTGCCTTCCTGAACCGTGAATTCGATGTCCTGTATGTCTTTGTAGTGGCGCTCGAGCTTCGTGCGGACCTTCATCAGTTCCGCAAAGGCCGCGGGCAAGTGGTTCTTCATCGCCGCGACAGGCTCCGGGGTTCGAACACCGGCCACGACGTCTTCACCCTGCGCGTTAATGAGGAACTCACCGTAAAAGACATTCTCACCGTTGGTGGGATCGCGTGTGAAAGCGACGCCTGAGCCGGACTGTGGACCGGTGTTGCCGAACACCATCGCCTGGACGTTGACCGCAGTCCCCCATTCGTGAGGAATGTTGTATTTCTGGCGGTACACCATCGCGCGGTCGTTCATCCAGGAACCGAATACAGCGCCGATGGCCCCTTCCAGTTGCTTCCAGGGATCGGTCGGGAAACCCTTGCCGGTCCGCTCCCGGACCAGCGCCTTGAATCGCGCGACAAGCTCCTTGAGATCGTCCGGCGTCAGTTCGGTGTCTTCAATGTTCTTGTGATAGCGCTCGTGCTTCAAAGCTTCGATCACCACTTCGAACGGCTCGTGATCCTCGTGCTCGCTCTTCTGCACCCCCATGACGACGTCGCAATACATCTGGATGAAGCGGCGATAGCAATCCCATGCGAAACGATCGTTTTTCGTCGCGGACGCCAGCGCAAGGACGGTCTCGTCGTTGAGACCGAGATTCAGGATCGTGTCCATCATGCCCGGCATGGAATCTCGCGCTCCGGAACGAACCGAAACGAGTAGCGGCATCTTCTTCGTGTCGCCGAATTGAGTGCCCATGATCTTTTCGATCTGCGCGACAGCGGCCTTGATTTTCGCCTGAAGGTCTTTGGGGTAAGTCTTCTTGTTCGCGTAGTAATAAGTGCAGACTTCGGTCGTGATTGTGAAGCCCGGAGGAACGGGCAGGCCGATGCGGGACATTTCCGCAAGATTTGCGCCCTTGCCGCCAAGCAGGGATTTCATGGTGCCGTCGCCGTCCGCCTTGCCGTTGCCGAAGAGATAAATGTATTTCGATGCCTTTTGGAGTGCTTTCGTTGCTTTTGCCATTTTTATCGTTCCGAATAATGTCGAATCCAGTATTGGTTAAGTTCGTGCAGGTTTCTGATTGCACGATCGGGTGCGCCGCCATTGATATCCAGCGGGTGTTTCAAAACTCGATATACAAGGTCCACGACTTCAGTCAGGATGCCGGTCGCGCTTCGATGATCGCAGTCGACGCAGATGACACTTTGGAGTCCGGGCGCCAGGAAGCGCTCATCTTCGCTCTTCAGAGGTCTCGAGCACGAGCCACAGGCGAACAAATCCGGCAGCACTCCAGCGAGCCGCAGCATCCATATTTCGAAGTAACACGACGCGAAGTCGATCGAACAGCCCTGTTCCAGCGCGCGGTGGGTCATTCGAACGAGCCGGAAGACGGCATCCTGCGGTTCGTGTTCCGGCAGGAACCGATCGACCAGCGTCACCATATGACCGGCACACACGGCGCGGTCGTAATCCTCGAACAGCTTCATCGGGGAATCCAGCAGGTCCGCTGACTGGATTCGAACAAGATCGCGATTTTCCTTCTCGAAGAACTGAATACGGGAGTGGGCCAGCGGTTCCAGCGACGCGCCGAATCGGTTTTTCATCTTCCGTGCGCCGTTGGCGACGCCTCGGAGCTTCCCATGATCGCGGCTGAAAAACGCGACGATCCGATCTGCCTCTCCGAGTGGGTATGTCTTCAATATAATCGAATCGCTCTGATGGAGAGCCATACTTAAGTCAACGATCTGCCTCAAAACACGACCTTGAAAAATAACACAATTGATGTGGTCGGCCTCGGGCTAAATGCGATGGACACGATCTGCGTCGTGCCCGTTTTTCCGCGTCCAAACACCAAAACGCACATCGGCGAAGTACGCGTCGAGCCGGGTGGTCAGGTGGCAACCGCAATGACGACGTGTGCGCGCCTCGGACTGAAATCGAGATACATCGGGTCCGTGGGAAACGATGCCTGGGGAACGGCTCAGCTGGCCAGCCTGCGCCAGGAAAACCTGGAGCTTCACGTTCGAGAAGTGGATGGAGCTGTGAGCCAGGTCGCGATCATCGTTCTGGAAGAAGGTATCGGCGAGCGTACGATCCTGTGGCGACGGGATCCGGCGTTGCAGTACCCGGTCGATCAGTTGCGGCGGGATCTGATTACGGATGCCGCCATCCTTCACCTTGACGGCTGTGACACGGCTGCAGCTTTGCAGGCCGCGCGCTGGGCGCATGAGGCGGGCATGAAGATCGTGATCGATATCGACGAGATCTATAATGCCTCGACTCATGAACTGCTTCGCATGGTCGATTACCTGATTGCGAGCTCGGACTTTTCGGAAGATCCGCAGGAGTTAGCCGCTCGCTACGGCTGTCCGGTCGTCGGAATAACTCGGGGAGGCGACGGCGCGGTGTTCGTTGATCGCGGCAGACTCATACGATCTTCCGGTTTCAAAGTACCCGTCGCCGACACGACCGGCGCAGGCGACGTTTTTCACGGTGCCTTTATATATGGTCTGGTTCAAAACTGGGTGCTGGAGGATACCATTCGCTTTGCACACGCGGCAGCCGCGATGAAATGCATGCACATCGGCGCCCGGCGTGGAATCCCAACGCTTTCGGAAGTGCGCGATTTTCTCGATCATGGAGGACGTCCGTGAATGTCTTCGCCCTTGCTCTCCTGACATTGTTGTTGCTCTTCTCCACTTTGCAGGCTCAAAATGCCGGCGCCCGTGTGGAGACGGCCTTTCAGAAGTTCTGGAACGCGCGCACGACCGGTGAAGCCGAACGCGAGGCCGGTGAAGTCCTGAAATCGGGTGTGTCCTTTGATGAGGCGTACCGCCGGCTGAAGGCGGGACGTACATATGATTCGCAGAAAACCGGGATCGTAAAACTCAGTCATCGCAGCGACGGCGTCGAGTACTTCTATGCCGTCACCGTCCCGGCAAACTACGATCCCGCAAAGCGGTATCAGGTCCGCTTTCAGCTTCACGGCGGCGTCAGCGGCCGTGAAAACAATCAGCCGCGCGGAACCGGCGAATCGCCGCTACAAGGCGCGGAGCAGATCTACGTTGTTCCCTATTCCTGGAATGCCTCTCCGTGGTGGAGTGAAGATCAGGTTTTCAATCTGGCCGCGATCACGGACTCACTGAAACGGACTTACAACATCGATGAGAATCGTGTGGTGGTCGCCGGTGTCTCCGATGGCGGGACGGGCGCTTATTACATCGCGATGCGCGAGACGACGCCCTATGCGAGTTTTCTCCCGCTGAACGCGTTCATCATGGTCCTTGCCAACCGGGAGCTCGACGACGGGCTGAACTTTCCAAACAACCTGCGGAACAAGCCGCTGTTCGTGATCAACGGCGGAAGAGATCCGCTTTACCCGATTTCAGCCGTTGAACCTTTCGTCCGGCACTTCATGAGCGGCGTCGAGACGGAGTACGTTCCGCGACCCGAGGCAGGTCATAACACGGCGTGGTGGCCGGATGTGAAAGACAGGTTCGAAAAGTTCGTGACCGACCATCCGCGCGATCCGCATCCGGACAAACTGACCTGGGAAACAGCAAATCTGAAGCGCAATCGCGCGCACTGGCTGGTCATTGATCAACTTGGCGCGCAACCTCAGGACGTCAAGCCGCTGCCGGATCTGAACGTGATGGTCGACCCCACCACGGGAACTTCGTTCGTCCCGATGTTCCGCCGCCCGACCCGCCACGGACGCGTGGATCTGGTTCGTGACGGGAACACGATCCAGGCGACGACCCGTGGTGTAGCGTCTTTCACCCTTCTTCTTTCCCCGGATGAGTTCGATTTCAAGCAGCCCATTAAAGTGGTCACCAACGGCCGCACCGTTTTCAACGGCCGCGTCGAGCCAAATCTGCAGACGCTGATGAAATGGGCCGCTCGCGATAACGACCGCGCGATGCTGTACGGCGCGGAACTCAAGATCAAGTAGTGGGTCAATTTGAAATTTGGCGCATGAAGTTCAGGTAGGCATATATTCCCCGCCTTGGCCAAGGCGGGGTGGCTGCGCGATCAAGAGAATTTCGCGAAGCGACCTTAGCCTCGCGCAGACGGGGCGGTTTGTTCAAGCCACCGATTAATCAGTAGTTGAACGAACCGCCCCGTCCGCTCCATTAAAGGTGGCTTCGCGACATCTTTCTTGATGTCGCGTCCACCCCGCCTTGGCCAAGGCGGGGAGTACACGCATTCCGACTTTATGTGCTAAACCCCCGCCCACCATCCAAGATCAAAGTCACGCTAAACCGCGTGGTATATTGCTCCTTTTGTACTTCAAGGAGAATTCATGGCCGGGGCTACGATGGACAAGATCGTCTCGCTGTGCAAGCGGCGCGGGTTTCTATTTCAGGGAAGCGAGTTATACGGAGGTCTGCAAGGGACGTGGGACTACGGTCCCATGGGCGTCGAACTCAAGAACAATGTCAAACGCGCGTGGTGGCGAGCCAATGTCTACGAGCGTGACGACATGGAAGGCCTCGATGCCGCGATCCTGATGAACAAGGCCGTCCTGCGATACTCCGGCCACGAAGCCACGTTCTCCGACCCTCTGGTCGACTGCCGGAAGTGCAAGAAACGTTTTCGCGCCGATCAGGTTGAGCCGGGCGAAAAATGTCCGGAAGGCGGCATGCACGATCTCACCGAACCCCGGCCATTCAACCTGATGTTCAAAACGACGGTCGGGCCGATCGAGAGCGACGACAGCACCGCTTACCTCCGGCCCGAAACGGCGCAGGGCATCTTCGTGAACTTCAAGAACGTCCTCGATTCCACCAATCGCAAACTGCCCTTTGGCATTGCACAGATCGGAAAGGCGTATCGCAACGAAATCACGCCCCGGAACTTCATCTTTCGAGTTCGCGAGTTCGAACAGATGGAGATCGAGTTCTTCGTCATGCCCGGCACAGATGACGAATGGCATCAGCGCTGGATCGCCGATCGAGTGGGCTGGTATCACCAGTACGGCATTCGTCCAGACAATCTGAAGCAATACGTCCAGAAGCCGGACGAGCTCGCGCACTACGCGAAGGCTACGACCGACCTGCTCTACCGGTTTTTCCCGGAGCGCGAGGACGAGGCGAAGCAGTTCGATGAAGTCGAAGGCATCGCGAACCGCACGGACTACGACCTCGCATGCCATACAAAAGGTGGAAAGACGGTTTTCAAGGACGGCTCGTTCCTTCCCAACGAACACGCCGTTCTGAAACAGACGTATTTCGATCAGCCAACAAACACGCACCTCACGCCGTTCGTGATTGAACCTTCAGGCGGGGTGGATCGAATCACGCTCGCGTTCCTCATGGACGCTTACGAAGAGCAGAAACTGGAAGGCGGAAAAGAGCGAACCGTGCTGCACCTGCATCCGGATCTGTCGCCGGTCAAAGTTGCAGTGATTCCTCTGGCGCGGAACAAACCGGACATGGTCGAGTTGGCGAAGCGCATCAAAAAGAATCTTCAATCGACGGGAAAGCTCCGGTCGCTTTTCGACGACAGCGGCAACATCGGGAAGTGTTATGCGCGCCAGGACGAGATCGGCACGCCGTTCTGCGTGACCGTTGACCACCAGTCGCTTGAAGATCAGCAGGTCACCGTCCGGCATCGCGACACGATGCTTCAGGATCGCATTGCGATCGATTCACTCGAGCGCTATCTCGAGGAACGTCTTCGCCAGTAGGTCACCTACGGTTTTAATGATGCGCGCCAATTCAGAATGACGGTCGGAGCTGAGCGGGCAGGTTCTACCGCGACGGTATTGACCAGGAAACGCTGGCGGTCAGCCGTGACGGCATAGGACAGAAAGCCTGTACTGCGTGTTTGGAACAACGGCTTTGGTGCGCCGGCCTGGAACGTGGCGGTGTTGATAACCGGCACGGCCATGAGGTTGTGTTCAGGGTCCAGGTAGAACAGTTCCTTTTCGTCGCGTCCCCAGCGGGGCACTGAGCCGCCGTTGATCGAAATCTGCCAACGGCCTTCAGGGTGTGAGCCGGAAGCGAATGGCTGAACATAGACTTCCTGCTTGCCGGGCTCGCCTGAAGAGTAAGCGAACCAGCGACCGTCAGGAGAAAGCTGCCCGCATCCATCTTCAGATGGTGTCTCAACCACACGAAATGGCTTGCCGTCGTTTTCGATGGGCAGAGCCCAGACGTTCCATTTGGTCTTTGGATCCCACTCGCGAAAGATGACGTAGCGTCCGTCGTGGGACCAATCGCAGGTAATCTTGCTCTCGCCGGACTTCAGCAGCAATTCATCGTTTTCAGCCCCGGTTGCAACCTTTTGATAAAGATTCCATGTGCCGTCTCGCGCCGAAAAGAAAACGACGCGGCGGCTATCCGGAGACCAGACTGGCGAAGCGTCAGTGGCTGGGCCGAAGGTCAGTCGGGACTCGCTGCGGTGTGCGAGATCGTAGAGCCAGATTGCACGATTGCCGGTCTGCGGGTCGGTTCGATCGGCCGCGACGCGTGTCCCATCCGGGGACAGATTTACATTCGAATATGTCCGCCTCGTGGAATCCGGCGTCAATGCCCCGAGGTTCCGCCCTGCCCGGTCGAACCACAGGAGTTGAGAATAGTGCCCGGGATCGCTGGAGTAGGCGAGTAGCTCGTCGGACACGGAAAAGAAAGAATGGCTGGATGGCTGTGTCACTCCAAGTTGTTCGGCGACAGGAACGGCGACATCGGCCAACTGAGCCCGCGCCGCATCGAACGGCTGAGCCATCAACGTGTGATCACGCAGAAAAAGCAAACGCCCGGCAGCATACAGTCCATTCGAGCTGGTCGCGAGCACGCGGCGCTTGCCGGTAGAGTCGAGTGAGGCGACGTATACTCCCTCGACGTCCGGTTGGGCGCTCTCGACGAAAAACAGGAATTGGCGGCCATCCGGCAAAAACTGCGGCCAGTCGTGAGACGACTCTCCACCTGAAGCGTCGAGCCGGGTGAGCTGTTCAGGTTCGCCGCCCGCTGCGGAGACACGATAGAGCGGCCTTGCCGGATTCGGCGTGAAAAGAATCATGTCTTCGTGATTCCAGGTTCCGCCATAGGAACCGACCTCAGCATCGCATATCGCTTGAGGCGGTCCGCCGGACGCGTCAATCTTGTACAGCTTGCCGTCAGCAAAGAAACCGATGTACCGGCTGTTCGCCGACCAGAATGGAAAACGTGCGCCTTCGGTTTTCGCAAGCGGCTCGTAGGCAGGCGACGAGAGTGAGCGAACCCACAGCTGCGTCTTCCCGCCGGAATCGGCAGCTACGACAATCCGCCGGCTGTCGGGGGAAACGGCATATGAAACAAACGCGGTTCCCTCGGGCGGAATCAGCGAAAGGTCCACTGCCCGAATTTCGGCGGAGTTGTTGTACGAATAGAGCAGCGTGATCGCCCCGATGCCGGCAAGCAAAAGTGCGCAAAACCGCCAGACTTGATAGTCCAGCCCGATGACAGTCGTGCGACGCGTCGTCTTCTCTTCAGCTCCAGCCGTCAACAATTCGGCAAGACCGTTGCAGAACGCACTTGCCCTGGGAGGCCGATCCTGCGGCCGGTAGGCCAGTGCGGTATGTATCTGTTCACGTACGGGGGGTGGCACTTCCGAAGCAAATGGATCCGGTCGTCCCGAAAGCATTTCGCAAGCGATCATGCCCAGCGCGTAGATATCGCTCGCGCTCGAATTCTCGCCCTGGAATTGTTCCGGCGCCATGTATCGGATCGTTCCGGCCGGCATCACAGGGTCTACGCGAGGTTCCGATGACGATTTCTCGGCCCTGGCGATACCGAAATCGATCAGCTTCACCGAGTCGGTTTCATCGCTCAACCGCTGCAACATGATGTTTTCAGGCTTAAGGTCGCGATGAGCGATGCCGAGGGCGTGCGCACCTTCGAGCGCTGCTCCGATCTGCCGCAGGATTGCCGCAGCTCGTGGGTGCGATATAGGTCCCTCCGACAGCGCTTCTCGAAGACTCATTCCGGGAATGTGTTGAATGACGAGAAAAGGAGAACCGTCCGCAAGTTCGCCGACGTCCAGAATGCCGACGATGCCCGGATGATTGATCTGGGCAAGTACCTGCATTTCGTGTTCGACGCGCAACTTCAGTGAACGCCTCTGCCAGCCTTCGGCGCGCATCAGCTTGACGACAACCGGCCGGCCCAGCAGTTCGTCGGTTGCCCGATATACCCGCGCCTGCCCGCCCGTCGCCAGTTCGTGCTCGATGCGATATCGGTCCTTAAGGACCTGTCCTGGAACAAGTGAAGGTTCGGCGAGAGCTTTGCCGAGAGCCGCCCACTGCGCGTCCTCCAGGAAACCATCGTCTTCGGTGTCCTTTGCTAGCAAGGATTCGACTTCGGCGCGGAGGTTCTCATCACCCTCGCAGGCCATTTTCAGGAAAGCGTCCCGGAGGTGGGGCGAAAGAGCGCGAGCCGCGCCAAACAGCGAGGTGACCTTGTTCCAGTGTTCGCTCATCGCTTCATTTTTCCGCGGAGCCAGGCCCGCGCGGTGGCCCAGTCGCGATCGACCGATCTGGCATTGACGCCCAACGCGAGAGCCACTTCGGGCACACTGAGCCCCGTAAAGTATCGGAGCTCCACCACTCGGGCCTGGCGGGGCGAAAGCTGTTCCAGCTCGGACAATGCCCGGTCGAGGTCCAACAGATCCATCGATTGTTCCCCGGTCAACGCAAGCGCCTCATCCAGGGAGATCGCTGTTCGATCTCCTTCACGTTTCTCTGCATTTCGGACGCGGGCCCAATCGATCAGAATCCGCCGCATCACGTTGGCGGCCGCCGCATAGAATTGCGCACGGCTCTCCCAGTCGTGCTGCTCATGCGCGACGAGCCGGAGATACGCTTCATGGACAAGGGCAGTCGGCTCCAGAACGTGGCCGCTTCGCTCGCTCCGGAATCGCCCCCGGGCCAGCTTTTTCAGTTCGGGGTAGATCAATTCCATTAGCCGGGAAGCTGTCGCATCGTCTCCCGATTGGAAATTGCGCAGAAGAAGTGTGACGGTTTTTGCATCTTGCAATATTTCGTCAGGTGAAGCGCGTCCCATCCCGGTCACATCCCAATACCTGTTCTAAGGGGGGCTCAACATAACACATGGAAAAAGTTCTGAAAAGCTTCCCACCGTGTCGTGTCGGTAGCTAATGATGTGTCCGGTGTCTGTAGCAAATGAAATGTCCGGTCTGAAGGGCAGGGTCGAAGTAATGTCGCATTCGCATTGGAGGTTAATGGTGGATGCCGTTATATCCGGCC
>Ga0137433_1000894_pt1 | contig 14077 bp, 13 predicted proteins | sample EasRivERMZT840_2_FD_102335 | JGI IMG/M metagenome (GOLD analysis project Ga0137433, IMG submission 102335) | Soil microbial communities from meander-bound floodplain in the East River, Colorado, USA - East River MetaG ERMZT840_2 | ecosystem: Environmental > Terrestrial > Soil > Floodplain ...
CATTCATTACGCTTGCGAACTTCTCCACTGCAATTTGCCGAGTGCTCCAAGCCTCATCAGTCAATGCCCTTTCAATCTGCTCTGCATTCATTACTTCTGCGAACTTCTCCACTGCAATTTGCCGAGTGCTCCAACCCTCATCAGTCAACAACCTTTCAATTTGCTTTTTGTCAACTGACTCTATTTTTGGTGGCTCTTCACCATCGCATCTTGAACACATATATAATCTATATTAGTTGGTTAATCAATCTCTCTACACCACAAGCAAAGCCGACAACAGAGGTATTTACTTTGCCGTTGGACAACTCGCTTATCAATCGTGAATATCTGCCACCGCCAATTAAAGCCCCTTGCTGGCTTGTGTTGTCTTTTGGTTCAATTTCAAACACAAAGCCATCGTAATAATCTAAGCCACGGACTAGTGTTGTGTCAACAATGACTTCACAAGAAGAAGCCAGCACTGTCTTTATCACACTCACGGAGCTATCAACGTGATCTTTGTATTCTTTAGTGTAGCAATCTGTAATCTGTACTATGTCTTTTAGTGCTTCTTTGTCTCGTTGGTCGTTTGAGTCAAGAACTCGCAAGGGGTTTGTTTCAATCCTTTGCTGCGATAGAGCTGATAACTTGTCACGTCTCTCAATAAGCTGTGCTTTCAACCTCTTAACATACTCTTCACGCGTTGCTACGTCTGCAAGAAAGTTTACCTTTACCACAAGGGTATCCAGCGCTAAGCCAACAAGACGAAGTAGGGCAATGGCTGTGAATAGTAGTCTGCGGTCTTGGATGGGGCAGTCTTTACCGAATAGTTCAAAATTCAGTTGGTTAAACTGCCTGTAGCGTCCTTTCTGTGGTCTGTTGTGCCGAAACACAGCGCCATAAGAAAAATAACCTTGCGGAAGTGGTAGCGTGTGCCTTCCTTGTTCAACAAAGAAGCGCGCAACGCCAGCTGTAAACTCAGGTCTTAATACTAGCTCCTCACTATCGTTGCCACTGCAATTGCTAACCTTGTATATCTCTTTTGATACAACATCACTGCTTTCGCCAAGGTTTCTTTTGTACAAAGAAGCCTGTTCTACTAATGGCGTGTGTAGTGTTCGGTATTTAAAATCGTGCGCTAAACCTTTTGCTTGTTCAATCACGAACTCAAACCTATCTGCGTTTGCGTCAAATAAATCGTGCATACCACGTGGCGGTTGCAAAGAGTGTGTTGTCTTGGTCATAAATAAACTTGCTTAACCGCTTATTTGGTTATTACGCCTGCACAGGCAAGCTACTATATCAGTATAGCACTATACTGATATAGTAGTCAAGTGATTTTTTATTAAAATGGACTAGTCTCAACTAAACAGTCCGCTACGAGCCTTTGGATTACGTCTATCTCCAGCTTGCAACCAGCAACGTTCCATCCATAGCATAGCCGTTCTGCGATGGCTTGCACAAGTTCGGTCGAAAAGACCGCTTTATCTTTTATTTTGTTTTTAGCTTCACGCACCACGAGGTTGTTGTTATATAGTTCGAGATACACCTCCAATACAAGGTCGTCTTCCATTTCAACACAACTTCCTGCTTCCATTTGCTTGAAAGGGTCTGCTTCCGCCTTAGTGTTCCTTTCTGTAATGCGGTTATCGTATATGCTTACATGGCTACTCGTAGAACAGCTATCGTGCGTTATTTCAACCATACCACAAGCAACTACTTTGTAATGCTTGTTCGCAATAGCTGGTTGTCGCAGTGCAAGATTTGCCTTATCGGAAGCATCCTTAGCATCCAAAGCCTTCTCTAAATCATCTAAAGCCTTCTTACAAACTCTCCTAGCCTTCTGATAAGCCTCTCTAGCCTTATCCAAATCCTGCTTTACATTGTCAATTTTACTGCTACTCATAAATAATCTATACGCTTAGTTGGTTAATACATTTTCGCCATCGATAAGCTTCACAACTTCGATAAGCTTCACAATTGCGCACAAATCCATAGTCGCTCCGCGCCTTAATCTTTTGTTGGCTTCCTGCCTGTCTTGCCAATGTCCAGTCCTTATTTCATACTCTGAGATAGGGCAAGAACCTGCAAACATTAACAGTTCGCAACAGTCGGTTAGATTTTCTATAGCGTCAGCTATGTCAGTCTCTGCATCTAACCGCTCTATCACTTCCTTAACGCCTACAACCGCTAATCCCAGTACGCCCTTAAGCTCCTTATCCTCCAACAATCCGCGTAAAATGGCTTTAGCATCTTCTATAAGCCTTTGTGATTTTTCGTTTATCATAAATAATCTATCTTATTTAGTTAATACAATTTACTCTTACTCATCTACCGTATCAGCATCAAAAGATATACTTACACTCTCTACGCCACTGTTCTGCAGCATTGCTCTTTGCACAGTGGCAAGAAACTCCTCTATGCTGCTTGTTTTAAAATTCCAATCTCTAGCTAGGCTGTCGAGAGATTCACCAATGCGCCACATTTCTTTACTTTCCATCTCCGAGCCGTACCCCATGAAGTCCGCTCCCTTAAAGCAAAAACCTCTTGTGTCGCCAAATTCCAAAATACACTCTGTCCCGTATAGGAGAAAGTCTATTCTCATATGTTTTATTGCGATGCACATAAAATCTCTATATTACTTAACAAATTCAGTTACGCAAATCCTGCAAAACTCTGTGTCAAGCCTTGCCGCCGTGGCGGCTGAGCATATGTCCATACACCTTTTAAGACGTTGCTCTCTATGCTGCAATTCTGCGCTTTCCACGCTTAGCGGACACTCAAAGTGCCTTGTGTGCAGTAGCGTTAAGCAACAAACGGCACTTGTCAGGGACAAGATTGCTATCGCTGTGTAAGTCCAAAAACCGATTTTCATATACTTTTGACATACGTACATATTTGCCATAAAATCTCTATCTTATTTGGTTAAAAAATTGCATACACCTTGCGAGCAAATATCATAAATAATCTATCTTATTTGGTTAAAATGTTCCACGTGGAACATTCGGTGAAAGTCCTCGCTGCGTTGGTTCGCTTCTAAGAACCGTTGATACTCCGCGTCTCTGCACTTTTGGTACAAAGCCACCACATCTTTATCATACCCTACGTTGCGTTTGCGTAATACATCTATAACCTCAACCACTGTGGTCGTGCCAAACATCAGACGTTGACCGTTAATTTCGCAGTAAGCCTCGCTGGTGCAGAAGCACAGGTCGGCTCTTTCACCATCCCTTGTGAAATCTACCAGCATTATTAAATCTTTGCCATCTACACGTGGATAGCTATCTAGTATCTTTATTTTTGTCTTTTTCATAAAATCACTATCTTATTTGGTTAATACATTCTTGCCATTTGTGCATCCCTCCACAGTGTGTCGCTTTCTATTACTGCACGGTTGAAAGCGCCTTTTCTGTTCTTGCCATTTGGTACTCGCACCCATTCCATACACAAATCCGATATCGCCGCGTTCCGCTCAATCATAAACCACAGAACTTGCCTTTTCAATCTTGCACGCCCAGAGTTGTAGACTCTAGATAGCAAAGGCGCAATAAGCTCTGGTCTCTCCTCCAGCACAATTCTTGCGCTTTCTTGTGATAGAAGCCAAGCTAAGTCATCATATACCCTATTCATAACTTCCATCACTGCGTCGTCTTTCGTAATACGCATAGTTAAAGCTTTCGTGCCATACCCTATACTCACCCTGCAATCGGCTTCGCTGGCTTCTGTGCCTTTGCAGTCTGCGTAAGCTTGCGGCTTAAACCCTTCCACTTTCATAATAAGCAAAACCGCGTCAGCAAATCTGTGTTCAAGGTTTGGAATCTCCGCCGCCCTTGCTGGTCTTGCAGAGGCTAGCAATATCACACCTAATATCACTCCAGTGAAGCTAAAACCGCATGACTTGCGTAAAAATGCAAAGCCTACACCCAGCAACAACATTGCTGGCAAAATTAAAGAAAAAAACATAAATAATCTATCTTAAAAGTTAATCGTCAAAAGCTTGCAACTCCGCGGTGTCCAAAGGGGTGCGTAATGGACACCGCGGAGTTGCAAGCGTTCAATGTTAAACGTCTGTTTCGTCGCAAAGAGAAACAAGCTGTTCTTCAAGTATGCTCGCTTCGTATTTCAATAGCTTTATTTGGCTTTTGAAGGTTTTTATGTTAGGTTTTGGACTGCCGCTAAAATCCGACTCAGCCAAAAGACCACGCAATTTTTCTAAAGTTTTCTCAATCCTGTTAAGAAGTTTGGAATTTTCAATCATAGATAAATAGTAATTTAAATAGTTATCAACAAGTCTGCACAGACAAGCTACAACATCTATACTGACACAGTTATTCTATTAGTCAAATGTTTTTTGTTTTTTCTAATTAATCTACGCCGCTCCTTGTCATTCATCTTTGCCAAGCGCCTGTTTTTTGCCTTGCGGTTGCGAATTGCTTTAGCTGGTAAAATATATACCCTTGAGCGTTTTTCGATTTCCTCCAAAGAAAAGCTATAACACTCTGTTAAATTACTTGTAGCAGGCGAAAAATGCGATAGCGAATCAGCGCTATCGTGGCTTGCAGAAAAAATCGCATCATATAAAGCGCCTTTGGTGCCAAGTAAAGTTGAGCAAGACCAGACGCGCTCTCTTCGTAAAATTTTACCGCTTTTTGCCGAAACCCTGTTAAAGTAAAAAATTGCCATAAAATCTGCGTCTTATTTGGTTAATAAGGGGTGCGTGCCACGCGCCCCTTAGCATTTTTTACATCCTTCTGGGCATCATTACTGCACAGACAAGCTACTATATCAGTATAGTGCTATACTGATATAGTAGTCAAGTGATTTTTTATTAAAACGGACATTTTATTTGGTGTATCCACGTAGCAGCCTTTGGTAGCCGCACACAGACAAGCCGATACTGTGTAGGTTGAGAGTTTTAAACGCAGCACTATACCCTGCTTGCCATAATATCCTTGCTAATATTATTCTTGTTTGCTTTACATCTGTGTCTTTGAGTGCAACCACAGCCTTGCAAAGATCGCGGTATTTCATTGTGGCTTGAGTCTTGTTGTGCTGGTAATTTGCTACTGGACGCTTGCGATTAAAGACATAGTCAAATTTTTCAATCCACTTTACTGCGAAATTGAAGTATGTTGCTGTGATGCTATCGCGTTGTGCATCGCTTTTGCCAAGTAAGCCAAGCTCGCTGTAAGCATCGTTAATAGAAAAAGGTATGCGTGGCGCGCTGTTTTCTCGGTGTGCCAACCGTGCGGCTTGCTTGGGCATGGGTTGCTTGGTGCAGTCTTTTTTAAAAACTGCTTCTGCTTTTACTTGTATGTCCAGTGGTAGTAAAGATAGTTCGTGTGCAAGAAAGTCGATGTCAACTGTGTGTTTGGATCTGTGTCGAAAGGTAAAACCACCTTCTGCGTTAGGGTATTTAATAGCTACACAGTCGCTGTTGCTTAATTGCGCACGCAAACGGCGTTTTATTGCGTTTTGTTCTTTGGTAGCTATGTAGCTTTCAAAAACTGTGCCATCGGCGTTGTAACGCTCTTGCAAGCCGACTACAGCGCCTTGGTCATAGGTGATTAGTTGCTTTAAACAATTCGCACCGCCACCGATGGCGCGATCGTAGTAGTAGCGTGCGACGCCGTGTCTGTTTGAGTTTTCGCCGTAAGGCCCATAGGTATTGTCGCAACGCGAAGCGTCAAAGGGTATCTGCTGTTCAATGTCACCGTTTTCATAATAGCGCGTATGGACGCCGTCCTCTTTGCCATTTAACCAAAGCCCCTCCGCCTGCGTGTTGCCATCGCGTTCGTAATAGGTAGCGCACCTGCCGTTGAATTTGCCATCTTTGTAGTTTAATTCGCTGCGCGTGTTGCCGCCGTGTTCGTAAAATGCTATGGTGAGACCGTCTTGGATGCGTGCTGCAATTGAGTTAGGGTTTCTAGCAGGAACGAATTTGTAGTTTTCAATACGGTTGGCTTGCCCATTGCTTTTGTAGAAGGTTTCAATTACTAGTTCTTGGTTTTGTTTGTATAGCACGCGGCGCAAAAGGCACGCTCCGTCGTTTGAGTAGTCGCTACATATGCCATCGCGTAAACCGTTTACATAGTAGTGGCGTCTGGTTAATGCACCTTCTGTGTTGTATTGTGTAGATACGCCGATGGGCTTTCCATTCGAGAATACACACTCGGATTGTGTCTCGCCGTTAGGATGGAAGGTTTTTACCAAGCCGTTTGCTAGACCTTTGTGTTTTGGCGTAACGGAAGCAAGGTTGCCTTCGTCCTTGTAGAAAGTGTATTGTAAGCCTTCCTCCTCGCCATCGGCGTTGGTGAGGGTAATTTTGGCTGGCTTGCCATTCTTGTGAAAGGTTGTAAGGCTTTTGATCATACCGTTTGCGTGGTATGTGCTTACAGGCTCGGTAGACGGTCTCAGCCGTGGTTTGCGTCGTGCTGGTAGTGGATTTGCCATAAAGAATGTAGATAAAATAATAATAAAAATTTGTAAGGGTAGTTGCTAAGCTAAGGTGTTAAACTCTTTTGTTGTGTCAAGCTCTTTTGTTAATCTTTGTACTGCTATAGTAAGGTATTCAATTTGTCCTAATAGGACTTTCTTTGAAGGTCTTGTTGTTCTAATTATGTTATCAGTTAAGTCCAACAGATAACAAATTTGTTCAATCTCATACCTTATAGCTGCGCGGTGTCTTGGTCTGATTCTTTGTGGTGTCATATATAAAATTGATTAGTTGTTATATGTAGCTACAACAGCTACAACAATATAGTAGCTTGTTATTTCTATTAGTCAAATACTATTTTAAGATTTATTAATTTGTTTGGCTTCAACATCTGCACTGCATCTGACCGTAATAACCTGACCATAATAAATTGTAGAAAAGTGTAGGGTTTCTCTACTCTTTTGCAAGGTATTGACCACAATCAGACCACAATCAGACCGTAATCAGACCGTAATAAATTGAAGAAAAGCTAGGGTTTCTCTACGGTGACCGTAAAGACCGTAATAAAGTTCAAGTCATTATGTGTATGTGTGTGCGTGTGCGTGTGCGTGTGCGTGTGCGTGTATGTATGTGTGTGTGTGTGCGTACGTATAGTATATATATATTATTATGGTCTTTACGGTCACCGTAGGAAAACACTGAACTTTCTGCCAATTTATTACGGTCTTATTACGGTCTGATTGTGGTCAGAGGGCGATTGTGGTCAGAGTAGAAGGGGGTAGAAAAAGCGGAAAAAGAGGGCAAAAGAGTAGAGAAACACTAGCTTTTCTACTCTTTTGCAAGGGTGTTGTCGTCGTTAAGCCCTCGAGAAGGAGGCGAGGTGGTTGGCTTCTATGTAAGTGAATTTAGCAACAGGGTTGTAAGGATGGGTGTTCGCCCATTTTGTGCAAACGAAACAGTCTTGCTTGTTGAAAACAAAACCGTATAAATCTAAAACAGCACGTGCGCAAATTTTGAAGTCGTTTGAAAGAAAGTGCTTTTCAGGCAAGACAAGGTAAGCAAGTTCACGGTTCGAGGAATGGCAAGTCTTATAACGAAGTTCAATTTGATGCGGTTTAAGCGTGGGTAGATTTCTGCAATACTTGCGCATAGTTGTAAGATGCATGATGCAAGCAAATTCATTACTAGCAAAATTTTTATATAAGACGTTCATAAATAATATAGATTAGGTAGGTAAGTAAAGATAAGAAATGATCCACGTGGAACTAACCAAGCTTGCTTTCAACAACTTGTGCCGAATTTTTGCACCCGCCGTCTAAGACCCACTCTAAGTTGTCTATAGTCACACTGTTTATACACTGCTCGTACGCGTGTTTGCGCCCTTGTTCGTGTTTTGCATCTATAACGTGAAGCGCAATAGTAACAGGATAAAAAAGTACTAGCATCAACATCATTGCATAATCGAATGTGAAATATTTTGTAAAATTCTTAATCATATAAAATTGTATAAGTTGTTATATGTAGCTACAACAGCTACAACAATATAGTAGCTTGTTATTTCTATTAGTCAAATACTATTTTAAGATTTGTTTAATAGATTTCAATTGCACTACTACCGCACTGCGCCTGCGTTGCAGGCTTGTGTTCCACGTGGAACATTGTATGCACTGCACCTGCACTACTACTGCACTGCACACAAAAAACATATGATTTATTTTATAAAATCACTTGACTCTTATGTGAACTGTTGCATACTCGTGAGTAGCAATTGAGCTTGCCCATCTGTGCGTGTCCCCATTCAGTTGAATTTTTGTGGTATCCCATTGACTTATATTTGATAGTAAAAGTGGTTTATATATTTTCGGAAAATATAATTTATCTATTGTTAGTATAGGACTTATATTGAAAGAGGGGGGTGTCTCAAATTCAGCTTATATGCACTTTAAATCTCCCTCTGCCTCTTTCTCCATCAATAAACACTTGACTATTATTAATAACGTTGTTATGTAGACAAAGTTATTAATAATTAAGATTTATACACAATGTCCGACATTCCTAAAGAACTTACACCGTTCAGTGATTTGTTTTCTTTTGTAGAAAAACGAAACCTAGCAGTCCAGCTAGGTTTTAGAGTTCACAAAATGGTTTACTACAGCAACATCAACCAAGAAGAAACACAAAAAATGATTGGGCAGTTCCCAAGAAGAAAAGAGAACAATATGACGATTGATGTTACAGAAAGCAATAAATTAATCTTATCTGCTCTTGCACAACGCGATAAAACTATGCTTGCAGGAAGAAAACAGATTCTTAATCAAATAATAGATAACACTTTTAACAAAGCAATAGAATGCTCAAAAAATACTGCGTTTGACGCTCTAGAACACGGAAAAGATTTCCATACACAAATAGAAAAAATCTACACCACGGAATTTAAACCTAACGGATGCTCTACAATTATTACTGTTGCCTTAGAAGCTTTCGATAAAGATATAGATGAGCAATTAAGCTCGTATTATGCAAATCAAGATGTATGCACAAACTTGTCTTGCGCAACAGAACTTATGGCTCTATCAAAAAATATTATAACATTAATCAATGTCTACTTGGAATTAGAAAAAGAGACTTGGCTTGATAAAATTATGCATACATTTTACAGCGACTTGCCAAACTTGCTTTCTTTTCATAATTGCGATAACTTACTACCACAAGATAATGCTCGTTGTTACGATGAATATAAAGCCGTAGAGGAGTGCTTCGCAAATATACAGGGCGAGGATTTCATCCTTTCTAAGCAAACCACAAAGTCAGGTATTGGATACGCTAGCTACCCTGACAAACGCAAAGATGGTATTGTTACTGAAGATACAATGAAGTACAGTAGTGGCTTAACAGTATTTAGGACAAAGCCTACTGAGTTCCACGAATTATTTGACCAAGAACCTGTTACTTTGCCTTCTCTGCTATATGACCCGCGTCTTAATGCAGAAGTGCCAAAACACTTACTTACTGACAAAGGAACAATAAACGTTACAGGGCAGGTCTTCTTTGACCGCAAGCAGGAAGAAAAATTGCGTAAGGCAACTTACACCGAGGCTACTGGCGGTGCAAAGAACGCGATGTTTATTACATTGCTGTTGCCATTTAAATACCACGCCCCTTCTGCTGACACTGACGGTAAGATTGATTTAGTGTTGCCACATAAAAACAGCCTCGAATTTAACGTACTGTATAAAAATCTACAAAACTTACTGCTAGGTTTAGCTACTTCAAAATCTGGCAAAACGATTAGTGGGGTTACTTATTTTTGTAATTGGGGCGATGCCGATGGCGTACTCGCTAATGGAAAGTTGGACTTTGCATTAAATCCTTCTAACGATTATAGTTATGCTTCAATTGAGATTGAATGCAGCCACGATATCCCTTTACAGGATGCGGTTGAAGGATTTATAGCAGCTTTCGAGTGACGAAAAAAAAATCTTTCACTAAGAAGGACAAAGCGTTGCCAGTCCTTCTTAGTGAAAATATTATTGAAGCTTCTAATGATTTACAAAACCAAATTAATCTACTTTTTGGTAGCTTGCAAATCGAGCGCGCACAGTTTTTTGCAACAGCTGTTGAAGTTGGTGTGCTAATACCAGCAAGTAATGGTGGCTTAGAATGGAATCTGCGCTGGGCTTTGCAAAACAAAATCAAACCTTGGATAGACCAGTATATTTCTCTAATGGAGAGAAGCAAAGACAGCCAACGCTTGGGGTTACAGCTGGTTGGTTATGATAAGATGCTTAGACCGCTCTATCCGCAAAAATCCGCTATTGACGTTGACACAAGACCATTAGATAGCCTTGTCGGACAAATGAACAATGAAGCTAAGCAACTTGGCGTTAAAACCACGGAGATGCAGAAAACTTTAGACGAAATACGGCAGGAGTTAGTTAATAAAGTTTTGAAAGAAAATGAGAGTCAGTAAAAAGACATTTGCTGTACGCCCTTTAGACGGCGAAATGCGCAAGTGGACAGGGGTTTTTGATATAGCACGCCACAAAGAGGCAATGGCGGAATATCTCGATCTCGATGTTCAAAGCACAGAATATTTACTTTATATGCTAAATGAAGATGAATTATTTAGCAGAGAAAGCTTCCCAGCTGTTTGCCATCTTCTGTACGACATTCAACAAAAAGATGGTGGCGGTATGGATTATTTTGTAATGCACCCTCACCAAAGAGCCGTATGTGATGAAATAATAAAACAATTTAAAAAAACAGGGAATACCCACATAGTACTTCCAAAAGGTCGGCAGACTGGTGCTTCAACACTATGCGCTATTCTTGAATGTCATATTGGCTTGCATACAAAAGTTCGTAATGGCGAAAGAAGCGGTTTACGAAATTGTGGTACTGTAGTGCATATCGATAAAGCAAGAGAGATATTATTGAAGTGTAAAAAGAAGTGCTATAGCCTTCGCCTTCTGCGATTACTCTACACAAGAGATACAGGAATGATATGCGAAGAGCCTTATGCTCGGTTGCACGATTGGCTCTTCGCACCAGCAAAAAGGCAATATATGGTTTCTACTATCTATGGACACAATATGGAAACTAGTGTACACAGTGACAGAGAAGGAAAAATGCAACCTTTTGTCAGTTCCCAGCTACACTCATTGCATTGCTCGGAGGCTTATGCTTACTCAAGGTATAATATGGCAAAGATGCTTAGTACGCTTTCAGGTCAAAGCGATAAGTATGTAGTAGTTGAAAGTTCACTTGATGGTAGGAGGGGCTGTATTTACGAATTGATGGATGAATGCGGTTTTATTGATTATGAAGCAGCAAACAAAGGTGCGAGCTTTTATCAGTCAAGAACTCACGCATATATGTTTATCTTTCTTAAGTGGATTGATGATGTATCTGCGAGGTCGTCAACAGAGTCGATCCCAGATGAATGGGAGCCATATCCGCACATTTTAGAACATCTTGAAGCGAATAACATACCGCCAGAGTCGCTTGACCGAGAGCAATTGCACTGGATTAACGACAAGGTCGGCAGAGGCACTGAGCTACAACAAAGGCAACTATGGGGTGAGTATCCTTGCTGCCTTGACGATGCTGTGGCATCTGCAGAAGCATCAACTTTCTTTCAAGAAGAGGCTTGTCGTAAAGCTTTAAAGCGCGCGCCTTTAGATATTGCAATGCTTGCCTCGCGCTACAACAAAATGCCAAGTCTTGTTATGGGTATTGACCTTGGTTATACTACAGACAAAATTGCTATCGCTTGTTTGTGTGGTTTTTACGATGAAGACGAGGAGCTTGTTAGTGGTAATGTATTTCACCTAGAGACTCTGCGACACTCAAGAGCGGTGGGAAGGGAGTACTACCAAATTATTTTTAATCGTGTAGTTGAATTAAGTAAACAATGCAGGCTTAAACCTGCTGTTGTTAATGTTGACTTATCGGAGGCAGGGGGGAGTGTTAATGTTGGACATTTTCACGAATTGGCAAAGGAATATAAGTATTTTATTGACACTGAACAAGTATCACTTGAGGATGTGTTTGTTCAAGCAACATTTGGAAGAAGCAGTAATGAAAAGATGGATGCGAATGATTACACCAATCACCGCGGCAGAATGTACAGCCTTTTGAGAAAATCAATTGACGCTGGCTCAATTAAGTTGCCAGATGACACTAACCTTGAAGCAGAGCTTACTTCTATTCTTGCAACCGAGAAGAGTGGAAAGTTTACTCTGGAAGAGAAAGCAGCACTGAAGAAACGCTTACGCCATTCGCCTGACCGAATGGACGCCTGTGCATTACTTTACTATTCGCTTCCTTTCGGTTTAAAGAAACAGTTTGACTTTTTTACAGTTGAAGGCGAATGGTTAAAGAGCATAGCATAAAAATATTATAGTATGAATATTAAAGATTTAACCGAAAAGGAGAGCGAGGAGCTAGCACGCAAAATCCGTGCATCAGAGATGCGTCTTAGATCTGATTGGATAATCCACGTCTCCCCAAGCGCTGGCGGTAGTAAACTTTTACAGGTTGTGCCATATATTTACGACCGTTACGATTTATTGGCAATGCAAATCGGGCCATATGTCTTAGGTGGTGTATACACTAATATTAGCTCTGGCACAATCCGCCAAAGTGATAAGCAGTACAGGACAAGCGGATTACTTTCGCCTTTGATTAAAAACATTGTCGTTAAAGCGATTAATGACCTCGCCACAGCAGAGATTAAAGTTTTGCCGCCAATACCAGAAAAGTTCAACGATGCACAGAAAAAAGAGTATAGTGCGTTTTTTGACAAAATCAGTCTATACGCCAGTGGTATGCTTGTTGGCGGACTACTTGATATTTCATCAGGATCTTTGCAGGATATGCTAGAATCTTTACTATGCTTTGGTATAACAGGATACAATGTTACTTTACGCGATTACGCAGCGAAGCCAGTTGTAAAGTTTGTTCCGCCCGGCTCAATCTTTGCTGAGTTGGATAACCAAACTAGAGAATACACTAGGTATTTTTACAAGCAAGTCCATACCTTGCACGAGTTTAATACTTGGTTTGTGACGAGAGATAAGGAAGGAAAAGAGGTTGATGTCAAAACACAAATACCAAAAGTAGAGGAGCTAGATAGAGGCGTGACAGTTATTTACTGCTTAACTCGTGTAATTAAAGACAATATTATCACATGGGAGCAGACCGCCGTAGTTGATAATGGAACATACCCAATTACAAACGTCACTGATGGCAACGGCGTCAATGTCGCTCTTAGCGTTGAAGAATTAAAGTATTCAAAGTCTCTTTGTGGCGTGTTGGAGTTTAGAGACAAAGATAGGGAGGTTTTGTCGTATCCGCCGTTTGGCTTGATAGCTATTAATACTAGAGATACCGATTCGTATGGCTATCCACCCTTAGCCGCAGTACTACATCGCCTTTCTGCTTTAAACAAATTAGAAGCAACTCTTAATGGGGCGGTTGAAAAGATGCTACAACCTGACTTGGCAGTGGATAAAGGGTTGGCAAATAATACTAGCAACCAGCTTAACGCAAGACTGGCAGATCCTTACGCAGCTGCGTCTAGGGTTTTTAAATACGATGCTGCGGCTGGCGTTATACCTGTACAACAAATACTCCTAACAACACCAATAGAAAACGTCCTGCAAGTGGAAAAGGAGCTTTTGCTTTGGTTTCAAGACTTTTTTGGCAGCGTTGGAGAGGGCTATCTTGAACAGCCTGTTGATAGAATGACTGCACAAGAGCTTAGTTCACGGCAACAAGCCGCTGGGATTGGCTTAAAAGCTTACACCGAAGAAGCAGTCACAAAAATAAGAAAGTTGCTAGCGAATATTATCGTACCGTTAGTTTCAACTCTTGTCTATTCTACTTTTGAGGGGGAGTTAGATAAAGATGTTAAAAAAAGCATTGAAGAGTTGTTTGTTGATGGTGAACTTGATACTAGCCTTGTCGGTATTGTATGCACGCCTAATACATCTGCGACACAAAGGCAAATGGAGCTCGAGTCTTTAATGGCTTTAACAAACTATGCAATGCAAGTTGGACAAGTTAGTGTGGAGGCGGCCATGGGCATTAATTACTTTAAGCTTCAAGAAAGATTTGCAGAATTACATAACATCGCAGAGTTTGTTAAGCCAATCGAGG
>Ga0137433_1000897_pt1 | contig 14045 bp, 9 predicted proteins | sample EasRivERMZT840_2_FD_102335 | JGI IMG/M metagenome (GOLD analysis project Ga0137433, IMG submission 102335) | Soil microbial communities from meander-bound floodplain in the East River, Colorado, USA - East River MetaG ERMZT840_2 | ecosystem: Environmental > Terrestrial > Soil > Floodplain ...
GCCGGCCCGCCACACCCCGCGCCGCGCCATCGCCTTGTGCATCTCGTCGTTCAAGCCGACGTCATGCGCGATGGACCAGATCCCCGCCTCGATCGCGCGGCGCGCGCCGTCCACCGTCTGCACGTGCCCCTCCACCTTGAGCCCCGCCTTCGCCGCCTCGGCGATGAACAGGCGAATCTCCTCGACGGTATAGCCCCACGCCTTGCAGTCCACGCAGATCTTGATGACCCGCGCGCCGAACAGCGCGTTCTGCCGCACCGCCTTGACGATCTCGTCGGGCGTGTCGGCGTCGAGATACTCGGGATAGACGATGTTGTGCTCGCGCGCCATCTCGGGCGTCGGCCAGAACTGGCCACCCATGCCGCCGATGATGATCCCGGAGTTGATGATCGTGGGCCCCGGAATCCACCCCTGCTCGATCGCGATGCGCAGCGCGGCGTCGGCGTAGTTGCCCGCATTCCCCATATCGCGCACGACCGTGAACCCCGCCGAGAGCATCTGGATGCCGTTCGAGGCCGCCTGAATGGCGCGCAGCGGCGTGCCGTCCATCACGTACGTGAAATAGTAGACGTTGCTCTCCGGGTCTTCCTTGTAGGTGAGCGCGAGATGGTTGTGCGCGTCCACGAGCCCGGGAAGCACCGTCAGATCGGAGAGATCGATCACCTCCGCACCGGCGGGAATCGCCACGTTCGCCGCCGGCCCCACGGCTGTGAACTTGCCGGCCTCGACGAGGATCACCTGGTTCGTGCTCGCGGTCCCCGTCTCGGGATCGATCAGACGGCCGGCGCGGATTGCGGTGACCTGAGCGTCCAGCGCTGGGGTGAAGAGCAGGGCGGCGAGGGCGGCGAGAAGCAGATGGCGGAGCGGCATCGCGAGCGACTCCCGTTGGGTGTGGGAGGGATAATCCCATCCTTCTTTTCTTTTTACAAGAAGCCACCCAGCATGTCAGGATCTGCTTTACAGCAGATCCTTCGCCCCCTTCGGGGGCTCAGGATGACAGCTGCCGCGCTTCCTTTTGGAAAAAGGAGAGGGGTAGAAAGGCGAAAGCCGGAGAGCTCTCGCTCCCCGGCTTTCAGCGGCAACTTCACACGTGCAAGCATGATAGTATGACGTTTTCCTCACCGCAAGCGCGGCCGTGCTGGTGGTGGGAGTCGAACCCACACGAGCTTGCGCTCCGCAACGTGTGAAGTTGCCGCGTCTACCAGTTCCGCCACACCAGCACCGAGCGGTCGCAGACCCTGGCATACCCGAAGGCCAAAACGGGACGTCACACGCGGCACCGAGCCGCGGCTCGAAGCTAGCGGTGGTATTCGCGTAAGCTGAACAAAAGGAACGCTTGCCGGATCAGAAATCCGCAGTGACCGTTGCAATGTCTCACCCCAGTCGCACATTCTCACATATGCCTCACCGCCTCTCCAAATCCCGCTACACCGCCGGCGTGCAATGTCACAAATACCTGTGGTGGAAAGTGCACGAGCCTTTGGCGGTCGAGCTTCAGCCGGACAAAGTGCTCAAGGACCGCTTCGACCAAGGCACGCAGGTGGGAGTGCTGGCACGCGACCGCTTCCCCGGTGGCGGGCTCATCGACCTGCCGCACACCGCCGTCGACGAGCGCGTCACGCTCACGCGCAAACTGATCGACGACGGCGCCCCGGCGATCTTCGAAGCGAGCTTCTTCGCCGACAACACATTCGTCGCGGTCGACGTCCTCACGCCACAGGACGGCGGGTTCCACCTCACGGAGGTGAAGTCGTCGTCCTCACAAAAGGAGGAGCACCTCCCCGATGTCGCGGTGCAGATCCACGTGCTCGAGCGGAGCGGCATTCACATCACGGGCGTGGACGTCATGCACCTCAACAAGGAATGCCACTTCCCGGACCTGCCGAACCTCTTCGAGCGCACCGATGTGACCGAAGCGGTGCAGCCGCTGCTCGGCAAAGTCGGCTGGGAAATCGACGCGCAGCTCCAGATGCTCGACGGCCCGCTGCCCGACATTCCGATCGGCTTGCAGTGCCACGAGCCGTACAAGTGTCCGTTCATGGAGCGCTGCTGGCCCAAAGATCCCGATCACATCATGCGGCTCTACAACATCGGGCCCAAGAAGGGGTGCGACTTCCTGCTGACCGGCGTGAACCGGATCTCCGACCTGCCCGCCACCAAGAAGCTCAACGTCACGCAGAAGCGGCAGATCCGCGCGATGCAAGAGAGCCGGATCATTGTCGAACCGGGCTTAGGAAAGGCTTTGGAAGCGCTCGACGGCAAGCTCGGCTTTCTCGACTTCGAGACGATTTCCCGCGCGGTGCCGGTGTGGCCGGGCATGGCGCCGTGGGAGCAGGCGCCGGCGCAATTCAGCTATCACGAAGCCAACGGCGACGGGACGTACACCCACGCCGAGTACCTGGCAGAGGGACCCAAGGACTGCCGGCCGGAGCTGGCGCGCCGCATGGTCGAGGCGACTAGAAATGCGGAAAAAGTCGCGACCTACTCAGGCTTCGAGAAGACGAAGATCCGGGGGCTGCAGAAAGCTGTACCAGAATTCCGAGCTGAACTCGAGACGCTCGAGGGGAAGTTGGTGGATCTATTGCCCATCGTTCGGGAGAACGTATACCACCCGGAGTTCCTCGGCAGCTTCAGCCTCAAATACGTGCTGCACCCGCTCGTGCCGGAGCTGACCTACGACGATCTCGTGATCGTGGACGGGCTCGTGGCGAGCGTAGAGATCGCCCGGCTGCTGTTTGTGGCGGGGAAGATTCCCAAGGAAGAGCATGATCGGGTGCGGCAGGACCTGCTGAACTATTGTGAGCGGGATACGTGGGCGATGGTGAAGGTGTTGGAGCGGCTGAGAGAATTGGCCAACTAGTATGTTGAGCCGACTCCCCATGACCTCGGGTCGCTCGATTCGCGAGATTGCGTCATAGACGGCCGAACCGTGAACGCGCTCGCTTGCTCGGGCTTCTCGGCAATCGTCCGAACTCCGCCGAAAAATTCCGCGACGCCGCGCACCACTTGTTCTTCCTGCCCCTGCAACTCCAATTCGGATATGAGAGCCTTGGCCTCACTCGCGAGTGTCGCCAGGTTCGTGTCGATTTCTTGTGCCCCATTTACGAGAGCGTAAACTTGGATGTCGTTCATCATTCGAAGCACGTCATCAAGACAGAGAAAACTCTCGAAAAGAAAGAGGCAAATCCCAGCAGGGAGCGCACGCCATGTGCCGGTGGCACCCGGCGCTACAACGCGCTCGGGGTCCCGTCGATAGTCACCAATCGCATTCTCGTGAAACACACTTATACGAAGGTGCTCGATCGAATCCAGGAGATAGTTAGTGTAGAGATCCTCCGCGGTCTCTTCACGACCTGGCGTCCAAATCAATGAGCGCCCCAAGGCCAGTTCGACCGCGGCGCGACCCCACTCCGCATCCAGATAGTCCAACACTTGACGCGTATCCTCGAAAAGCGCGACGGCGGCTGGGTAAGAGGTAGGGTTGATTGGATCGAACTTTGGGAGTTCCTCCCCCAAGAAGCTCGAACTGGCGCGCCTCTCGAAGCTGTCAAGCAACTGAACACGGCGGGAGGGGTCTGGTGGACCTATGACCTCTACCGCTGGCACAGACAATAGGTCCTCGTGGTAGCGGTCGTCGTCCTCGGGAAATAGACCCGCTCGAATCCCAAGCTCTAGAAGGCCCAGTTTCTCGCTAACACGATACGTTGGATACGAAGACCAGGTGAGTCGAGATCCTCCGAAGTCAACGAATTCCTTGTCAGTGTCGACTAGACGCCCACCCGCCTCTCGGGCATAACGCGCACCGTCGGCGTTGTACGCCGCCAGGAAAGCGTCGAGATTCGCCTTTTGCACTACGGGGCTGTCAGGCATCCCGCAATACGCTCAAGTGGATCTTGATTGCCGTCGTCGGCCTTGCAGACCGACACGTGGTTAGTCCCGTCCACCGGCGGGAAGGGAGGCGGGTCTGAGAGAAACGGCGTCGTCTCCACGACCTGTTCGATGTCCGCGATCACGACTCCCCACGCCGTCATCGTCGGCGTTCGAGGCAGGAGCTGCTCGGTCTGGGCGGAGAGGGCCTTCAAGGTTGTGCTATCCTGTTCCAGCTCGCTTAAGCATGGATACGCGGTTCGGAACAACGCCTCAAGGGGTAACGGAATCGGTGCAAGCGTCATGTGAAGCAATTCTTTCACCCGAGCGCCCATATGCGCTGGGGCGAAGAGGAGGAGCCGCGTTCTCCCCGGCCACGCTTGGCCACTGTTCACGGCATCGATCATCGCGCGTCGAGCGAGTAGCGCGCCCAGAGAGTGACAAACCAAGAGCAGTGACTTGTAGCGGAAGTCTGGCTTACGAACCAACGTGAATCCCGCGTTCGCTACGATGCTTACCGGGTTGCTTTCCGCCGCATCACAGATTCCCATGATATCCAGCGCGAGGCGCTGAACCTGCCGACCCCGACAACTGTAGTCGTAAAACAGCAGATCACATCCAGCGAATCGATCGTCAGCCAGCAAGCGGCCCGCTGCTTTACCCCAGGTCTTGGTTCCTTTACCGCGAAATCCATGGACGAAGAGAATCAGTGACTCAGGTGGCGAAAGCGCCAAGTAAATCACGCTGCGCCGACCCTTGGGGAATGGGAGCCCGATAGAGTGACTAGACACGACACTCGATACTGCACGTTCGACCGGCCGTCGCAAGAGGGCTGCTCAAACTGCGATAGGCTCGCCGTGGGGGAGGAGCAAATCCCGTCGAGATGGGAGTTGCGAAAGCTCGAGGCCGTTGCATGAGGTCGCGCGGCTCGAACGGTTCGCTACGGCGTCGTGGTGACGGCGACCTTAGCAACGCTGAGCTGCCGATCCTGACCACCGTTGAGCATGAACCGTCTGACCTGCTGCGCCCACCCGCGCAGTTCAGAGACATTCCTGGACTTCTGCGATCGCGCCACAACTTCGATGACCTTTGCCGCCGTTGCCCAGTCGGGATGGTCGTGGCCCCGTAGCTCCTCGACCACCGAGTCCATCGAGAGGCCGGGATGACACTCGGCCAGCTCCCTGAGAATCTGGGGAGACGAGGATGGTACTCCCGTCCCGATGACCAGGAGTCCGATGACGATCTGATACGGACCCGACCTCTGCCCGCCATCATCGGCGGCACGTTGGGTAATGAAGGTACTCAGCTGGCTATCGGGCATCCCCGCCTTGATCAGACGATAGGCATTGACGAATCGTTTGACCCGACGAGGTGACGTCCCGACATACCCGGCCAAGTAGCGCATGTAGTCGAGCTCGATCGCTGCAATTTGGACTTCGGCGGGGGGTATTCCCGCGACCGCGCCGGGACTTGTTCCGGATCCGGCTGGAGGGGGAAGTGAGTCGCCCGCCGCACCCACCAATGACGCCAGGTACGCCGCTGCCTGGGAAACCGTCATGGGCTCGAGCCAAAAAGCGATCTGGAAAATCTTCTCAAGGTAATCCTGCGGACTGAGGTTCTCCATCTTCGGCGGCGCCGCGCCATGTCCTTTCCCCACCGCGTCGGCGCCTTCCCCGTCAGCGAGCCACTTATAGCTCTGCTTCAAGGATTCAATCACCCACTGGGCATCGACGGCGACGACCACCACAAACAACTCGAACGCGAGCAGCATGTGAACCAGTTGGAGCACACGCACGACGTCGAGTGGTTTGCAGCGATCGAGGTCGTCGACGTAGAGGATCACGCGATCCACCGGCCGCGGCGGAGCCACGGGCGCGCCCTGGCTAGCCGGCGGGGGCACCGCGGGACCAAGGCTCCGCTGGTCACGCAGGATTCGGCTCAGCTTCTCGAGATCCGCGCGCGCCAGTGAGAGCGTGGTCAACTCCTTATTGTAGGTCTGGTCGTCGATCCGGCTCGATGCCAGCTGCAGTATCTGTGCGGGAAGCGTGGCGTTGGCTGCCTCGACTCGGGCGCGCGCCAGCCCCGCACGCGCGGCGACGAGTCCCGCGGCTGCTGTGGCGGCGCTCGCCTGTGCCGCGTCGAGGGTCGCGCGCGCTTTTTGAACGGCCGGGTCATTCGCGATGGTCTCCTCGTACTTCTTCATTACCTGAGCCACTGCCTTGTCGAGCTTCGACACGACGCCGGCTGCCGCGCGGGCCAATGTACCGACGACGGCAACCGCACCCGTAATGAACGACAACCATTGCGTGACTTGAGTCTTCCCGAGTACCAGCGAGGTCGCCCACGCAACGAGCGGTGGAATGACGAGCACCAGCGCGGCGAAGCAGAGCGTCTTCACCCACCCGATTTCGGCGAGAATGCGAGCGGGTCTGCGCCGGAGGTCGGTGAGGCGATTGCGCAAGTGTTCGACACTCGTGACGGTGTCGCCGACCGCCTCGATCACGCCACTATCCCTCACAGCGGCCGATGTCTCGACCGCTTGTTTCGTCGCTGTCCAGACGCTATCAAGCGCCGCCTGAAAGGACGTTGCGGCTTCCGCGGCGGCAGCTGTCTTGGCCGTAAGCGCGATTTCGGCCTCGTTCACCGTCGTCTGCGCAGCACGGTGCACCGCCTCAGCGGCCTCCGTTCTTCGAGTGACCGTCTCGAGCTCGTCCAGCTTCTGCTGCCACAGGGCCTTCCCGTCCATCACCGGATCGTCCTGGATATGGCGGCGGAGCTCGCGCAGAATCGTGTCTACCAGACTAGAGGTGAGCGCACTCTCGGCGAAGTGCCAGGCATTGAAATCGACGTGCACGACATTGCGGACGTACGGCGTCGCCTTCCCGTCAGCCACCGCTTGCTTGGCCTTTTTGGCTAAGTCCGCGACCTCGCGGCGCAGACGCTTGAGGAATGTTGTCTTGCCGGAACCCCAAGGGCCAAAGAGCCCGATCGAGAGTGGTGGTTCCAGACTCTGTGAAGCCAGCAGGGCCGCAAAGGTCCTGACATCCCGACGAATGCCCAGGGGATCGCTGGCCCAGCCCTCATCCCGGCGCACGACGGCTTCTGGCTCGTCACTGTTGAGTGCCAGGGGACGGCCGGCCTGAACCTCCTCTTCCTCACCGAGCGCTTTGCGCCATACTTCGCTGGATTCACCCTTCGCTGCTGCAAATTGAATCAGTGCGATTCGTAGCTCGCGCAGTTTGAGACCCATCGGCCCGAGCGTGTCGTCGGCACCCACGCGCCGCGACACGAGAGCTCCAGCGAGGTGCAGCACGCTGACGAGCGGTTCTGCGTCGCTCACCACCTGCATGGAGACCTCGAGATCGCGAGCGGTCTCCAGGGTGTTGAGCGTGCGCACACTGATATCCAAGGCCGTGAATGGCAGGACCGGCTTCGCGGGCCCCTGCTCGGCTCGATACTCCTGAAGCACCCGCTGGTATTCTGAACCGGCAGCGTCCACGGCAAGCAAGAGCGGTTTGATTGCGGCGGCGACGGCGGCATTGCTGCGTGCCGTGGCGATCAACGCGTGGAACACGGTTTTCAGCCGTAGCCAGTCATCCTTGCGGTTCGCGTGATACGCTGCCGCCTCAGCAAGAACGGCGCTCGTCTGTGGGTCGCCAGGAAACGCCAGTGCATCGCCCTTGACTTCCTCTTGCTCGAAGGCACGCGCGGCTGCGGCCGGTGCGGGCCGATGACTCGCTTCGATCCATTGCTCCGCGGTATAACGGGGCGGGACCCAGTCAAAGAAAGCCTTGCGCCACTTGGCGTTTTGAAATCGCCAATTCTTCAATTGGCGGCGGTGGGCCGGGGGCGGATTGAGGACATAGGATGCAACCAGGTGCCTCACGCCGATGTCGCTGCCGCCGACCCGCAGTGCCCACGCCTCGGCGGTCTCGAGCACACCGCGCGCGGATGGCGTCAGCAGGTGTTTGTCGGCGGATAATCGAACAGACGGTGGCTTTCCGGGCGCAGGCACCAGACTCTGGACCGTCTGGCGATCGGTGTCCTTCTCGGACAGCACCGAATCCGGCTCCGGTCCGAGCTCAGGAGCCAATTTGGCAAACCACTGACTGGTGGCGTCCGGGCCTTCAAGCAACGCGAGGATGAGCGTGCTGAAGGTGATTGCACAGGCGTCGGTCGGTTCTACGTGCAATCCGATAGCGTAGGCGTGCTCAAAGATCCGCAAAGCCTCTTGGTCGAGCGGCAGCGACCGAGGCGGAGGATACTCCGCGACCCAGTCGGACTGTACGAGCGGCGACGAAACACCGGGTCCACGGGTTGGGGGAACCGTGATCGTCGCGGCCTGACCTTTTAGTGCTGATGGCGCAGTCATGTGGCGGGGACAACACAAGCGATTCGTTTGAGGACGGCTATAACAAAACGAGCGGTCCGGCCGACCTCAGGCAGCAGCGAACGCCTCACTGTTTACTCTCGGGTCCGCGTTCGCGGCCGGCGGGACTATCGTCCCCTCCCACGCCTTGTAACCGTATCCGCGGTCCGAATCAAGATTCCAATTCGTGAACGCAGCGCTCTTGTGCTCTTCCGAAGCACTTGCGTCACCGGCGGTCTGGATCATCCACGTCGTGAAATCGATCGCATTGCCGATCCGCTTCTGCTGCCGCTCGTATTGCCGGGTGAGGTCGGGATTTGACGAGCCAGCATAGGAGAGGAGATCGGCGAGCGAAAACGGCGTGGTACGAATGAAATCCAGCGGTGTCACCAGATTCGAGGCCGCGTAGTAGTCAGCAAGTGTGTTCGGCGACTCCACTCCCAACACTGGACAGACCAGATGACCGGCCGTCGCGGCTTTCCATCGCGGGAACTTCCCGCTCCCGCAGCCTTGGTAGGTTGTCGTGAGATTTCTGCCGTGACTCGTTTCCAGATCCTCTGGTTCTGGGAATAGAAACCCCTGGAACGCTAGCGTTGCCCGCATCTCGCGGTAGATGCCGTAGAGCAGCAGCTGGATGCCGTAGAGAATCGCCAGAAGCGCGGTGATCGGCAGTGCCAGGAGACTGGCGAGGAGAAGATCGAGCAGGTCCGCAAGGGTTTCGAGCGACCACATGAAGAGCTCACCCAGATACTCCATCCACTCCTGCGCGTTGTCGAAGAACTCGTCGTAGCAATCGCGGGAACTGTCGCTCAGTCCAAACGAGAGGATGTCGCCCCACCCGCATGCTTGCGATGGCGTCGGAGGTGGCGATGGAGGCTCTTCGAGGAGATCGTCCAGCGCCGCGGAGAGCACGTCGGCGACGCCGGCAAACGGCTCTTCCGGCCGCGACACCTGCATCGCCGCCATGATGCGGAGGACCTGATAAAACGTGTCGTAGGTCTGCCGGATCTGCGTCTGCGACAGAAACCCGCCCGTGAGGCGCGTCGGGTGCAGCGTGGCGTAGGTATCGCGCAGCGCACCGTCAATCTGCGCGACTACTTCGCTGGGCAAATTGGATGGGGTCGGCAAGCCAAGACGAGTCAGGAGTGTGCCATTGACGCTCGCGGCGTATTGCGAGCTATAGACCGAGGCATCCATGAAGTTTTCAACGGTGACGTGGCGTTGAACGTTCAACCGGTAGGGACCGCCCACGATCTCGTTCACATACGCATGACCTACGACATCGGTCGCAATGTGAGACAGATAGCCAAAAGCATACGCGCGTGTGCGCGCCGAGCCGGCCCGTGTGAGTAGAGAACGGCCGTATGCGCCGGTGCGGCGGTAATGCAACATGTCGAACCAATACCAGCGGTCGATCGGCTCGTTGTTCTGCAGCGGCGGTGTGAACAGGTCGAAGAACGCGGTACTGGCCTGCGGCAGCCCCGTGATGTCACTGAGGAAGTTGAAGCCGCTGATAACGCCCGCGAAGAGACCGGTCGCGAGCGTTTGCTGGAATTGCGTCGCGGCGGCTCGCGCGCGCTCGATGAGCTGCCGAATCAGAGACACGGTTGCCGGAGCGAGCGTTTCGACGGCCTCTTCGACCGGTTCACCCACCTCCTGCGCCACCTGACGGATCGGCGCGACGACCTGATTGTAGATATTGACCAGTCCCTCGATGTTCTTGTACAGCCGGTAAAGTTTGTCGACCGGCTCGTAGTCGGGCGCCCAGAACAACAAGTCGGGGCCGACCGCGCCCAGCATGCTGATGCCATGATGCGCGACCAGATCGTTGGCGGCGGCCTGCGCGGCGGCAGTGCCGCCGGCCAGCTGCGGGATGCTTTGCGAGAGCACATGCTCGTGAATTCCGTATTTCGGCATCGCTCACCCTCCCCAACGACGCCAGTCAACGGCCGTGAGTTGTCGATTCCGTTGGACGACGACATCAAAACTGCGTGGATCGAACATCGGGTCGTAAACAACTCCGAGGATCCGCCCGTTGGTCGCGCGTGTTGGCTGCCAGGGGAGCGTGACTTCGCGTGTTTGCCCCGGATGTATGGTGACGACCTTTCGACCTGTCAGGCGGTACTCGCTGAGCCGTGCCTGGTATGTATATCCGGGTCCCTCGTAGAGCTCGACGTAGCAAGACCATGAGGGCGCATTGCCGTCGTTGACGATCGTGAAGCTGACGTTGGCCGGCTGATTGAGCTGGAGATTGCGGACCTGCGGCCCAAAGGCGCTCGTGCACCTGAGGTAGGGGCGGGGCACCGCCACCCGGCCGCGGTGCTCGCCCCGCGCCCGTGCATCTTCCTTCTCCTTTTCCCGCTGTCGACGTCGCTCATCCCACCATTGTCCGGCATCGCGCTTCCATTTGGGGGTTTCGGGAGTTAGCGGGCCGGGGCCCGGGCATGGACCACAGGATCCGGTCGCCGCGACGAGCGTTCCGGCAACGATCTTGATGGCCTGGCGGCGCGACATCTTCGGCATCGCAGCGCTCGAAGAGTGAAGGAGGTCGGCTAAGCTGCGCGAGGCGGCGGCGGAGGGCTATCACACTTTGTGCGCGCTCGAGGTAGTGGCGACAGCCAGAGCAGCGGGACAGCCTATCCGTCGAGCTCCAGGTCCTTCAGCATCTGATTCTCGAACACGGTCCGTAACGCGGGCGTCGGCAGCAGCTTGCGCCGCGCGGCGCGCCAGGCGTCGAGCGCCGGTTGACCGTAGCCCTTGACGAATACGGCAGGGTCGGACGGCAGCATCTTCCCCCAGTGGAACGTCAAGGGAATGCCGAGCGCGTCGAGTCGGGCCCACGCGGCGGTATAGAAGTCCATCATCTTCTTCGAATAGACGCCGTCGATCTCGAGCACGCAGGTCCAATCCTCATGTCGAGTGAACGCGAGGGTGGCGCGGGACGGCTTCACGTAACGCATGGCGAACAAGCCCGCGATCTGATGCGTCTGATTCAACTGGGTAAGCTCGGTGATCGCTTGCCGCGCGCGATCGAGTGGGATGCCCATGGCGCTGCTTGCCAGCTTCCCGCGTGTTGAGGTGTCCCAGAACATCTCGCCCCAACTACCGCACACGCCGTCCATGTCAGGATACGACTGCTTCAGGAGGGCCCCGACGAGACCCGGTGTAAGGTTGGACAGCAAGTCCGTTGCGCCGGCGAGCAATTCTGCGGCGCTGTCGCCCGGTCGCCACTTGTTGTCGCGGCTCGGCGCATGCCCGCCGGCGGGGCGAACGGCTTCCCGGTACATCACCGTCAGGTGGGGCTTGCCGGTTGGTTGGTACGGGTTGAAGAGGGCCTGGAAGAAGTATGGTCGCACACCGGCCGGGCGCCCGAGCGCGAGCTCCGTGAAATCCAGCTCATCCACGGCCGCCCGTGTCGCCGGTGTGTCGTCCACCTGGCGTCGGTACTCCTGGAGGTAGAAGAGATCATCCACTTCCAGCACCACGCCGTGGATAATTCCAAAGCTTCCGAGACTCACGAGTGCGGCGTCGAACCACGCATCATTCCGCACCAGCTCGGCACCCAGGCCCTTGTAGAGAGAATCCGCGACAACGGGATTCGTTTCCCGTTCGAGCCACACGTGCCGATCAGGCCCTGTGACGATGTGCAGCGCGACGACCGAGTCGTGAATCGCGCCTCCATCGATCGCCGAGCCGTGCGTGCCGGTGGAGATCGCCCCGGCGATCGTTTGCCCGTTGCTCGCGCCTGACGTGCGGATCGACTTCCCGCGTGCAAACAGCCGGGTGTTGAGCTCCGAGATCGATACGCCGCACTGCGCGAACACAAGGTTCGCGGCGCGCGCCTGGTAGTTCGCGTGCAAGTTTGCCAGCTGCAATCGAAACTGATAGTTGAGCGGCTTGGTGTTGACTAGAATGCCGTCGGTCGCCGCGATAGGCGTGAACGACCAGCCCCCGCCTAACGCCCGGATGCCCACGCCCTCGTCGAGCGCTTGCTTCACCAGGCGTTGGAGCGCGGACGTCGCGGCGTTGTACGACTCGAGACTCGTCCTGTTCGGCTGCGCATTCCAGACGTCCACGAGCTGCACGACCTTCTGGCGCACCGACTCGTGCCAATTCTCCCACGTCTTGCCGGTGGCGACGTGGGTCGTTGCTGTCAGCGGCGCGGTCATGGCGGAATGTCACCCTCGCACGGCTGGGGTTTCGCGCATCGCCAGGCGACGTGTTCGGGCGCTACCATCCCCAGCGTGACGACCTTCAGCAGCGCGAACCCGAGATTGGACGACACCTTCACCTCCGCGAGACCCTGCCCCTGACAGTTTTTCACGGGGTCTTCCTTCTGCACCGCTCCCCAGAAGAACGACCAGTAGACCGCGCCCTCGTACTCAGTGGCTTTTGTCACGGGCGATGGCACGTCGACGCGGTGATACCAGCAACCGGAGCAAAGCACGAGCGACAGGATCAGTGCGGACTTCATATCGGGCAGCTCACGAGTCAGAGGCGAGCGGATGATACCGCACCGCGCGCACGTGGCTATCGCACTATGTGCGGCCCGCTCAATCTGTCATAGCCGACTTATCCAATGAGCATTCGTTTGTCTGCGCGTGATCATCCGTTCCGTATGCTACGGTCTGCTCGCGCTCGTGGCGCTCGAGACCGTGGTTGCCCAGGTTCCCCAGCTCCCGGCGCGGCTGGTCAACAACCCTCATGTCCGGTGGGGGCATGCCGGAGGTAACTGCGAGCTCCTCGTCCAGCGTTACTACATCATTTGCGAGGACAAAACGCACCGGGTGCCGCGGTGGGTAACCTACCGGCTTGGTCGGGAGAACCTGCGGGACAATGTGCAACGGGAGAGCAATCCGTTTCACGCCGACCGGCGCCTTCCGCGGGGCGAGCGATCGGAACAAAGCGATTACGAGCACACGGGCTACGACATGGGCCACATGGCGCCGGCGGGAGATTTCCACCGCGGGGCGCGCGCGATGTACGAGACTTTTCTCATGTCCAACATGGCCCCGCAACGCCCCAACTTGAACCGCGTCATCTGGCGGCGGCTCGAGGACCAGATCCGCCGGATCGCCCGCGACCACGGGACGATCTGGGTCTTTACCGGACCCCTCTATCTGAACGCCGCCGGCAACGCCGCGGTCGCACCCGATAAGTTCATCGGACGCAATCGCGTGGCCGTGCCCACACACTATTTCAAGATCGTGCTGTGTGAGCACGCCGACCACAATCAAGAGATGTTCGCGTTCATCATGCCGAATCAACAGGCACCGTTTGCCAGGCCGGCGCTCGACTATCTCGTCTCGGTCGATTCGGTCGAACGACTGTCGGGGCGCAATGCCGCGGAGCGACTCGATTTCTTCGCCGGACTCCCCGACGCGCGCGAGAACGTTCTCGAGCGGGGCCGCGCACCGACCTGGCCCCTCCCCTGATTACGCCACGTTATCCGCCTTCTCGGCCGCCTTCTCGGCGTCTTTCACCGCCTCTTTGGCCTTGGCGCGCACTCGTTCCTTCATTCCCATGACACTCGCGAGCAGGTCGTGCCAGAACGGTGCACCCAGTCCGACCAGCAGCACCGAGATCAGAATTCCCAAGAGCCACCTGCGGCTGAACTGCCACCCGGTATAACCGGGAAAGAGCGCTCCCTCTCCCGTGAGCGCCGCGAGCGCCCGTGCGTCGCGGCGCGTAGCCGCGCTGTCGCGCCTCGACAGCAGCGCCTCGAACTGCGTGTTGGTGAGTGTCGTATCCGTCTGTAAAGTGTCGTCGATCGCCTCCACCACTCGCGCGTCGGCGCCGAGCGAGTCCA
>Ga0137433_1000898_pt1 | contig 14028 bp, 19 predicted proteins | sample EasRivERMZT840_2_FD_102335 | JGI IMG/M metagenome (GOLD analysis project Ga0137433, IMG submission 102335) | Soil microbial communities from meander-bound floodplain in the East River, Colorado, USA - East River MetaG ERMZT840_2 | ecosystem: Environmental > Terrestrial > Soil > Floodplain ...
CGGTCCGGATCTCTCCCTCGGGCACCCTTCGGGTCGAACCGGCTCCGGGATCGGCCGCCAGGAAACGGCAGGATCCGCCGGCGGCCGGCCGCCGGCTGTCTGACCCGGGACCGTTCGGACCGGTGCGACAGTGACCGATGCGACCCGGGCGCCGGGCACCTCGAGCCGGCTCGAGCCGGCGGTGACCCTCGAGGGTGCCGGGTCGGCGGGTCCGGCGGTGTGCGAGTGTCGCTCGTGGTGGGTGGTGGCCGGCTCCGGGTCGCCGCTGTCGCCGCTTGGGTGGCATGCGTACCGGTTCCACCTCGGCGCCGGTCACTCGATCCGGTTGCCGGGCGGTGCGGCGGTTCCTCCGGTGCAGCTCGGTCTCGAGGCGGGACCGTGACCGCTGCCGATGCGCTCACTTGCGAAGGTGCGCTCGTGTCGGCGGTCGGGTTCGCACCGTGGCTCGATCCGGACGGGATCGACGCTGCGGCGATCACCGAGGCTCGGCTAGTGGCACGGCAGCTCGATGCGTTGTTGGCGCCGGCGGCTCGACCCGGTGCCGATACCCTGTTCCCGACTGGCGGCGGCGCCGACACGGCGGCGGGCGCCGGCAAGGTTGGGTTTCTGTCTAATTCGCTGCTGGCGATCCTGGCGCAGCTCGGTTTGACTCCGCAGGGTCGGGCGCAGCTCGGCATAGAGTCCGGTGGGGATGACGGCTCCGATCTACTTGGGCAGCTCCGGGCGATCACCGCTCGAGACCAAACGGCCGACGGTTAGCAGCCGGGCGGTCACTGATCCGGCGCTGTGCCGGTTGCCGACTATGGCGCCGGCGCTCGAGCTGGCGTTCGGTCTGCTCAATCCCGGCGGCGACGTGTCGCTGCTTTCGTGGCAACGGTACGTGGCCGAGGTGTCGCTGCGGATCCGACCATCGGGGCAATGGGTCCATGATGAGATCGGCATCGTGCTCTCGAGGCAAAACGGCAAGACGCAGGGGTTCGCTGAGCCGAGGATCCTCGGCGGTCTGTTGGCTCTCGATGATCGGATAGCTCACGCTGCGCAGGACCGGGAGCTACCTCGGCGCACGTTCCTGCGGCTCGCTGAGATCCTCGAGGATCCTCCGCTCTCGAGGCTGGTTCGCCGGATCGCTTATGGCTCCGGGAAAGAAGCGATCGATATGCGGGGCGGCGGCATGTATCGGCTGCTCTCGTCACGGCCGGCATCAACTAGGGGTCTCGAGGCGATCTCGCTCGTGGTGATCGATGAGTTCCTCGAGGCTCGGGATTACCGCATGCTGCAAGCGATCCTCCCGACGCAGCTCATGGCGAAACGGCGCCAAACCCTGTACCTGACAACGGCCGGGCATGCCTGGTCGGTGCCGCTGCATGACCTTCGGAAACGGGCGCTCGAGCCGGACGCTAGGGACGGTCTCGCATATCTCGAGTGGAGCACCGACCCGGGCACCGACCCGGATGATCCGAGCCAGTGGGGCCGGGCGAATCCGGCGCTCGGTGAAGCTTTGACCCTCGAGGCGCTCGAGCAGCTCCGGGCACGTGTGCCGGAGGCGGTGTGGCGGCAGGAACAGCTCGGACAGTTCGTGCATGTGGTGGCGGCTCACGCTTTCGATCTCGACGCATGGGAACGGGCCACGGTGCCCGAGCTGCCGGCGCCGGCCGGGGCGCCGGTGTCGGTCGGGGTGGTGCTCGACCCTTCCGGGCGGCACGGTGCAGCGGTGGCGTCGTGGCCGATCGGCGCCGGCCGGCATGCTCTCGAGCTGATCGCATACCCCACCGGGTCGCCGCTGATCGACGTCGCCGGGTTCGCTGATACCGTCGCCGGGTTCGTCCGGGATCATCCGAGCCGGCTGCCGGTCTCGTTCGATCCGTGGACTACTCGGGACGTTGCCGATCGGCTCGAGGCGCAGGGGATCCCGACCGAGCCGGTCACCGGCCGGGAATGGGTCAATGCGTGCGGGCACCTCGTCGCTGAGGTGGCAGCCGGCAGGGTGGCGCACCTCGGGCGGGATACGCTGAGCGGGCAGATCGAGGCGACGGGCCGGCATGAGTCAACCGAGGGTCGATGGTGGTTCTCTGCCGGGGAAGTGCCGGTTCCGGCGGTGTTCGCTGCGACCCGGGCGCTGTGGGTGGCGACCCGGCCGGCGCCGACGCTGCACGTGTTCTAGATCGGCCGACTCTGGGGTAGGTTGGGCAAGGTGCCGGGGCAGCGGGTCGGCTCACTCTCCCCAACGTCGATCCGGTCCGCTGCCACCGGCGGTTACCAAGCTAGAGACCCACCCTCGAGGGCCGAGGGTGGGTCTCTCTTGGCTCGAGGGTCCAGGGGCCAGGGGGTCGACCCTCGAGATCTCCCGGATCGCAGCCGGCCGGGATGGGGTGGCCGATCACCGCAGCGTGCCCGGAGACCGCATCAGCTCACCGCTAACGGGCTGCTTAGTGCGGTCCGGTATCGGACACTGGCCGGGCACCCTCGAGCCGTTAGATCGCCGCTGAGCGGCTCAACGGTCGAGCTCGTGGGCCAGTTGACATCGGTAGGGTGAGTTGACTAGGGTGCCCGGCTGTAGTTCGGCGTTCGACGCATGGGGAGAGTGCGTTTGCCTCGCTGGCTGGATCGGCTGCATGGGGAGAGTGCAGACCGGGCGCCCGGGTCGCCGGGGGTCCGGCACCGGGCGCTCGATCGAGTCACCCCGGAGGCGTTCCCGATCGAGGCGCAGTTCGCCGCTGTGATGGGTCACCTCGGCGGCCGGTCACTAAACGGGGCGGTCGAACGTGCCCGGGCGCTGATCCCGTCGATCGTGGCGCAGCTCTCACTCGTGACCTATTTCGAGGGTCGGCCGGCGCAACCTCGGTCACCGGTCGCTGCCCGGCCGGACCCGTTCGCCACACCGTACGATTTCGTGCATGAGTCCATAGCGTCACTGGTCGACACCGGTGATGCCTTCTGGCGGCTCACCGCCGATATCGACGGGCATCCGACCGTAGCGACCGTGCTCGAGCCGGCCGAAGTGCATGTCTCTTGGAATGAGAACCGGACCCGGCGCCGGTACTCGTGGCGGGATCTCGAGCTGGAACCGGGGCGGGACATTGCTCATATTCGGCTGTCACCGAGGGTCGGTGAGCTGCGGGGTTCGACGTGGCGTGACTCGCCGGCGTTGGCGTCACTACTCGCCGCTGATGCGTATGCGGTGGCGGTGTATCAAGCGGGCGGGATACCGCCGGCGGTGCTCGAAACCGACCAAGCTCTGACGGCTGCGGAGGCGGGTCGGTTGCGGGAGGAATGGGTGACCGCCCGGCGGACTAATCCCGGGGCGCCCGGTGTCACCCCGTACGGTCTGCGTTACCGCCCGATTCAGCTCACCCCGGCCGAGGCGCAACTACTCGAGACCCGGCGCTACGGGGTGACCGAGGTTGCTCGACTCGCCGGGATCCCGGGCGCTCTGCTACTCGCTGAGCTGTCCGGTTCGTCACTCACCTATCAGAACGTGGCGCAGGTCAAGCTCGAGTTCGCCTCGGTGACGTTGGCGCCGATGTACTTGGCGCCGGTCGAGGCGGCTTTCTCGGATCTATTGCCTCGAGGGTGGGCGGTCCGGTTCGACCTTGATGAGCTGTTCCGAGCCGATATGCCGACCCGGTGGGAAACGTGGAAGCTCGGGGTCGAGGGCGGTTGGGTGTCGATCTCCGAGGTGCGGGCATCCGAGGGTCTCGGCGGTCCGGCGCCGATCACCGCACCGGCACCGCCGAGGGCCACCGTGCCCGACCCGTACCTCGAGGTGCCAACGTGACCGGCCGGCTCGAGGCGCTCGAGGATCGGCAGCCGTCCGGCTTCGAGGGCACCCTGCTCGAGCCGGCCGGGCACCTCGAGCTGCGCACCGAAGGCGAGCACCGGGAGCTGATCGGCCGGCTCGTACCGTACGGGGTGACGATCCCGGCCGGCGGGCACCGGGAACGGTTCGAGCCGGGTGCGTTCGCTGATGCGGTGGCGCACCCTCGACGGGTCCGGCTGTACCTCGAGCACCCACCCTCGGCACGGTCTCGACCCGGTGACCCGGCAGCGGTGGGGCGCCCGGTGCCGGTCGGCGCAGCGGTCGAGGTCACCGAGCGGGCGGACGGTCTCTACGGCCGGTTCCGGGTCGCTGCCACCGCTGCCGGTGATGAGCTGCTCGAGCTGGTGCGCTCGGGGATCCTCACTGATCTGTCGATCGGTTACGCCCCGATGCCCGGAGGTGCCCGGCGGGGCGCCGATGGTGCCGAGGTGATCACCGCTGCCTATCTCGACCATGCCGCTGTTACCGCTGTCGGGGCGTACCCCGATGCGGTGGTGCTCGCTGTCCGTACCGCTCTGCCCGAATCCGACTCGACCGATGGGAGACCGACCATGCCCGAATCTGCAGCCGCCATCCTCGAGCCGGCGGTGACCGATCCGCCGACACCGCCCGATCCGCCGGCACCGGCTGATCCGGACACCCCGGATCTGCCCGAGCTGCGTCACCGCATGGGCACCCTCGAGGACACCGTGCGACGGTATATCGCCGGGTCGGCGCCGGCACCCTCGGCGCCGGTGCTGTCACCGCTCGACTGGTTCCGGGCCGAGATCCGGGCGCTGCACCAAAGGGATCCGTCCCAACGGCTCAACCTGCGGGCGCTCGCTGACGTGACCGGGGAGCTTGGCGGCACCGGTGATATGTCCGGGTTCGTGGTCGAGCACCTCCTGGGCGAGCAGCTCGTCTCGGTGCTCGACACTCGCCGGCCGCTGTTCGCTTCGCTCGGGCCGATCAGCATGCCGGCGTCGGGGTTTGTGCGGATCCCGACCATCACCCAGCACGTGCTCGTCGCCAAGCGAACCGGGCAGAAAGACCCGGCCAACACTCGAGCGATGGTGACGACGACCGCACCGTTCGAGGCGCAATGGTTCGATGGTGCGGTCGATGTGGCGCTCGAATGGATCGCCACCGCCGAACCGGCCGGTATCGAGCTGGTCTGGGATGATCTGCTCTCGAGCTACGCAGAGGCCACCGAGGCGTACGCTGCCGAGGTGCTCGGCGCTGCCGGGGTGGCGGTCGGGGTGCTGCCGGTGGCCGATTTCGAGGCGTTCGCAACTGCCATTGCGACCCAATCGATCGAGGTCCGGAAGGCAACCGGGCAGCCGGCCGACTACCTGGCGGTGCCCGATGCGTTGTGGCCGGCGGTGATCGCTCTGTCCGACTCGACGGGTCGGCGCATGTTCGCTCCGGTGGGGCCGAGCAATGCGGAGGGTCCGGGTGCCGGGGTCACCGCTGCCGAGCTGACCATGAGCGGCGGGTTCCGCATCTTCAATTCGGCGGGTCTCACCAATCCGATCCTGAGCAATGCCCGGGCAGCGGTCGGTGTCGACGGTGGACCCTCGAGGGTCGAGGCGTACAACGTCGAGCTGATGGGCCGGGACATCGGCATCATCGGTCGGTCGCTTGTCGTGGCTCGGATCCCGGCCGGGATCCGTGAGTTCGTGGCACCGGCCGGCCGGGCACGTAGCTCGGAATAGGGCGGCGGGAGGCGATCGGCTCCGGGCATGGGTACGTGGCCTGACACCGATGATCTGAGGGTCGCTCTCGGTCTCGAGCCGGGCGCTACACCGGGTCTCGAGGTCACGTTTCAACAGGCGGTGACCGCTGCCCGGGACCAGGTGATCACCGATACCGGGGCCGAGATCCTCGAGGATGAGGTGCCCGAGGCGTTGTTCTTCGCTGCCCGGTATCTGGCGGTGCAGGCGATCCGATCGGTCGATGCACCGTTCGGTATCGCCGGCATGGTCGATATCGGTGCGCTGTACGTGGCTCGGGATAACCCGATCTATGTGCGGTTCCTGCGGGGCTACCGGCACCAATTCGGGACCGGGTGATGCTGTGGCTCGAGGTGGCCGAGGCGATTCGCCGGGCAGCGACCGACTCGGGCGCCGATGCGTCACCCCTGGCGGTGTCGGTGTATGCCGAACCGACCCGGACCCTCCCGGCCGGCCGGGCGATAGTGATCACCGCCGGGGCACCGTGGCTCGAGGCGTCGGGGGTGTTCGGCGGTGCGGGGCACCGGCTCCGGGCGGTGTGCGTGGTGCCGGCATCGACCGACGATCGGTTGGGGTCGCTTTACCGGCTGGTGCAGCTCGTGATCGCCGGTCTCGAGCACCTCGAGGCGGTGGGGTGGCAGACGGTCGAGCAGCCGGTGGTGCTGTCGCTGCCCGATGGGGTCGAGATCCTCGCCGCAACGGTCAACCTATCGGCGGCTGCCGACCCGGCAGCCTTCTCTAGTGAATGAGGTGATGTGATGGTGAGCGGACCGATCGTGTTGCAGCGTCCGGTTGCGACCCTCGAGGTTGCCGGTGAGACACCGGGCACCCCGGTCGACGTGTCGTGTTGGGTCGCTCGAGCGGAGATCTCCCCATCGACCGACACCGCCGATCTGGCGACGTTCTGCAATCCCGGCGGGCAGGCTGAGGGTGTCACCACGTGGGAGGTGTCGATAGACTGGAAAACCTCTCACGACTCGGTCGCCGGTGATGATCTCTACGGGGTGCTGTCGCCGCTGGTCGGCTCCGACGTGGTGCTGACGCTCATGGTGTCGGCGGCATCAGCGAAGGCGTGGCAAGGCACCATCGGTCTGCCGGTCAATCCCGGTCTAGCCGGCTCATGGGAACCGGGTTCACCGATCGAGGCATCGACAACGCATGCTCTCCGCTCGACACCGGCGATCGTCGCCGCACCGGTGACCCTCGAGACCGCCGGCACCGAGGACACCTCGAGCAGCTCGAGCACCTCGAGCCGCTCCAAGCGGTCCACCGAGGCGGAGGCGGTGCCGGCGTGACGGCTAACGCATACACCGCCCGACAGGTGGCGTGGGGTGATCTGATCGACGTGGAACGCAGGCTCGGTGTCGATGCGTTCGAGCAGCATCCTCAAGAGGCGATAGCGATCGTGGCGTGGCGGTGCTCGGGCACCTCGGTCGGTCTCGATGATTGGTTGGCCGAGGTGGCACCCTCCGAGATCGGCGCCCGGATCAAGGCATGCACCGAGCAGCTCGAGGCGGTCGAGTCCGAGGGTGACGACACCGACCCTTTTCTGAGCGGGAGCAGCTCTGGCAGCTCGCCGGCTTCTGCCGCTTCTGGCGCATGACACCGACCGAGGCGACGACGCTACCGCTCGAGGTGGTGGCGGTGTTCTCGGCGTATATGGTGCGTGAGCAGCGGGAGATCAAGCGGGCCGCTCGTGCCCGGCACCGGGGCCGGTGACCGATGCCGACCGCCACCGCCGAGGGTCTCCATATCTCCAACCTCAACGCTGCGCTGCGGGCGCTCTCCCGGATCGATAAGAACCTCTCGGGTGAGCTGCGGGACGCATCAACCGAGATAGCCGACCATGTGTTGACCGCTGCCCGGTCGAGGGCGCAGGGTCGCCGGGCGCAGGCGGTCGCCGGCTCGATGCGGGTCCGGCGTGACCGGATCCCGTCGATCGCCGCCGGCGGCTCTGTGCCGGTGCAGCTCACCGGCCGGTCGGTGCCGGCGGGGGCGGTGTTCTGGGGCACCGAGTTCGGTGGCACGTATCAGACGCAGTTTGAGCCGCACCGGGGCCGCTCCGGCTATTTCCTGTACCCGGCGGTCCGGGCTGAGGGCGGCTGGATCACCGATACCTACCTCGATGCGCTCGACGTGGTGCTCTCGAAGGCTGCCCGGGAAGGGTCTCACTAATGGCCGGTGATTCCGGGCGCACCCTGACGCTCCGGCTGGTGTCCGATGTACGGGCAGCGACCCGGGGCATCGACCAGGTGAATAGCCGGCTCCGGGGCTTCGGGCGGGGTCTCGGTGCGGCCGCTGGTGCGCTCGGTGTCGGCCTGGCGGTCGATCAAGTGGTGCAGTTCGGCCGGGAGGTAGTGGGCGCAGCCTCCGAGGCTGAGCAGGCGGTCGGCGGTGTCGAGGCGGTGTTCGGCCGGTTCTCCAAACAGGTTGAACGGGACGCTAAGACGGCAGCCTCCTCGGTCGGTCTGTCCGCCACCGAATACCGGACCTTCGCTACGCAGCTCGGCGGGCAGCTCAAGGCTGCCGGGGTGCCTATGCGGGAGATCGCCGGCCGTACCGATGAGATGATCGACCGGGCGGCTGATCTCGCCGCTACCTACGGTGGCTCAACGGCTGATGCGGTGTCTGCTTTGGGGTCGGCGTTCCGGGGCGAAGCCGACCCGGCTGAGCGGTTCCTGCTCAACCTCCGGCAATCCGAGGTGACCGCTGAGGCGGTGCGGCTCGGTCTCGCTGACACCACAACCGAGGTCGACCAGCAAGCTCGAGCTATGGCGACGGCTTCGCTGATAATGAGCCAATCGACGGACGCTGCGGGACAGTTCGCTCGGGAATCCGACACCCTGGCCGGCCGGTCGGCGCAGCTCTCCGCATCTTGGGAGAATGCGAAGGTGACGCTCGGTAACGTGCTCATGCCGGTGGTGCTCGGCTTTATCGATCTCCTTACCGAGCATGTGATCCCGGCGGTGAAGCTGGTAGCTCGGGTCATTGTGGAATGGTGGAAACGGATCCTGCCGCAGATCCGACCTATCTTCGCCGGCATTGTCGATATCGTCCGGGCGGTGATCAAGCTCATACGGGCGGCGTGGGATATGTTCGGCCCGATCATCATGCGGCAGATCCGGGCCGTTGTGCAGTTCGTACAGACCGTGTTCGGGTCGCTGATCGGCATCATCCGGGGCATTGTCGATATCGTCGCCGGGATCCTTACGGGCAAGTGGGATCGGGTCTGGGAGGGCGCTAAGCGGGTCATAGTGGCGCTGCGGGATCTGATCGGCGGCATCGGTTCCTACATCGTGCAGACGCTCGGTAACTATGTGGCGGCGATCGGCACCGCTGCGGCAGCGATCGGCCGGGCGATCGCTAACGGTCTGGTCTCGGCGTGGAATGCGCTCGACGTGGCGGTGGGGCCGTGGTCTATCCCGTCGTGGGTGCCGGTCGTGGGCGGCAGCACGTTCCATATCCCGGATCTGTTCCCGGACATTGCTCTACTCGGTAAGGGTGGCATTGTGCGGCGCCCGACGTTGGCGGTGGTCGGTGAGCGGGGTCCGGAGGCGGTGACACCGCTCGGGCAGTTCGGCTCGACCTACGTGATCAATATCGAGACCGGGATCGGTGACCCGGTGCGGATCGGCGCAGCGGTGGTCGATGCGATCTCCGCTTTCGAGCGGGCGAACGGTCGCCGGTGGCGCACCGCATGAGCTGGTGGGAGCACCTCGAGGTCGAGGTGCGGTGGGGTGCCCGGGGTGTCGCCGCCGGCGGCGCCGGCGCATGGGATCTCGACGTGTGGGACGGTCCGGGCACGTGGTCGGGGTGGGAACCGAGTTGGGCGGTGCTTGACGATTGCTGGATCTCGAACCTTACGGTGACCCGGGGCCGGGCGAAGGCGACCGAGCGGTTCTCTGCCGGCACCCTGTCAATGACGCTCGTTGCTGCGCAGCGGGACCAGTCTCGGATCTGGTCGTGGCTGCTCGACCAACCGACCATCGGTGATGAGCTGTCGATCCGTGCCCGGGTCCGGGACGGTGGCGACTGGTGGCCGCTGTTCCGGGGGTCGATCACCGCTCTGTCGGACGGGTTCGAGCTTGACGGCCGGTTAGCGGTGTCGGTCGCCGGCATCGACGCTATGGCCGAGATCGCTGCGGTGGATCTCCCGGAGGTGGATCCGCCGGTTGGTGCCGGTGAGCGGTCCGATCAACGGATCTCGAGGATCCTGGATCTGATCGGGTTCCCGGTCGAGCGGCGCCGGCTCGATGTTGGGGTGGTCACCGTGCAATCGACCAACCTCGCTCGAAACCTGCTCGATGAGGCGCAGGTCACCGCCGAATCCGAGGTGGGGGATCTGTGGGTTGATGCCGAGGGCATGGTGATATTCCGCAACCGGCAATGGTGGCTGACCGATCCTCGGACCACCTCGAGCCGGGTCACGTACTCGAACGTGCCCGGCTCCGGGCATTGCCCGGCGGTGTTCCGCACCGCTCTCGATCTGTCGGATCTCGAGAACCGGGTCTCTATGGCTCGAGCCGGCGGCACCGCTCTAACGGTGATCGATCACGCATCGCGGGCACGGTTCGGTTTGCGCACGTTCACTCGGTTCGATCTCGTGTGCGAGTTCGACGTGGACGTGCAGATTGCCGCTTCTGCCCGGTTGGCTGAGAACCGGCAACGGACCCGGCGGGTCGAGCAGCTCTCGGTGAAACCCGAGGCGGCGGTCATTGTTGGGGTGCCGGCGGCGGTGGCGTGGGGTCCGGTGCTCGATCTGCGGCTCGGTGACGCAGCGACCGTTGAGTGGTTGGCCGGCGGGGCCGATGAGCCGGATTCCCGGCTGATGCATGTGCAAGGCTGGACCCATACCATCGACGCTGCCGGCGGTTGGGTGACTGATCTCCAAGTGTGGGACCGACCCGGCTATACCCCGGTGTCGGGGTGGGATATCGCACTATGGGACGGGTCGGAATGGGCAGCCTGATCGACAATCCGGGAGGCGTGAGGTGAGCTGGTCGAGCGATATTCCCGATGTGGTGCCCGGGCAGCCGGTAGCCTCGAGTTGGGGCAACGAGATCCGGGATTCGGTGGTGCATAACGTGGCGACGGTCGCCGCTTTGCCGGCTGACGTGAGCGATGGGTCTGTGGCGTACGTGGTGGCTGATGGGCAGCTCTACACTCGGCATACCGGCAAGTGGTGGACCCGGCGCACGTTCTTGGGTCTCCCTAAGACGACCGACTCGAACGGGCTTGTGACGTTCACCGCTGCCGAGCTTGGGTTTGTGACGTTGACCGGTGGTAGTGCGCATGTGTCGGCCGGCGCTGCCGCTGTGACGACAGTTGCTTTCTCGGGGTTCTCGGTAAGCGGGGCGAATATAACGGTGCGGTGTTTCCGGTTCACCGTGGGCGGTGCTGCTGACTCGCAGATAAACGTGGTGCAGGGTTCCGCCCGGACATTTAACATTCATGCCGAGGGGTACGTGACGTGACGGCGCCACCGCTCTCGAGCACCGAGACCCGGGCCGCATGGTCGGCGTACCTGTGCGACACCGATCTATATGTCCGGGTCTCGTTCCCGGGTGACGGCAAGGTGTGGGATCTGCTCGTGGCCGAGCCGGCGGCGCCGGCTTTCGAGGCGCTCGCCGCATGCATGAGCCGTCACGGTGAGCTGTTCCGGGAATCGGCCGGCGGCACGTATAACTGCCGGGAGATCGCCGGGTCCGGTTCCTATTCGCTGCACGCTTACGGGTTGGCGATCGATATCAATCCGTCAAAGAATCCGCAGGGGTCACCGGTCGAGACCGAGTTCTCTGCGGCGTTCGTGGCCGATGCGAAGGCGATCCGCACCGTGTCGGGCCGCTATTGCTTCCAGTGGGGCGGTGACTGGTCGGCGTCGACACCGCCCGACCCGATGCATTTTCAGATTGGGGCGACACCGGCCGAGATCGGCACCGGTGTCATAGATCCGGGAGGTGACGATATGCCGCTAAGTGAAGCCGATCTCGCCAGTGTGCGGGACGTGGTGCGGGATGAGATCAAGCGGGCAACCGACCCAAACAACGAGGCAACTTCGCAGGTGTCTCGGTCGGTGTGGGCGCATGGCGGGGTGTTCGATGCGGGCGGTGATGATCCCGACACCACGGCGGGTTTGACGCTGCGCAGGGCGGCGACGATCGCCGGTGATCTCCAGGGTGGCGGGGTCAAGCTGACCCGTTCCGAGTTCAACTACGGGACGCTGTATGCGGGCACGTTGGGCAGGGTGCCGGGCGGCACCGCCACCGCCGGTTCGAGCCGGCGGCTGATCGAGGACACCGCCGACGTTGCTGCCGCTGTGGCACCGCCGGCCAGGCGCCGGGTCAACGGTCGAGGTCGGCTCTTTGCTGCTCTGGCGACCCTCATAGCGGCGCTGTTGCTGCTCGTGACGGTGCTCGAGGCGATCGCCAACGAGGCGACCGTGGAGGCGATCTGGCGGGGTGTCGCCGGCGTGGCTGGTCTCGTGCTCGGGGCGGTGTACCTGTACTCGGATCGGGCCGGTCCTTGAATCCGGCCGGGCACCGGGTCTACCGTGCGGCACTATGACCAAACAATCTGATCCGATCCTGTTGGTGTGCCGGGTGTGCGGTGATGAGTTCGCTGCGGCGGGCCGTGGCCGGACACCGATGTACTGCTCGAATACCTGCCGCCAAGAGTCCTACCTCAAGCGGCGGATCGATCGGGCGGTGGCCGAGGCGCTCGAGCTGCGTAGCAAGCTCGAGACCGAGCTGCGTAGCGACCGATGAGCGGGGCCGAGCTGCCCGGGCAGCTCACGCTCGGCGTTGACGTGATCGAGGTGCCCGGGCAGCTCGGTCTCGGGGTCGAGGTGCCCGGGCAGCTCGGTCTCGATCTCGAGGTGTGGCGGGGTACACCGTGGCCACCGGGCAACGGTGACCCGGGGAGCAGCCGAGCGACCGAGCCGGCATGAGTGCCGGCCGGACCGACCCGTTCGTGATGGTGCCGGTTTGGCTGTTCGAGGCGGCGTGGCGCACCTCGGGGGATCTCGAGGTGTATGGGGCGATCGCCGGGCATGCTGACGGCTCCGGGATCGCTTGGCCGAGCATTGCGCAGCTCGTCGCTGAGTCCGGCTGCTCTGAGTCGTCGGTCTATCGGTCGCTGAGGCGGCTCGAGGCGCATGGGGCGCTCTTGCGTGAGTCTGGCGGTGGCCGAGGTCGAGCGAACCGGTATCAGCTCGTCCGCAGCCGGGTCGAGGGCGTCACTGAGCAGCCGGGCAGCCTCGAGGGGGTCGGTCGGTGGGTGGGGCAGCGGGACGCAGCTCGGGCAGCCGCAAACCCTGTCACCGGGGCCGCAAACCCTGTCACCGGTGACACCCTTTACGGGCTAAACCCTGTCACCGGTGACGGTCTAAACCCTGTCACGGGTGACACCCCAACTAGATCCATAGAACTAGATAACGCAAACCCTGTCACCGGTGACACCGTTTCGTGGCCGGATCGGCTGCCCGGGGAGCGACCAGTTGAGTACGCTCGACGGCTGAGCCGGTGGCAGCGGACGCAGCTCGAGCCGACCGAGCCGACCGAGCCGACCGAGCCGGTCGAGCACCTCGAGGCGACCGAGCGGGCCACCGCAGCGGCCACCGCCCGAGCTTCGCTGCTCGAGGGCACTATGCCGGCCGAGCACCTCGAGCTGCTCGAGCGGGCGAACGCAGCCGCAGCCGAGCGGGCACGGCAGCGGCGGGAGGCGACGGCATGAGGGTCTCGATTCGGTGCGGTGTCGGCGGCATCTTCGGCAGCCTCGGCGGGGAATGCGGGGGCAACGGGTGACTGATCGCACCGCACCGGATCGAGGTTGGCTGATCGGTGATCTCGCCGCACCGACCGAGGTGCGCAGCGGGATAGCTCCGGGCGGGGTGGTGGTGACCGCTTGGCACCGTGGCTCGATCGTGTGGCGCCGGTGTCTGCTTCCCGATCCGCTTGGCGAAGGTGACCCGGCTCGGTTCGATCTCACCGCCGAGATAGACCGGGCACGGCTCGATACGCTGGCCGCTTCGCTGGCGTTGGCTGATCTCGAGACCGGCACCGACCCGGCTCCGCTTGAGGTGACGTTCCATGACGGCGACACCGGCGAGCTGATGGTGCCTAGACCGTTCCTGATCACCGGGAACGATGGGTGGTGGCATGGCTAGGGGCGGCTCTACTCGAGCGTGGCGGCAGCTCCGGGAGGCGGCGAAGGCGGCAGCCGGCGGGCCACCGTGGCGCTGTCACTGGTGCGGGATCCGGTTCGTCACCGAACCGGATATCGATCACGTGCAACCGGTCGGGTTGGGCGGTGCGTTGCTCTCGACGGCGCTGGTGATCTCGTGCCCGAGGTGCAACCGATCCCGGGCGTCTCGGACCCGGGCAGCTCTGGCAGCGACCCGTGAAAAACCGACCCGTGACGCTCCGGCCGAACCGACCCGTGACGGTGGCCACCGGTCCGTATTCGATGGTGGCGGTTCTTCAGCTCCGGCACCTCGGACAC
>Ga0137433_1000900_pt1 | contig 14021 bp, 17 predicted proteins | sample EasRivERMZT840_2_FD_102335 | JGI IMG/M metagenome (GOLD analysis project Ga0137433, IMG submission 102335) | Soil microbial communities from meander-bound floodplain in the East River, Colorado, USA - East River MetaG ERMZT840_2 | ecosystem: Environmental > Terrestrial > Soil > Floodplain ...
CCAGGCCCACCTGACGAGACCTCAGACGATCGGATGGAGGATATCAGCAAGGCCATCCTGGAGGCTGAGCAGAAGGCGGAGACACCAGAGGTCATGGAGACTCTAACGCAGAGCGCCCCTGAGCCAGAGGAGGAGCCAGAGGCGGAGGTCCCCTCCTTCTCCGAGCTATGCGCGATGGCAGAGATACACAGCGACGCTGTCTCCTGGGCTAAGGGGAATCCCAGCAAGGAGGCCGCCCTGATCGAGACCTGCATCAGCCTCCCTACCAACATGTGGAGTTGGAGCAAGGTCCTCGAGCTGGCTGAGCGGACATACCAGATGAGGATGGGAGTCCAAAAAGACATGGACAACTCGTAATTGTTCATGTATCATGGCATTTCAGTAGTGTAAGTGAACGTTCTTTTCAACCAACGCCCTTCGGGGCACAGGAGATCTACAAATGGAAGTAGCCGCCCGTACGAAAGAGAAGCCCACTCCGGTCAAGGTCACGTTCGACTTCGGTGACGGTGGTTCCGACAGCCCCTCGCTGAAGGGTTTAGTCGCCAAGTTCGGGGAAGAAGTGATCGCCTCCCGCGCCCACTCCGCCCTGGTCATCGACTTGCAGGCCCTCATGCGCCGGCACATCGAGAGCAAGGACTTCTCCCAGGAGAAGCTGAACAAGGCCGTCTCCGAGTGGAAGCCGAGCGTGATCACCACGATCCGGCGCACCGCTGCCGAGCGCGTCGAGGACACCGTCTCTCGCATGACGGACTCCGAGCGCGCCGAGCTGCTCAAGAAGCTCACCGCGCAGGTCAAGGCCGGTGGAGCCACTCCGGCCGCAGGAGCCAAGCAGGCGCCGCCTGCCGCGCGTAGCGGTCGCTGACCGACCACTTCTGTTCCAATTTGGAACAGTAGTCCACAACCCCCCACCCTGCGGACACCTTCGCCGGTGTCCACTCCTCCTCGCGCTGCAGGGTGGGGACTTTCCACGTCATGCCTCAAGCTAGACGATACTCCCTGTTGGAGAGCATCACTAACGTCGTGGTGGGCTACAGTATTGGAGTTGCCGCTCAGATGGTGGTGTTCCCCTTGCTCGAGATACAAGTGAGCGTGTCTGAGAACCTGGTTATAGCGGGGTTCATGACAGTGGTATCGTTGGTGAGGAGCTACATGCTGAGGAGGGTATTCAACTGGATCAACAGGTGAAGCCGCACGTTGCTAGAAGGGTCCTACTCGCTGGCTTAGGTCAGCCCACGATCTGGGGCTGGGCTGTCTGGGCCTGTATCTATGACAGATGGCAGCACTGTGACCCTATCATGACCGTCACTACACTGCCAGCACTGAAAGCGTGCTACAGCAAGTGGCCCAAGGTTAACAAGGAGAAGTAGATGGCGAAGGTCTATGTAACCAACAGAGGCGGGCACGACTATAGTGCTGCCAAGAAGTATGGAGAGCTGGTGTACTGCACCGAGGGGAGCATACCGAGGTACAACACCAGCAACATGTACAGGGAGATCTACAAAGCGATGGAAGGGAGTCACCGGGATGATAAGATCCTGTTGACAAGCCTAACCACGCTGAACAGTGTGGCGTGCGGCTACTTCGCGCACAAGCACGGTAGACTCAACCTCCTGCTGTTTCGCGCGAAGACGATGGAGCGCGCGCTGGCTGGTGGTGAGTATCTGGAACGAACAATTCTATTCGCACAGGAGGAACAAGATGATGAGCGAGCGTCGGAGAAGGGAAGCAAGGAAAGAGGCAGTGAAGAACATGAAAGGACTACGCTACCACGAGTCAGTCAGGAAGGCGATGGCCTCGGACAGGAGGCTGGAGAAGAAGAGGAAGAAGGAAGAGGAAGCCCGCCTCGAGATCGTTAGGGTTAGGCAGGGAGCTTTCGAGGATGGCTTCAAGCAGGGGAGGCACAGGGGCGAGCAGGATGCCACGGTAGCTGTGCGCGCGCAAGCTTTCTCCGACCTCTCCAACGTGTGGGGCCAGGTAGCTATCGCCCACAAGGCTGCCGGGCAGTATGCAGATATCATGGCCAGGATGTACCTATCAAAGACTAACATAAGGAAAGCAGATGACACAGCTAACACCCCAAGCAGCACATGAGATCTACGATAACACCAAGCTGTCCGCGAAGAAGAAATGCCCGCGCCTCTACTACTACCGGCACGTCAGGCACTGGCGGTTGGAGGGGATGGCTGCGCCACTCGTGTTCGGTCTATCCTGGCACGCCGCTATGGACGTCGTCTGGCAGCACTACGGAAAAGTCTCGGTTCCCGAACTGGTGCAAGTGGCTATGCACTCCTTCAACGAGACGTGGACTGGGGAGGGGGCGCCACTAAACGAGAACATGAGCATGGAGATGGCGGAGAAGTGGAATCCCCGCCTGCCTAGCGTCGCCAATGAGATGCTGTATCCCTACATCCAGAAGCGCACGCCGATCCTGCAATCCATGCAACTGGTGGCCGCGGAAGCTCCCTTCGCAGTACCGCTGTGGCCTAACCAGCCCAACATCTGGTATGCAGGAAGGAAGGACAAGCGCATCATCTACAACAACATGCGCCTCGTTATCGAGCATAAGAGTACCACAGAGTACAAGAAGGATGGGGGCTTCAAGTCCACCTACGTGGAAGGGTTCATCATGAGCAGTCAGGTGATGGGCTACTCCTACAGCGACAACATCGAGACAGGGGGGAAGACCAAGCAGGTCTGGGTGGATGCAGCACTAGTCCACAAGCAAGTGCACGACGCCTTCCGCATCATCCCTGTCGAGCACCTGCCCGACCAGATGGACCAATGGCTCTTTGACACGCGCAGGGAGGTGGAGGAGATCAAGCGGGACACAGCCATCCTGCACGACTTGCGCGCGGCAGGCAAAGCGGAGAGTCCCAAGTTCATGCCGGTCTTCGGGCGCAACCAAGAGTCCTGCATCGGACCCTATGGGAAATGTGCCTACTTCAACGTCTGCACACAGTTCCCTAACCCGGAGCAGCAGTACGACCCACCGCCGGGGATGATCGAGGAGGAGTGGAATCCCTTCGACATTCTCAAGCTCAGCCAGCTGGACGAACAGGAGGCAGCGTAATGCCCATACCTCCCGAAAGTATCCAAGTGGGTAGACTAGCCCTTCGGCAGGAAGAAGGGAACTGGAACGCCTACTACGCCAAGAAGGACACCATGGAAGGAGCAGCCCTCCTCGGCTCGATCAAGATGGCTTTGATCGTGCTAAACGAGAAGCGTAAGTGGGCGTTCATGGATCTGATGCGAGAGTGCGTCGCCGACCTGATCGAGGAAGAAACGGGGACCAGACCCAAGTGGGGTGGTCCTGAACGAGCGCCTGAACATGAAAGGAGTGGAAAAACATGAGCACTAGCCCGATGACTCAACAGGCTCCCTATCCGGACAAGCTGGCAGCTGTCGTCCACAGGGTGGAGTATAAGGAGAACTGGCTGTTCACCCTGGTGGACATTGACAGGGGGCAGGGCAGCGCGCGCGGGGCTAATCGACCTGTTCAAGGATTGGCTAGAGCTGCAAGATGAGCTGATGGCAGCGCGCCAGCGGATCGAGGACCTCGAGTATCAGGCGTCCCAACCTAGGTTGACAGCCTAGCCATTTTCATGGTACAGTACACAATGCGAGAGGAAATGCATGCCTAATGCGCAAGAGTATAAGGGACGAAGTCCCCACAAGATCTTGGTCCTCGCCCCAACGGGCCACGGGAAGACCTCCCAGTTCCTGACCCTGCCAGGGAAGAAGTTCATCTACCTGTTTGACCCTAACGCCATCCTCACGTTGAGGGGGCATGACGTGGAGTATGAGGAGTTCTTGCCAGACGCCATCCCCCTCACCGTCCACTCCCTAAGCAAGGAAGTGAACAAGGCGATCCCTAAGACGAAGATGAAGAGCGTGCGGTATGAGGAGTGGGAGGCAGACTTCAATGATAAGATGGCCCGCAATTACTTCGACCAGTTCGACTGGTTGGGCATCGACTCCTGTACTACCCTGTTAGACCTCATCATGGATCGAGTCCTGACGCTGAACGGTAGGTATGGCCAGTGGCCTCACGAGGATGACTATGGGCCGCAGATGATTACGTTCAAGAACCTTGTGAGGGAGTGGACCTCGTTAGGCAAGGGGATCTACTTCACCGGCCACCTGGACATTCGGCAAGATCAGATCACCAAACGTGTCTGGGAGAACCCCATGATGACTGGTCGGCTGCGCCAGCAGATTCCCCTGATGTTCTCCGACATCTTCTCCATCGTGTCCGAGCCGGATAAGGATGGGAAGCAGCAGTACCTGCTCCGCACGACTAACGATCGGACGCAGCAGTTCCACAGGACCAGCATGCACCTTGACCCCTTCGAGAACGTGACGATCGACTGGAAGCAGCCGGTTGAAGGACAGGGGCTGGGAGACATAATCAACAGTTGGGCGCGCAAGCAAGGCGCCCTGACAGTAGTCAAGTGAGTAACGAGAAAGGAGGTTGGCACGTAGCCTTTTACGTAGCACTAGCAGTTGTCTCAATCATCATCAGCATATTCTATCCAATCCTATCCTAACCAAGGAGTACAGCAACGATGGGCTTTCTGAATCTGAAACTGTCCGACCTGAAGGAGCGCAGCAGCGTCCCCAACGGGCGGTATCGCCTTGTGATCTCCGGTTTCGAGTACGGGGAGAGCAGGGAGAAGAAGTCCCCGCAGTACAAGATCACCTGCAACATCGAGGGCCACGACGAAGCGATGCCGGTGAACCACTACATGTCCCTCCCTTGGGAGAAGGACACGGCAGAGGCGTCCGAGTTCAAGTCCCTGTTGGTCAAGCGGTTCCTGGTGTTGTTCGGAGTACCGCACACCGACGATGGCTTCGACCCCGACGACATGATCGGGAAGAGCGCCGATGCCGAGCTGCAACTCGGAGAGCCGAACAAGAACGGCGATGCCTACAACAACCTGATGGTGCCGAAGCTCAGCACCGAGGGGATTGCCGGCGCAACTGGGCGCGCCAACCAGTCGTCCGCGGCATCTGCTGCAGCGAACAAGCCGCGTAAGCGGGCGTAGTAACCAAATCCAGCGCTGCAGGGGGGCAGTATACCCTCACCGGGCAAGCCCTGTAGCGTTGGACCACTACCGTTCCAAAATGGAACACTCCTGGACACATGATGAAGCTAGCTGATCTAGTCAAACCCATTAGTGAGCAGACGGAAGAGGAGTTGCTCGAACGTCTGCGGCAGGTGCGGCACAACCGCTTCGTGGAACGGCCAGCTGCTAAGAAGAAGGCAGCGAAGGAGGCCGCAGAGAAGACTCCCCGGAAGAAGGCTACCAGCACTGAAGCGCTGCTGGCTAATCTGTCCGAGGCTGACCGCGATGCACTCATAGCGAAACTGACAGCACAAGTTGGAGGTACAGGTGGCGGACAAACTCAAGATGATAAGGATGGATCGGATCAAGGTGGGGGAGAGGTTCCGGGTTGATCTTGGAGATATAGCTGACCTTGCAGAGTCGATCAAGGATAAGGGGGTAATCCAGCCCATCACTGTCTCCCCACTCGAGGGAGGGTACTACGAACTGCTGGCCGGGTGCCGGCGGTACACTGCAGGTAAGCTGGCCGAGCTACAAACGATCCCCGCTCTGATCAGGGAGATCGAGGGGGAGATTGACCTCCGAGAGATTGAGCTGATCGAGAACGTCTGGAGGAAGGACCCAGAATGGGATGAGCGTGCGCGCCTGATCAAGCGCCTCGACAAGCTCTGTCGGGAGAAGGACATTGAGTGGTCTAGCCGCCGCACTGCTCAGCTCCTGAATAGGGGCGCAGCAAGTGTGAGCCGTGATCTGCAGCTCGCTGCCGCCCTAGAAATAATGCCTGAGCTGGCCCAGCAGCCCACGCAAGACCAGGCGTTCAAACTGCTGAAAGCAGTGGAAGAACAGGCCATCGTCGGAGAACTGCGGCGCCGTCAGCACGACAGTGTCACGCAGGACAAGATGATCGACAAAGGCCTGCAGACGATGCTCAAGATCGCCGACACCAACTACCGCGTACTGGACACCTTCGCTGGTATGGCAGAGCTGAAATCGAAGGGCATGATCAACCTAATCGAGTGTGACCCACCCTATGGCATCGACCTCACGGACCAGAAGCGAGGAAATGAGGAAGCTACGAGTAGTGTGCGCTCGTACAACGAGATCCCTACCGAGGCATATGAGGGCTTCCTATCTCGCCTCAGTAAAGAGCTATTTCGCGTGGCTGGAGAGCACTGCTGGCTCGTCTTCTGGTACGGACCAACCTGGCACACCCAGGTCAAGCACGCCCTTGGAGAGGCGGGGTGGCTGGTAGATGATATACCTTGTATTTGGAACAAACGTCATGGGCAGACCATGCAGCCCAACTTCCATTTTGGAAGAGCTTACGAACCATTCTTCCTGGCTCGCAAAGGAACTCCGGCGATTTTCAAGCCAGGGAGAGCTAATGTGTTTGACTTTCCACCAGTTGCTGCCCAGAAGAAGTATCATCCTACTGAGAGGCCAATTGCTCTCATGGAGTCCCTACTGGAGTCACTCGTATCCATACGCTCTGTCGTATTTGTCCCCTTCCTCGGAAGTGGGGTTACGCTGCGCGCGTGCTATCGGCTCGGACTCCCGGGATGGGGCTACGATATGTCCTCGGAGTACAAGGACAAGTTCATGCTAGCGGTGGAGGAAGATACGAGAGATTTGGATGAGAAGAAGGAGAACAGGCCTCCACCGGAGGGAGTACGTCCTCCAATGTCGGAGGAGGAGAAGAAGAAGGTCCTAGGAGAGAAGTACATACCACCAACGGAGGAAGAAGATGATCAGACAAGTACTTGACCACGGATACGTGCAGCTGGTGGAGCACTGGGGCAGTGAGCAGCAAATCATCGAGGCCGCTCGCATGTCTACGGATAAGGGCTTTGAAGGGTGGGATAAGGACTACCGCCTGTTGAAGTACCTGTGGAAGCACAAGCACATGACCCCTTTCGAGATGCCTGGCATGACACTCGAGGTCAAGGCCCCTATCATGGTCTTCAGGGAATGGATGAGGCATCGGGTGCCCTTTGGATACAACGAGATGTCGGCGCGCTACATTCCCCTTCCAGATGAGAACTACGTACCCCGAGTGGAGGATGTAGTTGCGCGATCGCAGGAGGCAGCGAACACGAAGAACAGGCAGGCTGCTGGCACTGGCAAGGTTATCGACGCGGAGATCGCTGAGCAGTGGCTTCATGAGCTTCAAAGAGTCTACAACAGGGCTCAGAACGTATACAAGGAGGGGCTAGAGCTTGGCGTGCCGAAGGAGCTGGCTCGTCTGCCAGTGCCAGTGGGCCGGTACAGCAGGATGCGCGTTACAGCTAACCTGCGAGGATGGCTGGGGTTCCTGGCCCTGCGTATGCCTTACGACGCGCAGAAGGAGATCAGATTGTACGCGGAAGTAGTGGCACTCCTGGCAGTTGAGCACTTCCCCAAGACCATGACCCTGTTCATGGAAGACCTCGTCACTGGAGCACCGGAGCCTAAGGCCAATGGACACTACATCGGACTCGATCGAACCCCCAGAGGGAGCTAGACCTACCACGGCAGAGGAGTACGCCCAGATGGACCCCTTTAACAAGGGGTATACCAACTACTGGCAAGGGGCGTGGAACCCGGCTGTTCGAGGCTGCCCCTACCTTCCCGGAACTAAGGACATGAAGGAGTTTGAGAAGGGCCAGAACAGGGCTATGATCGCTGCACAGGACTCAGAAGAATGAGCAGCTACCTGCCCATGAACCTCACCCACGGCACGAGTGGAGGGCTGATACCAGGGGAAGGGCCAAGTGATGCCAAGATCGCTATCGTCGGAGAGGCCGGCGGAGCCGAAGAGGACAGGTATAAGAGGCCCTTCGTAGGCCCGGCTGGTAGGGTGCTGGAACAGTGTATGCACACCGCTGGCTTGGTGCGCGCAGAGACCTGGCTGACCAACGTGGTGAAGATCAGGCCTAAGGACAACAAGATCGACCCATACTACAATACCAAGACTGGCCACTTCTCCGAAGCGGGCATGGAGTGGGTACGCGATCTGTGGAGGGAGCTGAATGAGATAAAGCCCAACATCATAGTAGCAAGCGGCAACGTGCCGATGGCTGCTCTCACCCGCAGGAAGAAGCGGATCACGATGTACCGTGGCTACATAGAAGAAGGAGTACCTGAACTATGGACAAGAAAGGTCCTACCAACCCTACACCCATCTGCTACCTTCTTCAGGGGGGAAAAGGAAGGGGGAACGAAAGGCGGACCTGGGAAGGGGAAATCCCCCTACATGGGCCGGTACTATATCTCACACGATCTGAGGAAGGCCAAGCTTTTCTCAGCTACACCAGACCTCGTCCGGCCAGTAAGGAAGATGCTGTACAACTTCTCGAGCGCTTCAGAGGTAGTAGCCTATATCAAAGAACTCGCGAGCTCTGGCAGAGTCTCAACCGACATAGAGGTGCTGAACTACGAAATGTCCTGTATTTCCCTGGCTGCCAGCCCGGACTTCGGCATCTCCATCCCCTTCTCAGACCAGCGACTGTGGAGCATCCACGAGGAAGCGGAGATAATGCGGGCGCTCGGCAAGCACGTGTTCGGGAACGTGAGCGTGATCAAGGTGGTCCAGAACGGCATCTTCGACTTGTGGTTCCTGTTCCTCCGGTACGGGATAGTGACACGCGGTAGCGTGGAGGATACGATGATAGGGCATCATATCATGTACTTCGATATGGCCAAAGCCCTCGAGTTCATCGCCAGCATCCACTGTGGCGCGCAGGAGTTCTGGAAGGACATGGTGTCCTTCGACAACATAAAAGAAAATGCTTAACCAGCGCAATTTGGAGTTCCTCCTTCAGAGGATAGTCGTCCAAGACGGCTGCTGGGATTGGAGAGGCTCCAAGACAAACTGGGGCTATGGGACTATGGTGATCGGAGACAGTTATGGTCCAAGAGCAACTGTACATAGTATCATATGTGAGTTGTTTCATGGTCCTAGACCAGCCCCACACTATCGGGCACTTCACACCTGTGACAACCCCAGCTGCCCAAGACCTTCTCATGTATTCTGGGGAACTCAGGCAGACAACCTAAACCAATCTTATCAAAGAGGAAGGAGACTAAGTCCAATGGCCTATGCAGGACGATCGAGGTACAGATGAAGATCGGAGACGTCTGGGTCCAGTCCGATCCTCCCTGGATATATGCTGATGGAGGGGAGCAGTTGCCCTGCGATGGCAGCCTCGTCAGCAGGAAGAAGTATCCCCAGCTGTACCTGCTGATAGGCCACACCTATGGGGATGAGGATGAGAGGTGCTGCACCAGTGAGTTGTTCCCCCTACCCAACCTGAAAGAGAAACATGCTGATCAAAGTAAAGCTGGCCATGCCAAGAGTGCAAGACCCAAGAATAGGAGAAAAGGCAGCCCTCGTAGTAAACACCGACGTGTGGATAAATCCAGATGAGATAGTGAGCGTGCAGTCCAGTGCGGCGCCCGGCCGCTTCGGTATCCTGTTGAAGAACGGGATGACGATGCCCTGTGAGGGGGATGCAGAGGAGCTGGTCAAGAGGGTCAACGGCAGCACTGGCATGGTCCTGGGTTCCCCCAAGCTATGAACGTGATGAGTGAGCAGTTCCTGCAGTACAACATTCTGGACTCATGTTGCACACTGCAGGCGCGCGACGAGTTCTGGCATGAGCTGCAGGATGGCTACATGCCTGCGTACAACATGACTATGCGCCTGTTCGAACCCCTGATCTTCATGCAGACCAGGGGTCTGGCAGTGGACATGGCGATGCTGGAGGTGGCAAAAGTTGAGATCGAGAAAGCCCTCGCTGAGAAGCAGGAGGAACTCAATAAGATCGTTGGTCGTCCTATCAACGCGAACAGCCCCCAACAGGTGGCTGCATACTTCTACGTTGAGAAGGGGCTCCCCCCATACCTCAACTCTGAGGGCGGGGTTACAACTGACGATGGAGCGATGCAGAGACTTGCGAAGCCCACTGCGAAGAGGAAGGGATTCCGGGAGGCTAAGCTTGTACAGGAGATCAGGAGTTACGTCAAGCTCAAGTCCTCGTACCTGGAGGTGGTCGTCGATGCGGACGGGCGTCTCCGGTGTCGCTGGAATCCGAGGGGAACGAAGTTTGGGCGCCTCTCTAGTAGTGAAACAGTGTTCGGGACGGGGCTTAATCTTCAAAATCTACATCCCCTATTCAAAAAGTTCATAAGGGCTGACGACGACTGCTTCTTCGTCGAGGTGGATAAGAGGCAAGCGGAGTGGGTCATCATGGCCTACCTCTCCCAAGATGGGAACATGCTGAAGGTCATCGAGGAGGGGCGTGATCCGCACTTGTACACCGCTAGCATGATGTTCAACGTACCGGAGGAGATAGTACTGCTGGACAACAAGGTGGTCGGCTACGAACGGGACCCTGAGATCATCATAGGGCTGCGCGCGAAGGTTCCTGACTTGGCTCGGCTGAGTATGAAGCTGCCCCGGAACTATGGGGCGCGCCAGGTTGGCAAGCACGCTAACCATGGCCTCAACTACGATGAGGGGTACATTCGCTTTGCTACGGAGTGGGAACTCCTGGAGTCGTATGCCAAGTGGTGCGTGGAGCGGTATCACCAGGTGTACCCTGGCATTCGGAAGTACTACGAATGGGTGAAGCGGGAGCTGAACAAGGACCGCACCCTGATCAACTGCTTCGGGCGGAAGATGAAGTTCATGGATCAGTGGGGCAATGACCTCTTCAAAGCGGCCTATGCCAGCATACCTCAGTCCACGCAAGTGGATGGGCTGAACACTGGCATGTGCTCTATCTACGAAGATCCGTATATCTGCGCCAGTGACGCCACGAATGCTGACCTGATGGCCCAAGTGCACGACTCCATCCTCCTGCAGTTCCCCAACAAGGTGCTGTTGCCGGAGTACAACTTCTATGGTACAATGAAGCACGTGTACGAGCTAGTCTCCCCGGAGATGGAGTACCACAATCGGAGGTTCAAGATCCCTACAGACATGAAAGTTGGTAGGAACTGGGGCGCACATCAGGACACCAACCCACTGGGTATGCAGGAGGTAGTACTCGGAGATAGCCCAGCGCAGTTCCTCAGAGAGCTGCGGGAAGTGTTGGGTGTCGAGGCGTGAGCTAAGCGATTGGCTAACTGGATACATCAAGTACACAGAGAATAGCGAACCGCCTCTCTCGTACCACACTTGGTGTGGCATTAGCGTAATTGCCGGAGCCCTACAGCGGAAGGTTTGGCTGTCCTGGGGCTTCGAGATGATTTACCCTAACATGTACATAGTCCTCGTTGGTCCCTCTGGGAAATCGAGGAAGGGTATCGCTATCGGCATTGCGAAGGACATCTTGAACGAAGTGCCCAACGTGTCCCTGTCGAGTGAAGCAGCGACGAGGGAAGCAGTGATCAACGCCATGAAGCGGTCGATCACCAACTTCCAGGCGCCCGACGGTGTGGTTAAGTTCCACTGTTCCCTCACCTGTTTCTCCGAAGAGCTCTCCGTGTTCCTCGGACAGAGTGACACCAAGTTCCTAGCTAACCTAACAGATTGGTACGATAGCAAGAATCTATGGCGATACGAGACTATCGGTCGTGGACTGGACTCCCTACAAGGGGTGTGCTTCAACTTCCTTGGCGGGACTGCACCGGACTGGCTCCAGTCGATCCTCCCCCAGGAAGCAGTTGGTGGGGGCTATACTGCGCGTGTCATCTTTGTGGTGGAGGAAGCGAAAGGGAAGACTGTAGCCAAGCATGATCTGACAGAGGATGAGAAGAAGTTGCAGAAGGCCCTCCAACGGGACTTGGAAAAGATCAGCCAATTGGTAGGGCCCTACACCTTCGACGCGGACGGAGAGGCCGCCTACATAGCCTGGTATGAGGGGGAAGATGCTAAGGCGAAGAAAGGAGAGTACCCCATCGAAGACCCACGGTTTGCCTCGTACACCGAGAGGCGTGCGACACATCTGCGGAAGCTAATGATGATAATGAGCGCGTCCAGAGGCGATGAGATGACCTTGACGAAGCGGGACTACGACCGTGCGCTCAGCGTGTTGAAGACTACCGAACGGAAGATGCAGAAGACCTTCGGGGGCCTCGGCCAGGCCAAGTATAGCGCGGTGACTGAGAAGGTAATGCAGTATGTCCAACTCATGGGCACCGTCTCTAGGAGTGAACTAATGCGTAAGTTCCATCGGGACGTGGATGGTCAGGTCCTGAAGATCATCGAAGAGTTGATGATGATGACTAAGCTGGTGGACATAGATATCGTCCCCCGGAGCGGGGAGAAGGTGTACAAGTGGCTGGGTACCAAGAAATGACTAGGAAGCAACATCCCAGGGGCATGTCGTTCTGCTCGAAGGGAAGACACCTAGCACCTGTGGCCGAGTTCTACGTACGGGAAGGGGGGAAGCTGTCCAGTTGGTGCAAGGCATGTACGATGACAGGTGCGAAACAGTCGAAGGAGATGAAGCACATGGTTGCAGTACTGGTTGAGAAGATGGTGGAGCGGGAAGAGGAGCCGAAGGACATAGAGGAGCAGACCATCATCCACACTCATGTTACAAAGTATGGGCCCACTCCTGAAGTGCTGGCCTGGCCCCCAACAACGCTAGACTGGCTGACCCCTATTTGGGGGTTCCAGGAGCGTTCCAAAATGGAACAGTAGATCATGACAAGACGATACTTTGTCCATCCCGAGAGCTGCTGCGCTTGGTACGAAGATGATGGTACAACTCACACACTGGAGGAGCGAGACCCCCTAGTCGAGGAGGTGTCCTATGAGGAATACCTCAAGGCGTGCGCTGCCTTTGGAGAGGACCCAGGGTGAGTGAACTACCGCTGATCGTCCTTGAATCTCTGCTGGGCGCGAGAAAAGTAACGCTTGAAGTCCTCGCTCGCGAAGCCTATCCCCTGGGCAGTGAGAGTGCCGGCCATCTTATCGAGTCGTTTCCTCTCCTCACCGTCAGCGCTGACCCACTTTTCATGGTAAAGCTCCGCACGAACCTCAGCGGGCTCGTGGGCAAGTTTCATCCACCATACCCTGCTCGGTATGCCTTCGGAAGCATGGCCTTCCCTCATGGCCTTATCTATAGTAGCGCCGTGCTTGAAACGCTCGGAAAGCTGCTTCTGAAGCTCGGGAGGCTGCGCCGAAATCCACGCACCAAAGTCCTTACTGGTGACTTCCCCCTGTCCGAACTTGACAACATAAGCATCTACCGTGTCGTACAGCGGCTTAACCTTGGCCCCGTACTTCTCGACAGCGCGGTCTATCTGGTCCACTTCTCTGTGAGCAGGGTGGGTAAACTTGATAATGCGGGAGAGGTTCTCGTTCTGTGCTAGCTTCTCCCACGTGCCTTTAGACCGAATGGAGGGATCTTGAACATCAAGTGCCATCTTCATGATACCGTTGACCCCACCCAAGTAGGGATTATTTGGCAGCATGCTCCTGGAAGCTCGGTCAAGTCTCTCGGGAGACATACCTGTCAATTCACCCAACTCCTTGAAAAGGATGGACGTTGGACGTTGAGAAGCGGGACCTTTGAACTCGAGTTCCGGTGGGACTTTCATTCCGGTCCAGATGGTAGCGTCCGAGCGCGTGTCGTAGTTCGATGCGTACTTGTTCCAAGCCTCAAGGAGGGGAACCTGCATCCCTCCACCCTGAAGCAGACTGGGAAGTGACTCCAGCGTCTTCTTCACCAGTCCCTCCGATACCTTCCCGGTCATCTGCTTCTCCACCACAGCGACGGCTAGGGCATGGAGAGGGGCCAGGACGTTATCCGACCTGATGTTGGTGTAGCCTACCCTCTTAGTCCCAGTACTGTCGATGATGGTCAGATCGGGGATTAGGACAGGGATACCCCCGATCTTATCCTGTGCAGGTATGTCCATCCAAGCTTCGATATCCTGCATCATGTTGATAGCCGTCAGGCCCATGATGGTGCCTGTAGCCCATGTCAACTTGTTGGCTGCACGAATGGGGTCTCTGGCCGC
>Ga0137433_1000903_pt1 | contig 14012 bp, 11 predicted proteins | sample EasRivERMZT840_2_FD_102335 | JGI IMG/M metagenome (GOLD analysis project Ga0137433, IMG submission 102335) | Soil microbial communities from meander-bound floodplain in the East River, Colorado, USA - East River MetaG ERMZT840_2 | ecosystem: Environmental > Terrestrial > Soil > Floodplain ...
GGGGCGAAACCATCGTCTGGGCCGAAACCGTCGTCGAGGGTGAAAGCATCCTCGAGGAAAGTTTCTAAGGGGAGGTAATCATGAAGCCAATAAGCGACTTCAAAAAATTATCGTTCCCGGCTCGATGCGTGATCGTGCTGTTCGGCATGGCGGCGCTCCTGTCCTCCGGTTGGGCCATGCTATCCGTCGATGCGCCTCACACGGGCAGGCTCCTCCTTCTGGTGTTGCTCGGAGCCGCCTCAGCTAATCTCAAGGTACGGCTGACGAAGACTTCGTCGCTGTCCCTGTTGACGTCCGTAGTGATGCTTTCTCTGGTGTCGGATGGAATCGTCGCTGCAGTGGCTGTGGGAATTGCCGGTGTGACGGTTCAGGCGCTACTGCCGTCGAAAAAGCTCGTTGTCCATCGGCTGGTATTCAATGCGGCGATGGTAGTTCTGGCAGTGCACGCAGCGTCGGTGCCGTACTACTGGGTCATTTCGCAGAACCTGGCAGTGACGGTCCTGAGCCACATCATCGGCATCGCAGCCGCGTCATTGACGTACTACCTTGGAAACTCGCTTTCGATTTCGCTGATTGTCGGATTGACCGAATGCAAGTCGGTCTTCCGCATCTGGTATGACCACTTCCTGGCAGCGGCTCCGTCCTTCCTGAGTTCGGGTCTGCTGTCACTCGTCTTCGCCGAGATATTAGCGAAGACGATCATTGGAGCCGCTGTTCTCCTGCCCCTGATGTACGTCAGCTATCGCGCGGTCCGGCTGGCCGGAAGACCGGTGCCGAGCCCCGCGAGCTAAGCAGCAAAAAAGCAAACTGAACGGCGCGATCAATTTCTCCTTCTGATCGCGCCTTTTTTTTGTTCCCTACTGGCCGCCACGCTGCGGAGGCACGGGCTTCGACAGATACTCCTTTGACTGCGCTTCATTCTTCAGCGGCGTGACCTTGTCCGGGTCGAAACGGATCATCAGGTAGTTGATGTGATCATCGATCTTCGTGAACCAGTGGCCGGTCCCGGCGGGAATCACTACAACGTCGCCTGCCTTGATGTTGTACGCAACGCCATTGCGGATGTCGGATCCGTTGTTCCCTGGCCCGTTGAACTCCACAACAGTGCGCTGCGTGGCAGGACGCCGCTGGCGGTTCGTGATATCCGGTCCCAGCATCAGCGTGGCCGATCCTGAGATGATGTGGTACACCTCGCTGACGAGGTCATGTTCGGCGACCGAGTCCGCCGACGGCTTGTCCAGTTTTCCGCGATAGACCATCCCGATGCCGACATGCGCTTTTCCCAACTCGATATCTCGCACCTGCTGATCCGTGAGCCTCTCTGCGATGGCCTTCTTCGTATACGCCTCGAGTTCGGAGGCGGGAATGTAGGTCCCGGGACACATGTTGCAGGTCGGTTGCGGGTCGGTCGGATTGATCTTCGTTTGTCCCATCAGCGTTGCGGAGAGACAAACAGCCAACACGATTGCACACACAATATTTTTCATATGGACCTCGCGATAGGGGTTTGGAGCAGCGAGTATATATACCAAACGCAAATGCTGCCAGCCGGACTGACACGGTGGTGTTTTTAGTTTGAATCTACCGGTGCGCGTATTCCCCGCCTTGGCCGGGGCTGTTGCCCAACGGAGGCCGCATCGTGAAGAAGCGAATTCCCCTCCTTAGAGAAGGAGGGGTGGCTGCGCGATATTCTTCTTGAGGTCGCGTCCACCCCTCCTTCTCTAAGGAGGGGAATACAGCCTTCTTCGCGATGTTTCCCGTTGGGCAACAGCAGCCCCTGTCCAAGGAGGGGAATTATTAGCCCCGAAAGCGAAATCTAGTTACCGGACGGCCAGGCGACGCCGCTCTGTCGCGACGTCACCGGGGCCAGACCTTTATATAGGAATCGCTGCAGGCGGCGGCCCTGGTAGGTTTCGACGGTATAGAGGTTGTTCTTCGAATCCAACGCGATGTTGTGAAGCGAATACCACTCGCCGGGGTAGTGACCGCCTTTGCCGAACGTGGTCAGTTCGGTCATGCTCGCGCGATCGAAGATTCGGATTTTCTGGTTTCGGCCATCGGCGACGTACAGGAAGCGTTGTTGAGCGTCGCGAGAAAAGTCGATGTCCCATACCGAGCCGTCGCTTCTGGAATCGCGTTGCGTGTAGATCTCGCGGACATACGTACCGTCGGTTTTGAAAATCTGAATCCGGTTCGAGCCGCGGTCGCAGACATACACGAGACCGTCGTTTGAAACCATGGCGCAATGAACCGGCCCTCGGAACTGCTGATACGTCGTATTCGGGTCGTATGTGCCTTGTGACGCGCCGGCCTTGTCATCCGGCTTGTTGCCGTATGCGCCCCAGAAGCGTTTGATCTTCCCTGCATCCGGATCGATTACGGCGACACGCCGGTTGGAGTAACCGTCAGCGACGAACACTTCATTCAGTGGAGCATAGAAGAAGGTTTCCGCAACGCGATGGAACCGCTCCAGGGACAGGCTATCGGGCGTGGGTACGTCGGCCCGGCCGAACTGCGCGATGAACTTTCCGTCCTGCGTGAACTTCAGGACGTGTCCATCGTTGGTTCCGTTGCCGCCGATCCAGATATTGCCTTTGTTGTCCATATTGATGCCGTGGTTGGACTGAGGCCACTTGAAACCCGGCCCGTCGCTGCCGCCCCAGCTTCGAACAACGTTGCCCGCCTGATCAAACTCGAGGATCGGCGGCGCGTTCTTGCAGCATTCCGCGGTTTTCACGTTGTCGTTCGCGGCGCCCTCAACGGCGTCCAGCACATCGGGACGATGCACGACCCACACATGGTCGCTTGCATCAAGGAACAGACCGATCGTCTGCCCCTGATACCAGCCATTCGGCAGCGGCTTGGGAAATGTCGGATCGACTTCGAATCGAGGCGCCATGACCTGGCCGCGCGTTTGAGCGACAGCTGTCTGCTCGAGCCTGTACTGCGCGAGTGCGAGAACGATCAAGGTCACGACAAATGTGAGGCCGATCATAAGATTCTTGTGACGTTTCATCTGTGTATTCTCCTGATGTTCACTTGCCCGGAACGAATTTCTGGACGCGCTTGCCGTGATGCGTTTCACCGGTATACAGGTTTCCCTGCGAATCGACAGCGACACTGTTCACCACGAGGAACTGGCCCGGATAGCGCCCGCCGCTTCCGATCGCGCCGACCTCGCTGAGATTGTCGCGAAGCAGGATTCGCACTTTCTTGTTCATGCCGTCCGCAACAAACAGGTACCGCTGCTGGGCATCGCTGGACAGCGCCACATCCCACACTGCGCCGGCCGCGTTGATAGTGCCGAAGGTTCCCTGAACCACTCCGCCCAACGTGTTCTTCGCGACGAATGCTTCTTTGATGAATTTCCCGCTCTTGTCGAAAACCTGAATGCGGTTGCTGCTCTTATCGCACACGTAGACCATGCCGTCGCGTGCGATCTCGATGCAGGTGATGTCGCGGAACGACTTTGCGGCGGGCTCAGCGGGATCGTATCGGCCCGGCGCAGCGCCTGCGGTTTTCTCACCGTAGGCGAACCAGTGCCGTTTGTACGTGCCTTTGTCCGCATCGAAGACAACGATGCGTCGATTCCCCATGTCGGCAACGAACACTTCGTTTGCAGAGTCATCAATTGCAATAGCTGAAGGGCGATTGAGCGTGGTCTGGCTATCGGGCCCGTCCATCTTGCCCGGAGTTCCGATCGTCAGGAGATAGCGACCGTTGCGCGCGAACTTCAGGATGTGAGCGTCGGCTGGTGGCGGAGCCGCCGCAGCGCCGCGCCCTGCAGCCGCCGCCCCTCTGGCGGCAGCGGCCGCGGGAAGAGCGCCGGCGCCAGTCGGAAGGTCGCTCTCCGCAGGTGCGGCCGCAGCCGCGCCGCGACCTCGCCCCGCCGGCGCAGGCTCCGCGCCTGTGGCGGCAATATAGACATTGCCCTTCGAATCGACTGCAATTCCACCGCTGACTGTCGGCCACTGGTAGCCGGCGCTGCGACCTCCCCAGCTCGAAACGAGCAGTCCATTCGCGTCATATTCGAGTACATACGGAGCCGCCATACAGCAGACGCTGGATGAAGGCTGGCCGGTACCACCGGGCTGGGGAATCATTCCTCTCTCGTTGGCTTCGAGCGACTCATCTCCACGGTGCAAAACCCAGACATGGTTTTGCGAATCGGTCGCTACTCCGGTAACCGAGCCCAGAACCCACGAGTCATCCGTGAACGGCCGCGGCCAGAGCGGGATATTGCGGTATGCCGGAGCGCTCTGGGCTTCGGCAGCCCACTCGAGAAGCGACGACCCCACGGCCAACGCCGCAAGAAAAGCCAGCGCGAAAACGCCGGCATGACGAACATTACGAAGATGATTCATTCTATCTCCCCTTGGAATTCAGCCGCGCAAGCGGCGAAAGAAGGTAGCCACGGCCGCGAGGCCGTGGAGAGAATTACCAGAGAGTTGCACCAGCCCCGTCCGGGGCGAAAGAATCTTTCGCCGCTTTGCGGCTCCTTTGCTGCTGATTTCAACCAACCACGGCCTTCGGCCGTGGCTACACTCTGTCGCCGCTACGCGGCTGTTTTGAGACCCTTGCCTTCCACCTGCCTGTTCCACTACTCTCCCTCGCACCCGAACGCATGATGTGTCATCGAAGATTTGCCGTTCTTATAACTCTGCTGGTGGTCCTCGCGCCAGCACGATCGGTGGCCCACGAAATTCCGAGCGATGTTCTCGTTCAAATGTTCGTGAAGCCGGACGGCGAACGACTGCGTGTGCTGGTACGCGTTCCGCTGCGATCCATCACTGAAACGGAATGGCCCGAAACCAGGCCCGGCCTGCTCGATATTGCCCGCGCCGCGCCGCAACTGCGCAGCGCAGTGCTTACGAAGATCGCAGGACAGCTCGAAATACTCGAAGGCGACCGTCGTCTCGATCAGCCGCGCGTCGCCGCCGTCAAGGCGTCGCTTCCGTCGGATCGTTCCTTCGATTCGTATGACCAGGCGCTGCTCCACGTAACCGGACCGCCCCTTCCAGACAGTCTCGACTTCGTCACGCAGCAGGGGATGATGGACGCGCTCCTCGAGTACGACATTCAATCTCCGGAGTCCGCATTTTCGATTCATCCCGATTTCATGATGCTGGGCGTCACGGTCCAGACGACGCTTCGATTTCTGGCGCCGAATCGTCCCGAGCGCGCATTCTCCCTTCACAATGATCCGGGACTCGTGCGGCTTGATCCTCGCTGGTTCCAGGCGGCCGGGCGTTTCGTGGTGGAAGGTTTTTTTCACATCCTCGACGGAGCCGATCACCTCTTGTTCCTCTTTTGCCTGATCATTCCGTTTCGCCGCCTGCGCACGCTGGTGTTGATCGTCACGTCGTTTACTCTCGCGCACTCCGTCACACTCATTGCGTCCGCATACGGGATGGCGCCGGGCGTGTTGTGGTTTCCGCCGCTCGTGGAAACGCTGATCGCGACCTCGATCGTATACATGGCCCTGGAAAACATCGTGTCGCCTCGTGTCGAGCGGCGATGGATCATCACGTTCGCATTCGGCCTGGTGCACGGGTTCGGGTTCTCGTTTGCGCTGCGTGAATCGCTTCAATTTGCGGGATCCCACATGCTGACGTCGCTTGTGTCCTTCAATGCCGGAGTCGAACTCGGCCAGATCCTTGTCCTTCTCGTGCTCGTGCCCGTCGTCAGCGCGCTGTTTCGTTATGTCGTCGCCGAACGGATTGGAATCATCATTCTGTCGGCGTTCGCCGCTCATTCCGGATGGCACTGGATGACGGAACGATTCGCCGCGTTCAGCCGGTATCGCATCGAAATGCCTGTCTTCGATGCCGCATTCCTCGCCATGTCGCTGCGCTGGATGATGCTCCTGGTGATTGTCGCTTTTGCCGCCTGGTTGATTTTCGGCGTGTTCGGCGGAGACGTTAGTCGGAAGCGAAGCAAGGAAGCCAATACTTTTCACTGAGACTCGGCAGATATCGCCGGAATGTAACAGTTTGTCGCAACTTGTACGGCCGGCGAAGTTCGTCCTTGACCGTCCCGTCGGTCATCGATATACCCCGCCCATGGAGCTTCGGCATCTGCGTTATGTCGTGGCCGTCGCCGAAGAGTTGAATTTTGGCCGGGCCGCGACGCGCCTCAATATCAGTCAACCCCCGCTGAGCCAGCAGATTCTGCAACTCGAGAACGAGCTCGGGGTGCGAATCTTTCAACGCACCAAGCGAGAGGTTCGCCTGACGGAAGCGGGCAAGAGGATTATCGCGGAAGCCTATCAGGTGCTCGGCCAGGTGGATCACCTGGAGACCGTGGCGGCCAAGGCAGTCAAAGGCGAGATCGGGAGTCTCTGCGTCGGCGCTCTCGGCGGCGTTAACGACGTTCTCGTCGATACCCTGCAGATTTTCGGAAAGCGGTATCCCGGAGTTCATGTCGAGTTGAAGTACATGTGCACCAGCGAGCAGATTCAGAATCTGCGCGAAGGAAGAATCCAGGTCGGTTTCGTCGCCCTGCCGGTGCAGCACGAAACCCTCGTTGCCGAATTCGTGAAAGAACAGGTTCTGCGCGTTGCGTTTCCGAAAAATCACCCTCTTGCCCGACGCCAGCGAGTGCCGTTAAGCGCCCTTGGAGATCAGCCTTTTATCTTCTTTCCGCGCCGCGCGACACCGGGTCTGCATGACCTCATCACTGGAATGTGCCGGAAAGCGGGTTTCAGCCTGAATGTCGTACACGAGGTCGATAGCATCGTTGCGAGCCTCGTGTTTGTCCGCGCAGGCCTTGGCATCGCATTTTGCGTGGCAGGCATGGAAGACAAGTCGGATGGAATCGTGTACCGCCCCCTCCAGGCTCCCGAACCCCGGATTCAGTACGGGATGGCGTACAAACGCGAAACGCAGTCTCCGGTCCTGAACTCCTTCGTCGGCGTGGTACGGCAAGTCGTGCGGAAGTAAATCGCGGCAATACGTTTCACTAAGACTGTTTGCGTATTAGAACCCTTTAGATCACCGGTGGTAGACTCCCGGGACAAAGGAGCCCATATGTCGAATCCCAAAACCTGCATCTGGCGGTGCATCACGGCCGGCGCGCTGGTATTGATCGTGGCGCCATTGACAGCGTTCGCCGCAGAAACAAACGCGACTCCCACTTTTACCAAGGATATTGCTCCGATCTTTCAGGCGAAGTGCGAGTCGTGTCACCGTCCTGATTCGATCGCGCCGATGTCGTTCGTTACATACGAACAGACCCGGCCGTTCGCGCGCGCCATCAAGGATCGAGTCGCGTCGCGCCAGATGCCTCCATGGCACCTGGACAAGACAATGGGCATCCAGAAATACAAGAACGACCGGTCGATGACCGACTCGGAGATCGACACCGTCGTGCGATGGGTCGACGGCGGAGCGCCGAAAGGCGATGCCAAGGACATGCCGCAGGCTATCCAGTGGCCCGCCGAGCAGGGCTGGAATTATGCCGAGATGTTCGGACAGAAAGAACCGGACCTGATCATCCGCTCGACCCCGTACACGCAGAAAGCCGGAGCGCAGGACGCATGGTGGAAGCCGAGCGTTCCGACGGGACTGACCGAAGCGCGCTGGGTTCGCGCGATCGAGATCCGGCCTGGCTCAGTCAAGGGCCGCAAGATCACGCATCACGCGATCGCTCGACTGCAGCAAAACGAAGCGAATGCTCCAACCGAGCTTCGCGACCCCGATGGCGCCGCAGCGGCGGCGGCTGGCGGCGGCATTTTTATGGAATGGGCTGTCGGAAAGCAGGGTGAGGTGATGCGTCCGAACTCCGGCAAACTGATGTTGCCGGGCTCCCGCATTGTCTGGGATATCCACTACTCCGACGGCAAAGAAGACGTTACAGATGTCGCCGAGCTTGGTCTCTACTTCTATCCGAAAGGACAGGAGCCGAAGTATCGCCAGACGCTGAGTCTCTGGAGCGCCGGAGGCATCGACATCGCGCCGAACGAAATCAAGGTGACGCAAGGCATTCGTACGATGACGCGCGCAGGCCGCATCGAAAGCATGCAGCCCCACATGCATCTGCGCGGCAAGGCGATGATGCTCGAAGCCATCACCCCCGAGGGCCGGAGACAGGTCCTGACTTATGTGAACGATTTCAATTTCAACTGGCACAACAGCTATGTGTACGCGGACGACGCCGCGCCTCTTCTTCCGAAAGGCACGACGATCATCGTCACGGCCTGGCACGACAACACGACGGCCAAGAAGTCCAACCCGGATCCCACGCAGTGGGTCGGCTATGGCGATCGCACCGTGGACGAAATGGCTCATGCATGGGTGAACGTCACCTACATGAGCGATGAAGACTACGAAGCCGAAGTCGCGGCTCGCAGGGCGGCATCGCAGCGGGCAGAGGTGCGGTAAGAAGGAGTTGTTCCGATGCGTGCTAGGTTAGCGTCTGCCGGCCTGGCTGTCGCGCTTGCAGCCGGCGGTGTAATTGTTGTCGAAGCTCAGCGTGGAGGAAGAGCGCAACAACCTGCGCAACCTCCTGCTCCAACTTCCAACGTTCCTGTCGTACCAGCGCCACGCATGCCGCTTGCACCGGCGGCCGTGATGGGCGCATCGGTGACTCCCGCGCTCGAAGGCTGGTACAAAAACCCCGATGGCACGTTTACGATCCTGGTCGGCTACATGAACCGGAATCAGAACCAGATAGTCGACGTGCCGGTCGGACCGAACAATAGCATCGAACCCGGCGGACCCGATTTCGGCCAGCCGACTCGATTCGAATTAGGCCGCAACTACGGCGTGTTTTCGTTGACGGTTCCCAGGGACTTCGGCACGAAGCGACTCACCTACACGATCAACGTCAACAACCAGCCGCAAACCATCACGCTGGGCCTTCCCGGCGGTTACCAGATTGAACCGTTCTTCAGAAACGACACCGGGAACTCACCGCCGGTTGCGAAACTCGACCCGAACGGCCCCGAACTCAAAGGACCGCCGCTCGGAGCGGCAAAAACGCTCACCGCTACCGTAGGACAGCCACTCAGCCTTGAGTTGTATGCATCGGACAAAGGCAACACGATCAGCCAGCAGGATCAGTCCGCGGCGCCCGCGGACGAACCGGCTGCAGCGACTGCCCGCGGCGGCGCGCGTGCCGCCGTATTGGCGGCCGCTGCTCGCGGCGGTCAGAATGCGATTCGCGTGACATGGTACAAGCACCGCGGCCCCGCCGGCGACAGCGTCGCTTTTAATCCCGTTAGTCCACCGGTCGCAGCGGATCCTGAAGCGGCGAAGATGTTTGCAAAACCCGGCGACTACACAGGCAAAGCAACATCGACGGCGACGTTCAAAGAACCCGGCGAATACTGGTTGCGCGCGCAACTCAACGACGCGACGGGCAACGGCGGCGGCGGCGATCAGTGCTGCTGGTCGAACGTCCTTATCAAGGTCAACGTCCAGGCTCCGACCACGAAGTAACTTCAGGTCCACCCGTTCCGCGGAGAATAACCTCACTAATCTCCGCATAAATCGCGGCAAATTCTACTTTATGCGGAGAGTATCGGCTATAATCTCCGCATGGAGTGCGTAGAATGAGCCCTTACATCCATGAATGGCCGGACTGGCCTGAATTCAAATGGGATACAGACGTCGTAGCCAGCCCGCTCGCAGACGTCCGGTACCGTCAAGGTCACCTTCTCGGACAGATGGAGCGGCTTGGTTTTGAAGGGAGGCGAGAGGCGGAGTTGGAAACCCTTACCGTTGACGTCGTAAAAACCAGCGAGATCGAAGGCGAAACTCTCAATCCGCAGCAGGTTCGATCTTCGCTGGCCCGGCGTCTCGGGATCGACATCGCCGGCGCTGTGCCGACTGACCGGAATGTTGAAGGCGTCGTTCAGATGATGATCGACGCGACGCAGAACTATCTCGAGCCTTTGTCGAAAGAACGCTTGTTCGGCTGGCAGGCAGGGTTGTTTCCAACCGGCTACAGCGGCATCCAGAAAATCAGAGTGGGAGCGTGGCGGGACGATGCGAAGGGACCGATGCAGGTCGTCTCAGGTCCAATGGGCCGTGAAACGGTGCACTATGAAGCACCGGCGGCGGACAGAGTCGACGCCGAAATGACGAGATTCATCGAGTGGGTAAACCGCGAAGCGGGAATGGACCCGGTCGTGAAGTCTGCGATCGCCCACTTATGGTTTGTCACTATCCATCCACTCGATGATGGTAATGGACGCGTCGCGCGCGCGATCGCGGACTGGGTTCTGGCGCGCGCCGAGAAAAGCGGCCAGCGTTTCTATAGCATGTCCGCCCAGATCCGTCGTGAGCGCGACGATTACTACAACGTTCTTGAACACACGCAGAAAGGCTCGCTCGACATCACGGCCTGGCTGCAATGGTTCATTGGCTGCCTGCGCCGTGCCCTGGACAATACCGAAACAACGTTGACCGCCGTTCTGCGCAAGGCGCGATTCTGGGAGCGATGGAGCCACGCCACGCTGAACGACCGTCAGCGCCTGATGCTGAACAGGCTGCTCGATGGGTTCGAAGGCAAGCTGACTTCATCCAGGTGGGCAGCGATCACGAAGAGTTCGCAGGACACCGCGAGCCGTGATATTCAGGGACTCATCGAAACCGGCATTCTCGTTAAAGACGCTGCCGGTGGACGCAGCACGAGCTACTCGCTGAAGGACGACATCGGCTGAGTTCTTCCTTGCGGCAGATGATCTTGAGTCCGACCTTGATCAGTCTTTCGGAGCGACGTCGCGCAGTTTGATCAGCCACTTGCCGTTCACGCGCTCGAGGTGATCGACGCTGCGGCCGGCCGCAACGACGCGCGGCGGATTGTTCTGACCCGCAGCACCGTTGACGGTCAGGTAATAAGCGTGAATGCGGGCGTGGTCTTTATCGACGAACTCGATCCAGTGATTTGCGGTCATGTGATACAGCGGAGGCCGCGCTTCCCCTTTTGCTGCTGCCGCTCTCTGTCCTTCGCCCACACCGTCCACCATTTTCTTCAGCGCCTCGCGGCCTTTAGTCGCGGTTGCGCCGGCACCGAACTGTCCGTCGACCGTGTAAGTCGCCGCGTAAGCTGCTCCGTCACCCGTATCGAGAGCGCGCGCGTAGCGCCACATCAACTCTTCGATCTCCGCGCGATCTTTCTCGCGCGCGGAGTTGTCTTGGGCAAACAAGGCGGTCGAGACGAATGCAACCGCACACACCAGTAAAATTGCAATGCCGATTCGAGTTCTGCTCATGTGTGTTCCTCCTTCAGATCGCGAGCGCAACGCTGACGCCCGGCTGTTGGCGTGAATCATATCCGGCGGTGCGAATTCTTTAAACCTTGTTTCGGCGCGATGCACATGAATAAGATGCGCACCACATGAACAGGCGCGATTTACTTCAGGCATCGGCATGGATGGCGTTGGGCTATCCCTTCCGGACTCTGAGCGCGTTTCAAGCGACTCCCCGATTCCAATCCGATCCCTTTTCGTCCGGCGTTGCGTCGGGTGATCCTGCTGCGAATGGAGTTGTTCTCTGGACACGGCTGATGCCGGATGCGAATCGCTTCGAGGCCTGGCAGAGGGAATCGGTTGCGGTCGATTGGCAGGTTGCAACCGATGAGAATATGACTCGCGTTATTCGAAGCGGCCGTGTCCGGGCGCGGCCCGAGTTTGGACACTCGGTGCACGTGCAGGTTGGCGGGCTTGTGCCGGGCCGCTGGTATTGGTACCGGTTCAGGGCAGGTTCGGCGACAAGCGATATCGGCCGGACAAAAACCGCACCCGGCGCTGCTGTGGACCGGATCCGGTTCGCGTTTGCTTCATGCCAGAATTTTCATCAGGGCTTTTACACGGCATACCAGCACATGGTGAAAGAAGACATCGATGTCGTCGTCTTCCTGGGTGACTACATTTACGAGACCGGCGGCAGCGCCGTGCGTACCGTTCCAACGGTCGAATGCACGACGCTCGACCTTTACCGCGAACGCTACGCCCTTTACCGATCCGATCCGCACCTTCGCGAGGCGCACCGGCTATTCCCGTGGATCATCACCTGGGACGATCACGAAGTGGACAACAACTACGCCAACGATAATGCTGCAGACACGCAGTCTCCAGTTGAGTTATTGAAACGGCGCGCCGCCGGCTACCAGGCCCACTATGAGTGGCAGCCGCTGCCGAAAGCCTGCGTTCCGACGGGCGCAAAGTCCAGGATGTATCGGCGAGTTTCATATGGGGCGCTCGCAAACTTTCTCATCCTCGATGGAAGGCAGTTCCGAGGCGATCAGCCTTGCGGAGACGGAACGAAGGCGCCCTGCGAGGACTTCGCGCGGGACCGGGCGATGCTTGGGGTCGCCCAGGAACGGTGGCTGTCTCGTGAGTTGCGAACTTCACGGGCGCGGTGGAACATCATCGGCAATCAGGTTCGAATGACCGTGGTCGATCAGATGGCGGGATCCGGAGAGACCTACTCCATGGACCAGTGGTCCGGGTATGACAATGCGAGGCGGCGGATTGTGGCCGATCTGCAGGACAGCCGGGCATCGAATCCGGTCGTCATCACCGGTGACATCCATTCCAATTGGGTCGGGGATCTCAAGATCGATTACCGCGAACAGAAATCACCGATTGTCGCAACCGAGTTGGTCGGCACTTCGATTTCCAGCGGCGGCGATGGCGTGGATGTCAGCCCCAATGCGGCAGCTTACCTTCCCGAAAATCCGCAAATCCGGTTTTACAACAACCAGCGAGGCTACGTCCGCTGCGAAGTCACGCCGAAATCGCTGACCGCCGATTTTCGAGTCGTGCAGAAAGTTTCCGAGCCTGATTCTCCCATATCCACTCGAGCCACTTTCATCGTTGAGAGCGGACGGCCTGGAGCTAATCGCGTCTAGGCGGTTTCATCCCATCGGATAGAATCCATGCCGATGGCCGGCCGCAGTGTCGTCTCACCACACAATCAGAAAGTCACGTGGGTCGAGCTTTTCTTCGATCTGGTTTTCGTCTTTGCAGTGACGCAGGTCGTAGATATTCTCGAAAATCGTTTCGGCTGGGTCGCCGTGATCAGGGCCCTCCTCGTGTTCTGGCTGATCTGGTGGGCGTGGACTCAGTTTACCTGGGCCCTGAACGCTGCCGACACGACTCATCCGCATGTGGAGTTGGCCACGCTTATCGCTACGGCAATCGCGTTTTTCATGGCCGTCGCCGTCCCGCTCGCTTTCGAAGTTCAGCCGCTGGCTTTCGCCCTCCCCTACGTCCTCGTCAGAGGTGTCGGCCTGTACATCTATTCATGGGTCGCCTGTGAAAACCCTTCGCAACGCGGCGCGGTCAGGAAATTTACTCTGGTTTCGATCAGTGGATTGCTCGCGGTGCTGGCAGGCAGCTTCTTTTCGGAAGGCGCTCAGTATTTGTTATGGGGAACCGCCATCCTCCTGGATCTCCTCGCGGCCGCGGTCGGAGGCCGGCAGGAGGGATGGAATCTTCATGCCGAACATTTCGCGGAACGGCACGGATTATTTGTGATTATCGCGCTGGGCGAATCGTTGATCGTGGCCGCATCTCGATTGTCCGGTATGGAACTCTCTCCGGACCGACTCGCGGCAGCCGTGCTTTCGGTTGCGGTCACATGCGGTCTCTGGTGGATCTACTTTACGAGGACAAAGCCGGAACTGGATCGAACCCTCGAGTCGAGGACGGGCGTTGAGCAATCCACAATGGCCCGGGACGTTTTCAGTCTGCTTCATTTCCCGATGCTTTGCGGAATCATCGCGTACGCGTTTTCAATCGAAGAAGCGATGCTGCATCCCGCGGAACCCTTGCATATCCCAGTCCGCGGAGCATTGGCTGCGGGCATCGTTCTGTTTGCCGGCGGAATGGTCCCGGCGATGTGGCGAGCGAACGGCATTCTCCTGTGGTCGAGGGCGCTGATCGTTGTCGTTCTTGCCGTCAATGTATTGGTGATCCCTGCGGCTCCCGCGATCGCGTTATCGATTGTGTTCGTCGGAACCGTCGCAATTGCACTGCTCGAAGCACGCCTGGCGCAGTTGAA
>Ga0137433_1000904_pt1 | contig 14002 bp, 15 predicted proteins | sample EasRivERMZT840_2_FD_102335 | JGI IMG/M metagenome (GOLD analysis project Ga0137433, IMG submission 102335) | Soil microbial communities from meander-bound floodplain in the East River, Colorado, USA - East River MetaG ERMZT840_2 | ecosystem: Environmental > Terrestrial > Soil > Floodplain ...
CCCGCTGGTGCTGATTCTCCTGCTTTTCGGCGTGCGCTGGGTGCTGCGCATCGTCATCGTGCCGAAATCGATCCTGTTCCCGGTCGTGCTGGTGCTGTGCGTGGTCGGCGCCTATGCGCTCGGAAACAGCATGGCCACCGTATACGTATTGCTTGTTTCTGGATTGTTTGGCTACTTGATGGTCAAGTTCGGCTATCCCCTGGCGCCGTTCATCCTCGGCGTGATCCTCGGCGACCAGATCGAGATCAACCTGGTGCGCTCGCTGATGACGGATTCAAACCTGTGGCTGTTCGTGACGCGGCCGATCTCCGCGCTGCTGCTCGCCATGGCGGCGGCGTCGATCGTGCTGTCCCTCTGGCAGCATCGCCGCATGCAAAAAAAATCCGCGGTCGCCGCCGGCGCCGCGGATTTCTAGTCGGAGAAACCGGCTAGTTCGTGATTTGCAGGTGCTGCTTGATTTCCTCGATCGTGACCTGAGCCACCGCCAGACGGTCGGCTTCGCGCGGCACGAACACGATGGTGAGGCCGCCGTTGCGGGCGTTGCTGCCGCGGCTCCTCAGGTCGACGTAGCGCGATCCGATGCGCTTGCCCTTCAGGTCGTGCAGCAGGACGCCGCCTTTGATGCGCTCTTCGTACGCTACGACCGCGCCGCGCTCGCTGTAGCGCGGGGTGAAGATCACCACCCGGTCGAGCTCCTCGCCGGCGGCGCCGTCGAACAGCCGTTCGCGGTAGCCGATGACGTGGCCTTGAGAGTTCTTGAGGGTTTCCTTCGCGAGCGGCTTGACCTCGAGCATCGAGCAGCCACTGGCCGCGAGCGCCAGGCCGAGAATCATTGCTTTGGAGAGTTTCATACTGTGCTTCCTTTCCCACCCCCTCTTGTTTTGCTGCTTTATTAGCGCGGGACTCTACGCCCGGTCGGACAACGAGGCAAAGGTAAGACTACGCAAGAAGGGCTGCCAACTCCGCCACTGCATGACCTAGGTCATTGTTTCCATGTGCAAAAACTCACTGCCACGACGCCGATCGGCGGTCAGGCGGCGACGAACGGAGCGCTGGCACCCCGGACACGAATCGAACGTGCGACCTGTCCCTTAGGAGGGGACTGCTCTATCCACTGAGCTACCGGGGCGCGGCCCGCAATTTTAGTCCGGTTAGACTTAGCCGCTCTGTATGAATCCCAGGGTTCTGATAGCCGCGGTGCTCATGGCCGTGCTTCCCGCGGCCGCGCAGCCGCAGGCCTGGGCCTGGGACGACGGCACGGTGCCGTACGTGCAGACCCCGATGGAGATCGTCGAGCGCATGCTGCGCATGGCCGAGGTCGGCCGCGACGACTACGTGATCGACCTCGGCTCGGGCGACGGCCGCATCATCATCGAGGCGGCGAAGCGCGGCGCGCGCGGCCTGGGGGTGGATCTCGACCCCAGCCTGGTGAAGCACGCCACCGAGAACGCGCAGCGCGCGGGGGTCGGCGACCGGGCGAAATTCCAGGTGAAGGATATTTTCGAGACCGACCTCGCGGGCGCGACGGTGGTTGCGTTCTACTTGCTGCCCGACTTCAACGCCAAGCTGCTGCCGAAGCTCCTGAAGCTCAAGCCCGGCACGCGCATCGTGTCGCACGACGGCGGCATCGGCGACTGGCCGCCCGACGAGAGGCTGGAGATGCGCGCGCCGGAGAAGCCGGTGGGCGTCGGCGGCGTTTCGCGCGTCGAGCTGTGGATCGTTCCGGCCGATGCGAAAGGCGCGTGGACCAGCGAGCTGCCCGGGCACGGCGGGCGCTGGCGGTTTGCGATCAAGCAAAAGTACCAGGAGCTCGACATCGACGTCGCGGCGCAGGGCAGGGACCTGCTGGTGCGCAACAGCCGGCTGCGCGGCGAAGAGATCAAGCTGATCGTCACCGGCATCGTCAACGGCCGCGCTTGGCATCACTACTTCGTCGGCACGCTCAGGGACGATCGCATCACCGGCGAAGTCACCGTTTCGGACGGCAACAACAAAAGGAGCATCCCGTGGACGGCAATCCGAGCAAAGTAGCCCCGAAGCAGCTGTTGTCGGTAGGGGACGGAATCTTCCTGACGATCGGCATGATCGTCGGCGCGCTGATCTTCAAGGCGCCCTCGACGGTGGCCGGCGCGACCGCGGGAACGGGAGAGTTCCTGTTCGCCTGGCTGCTGGGCGGCCTGGTGTCGCTGTGCGGGGCGCTGGTCTATGCCGAGCTCGCGTCGCGCCATCCCGATACCGGCGGCGAGTACATGTTCCTCACCCGCGGCTTCGGCCGCGGCGTGGCATTCGTGTTCGCGTGGTCGCGGATGACGGTGATCCAGACCGGGGCGATTGCCGCGGTGGCGTTCGTGTTCGGGGACTACGCCTCCGAGATCGTGCGCCTGGGGGAGAAGTCCTCGGCCGTGTGGGCGGCGATCGCCGTGATCGTGCTGACGGTACTGAATATCGCCGGCACCCTGCAGTCGAAAACGCTGCAAAAGGTCATGGAGGTCGCGCTCATCGCCGGGCTGGTGCTGTTCGCGCTCGCCGGGCTGATGGCCGGCGGCACGCCCAAGCCCGCCGCGGGCGGCGGCGGGTCGCTCGGCCAGTTCGGATTCGCCATGATCTTCGTGCTGCTCGCCTTCGGCGGCTGGAACGAGGCCGCCTATCTCGCCGGCGAGGTGCGCGACAGCGGGCGCAACATGGTGCGCATCCTGATCTGGGGCGTGCTGAGCGTCACCGCCCTGTACCTCTTGGTGAACCTGGCGTATCTCGCAGTGCTCGGCCACGGCGGCATCAAGGAGTCGAAGGCGGTCGCCGCCGACATGATGCGCGCGATCGCAGGCGACAAGGGCGCGGTGCTGCTCGCGCTCCTGGTGTGCGTGTCGGTGTTCACCACGATGAACGCGGCGATCTTCACTGGGGCGCGCACGACGTATGCGCTCGGCCGGGATTTCAGCGTGTTCCGCAAGCTCGGCGCCTGGCGCGAGAGCGGCAGCACGCCCGCCAACGCGCTCATCCTGCAGGGCGTGATCGCGCTCGTGCTGGTGGCGGCAAGCGCGTTCACACCCGACGGCTTCAGCGCGATGGTCGCCTATACCTCGCCGGTGTTCTGGACCTTCTTTCTGCTCACCGCACTGACCCTGTTCGTCTTCCGCAGGAAGGAGGCGGCGATGCCGGCGTTCCGCGTGCCGCTCTACCCCGTGGTGCCGATCGCGTTCTGCCTCGCCTGCGCCTGGATGCTCTATTCGAGCATCAACTACGTGCGCTTCGCGGTCCAGTTCGGCGCGCCCGTGCTCGCCGGCCTGGCGATCATGGCGCTCGGCATCCCGCTGTATTTCTTCGCCAGGAGAAAGTAAGGAGCGGATGACCCTCACGGAGCTCCGCTACGTCGTCGCAGTGGCGCGCGAGCGCCACTTCGGACGCGCGGCGGAGACCTGCTTCGTTTCGCAGCCGACGCTTTCGGTCGCGGTGAAGAAGCTGGAAGAGGAGCTCGGCCTCACGCTGTTCGAGCGCGGGCCGGGCGAGGTGAGCGTCACCCCTTCGGGCCAGAAGATCGTCGAGCAGGCGCAGCGCGTGCTCGAGGAGGCCTCGCGCATTCGCGAGATCGCCGCCGCGGGCCGCGATCCGCTGGCGGGGCCGCTGCGCCTGGGCGCGATCTACACCATCGGCCCGTACCTGCTGCCGAAGCTCATCCCCATCCTGCGCCGCACCGCGCCCGCGATGCAGCTCCTGATCCAGGAAAACTTCACCCACCGCCTTTCCGACGAGCTGAAGAGCGGCGAAGTCGACGTGATCCTGATCGCGCTGCCGTTCGAGGAGCCGGGCGTGGTGACGCGCGCCGTCTACGACGAGCCGTTCCTGGTCGCGGTACCCAAGGGTCATCCGTGGGAAGGCCGCAAGCGCGTCACCTCCGAGGAATTGACGAGCGAAAGCCTGCTGCTCCTCGGCGAGGGGCATTGCTTCCGCGACCAGGTGCTCGAGATCTGCCACACCGTGCGCGCGCGGGAGCGCAGCCCGCTCGCCAGGACGCTCGAGGGCGGCTCGCTCGAGACCATCCGCCAGATGGTCGCCGGCGGCGTCGGCGTCACCGTGCTGCCCGCGACGTCGACGGGCGCCGGCGGCGCGGGCGACCTGATCCGCATCCTGCCGTTCGCGCGGCCGGTACCGACGCGGCGCGTCGCCATCGCCTGGCGGCGCAGCTTCCCGCGTCCCGAGGCGATCGAGGTGTTGCGCAAAAGCATCCTCGCCTGCAACCTGCCGCAGGTGGAGAAGCTCGCTTCTTAGGTTGACGCGTAGTTGTCTGACAACTATTGTCTGAAAACTCAACCTGGGGAGGAGACAAGTCATGAGTCGTGCACTGTTGGCGATTTGCATCGCCGCGTTCGCTTTAGCTTCGGAAGCTCAAACCAAGAAGCTGTTGCGCATTCACACGGCAGGACCCAACGACACCAACGTCGACAACACCAAGCTCGCGGTCGAGTTCCAGGACCGGGCCAACGCTGCGCAGGGCACGGTCGAGATCAAGGTATTCCCGGCGAGCCAGCTCGGCCAGACGCGCGAGGTGATCGAGGCGATGCGCCTGGGCTCCGGCGCGGCCGGCACCACCGGCGGGCCGGCCGAGTACGCCTCGTTCGTGCGCCGGCTCGGCGTGCTGGGGCTGCCCTTCCTGTGGAAGAGCTATGACCACGCGCTCGCCGTGCTCGACGGCCCGGTGGGCAAGGAGCTCGACCAGGACATGGAGAAGGCCGGCTTCAAGACGCTGTCGTGGGCGGTGAGCTGGGGCTACCGCAACGTGATCACCTCGAAGAAGGAGGTGAAGCAGGCCGCCGACCTGAAGGGCCTCAAGATCCGCACCATCCCGACCAAGGTGTTCGTCGCGGCGATCAACTCGATGGGCGCCAACGCCACGCCGATGAATTTCGGCGAGATCTACACCTCGCTGCAGAGCGGCGTGCTCGACGGGTACGAGCACACGGCGGCAACCACCATCTCGTTCAAGATGTACGAGGTGGCGTGCTGCATGGCGCTGACGAAGCACCTGATGGACCCGACCTTCCTCGTGTTCTCGCTGGCGGAGTGGAAGAAGCTCTCCCCGGCGGAGCAGGCGGCGCTGCAGAAGGCCGCGAATGAGGCGGCGAAGGTCGTGCGCCAGATGGCGCCGCAGCGCGAGGGCGAGGCGCTCGCCGAGGTGAAGAAGCGCGGCATGAAGGTGAACGAGATCGACCTGGCGCCGCTGCAGAAGGCCGCGGTCGCGGCGCAGAACGACCTCGCCAAGGAGTTCGGCGCCGAGAAGCTGCTGGAGCAGATCAGAAAAACGCCTTGAGAAGACTGTTCCTGTGGGTCGACCGCGGCGTCGAGTACGGCGTCGCGGCGATCTTCGCCGCGATGTGCGCGGTCGGCCTGCTGCAGGTCTTCAACCGCTTCGTCCTCAACAGGTCTCTGTCCTGGAGCGAGGAGTTCCAGATCTATTGCCACGTCTGGATCGTGTTCCTCGCGATCCCGATCGCGTATCGGCACGGGGCACACCTGTCGGTCGACTCCCTGCGCAAGCTCTTCCCGCGCAGGCTCGGCGCCGTGTTCGACATGTTCATCGAGCTGCTGTGGATCTGGTTCGCCGTGGCGCTGACCTGGCTCTCGTGGAAGGTGTCGGAGGTGGCGAAGCTGCAAAGCTCGCCCGGCCTCGAGATGCCGATGAGCTACGTGTACTACGGGATGGTGGTGGGCGGGGCGTACCTGCTGCTCGTCGTCCTCAGGAGAATCTTCGGTAAAGAAAAGCCTCTGTCGCCGCAATGATCTGGGTGATGCTCGGGTTGCTGCTGGCGACGATGCTGATCGGCATCCCGATCCTGCTGTGCATCGCGCTGATCGGCTTCATCGGCATTGCCGCCGAGCCGGGCGTGGTGATGCCGATGTTCGCGCAGAAGAGCTTCGCGCAGCTCGATTCCTACACGCTTCTCGCCCTGCCGTTCTTCATCCTCGCCGGCGCGCTGATGACCGCCGGCGGCATGAGCCAGCAACTGGTGGACTTTTCCCGGGTGCTGGTCGGCCACCTGCGCGCCGGGCTCGCGCATGCGTCGGTGGTGTGCTCCATGATCCTGTCGGGCGTGTCGGGCTCTTCGACCGCCGATGCTTCGGCCATCGCCTCGGTGCTGATACCGACGATGAAGAAGAACGGCTACAAGGCAGGCTTCGCCGCGGCGCTCATCGCCTGCGCCGGCACCATCGGCGCGATCATCCCGCCGAGCATGACGATGGTGGTGTACGGCGCGATCGCGCAGGTCTCGATCGGCGGCCTGTTCCTAGGCGGCATCCTGCCGGGGTTGTTGGTGGGGTTCTTCCTCATGGCGGTGGTGAAGATCTACACCTATCACCCCGACTACCCGGAGCTGCGGGTGGTGCATGGCTCTTTCGACTTTGGAAAAGTACTTTCATCATTAAGAGATGTATGGCCGGCGCTGCTCGGGCCGCTGGTCATCGTCGGCGGCATCCTCGGCGGCATCTTCACCGCGACCGAGGCGGGGGTGGTGGCCTGCCTGTATGGCTTCCTGGTCGGCTATTTCTATTACCGCAAGATCAGGCTTCGCGACCTGAAGGGAATCTTCATCGAGGCCGCCATCACCACCACCATGGTGTCGGCGGTCATCGCCATCTCCGGGGCCATGGGCTGGCTGCTCGCCTACATGCAATTCAACGACATGGCCATCGCGTGGGTGACCACGGCTTCCCAGAATCCGATCGTGGTGCTGATCGTCTTTTCGGTGGTGATGGTCATCCTGGGCACCTTTGTCGATTCGCTGGCAATCCTGCTGGTGTTCGCTCCCGTGGCGGTCGAGTTGTGCAAGCGCTACGGCATCGATCCGATCCAGATGGGGCTCGTCATGGTGATCTGCAACCAGATTGGAGCGGTATCTCCTCCGACGGCCCCGCTCCTGTTTGTGACGACCAACATCGCGCGCACCACCTTCGACGACACGACGCGACATGTCTGGCCTTTCTTCTTTGCGGAGTGCCTGGCGCTGGTGGTTGTGATCTTCGTGCCGGGCCTGTCGACCTGGATCCCGCGCTACTTCCTCGGATAAGCGTTTTTCATGGCAACTGTGCCGGCGCGGCATGCGTCGCAAGCCGGTAGACTCGCATCCATGAATCCCGGCACGGTGCTCGTCTGCGGCTGCATCATCCTTTTCCTGGCGTTCGGCGCGCGCGCCGGCTTCGGTCTCTATCTGCAGCCGATCAGCCTCGAGTTCGGCTGGGGCCGCGAAGTGCTTTCGTTCTCGCTCGCGCTCCAGCAGATCGTGTGGGGCGCGCTCGGGCCGCTGGCCGGGATCGTCGCCGACCGCTACGGCACGGGCCGCGTGGTCGCGGGCTGCGGCGCGCTCTATATGCTCGGCCTGATCGGCATGTCGTTCGCGCAGACGCCGATCGCGATGCATTTCGCCGCCGGCCTGCTGGTCGGCGCCGCGCTGTCCGGCGCGACCTTCGCGACGGTGCTCGCGGTCATTGGCCGCACCGTGGCCCCAGAAAGGCGCAGCACCGCGCTCGGCGTCGCCACCGCGGCCGGGTCGTTCGGCCAGTTCGCGCTGCTTCCCGTCAACCAGCTCCTGATCGGCGCCTTCAACTGGCACGTCGCGCTGCTCATCATGGCCGGGATGACGGCGCTCATCATGCCGCTCGCGGCCGCACTGTCCAGCCGGCCGGCGGCTGCTCCCGGAACGGGGCAGTCGCTCACCGCTGCGCTGCGCGAAGCCATGCGTGAGCGCGGCTTTCACCTGCTTTTCTGGGGCTACTTCGTGTGCGGCTTCCACATCGCCATGCTGACGGTGCACCTGCCGTCCTTCGTCACCGACGCGGGCCTGAGCGCAACGCACGGCATGACGGCGCTCGCGCTCATCGGCCTCTTCAACATCATCGGGACCCTGAGCGCGGGCTGGCTCGGCGGGCGCTTCAGCAAGAAGTACATCCTGTCGAGCATCTATTCGGTGCGCGGCGTGCTGATCGCGCTTCTCGTCTTCTTTCCGCTTTCGCCCCTGACCTTGTATGTGTTCGCGTGCGGCATTGGCCTGCTGTGGCTGGGCACCGTGCCGCTCACCAACGGCCTCGTGGGGCAGATCTTCGGCCTGCGTTACATGGCGACCCTCACGGGGCTCGTGTTCTTCGGCCATCAGATCGGCAGCTTCGTCGGCGTGTGGCTCGCGGGGTATCTCTATGACACCACCGGCAGCTACCTCGGGGCTTTGTACACGTCGATCGGGCTGAGCATCTTCGCGGCCCTCATCAACCTGCCGGTGAACGAGAAGCCGCTGGCGGAGCGGGGCAAGCATGCACAGGCTCTGGCTTAAGGCCTTGCTGGTCGCCGTCTTCGCGTTTGCGACCGCGGCGGCCTTCGCCGCCTACCTCAAGCCCGGGATGCTGGTCGAGTTCGCTAACCTCGTGCTTTGTAGCTAGGAGCGGACCCGCTTCCACCAGCGGCGCAGCCGCAGCTCGGCGCGGTCGAGAAGCCGGGCCGCGACCGCGGACTCCTGCGCGATCAGCGCGAGCCCGACCGCCAGGATCGGAATCCCGGGCCCCGGCACGGCGAGGAAGAAGATTCCGATCAGGGATAGCAGGACGCCGGCGCAAACGAATCCGCAGCGCTTCCAGGTGCTTCCCTTCTCCTCCTGCTTGCGCCGGTAGCGCTGCTGGAAGCGCTGACCGGGCAGGGTGTGGACGAAGCGGTCCCAGCTCTGGACGTTGAACATGCCCGACATGACCTGAAAGCGAGCAAGCATCGCGCCCGCATGGGCCGGATGGGCCATGCTGCAGGCGGGGAGGGCACGCTGGCGGCGCTCTATTGTCTGCCTCACATGAACGCACCCGAGCTGCGGCTTTCCCGCGTCAAGGAAGGCCTGCCTTACCCCCGCGGCGCCTCCTGGGACGGCAAAGGCGTCAATTTCGCGCTGTTCTCCGCCAACGCGACCAAGGTCGAGGTCTGTCTCTTTAATCATCAAGGAAGAGAGACCGAGCGCATCGAGCTGCCGGAGTACCGCGACGAGAGCTTCCACGGCTATGTGCCGGACATCGGGCCGGGCACGTTCTACGGCTACCGCGTGCACGGGCCCTACGCACCCGACGAAGGGCATCGCTTCAATCCGAACAAGCTGGTGCTCGATCCCTATGCCTGCGCGCACTTCGGCGAGCTGAAATGGGATCCCGCCGTCTTCGCCTACAAAGTTGGGGATCCCCAGGGGGATCTCTCATTCGACGAGCGCGACAGCGCCCCCTTCATGCCGAAGTGCGTGGTGGTCGACCCGGACTTCAACTGGAAGCGCGAGAAAGTGTGGCGACCGGTGCCGTGGGAAAGCACCATCGTCTACGAGACGCACGTGCGCGGCTACACCAAGCGGCATCCGAAAGTGCCCGAGAACCAGCGCGGCACGTACGCCGGGCTGGCGGTGAAGGAGGTCATCGATTACATCAAGTCGCTCGGTGTCACCTCGGTCGAGCTCCTGCCCGTTCATACGTTCATCAATGATGAATTTCTGTTGAAAAGAAATCTGACGAACTACTGGGGCTACAACTCGATCGGCTTCTTCGCACCCGACCCGCGCTACGCCGCCGACCCGTCGAAGTCGCTGCAGGAGTTCAAGGAGATGGTGGCGCGCTTCCACGACGCGGGGCTCGAGATCATCATCGACGTGGTCTACAACCATACGGCGGAAGGCAACGAGCTCGGCCCGACGCTGTCGTTCAAGGGTATCGACAACGCCACCTACTACCGCCTGATGCCGGACAAGAAGCGCCACTACATCAACGACACCGGCACCGGCAACACGCTGAACCTCTCGCACCCGGCGGTGATCCAGATGGTGTGCGACAGCCTGCGCTACTGGGCCGAGGAGATGCACGTCGACGGCTTCCGCTTCGACCTCGGCACCATCCTCGCGCGCGAGCCGGACGGCTTCGACACGCACAACGGCTTCATGAAGGCGGTGATGCAGGACCCCGCGCTCGGCAAGGTGAAGCTGATCGCCGAGCCCTGGGACTGCGGCCCCGGCGGCTACCAGGTGGGCGGCTTCCCGCCGGGCTGGGCGGAGTGGAACGACAAGTTCCGCGACACCGTGCGCGACTATTGGCGCGGAGAGGCGACCCCGGCGGCGCTCGCGCCGCGGCTCTGCGGCTCGCCCGACATCTTCAAGCGCCGCGGCCGCCAGCCGTGGGCGAGCGTCAACTTCACCACCGCGCACGACGGCTTCACCCTGAACGACCTCGTGAGCTACAACGACAAGCACAACGAGGCGAACGGCGAGGACAACAAGGACGGCCACTCGCACAATCGCTCCTGGAACCACGGCGCCGAGGGCCCGACCGACGACGAGGCGATCCGCGGCCTGCGCAAGCGGCAGATGAAGAACCTGCTCGCCACGCTGCTGCTCTCGCAGGGCACGCCGATGCTGCTCGCCGGCGACGAGTTCGCGCACACGCAGAACGGCAACAACAACGCCTACTGCCAGGACAACGAGATCTCGTGGCTGCACTGGGACCACGACGATCGCGCCCAGCGCCTGATCGGCTTCGTGAAAAAGCTGATCGGCCTGCGCAGCCGCTACCCGATCCTGCGGCGCTCGCGTTTCCTCAACGGCGAGTACAGCGAGGAGCTCGAGGTCAAGGACGTCGCCTGGATCAACACCACCGGCGAGGAGATGCGCGAGGAGAACTGGAAGGACCCCAACGCGCGCGTCTTCGGCATGCTGCTCGATGGCCGCGCGCAGCCGACCGGCGTGCGCAAGCGCGGCGAGGAAGCGACGCTGCTCATCATTTTCAATCCCTGGCAGGACGTGGTGAAGTTCAAGCTGCCCGAGGCGGCGGGCGGCGACGGCTGGAAGCTGCTCGCCGACACCAACTTCCCGGACTCGACGGACGAGCCGCGCTTCCCGATCGGCCACGAGTACGAGGTCACCGCTCGCTCGCTGCTGCTGCTCGAGCTCACCTGAGCGCCGGGCCGATGGCGACGTACGTGGAAGGCGGGACGCGCTCCCGCACGTTCTCGCTGATCACCCTCGTCGTGGTGGCCGCGATCCTCTACCTGGCGCGCGATGTCCTGGTCCCGCTCGTGGTGGCGATCCTGCTGAGTTTCCTGCTGGCGCCGGGGGTGACTCTCCTCGAGCGCTGGCGCCTGGGTCGCGTCCCGGCGACGGCCGTCATCGTGCTCCTGGGCTTCTCGATGATCGGCGCGGTCGGCTGGTTCGCGGCGAGCCAGGCGGTGTCGCTTGCCGCCAACCTGCCCGAATACCGGGAAAACATCATCGCCAAGATCCGCGCGCTGCGCGCACCGAGCGGCGGCAAGCTGGGCCAGGCAGCCGAGGCGATCAGGGAGCTGGAGGAGGAGGCGACCCCGGAGCAGCCGCCGCTCGCGGTGAAGGAGACCGCGGCTACGCCGCTCGCCGCGCTGATGGAATTAGCAGCGCCCTTCGCCAAGCCGCTCGGCATGGCGCTCGCGGTGATTATCTTCACCATTCTCCTGCTGCTGAATCGCGAGGACATGCGCGACCGGCTGATCGGCCTGATCGGTGCCGGGCGGATCAACCTCACGACGCAGGCGTTCGGCGAGGCGTCGCAGCGGGTGAGCCGGTATCTGCTGATGCAGCTCGTCGTCAACGCCGGCTTCGGCATTCCCTTCGGTATCGCGCTTTACTTCATCGGCATCCCGAACGCGATGCTGTGGGGCCTGCTCGTCACGCTGCTGCGCTTCATTCCGTACGCGGGGATCTGGATCGCCATCGCGATGCCCGTGACGCTGGCGTTCGCGATTTCCGACGGCTGGTCGCTGGTCGCCTGGACTGTCGGCGTGTTTGTCGCGTTCGAGCTGATCTTCGTCTACGGAATCGAGCCGTGGCTCTACGGGCGCAGCACAGGACTCTCGCCCATCGCGATCATCGCTGCGGTGGTCTTCTGGACCTGGCTATGGGGCCCGGTGGGGCTGCTCCTTGCGACGCCGCTCACCGTGTGCGTCGCGGTGATGGGCCGCTACATCCCGGAATTCGGCTTCCTCAACGTGCTCCTCGGCGTCGAGCCGGTTCTCCCGCCCGAAGGCCGCCTGTACCAGCGCCTGATCGCGCTCGACGACGAGGAAGCGATCGACGTCTCCGAGGAATACGCGAACGAGCACGGCCTAGTCGCGCTGCACCAGGACGTCGTCATCCCCGCGCTCAGGCTCGCCGAGCAGGACCGCCACCGCGGCGTCATCGACGAGGCGCGCGAGCGCTTCGTGTTCGACACCGTGCGCAAGATCATCGAGGATGTCGAGGACCGCAAGGCGATGAAGGAGGAAGCGCAGCGCAAGGCAGAGAAGGGCGAAGCGAAGTCCGCCGTTCCTGCCGCCCCCGAGCCGTCTTCCTCGCGCGCCGCTGCGGCCCTGTGCATCGTCGGGGCGCACGACGAAGCCGATTACGTCGCCGGCCTTGCCTTCGCTCGCGTTCTGCCGCCGGCCGATTTCAAGGCGCAGGTCATCGATTTTCCTGTCCTCGCCGGCGAGATCGTCGACCGGATCGCCGAATCCGGCGCCAAGATGGTCTGCATCTCGGCCGTTCCGCCTCACGCCGTGATCCAGGCCGGCTACCTCGTCAAGCGCCTCAAGAGCCGCCTTCCTGAGGTCAAGATTCTGGTCGTGATCTGGACCAGCGAGGATACCGCAAGGGCGCGCGCGCGCCTTGGCGAAGCCGGCGCCGACAAGATCGTCTCCAGCTTGCCCGATGCTATTGCGCAGCTCCACGAGCTCTCGACCCAAGGAGCGCCCCATCAGACCCCTAAACAGGGACAGACCACGATTTCCGACATGCGGGTAAGCACGGCGCGTTCGAATTGATTGCTCGCAGCGCACGCGGTAACGTGCGCGGCCATGGTGCTGTTCGTGATCATCAGCCTCGACTGGCCATTCCACGGCGCGATGGCCGTCTCCGCGGACTCGTACCAGCTCGTCTACGACCAGCTCATGAAAAAATGAGCACCGGCACGTCTTAGTGCGCAGCGGGGCCTTCATCGCCCTGGTCCTCGCGTTCCCCTGTCCCTGGTACATGTTGGCCGTGGGCGGGCTGCTGCCGCTGCCGGTGATCGTGCTGTACGGCCTCGAGGGAGGCATCGTGTTCGCCCTCTCCGTCGTTCATCTGACCGTGTACCTCGGTGTTTTCTACTACCTGGCGCGGCGCATTCGCAGACCCGTGACGGCAGGGATCGTGCTGCTCGCCCTGTTCGCGCTAAGCTTCGTTCCGATCTATGGCAGCGGCGAGAATCTGGCGAGCGGAGACAAGTTGAATCTCAACGCCTATCAGGCATACCAGCAGGCCTTCGTCGAGGTGTTCGCGAAGAAGTAATGGAACCGTCTCGCGAAGGAGGTTGCCTGTGCGGCGCGGTGCGCTACCGCGCGCAAGGGAACCCCGCGCGCACGGTGGTGTGCCACTGCAGGTTCTGCCAGCGCCATACCGGCAGCGCATTCGGAGTGTGGCCGACTTACGCTCCGGAAAAGGTCGAGCTGCGGGGAACACTGTCCACTTACGAGCATCGCTCGGACGAGAGCGGCCGCTGGATCAGGCTGAATTTCTGCCCGCGCTGTGGAACCACGGTGACCTCGACCTTCGAGAAGGGACCCGGCGAGGTCGCGATCCTCGGCGGCACGTTCGACGACACCGCGTGGATCACGGTCGACCGGCACGTGTGGACGCGGTCGAGGCAGCATTGGGTGCCGGCGTCCGCGGGCGTGGCGTCGTTCGAGAAGAGCTCGAGCGGTGCATGATCGCGCGCGCCGTTCTTGGGGTTTTGTATTTCACGAGCGCGCTGGCGCAGGAGCCATCCTTCTCCGGCGGCGACGGCTCGTCGTGCGAAGCCGCCGTGGTTCCGCTCGGCACCGAGGGCATGGCGCTGGTGCAGGCGCAATACCACTGGCTGCGCAAGACTTTCGGCGGCGGCACGCTGGTGCGGCAGACGCTGGGCGCATCCACCGACGGCAAGCGGCGCTACGATCTCATCCTGTGGCGCAAGCCGGACGGACAGA
>Ga0137433_1000908_pt1 | contig 13993 bp, 9 predicted proteins | sample EasRivERMZT840_2_FD_102335 | JGI IMG/M metagenome (GOLD analysis project Ga0137433, IMG submission 102335) | Soil microbial communities from meander-bound floodplain in the East River, Colorado, USA - East River MetaG ERMZT840_2 | ecosystem: Environmental > Terrestrial > Soil > Floodplain ...
AGTTGGGCGGCACGCAAGGCATTGGGTCGCATGCGTCGACGGGCGACTCTGGTGGAATCCTTTTGGAGACAAGCTGAATTGTTTTGACCCGATTGTCACTATATTATGCGATTCTCAATAGGTCCTTCTAGTGACTTGGCCACACGATCATTTGGAATCAGCGCGCACCAAAACGTGATTTTGTCTTTGCGTTCACCTATCCTCGCAACTTCCAACCATTCTTCGGTACCGAGCCGCGTCCGGATGAACTCTTGCCGAGCCTTTTGCTCAAGATCCATTGGTTTCATGTTTCGGTTTGGTTTTCGAGCCTCAACCTAAGTTAATTTGTCCGGGAGAGCGAGCTTTGACGCCCGCTCTCCCGCTGGGTCAAGGCTACGCCTTGTCGTTCAGGAACAGTTCCCATTCAGCAACGCCATGCGAATTGCGCAGGAGTTGCGTGGCCGGCAGTTCCTTCGGCGCGCGCGGGACGGTGAGCAGCCGCAGGCCGGCCTCGTGCGGGAGGCGGTCGGCCTTGCGCTGGTTCACGTCCTTCGCGGACCAGACCAGGTTTTCCCACGAGTCCACGCCGCCGCGCGAGCGGGGCACGACGTGGTCGAGGCTGCCTTCGTCCGGGTGCAGCACGCGGCCGGTGTATTGGCAGCGGTCGCCATCGCGCTCGCGGATGTTCTTCGCGCTGAGCTTCGGGCGCTTCTTCGGTACGCGCGCGTAGTTCACCGCCACGATGACGGTCGGCACGCGGATCGCGCCACGCGTCGTGCGCACGGCGTTGTCCTGCGGACGAATCGGCAGCGTGATCCACTCGTCCCACTGGACGGGCCGGATGTAATCCTCGCCTTCGATGTCGAGCGCGGTGGCGACGTTGGTGGCCATCTGGCAGAACGCGTCCTGCGGCGTGCGAATGTTGATCGCCTGCCAGTTCCGGTTCAGCACCAGCACGATGTTCTTGTTCAGGATGTCGGACATAAGTTCGTTAAATCGTTAAATTGTTAAATTGTTAAATTGTTAATTCGTTGAAGCGTTGAAGCGGCCCAATGCCCTTCTGCACGGTTTAACGATTCAACGCTTCAACGAATCACGTTTCGTTGAGTGTTTGTTCTTTGTTGAAATCGCGCATTGGAGGGACGAGTTCCATGAGTCCCAATTATTTTCCCTGCATCGTCCCACCTAATTTGGCGGGAAACACGGATGGGGACTCGCGGAGCTCGTCCCTCCAACGATTTGCCCGTTGCAGCCGCTTACTTCACTCAGTGCCCGTGACCAAGCTGTTTCTTGAGAAGGATGGCTTCGGTGCTACGATGGCCGGTATCCTGGCGCTCGGACGCATGAAGATATTTGTTTATTGAATGGGCAGACGGTTCTCATCAACCTTCCCGTCCCAGCGGCGTCGCGGGCATTTTATCGCGTTCGTGTGAGCCGTGCGCCGTAGTTGGTCCTTGGGATTAAGATTAAGATTAGGATTAGGAAGCGAAGCGATGCAGTTGTCAGAATTCTTAATCGTAATCCTAATCTTACTCGTAATCGCTCTCCGCTTCCCGCGGTGAACAAGTTGTGAACAAGAGGGGATAACTTCGACTTGGATTGTGCCGCGTTTCGTTTACCAATGTGACTGCGAAGCAACAGCACGTATCCAAATGCCGGCCATGAGACCTCGGGCCGGGGCGTCAGGAAAAATACGCGCTTACGAGCGCCAGCCTCTTCGGAGGCTTATTCAATCCCGCTCTGCGGGAGCGCCTGTCTCCTTTGTGCGTTGCTTCGCATTTTTCTTTTCCGACTGACGGTCAACTCCTGGAGAGATGTCCCTGCAAAAAGTTGCCGCCGAGAGGAGCACCGAGCATTGCTCGGCAGGATCCTGTAAATCGAGCCGAGCAATGCTCGGCGCTCCAAACCAAACCAGATTTTCGTAGAGTTTCTCCTGGAGATTTGCGGCTGACAGATGGCTGAGGGCCGACGACTCTGAGGCGTGCGACGAACCGTTTTCCTTGGGCTCGCGCTAGCGTTGCTTGGGATTGGCATCGCTATCGTTCTCATCGTTGGGCCCGCCGAACCATCTCACCAGGGAAAACCTCTCAGTTTTTGGCTCGAGGAAATCGACGATAACCAGCCGGAAACCAGGCGCGATGAAGCGCGAAAAGCCATCCGAGCGATTGGAACAAATGCCATCCCCCAATTGATTGCGGATTTTCGGCTCGACGAGCCGAAATGGAAACGGGTTTTAATGCAATGGATGATGAAGCAGTCTGTTATCAAGGTGAAGTATCGCACTGGCGACACGCGCAGTTCCGCAGCCACCTGGGCGTTCCAAGCCCTTGGCGCGACAGCCCGACCCGCCATCCCAGAGTTGGTCAGGTTGCTCGATCAGAATCCTGGCTACGTTCCCGCGGCATTGGCAGGGATTGGAGTCGACGCGGTGCCGGCGTTGGTGAATGCCTTGACTCACACCAATCGCCACGTTCGGGCCAATGCCGGCGGAGCCCTGGCAAACGCGGTTTCCCGCGGTGGAATTCCACGGGCCGTCCCGGTTGCAGCGATTCCGCTGTGGCTGGAACAGCTAAAGGATAACGATGCCAATCTTCGCTATTACGCAGCCTGGGGCTTAGGCACACTCCGCGAACATCCGGAACTATGTATCCCCGCGCTCATGCGATCTCTTGATGACCCGGTGGCTTCGGTTCAAACTGCGAGCGCGAAGTCGCTCCAGGACTTCGGACCCTTGGCTGTTGAGGCGGTGCCCAAACTCACCAATCTCTTCACTTCTCCCGACCCTAATGTGAGATACATCGTCGCCGGAGCTTTGGGTGCCATCGGCGATAGCAGTGCCGTGCCAATTCTTGCCTCGGGAGTCCGCGACCCCAGCGACGTGGTTCGCATTTGGACGGTGGGCGCGTTGGGCAGCATCGGACGAGAGTCCCAGATTAGCGTTCCGGCCTTGATTGCCGCGCTCAAGGATCCCAACGATATGGTTCGTCTCAAAGCCGCTGAGAGCCTGCGTCCATTCGGAAAGGATGCGGCGGGGGCAGTTGAGGCGCTGCGTGAGATGGCGGAAAACGATCCGGATAAGCGCGCTCGCAACATGGCCGCGCAGTCATTGCGCTTTATTTCACCGGACTCGACACCCAAGTGACTGTTCCACTCGCGTATTGAAAATGGCATCCGCGGCCGGACTCGCACCGGTTAGGGTCTGCTTGAGGGGCAGGGCGCTCGAGCTGCTTTGCATTCACGGGCCAGTGGAAGCTCCAAACACCAAGATTCAAATCCCAAATAAGCACCAAGGACCAAGCTCCAAGTCTCCACTGAAGTCCGGCACCAGTTGAGAATTGGTGCTTGGATCTTCTCTGGAGCTTGGAGCTTGGGATTTGGTGTTTAGCGCCGCTGTTTGCGCCCCTTGTAGGTCAGCAACGGACGCAACGTGGCGATGACGGACACGAGTCCAGCATCGACCAGATCGGCGATGACCGTCTCGATGTTCTTGTAGGCCATCGGCGCTTCCTCATAGAGGAGGTCGCGTTCCTCGCAGATGACCCGTCCACCGAGGCCGGTCTGCACGAGTTCATCGCGGTGAAACCGTTCGCGCACGCGCAGACGACTTTCGCTGCGCGTCCACTTGCGGCCTGCACCGTGCGCAACCGACCACGCATTGGCCGCCTGGTCGCCCACCGGCTGCACCAGGTAGCTGAACGTCCCGCGTGAACCGGGGATGATGACCGGCCCCTTGTCTGAAGGCGCCGCGCCCTTGCGATGAAGCCAGACAGTTGCCGAAAGCCCCTCTCCCGCCCTCCGGGCACCCTCTCCCCCGTTGGGGGAGAGGGACGGGGTGAGGGGTTGGTTCACGCTCCTGCACGAAACGCTGTTGTGACACAAATCGAGCACCGGCTCGGTCATGCCACCCAGTGCACTGATGAACCGCTCGGCGATCAGTGCGCGGCTGGCCTTCGCCCAGTTCACGGCATGGTCGTGCAGCAAGAGGTAGCTCGTCGCGGCATCTGATTCCGCTGCGACGCTGTTCGCTCCGTTGCCCTCAATGTGGATTTCGAGGACCGCCTGTCCGAGACCGCGTGAACCGCTGTGGACGAGTGCTACGAGTTCGTCTTTTGCCAGGCCGAGCGCGGCGAAGGCATCCTTATCGAACACCTTTTCCACCGCTTGCAACTCGGCGAAGTGATTGCCACCGCCGAGCGTGCCGAACGCGTCGGCGAACTGCGTGGTGCAGAGTCCTTCGCGGTCGAGTCGCTCCTGCACGTCGCCTTCCCACGGATGTTCGAGGTCGAAACGCAGGCCGCCCCAGCGGTCGAGCTTGGCCTTGCGGCGGAGCAGCCCGGTCTTGGACAACGCCATTCCGCAACCGATGTCGCCGCCGATGAGGTGCGGATAGATCACGCCCTCGGTGACGAACGCCGCTCCGACGGGCGCAAACTTGCCAGGATGCAGATCCGGCAGGCCAACCGCGTGGCGCATGCCGGGCAGCTTGGCTGCGGCATAGAGCTGGCGCACGGCTTCGCCTTCAATCCAGCTTTTGGCGGAAGCAACGAGGCGCACGTTGGTTTCAGTGGTCGTGTTCATGGTGTGTTTGGGGGTGACGAGTTGGCCCGCGAACCACGCGAAAGGACGCGAAAGCTCCGATGGATTCGGCTTCGCGTGTTTCGTGTGTTTGGCGGGCGGAAAGTGAAGTGCTCGGATCGCGGCTGTGTCGACTCGCCGCCGCGAAGCGCTTTGGCGTAGCATGGAGACCAGCCGCAGCGGCAACGCCGACGGCTCGAAAATTCGGACACGCTGCGGCTGGGCTGCGCCACAGCCGCAGTCCGTCAGCCAGCGCGTTTTCGGCATGACAAATGAGTTGGTGCGCGAAAAGATTGCGCAGGCGGGCCGGAGATTTGCTGTGCGCTTCTGCCCTTGAATTGGTGGCAAGCACTCGATTGCCCTGCATCAGCCCCACTTGCACCGCGCTTGCTTTGCTCGCTGGAGAACCCGTGCTATAAACGCCACGGTTCTTTGTCTGCTTAATGGTTCGGCGTCGTGCCGGACCAGCGGGGGACCCAAGTTTGCGCGCAAGCGCTCGGGGCGAATGACGCCGATGGCGTCACGAACACTGGTAGTTCGAGCCCGACAGCTAACCTCGTCAGCATCAGACCAGGGCAAGGGCTGTCTTCAAGACTCCCTCCCTCAATGACAACGCTCGTGGTGTGCCCGCTCATCGGGCGGCCACGCATTTGAGAAAGATTCGGTATGAAGACAAGACTATCGATCATCACAGGCATTGGCGCGGTGGCGGGATTGGCTGCCTTCATCTGGCTCGCTGGTTCACGCAATCCCGTGACGGGCGCGGGCTACGTGGGTTATCTCACACAAGGCGCTATTTTCGGTCAGGTCCGGTTTTACGGACTCCAGAAAGGCCCGACTTCGCCTGGACGGACCTGGCTGCTCGACGTCGTGAATGTCAGCGTCACGCCCTACACTTACAACGAGGACTTCGCCGACAAGCAAAGCGTGCTCTCGAGGGACAATCTAAAAATCTCCTTCCGCGTCCACGTTGTATGGAAGGTGCGCGAGGACCGTGTGAAGGAATTCGTCGAGCGCTACAGCACGCTCTACAGCAACGAGCATTCGGACCGTATCGTCGAGACAGCCTACGCCAACTTCCTGCGTGAACCGCTCCGCACGTTCGCCCGGGACGAAATCCAGAAGCTCAATGGGCTGGAAGTGAAGGAACAGTTCACGCCGATCGGTGACGCCATCCTCCGCCGGGTGCAGACGCTCACGACGAACAGTCCGTTCGAGATCGCGAGCGTCGTGGTGGGCAACGTACAATACCCTGAGACCGTCGCCGCCGCCGTGGCCGAGAAGCTCGCCGCCACCCAGGTGCTCGAGCGCAAACGCACTGAGATTGAGATCACCCAGGCCGAGGCGCAGAAGCGCGTCGTCGAAGCCGAGGGCATCGCGCGATCCATGCAGATCATCAACGAACGGCTTACGGTGACGTACCTGCAACACGAGGCAATCGAAGCGCAGAAGGCGATGGTCGGCTCGCCGAATCACACCACCATCTACATCCCGGTTGGTGCAATGGGTGTGCCGGTCGTGGATCTCGTGGACAAGGGCCGGAACGACGGTGTCGCGACGACGAAAGCCATTGGTCCTTCCGCGCGGTAACGCTCCGCGGTCTTCCGGTTATCAGCCGGGCGCTCTGCTTTTGAGCTACGGAAGGTGTGATGGCTCGCTATCGCGACAGCACCCAGTGGAGCATGGCGTTGAGCAGCCGGGACGTTCGCCGGCCTTTGGAGTCTAGCGCCCCGGCGGGTGCGGGCGCCGACTCGCTGCTCAAATGCGATGTCTGGCCGGGTTCTGCGGTTGGTTCGGCACTCGCGCGACGCAGTGTTGAATCCGGCTCTTTCCGTGCGAGGGCGGCCGGCTTTGATTCAGCGGTGTGCATTGGTTTTTCGGTGTGGTGGGTTGAGTTGCGGTGGCGCCGGTTGTGGCGACGCCACCGCGGTCAGGTTTCAGCCGGCAAGAGCAAGCTTCATCGTGGCGCGAGGCTCAGCGCTGGGGCGCGACGGACGAAACGTGACGCCCTTCGCGTTCGGTCGGATGCGCAGGATGCGAGCGGGCTTGTAGCTCTTGCGGAAGAGCAACTGGCTTTGGTAACGGATGACGGGTTTCATGGTTTTCCTTTCGGTTGAGGGTTGAAGTGCGGCGGAGGGTCCTGGGTTGAGCAGGGAGGACGTCGCCATGCGGCACGTCTCTCAACTCTCAACATCAAAGACTCTCAACCTGATTGGCTGCCGATGCTGGTACTGCCCCAGCCCTACCTGCTTCAAAGGCAGGTGTGCGCCTTCCACACTGATCGGCAGTGCAAATACTCGTAGCAGCCGCGTGAGAAGGCTCTGATCAACTCGGAACGCGAAACTGAATCAGAGCCTCCTCACGTCGGCTGCTACGGATGCAAGATGGTCACCCGGGAAGGTTATGCTCCCTCGATTGCTGGGTGTAGGCCAGCCGTGATGCTATTTCACCACCGGGCGGTTTGACGCGGAACGCGGAATTCGGAACGCGGAACGCGGAGCGGGGAACGGAGCGTCTGTAGCGTGACTGCTTTCCCCACCTCGCCTTTATCTCTCAATTCGCCGCCCGACCTGGGCGAGGGCTGGCGGACTGTTGCAGCATTTCCAGCGAGATGGGCGGAAGGTAGTCACCCTTGAGTTCGCGCTTCCACCAGGCACCAGTGCGGCGGCGCTCCTCCTTCGAGGTGAACTGGTAGTCATAAACCCTGGCGCGAACATATTTCGGAGGCTGATCCGGGAACGGGTTGTTCTCCAATAACGCCAGCACTTCAGGTGAGCCTTGCAACAGCCGGACACAGAAACTCACGAACCACGGATTCTGGCGGAAGTTACCCAGCGCGGCGAACCACATCTGCCAGTCGAGCCGCGGTTGGTGCGGCGCCACGAAGCCCGGACGGCGCTGTAGATCGCCGGGCTTGTGAGGGAATTCGTACGCTTTCCATTCACGTCCATCGTTGCTGCCTTCGACAATGATTTCCGGCCGTTCCCTGGTCATCACTCTGAACAAGCCGTAACTGTTGATGCTGCGAAACGGTGACAACCATTGATAAACAGTATTCACTGGAGACATCCAAGATGGCGCCTGCCTGAATGGGTCCAGGAGTTGGACCACCGAGATGCTCACGATCGCGACAGCCAGTGGCGCAATTGCGACCCGCCGCCATCGCTGCCATCCGCCCGGATGCATCGGTGCGGGTGTTGGCGGTTGCGCGTAAAACATGGTCAGCTTGCGCGGCAACAGTTTCGTCAGCGCAAAATCATCCAATAGCAGCAGACAAAGGGCGAGTGTCAGCCAGTTGAAGAAAGTGTAGTTACCGGTCAAAAGGATTAGAACCTGCAACAACGCCAGAGCCGCCGCACCGCCCATTCGCAGGCGTCGAGGCATGAAGATGAGAAAGGGCGCGCCCAGTTCGATGGCGAACATCAGCGCGCAGGAACTTTTCTGCGCCCACAACGGCAATTGGTGCGCGTGCCAGGCAATCCAGTTCGACAGCGGCTGGGTTTCGTAGTGAATGGTCAGCGCCGTGAGATTCCGCCAGGTTTCGTCGCCGCTCGTGAGTTTCACGACCCCCGAAAGAAACATCAACTTGAACAGCAGCAATCGCAGCAGCCAGAGCAAGGCGCGCGCGGGCGGTCTTTCCCGTGAGGGGCGCGGAAGAAACTGAAACGGCGCAAAGCAGATGGCGAGCAAACCGGCTTCGAGCAGCAGGTTGTCCCACTGAAAGCCAAAAAAGTCCCGGCAGACCGTGGTCAGCGAGAGGTAGAGGAGCCACAGCAAGGCCAGGCAGAGCGGCTGCGCAATCCCTGCGATCAGCAGCAAGGCGAGTGTCGCCCCTGCGGCGCATTGAAACTGCAGGAAATTATCCGACGCACTGAACCAGCACAGCGTTGGCAGTAACCGATAGCGGTCGAAGCCGGTCCCATTGGCTTCAAATGCATTGCCCGCTTGCGACATCAATTCCGCGGCTGGAAGAATTCCGTTCTTCCCAACGAGCCCGACGATTTGCACCCAGAGCGAAACGAACGCGATCAGGTAGATGACCCCGAGGCAGCCCAGGAAGAGCCGGCGCGTCAGAAAATAATCCGCACGCTCCACGTGCTCGCCCCAAAGCATTCCCGTCAGCCAACTGAACACGGACCGATGCCCGGCCACGAACCGGTAGCAGCATTCAGTTGAACGAGCGAAAATCGCGAATCGTTGATACAGCCGCAGCGGCCATTGCCGGGATGGATTGGTTGCCAGCGACCGAAAGACGGCTTGAGCGCCTTGATAAACCGAGCCGTCGGTTTCAATAAAATGCACCGCGATCTCCAGCCGTTCGCGTGGAAGCTCGGGATACCATTCAGCAACCCGGTTATCCTGAAAGGGGACATAGTCCACCGCGTCGCCCGTGCTTTGCCGCCATCGTCGAATCCACAACGCGCAAAACCGGCAATCGCCGTCGAAAAGCATCATCGGTTTCGCCGGAGCGTTGGCGACATGAGAAGGCTGATGCACAACGAGAGTTAATCTGATTCGCTCCGCCGGCACAACCATGCGACGGCTTGCCGGAGTTGCAGGACGAGGACGAGAAGTTGGTAGAGCCGGAGGTAGTTGCAACCTCACCATGTCCGGTTAAAAGCCGGGTGCCGGTCTGCTGTGGCTTCGACTCTGTGAATTGATGCTCGCGGCGGAACGCCGCCGTGCTCGCGTTACACGGCTCCCATGCTACGACGCGTCAAACTTTGGGTTATTGCAGCATCACTAATCGCCGCGGTTTTCTTTTGCTCCAGGTTAATGTCCCGGGAAGAAATATTTTCAGCCGGGCCGTCGCTTCCTTCTGGCGGCGTCCAGCCTCATCTGGTGAGTGCGTGGGACACGGGTTTTCTTCTGGCTCCCGACGGTTCGCTTTGGGCGTGGGGCGGCACACAGAATTGGTTTGTCAGCCTGTTTGGGAAAAGCAACACCACTTCAATACCGCAACAGATCGGCACGGATCGAAATTGGCGCAAGATGGCTGGGCACTCGTCACACATGCTCGCGATGAAAGCGGACGGCAGCTTGTGGGCCTGGGGAAACTGGCCGGGAGCACTCAAACAGGATACGATTCCCGCTTCCGTAGAGCCGCGACGCGTAGGATCCGAAAAAGATTGGAAGGAAATCAGCGTTGGAACGACGCACTGCATGGCGCTTAAGCACGATGGTTCTCTCTGGACTTGGGGGCGAAATCATTACGGGCAGTTGGGAATCGAAACCAACAACGGCACTGCCACCCCGGTGCGGGTGGGCGACGACCGCTGGACTGCCATCGCGGCAGGCGCATTCAACAGCTATGCACTTCGAGCGGACGGGACTCTCTGGGGCTGGGGGTTGGATCCGCTCCACAGGAAACCGCCGACCAACGACTTGTCTCCTCGCCTGCTTGACGCTGCGACAAATTGGAGCGCGATCTCAGCGAGCAGCTTCTGCCTGCTCGCGGTCAAGAGGGATGGTTCGCTGTGGCTGACGGGACAAAATGCCCGGGGGACCGCCCCTGCTTTCGTCACCAATGCCACCGCTGCGTTCACGCAGATTGGGTCCGACCAGGACTGGCGGCAGATTGACTGTGGCGGAAGTCACTTCTTCGCGCGAAAAACAGACGGCCACTGGTGGGCTTGTGGACAGAACAACGATGCTCAGTTCGGTGTTGGATCTCGACTGGACGTGAATTCTTTCGATTCGCCTCGGCGACTACCCTATTCTTTTGAACCTTGGGCGATGGCTCTGGGTTCGGAGCGCGGCGCAACCCTGGTGCTGTTAAGAGACGGTACGCTTTGGACCTGCGGCATTCGTTTGGGTGAAAACAAGCCATCAAACCGGTTCGACCGTTTTAAGATCACTGCCAATCGCTACTTGCAACATTTGCCCGGAAGACCGTTTCTTGCAGTACGACAGTTCAAGACTGATACGGTCCCACGCAAGCTCTGGGCCCTGCCACCGGAAGTCATCCGTAATCTGGGCGAAACGAACGCTTCCGTCTCATCGAAGTAGCTGAGAGGCCAGACCATGAAATGAAACGTTCGTTCCGATCTCGTTGGCTATGGCCGGCTCGAACGACTTCGCACCTCAACTTCCCATTTCTCACTTCCAAAATGGTACTCGCGGCAGGATTCGCACCTGCACTGGCGACGCTCTCAACGTCGCGCCTCTGCTGTTGGGCTACGCGAGCAAACTTCTAAAGGGACATCCCCGGCCGGTCTCTTCCACCGGCTCATTGCCTCCGTGCAACGGAAGGTCGCTCGATCTACTTCGCGCTCGGGGATGTAAAAACATGGAAATGGTACGCGCTTCCGGCCTGCCATCCGTAGCTCGGAGCAAAGGATGGTAACGCTCCCGCCTTCGTCAAAAGCACTACGGCGGACAGGCCGGAACCCGGCACTAATCCAGTGCGATGCGCCGCCGGCTCTCTTTGACCTACGCGCGCATTCAGGATAGTTGAGAGTTGAAGGGTTGAAGGTTGAGAGGACGGTTTGGTGGAAGCCACGCTAGATTTCTTCACTCAACACTCAACTAATATCTCTCAACTTTTCAGGAATGGCGGAGCGCCGTGGACTCGCACCACACGCCCGAAGGCGCGCACTCGTTAGCACCGAGGCCCGGCTCGCTCGTCCGGTTGACGCTCCAGAAATGGTGCTGGCATTCGGGGCAACGAACCGGCGGTCTAGCCGCCAGCCAGCTTATCGCCTGACCGGAACCGCGAGTGCCCGGTCCCGGTTCAGGCCAATTGGTCCGCGTGGCAGGACTCGCACCTGCAACCTTCCCGTCTTGAGCGGGACGCCTCTGCTTGTTGGGCTACACGCGGCAACACGAAGTGAGAGGGCTGAAGTGCGAGGTGTGAGCGGCCAACTCAGCTCTCCCCTCTTCTCTCTCACCTCAAATCTCAAGCCAGTGCTCCCGGTCGGACTTGCACCGACACTGCGCGGGGTTTAAGTCCGCTGCCTCTGCGTTGGGCTACGGGAGCGGAATTAATGGCGTTAGAGCTGAATCTTAGGTGGTGACTGCAGCTCTGGCGGAAACACAAACCGCAACCGCCAACCGGCTATCTCGGCCGCAGGATGTGGTTGTTGAACGCCGTGCTGTCGTCGTCCGAACTGCGGAGGAACTCCTGCGCTTTCCGCGCGTCCACCTGGTGCGCACTGGCATCGCCGACCGAGACGTTCCCTACCCGACCATGCGGTTTCTTATTCCAAAACAGTTTCGGGATGTCGCTTTTGGCAAACTCCATCGCCCGGTTGTTCACCTCGGCGATAGGACAGTCCCGGTTTTTCTTTCCGCCGTCGATGCTCCAATCGCCTACGAGCAGCATTCCCGGCCGGCCTTCCTTGGTATCGATGCCGGCGAAGTAGGAGACGTTCGTGTCGTGCAAGCCGGGCCAATTGTCCGCCAACGCGCGCGTATCGCTCGGGCAGACCAGAACCTTCAACGTGTCCATCTCATTTCGCATCGCGAGAAAACTCCAATAGACGCGCTGACGTCCCTTCGACCCGCCTTCCGGGATCGGGATACGCCAGGGATACCGCTCGTTGTCCGTGGTAAAGAGATGCATGGCCAGGGAGAGTTGCTTGAGATTGCTTACGCACGAGATGCGTCGCCCCTTCTCCTTCGCCTGTGCCAGGGCCGGCAGCAATAGCGCAGCGAGGAGCGCGATGACGGCAATGACAACCAGCAGCTCAATGAGCGTGAACGCACGAACCGAACGACCAAGCGTTTTCATAAGGCGTCGGTGCCGGGTCTGAAGGTGTCTGACCCTAGCGACGCGACGAAACGTGTCAACGCTTCCCTCGGCAGGGAGAGGTGAGAGGTCCGAAGTGTGAAGTGAGAGCCGCAATTTGCTCGCACCCTTCTCACCTCTCCCCTCAAACCTCTCACCTCAAATGGCACTCCCGGCAGGAATCTCACCTGCAACCTCCGCGTTCGAAGCGCGGCGCTCTGGTAATTGAGCTACGGGAGCGAAACGGAACGCCGAGCATTGCTCGGCCACTGCGTGACATTGGAGATTCCTGCCGAGCAATGCTCGGCGCTCCAACACTTGCGAAAGAGACAAAGGGAGAACGCAGAAGGCAGAGGTCTGCGGCGCTTCCTGCGCTTTGGACCTCTCCACTATTTTTCAATCTGCCATTCCTCCCTCTGAAAACTGAAAAGTTGCCGACCGGAGCGCGTCCATCGTCGGGATGCGGTAACACGACTCGTAGTCGAACGTTTCTGTGGCCGGGACGGCCACTCTCCGCTGCCGTTCCTGCTCCCCTGCTCACTTTCTCCCCCTGCACGCCTGCTTGAAGTTTGGAGCCGGCGGAGAGACTCGCACTCCCGTGGGGCAAAGCGCCCGGCAGTTTACAAAACTGCTGCTGTCGCTACTGAGCCACGCCGGCTTTGTGAAATCGCGGAACGGGAAACGCGGAACGCGGAATCAGGACGGAGCGCGCCGCCGTTCCGCGTTTCAAATTGGTGGGTCGCCACGGTGCTGCCCCGTGCTCTGCGGTTTAAGAGACCGCTGCATCGCTGCAATGCTTGCAACCCAATCGCGACACGAAGGCGGAGTTGAACCGCCGCAGCCGGGCCCGTGAGAACCTGACCGACACCGGGATTTCGCGTCGCAGAAATCTTGGTAAGAACGCGTTCCGCCGCGTCCGAAGTGTTTTCGAAAAGATCAGGGACGATGTGGAAATCGTCCTTACCGAAGCCACACCTCATCCCGCTTGTGAACGTCACACTCCCGTGTGCATCATTCGCGCATGACAATTCCGGCAGGGTTGATTGAAAAGCTCACGACGGCGCGTCATGTAACCGTGCTCACCGGCGCGGGCGTGTCCGCCGAAAGCGGTGTGCCGACTTTTCGCGATGCACAGACCGGACTCTGGGCACAATACAGTCCGGAAGATCTCGCCACGCCCAGCGCCTTCCGACGCAATCCGCGCCTGCTCTGGGAATGGTATGAGTGTCGTCGCGAAACTGTTGCCAACGCCGCTCCCAATCCTGCGCATCACGCGCTCACCACGATGCAGGCCCGCTTCCCGCGCTTCACGCTCATCACGCAAAACGTTGATGGCCTGCACCAACGCGCGGGCAGTCGCGACGTCATCGAACTCCACGGCAACATCACGCGCACGAAATGCTTTGAAGAAAACACGATCGTGACCAAGTGGCGAGAGACCGGCGACGTCCCGCCGAAGTGCCCGAGCTGTGGTGGAATGCTGCGCCCGGACGTTGTGTGGTTTGAGGAACCGCTCCCCGAGCAAGCCATCGCCGAGGCCACTGCCGCCAGCCACTCGTGCGATCTCTTCCTGTGCGTCGGCACCTCGACGGCCGTTTACCCAGCGGCATCCCTGCCCTTTGACGCGCTGCGAGCAGGGGCGACCGTCGTGGAGATTAATCCACAGCCCACACCGCTCACGGCCAAAGCTCATTTCGTTCTCAGCGGACC
>Ga0137433_1000911_pt1 | contig 13959 bp, 5 predicted proteins | sample EasRivERMZT840_2_FD_102335 | JGI IMG/M metagenome (GOLD analysis project Ga0137433, IMG submission 102335) | Soil microbial communities from meander-bound floodplain in the East River, Colorado, USA - East River MetaG ERMZT840_2 | ecosystem: Environmental > Terrestrial > Soil > Floodplain ...
CTTGCCGGCCGTCACGTTGCCGCTACAGCCGGAGAAATAAATTTGCTTCACGTCCGGCAGGTCGCGCTGCCGTTTCGCGCGAGCGATTCCGGGAAAATCCGCCGAGACCTCACCGCTGCCGTAGTAGCTCATGGGATGCACGGCGTAGCCGCTGAGCGCCGCCACCGGCGTGTCACCATTCCAGAAGCTCAATGTCTTCAGCCACGGATCGATCAATCCCTCGGCGGCCTCGATGGCGAATGCGTTGCGCGTGCTGCTCGTACGGTCGAAATGAATCGATCCATCCGGCATCTGGTAGCGCCGGTTTGACGCGACGCGCTCGACCCTGGCCTGCCCGGTGCCAACATGCGTCACAGGTTGGGCGGACTTCAGGCTCACACGCAATGCCGCCGCGACTCCTTGCACCGCCCGTTCATGAAACTCCAGGTCACAAACCGTCCCGCCCAGCTTGCTTGCGCGCAATATCCGCTCGGCCTCCAGGTCGGCAACCGGTGCGTCATGCTGGTGAATTGCGCAGACCATCACGCGCTCGGGCTTCGTTCCCGCCGCCTCCGCGAGCACTTCCTGCCAGCGTGCGAGCGCGTCATTGCGAATCTCGCACCAATCCAGCGCAACGAAGACCACCGGCGCTCCTCCCCCGATCAGCACGATGCCGTGAGTCAACAACGGATCGGCCACCGACTTCGAGAGCCACGCCCCGCCCATCATGCCGTGGCCGAGGGGCACCGTGACATCTGCCGAGAATGTTGTGAGCAAAAACGCCGGAGATCTGCCGAACGCAAAGCCTGGGCAGGAGATACTCGCTCCTGCCAACGCAGTGAGCCGTTTGATGGCCGTTCGCCGTTTCATTGGTTGAGTGCCAAATATCCTCATGAGGTTCGGTCATCAAGCTTGCGCCCAATTCGCGAAAGCGGGTAAACAATCGTCGCTTGCTCCATGCGATCACCTGCCACAGATATCCAACCCCCACGATATACCAGACGAGCGCCATCGCCCAGTATCCCCAGGGAATCCCGGCCGTGAAGACCATCGGTACGAACAATCGCCCGATCAGCCAGAAGATTGAACTGGCGACCCAGGGTACGACGATGGACCAGAACAAATTCAGTCCGACCGCGGTCGTGGCCGAGCGCATTTTCAATCCCAGGTAGAGTCCAAGCCAGCAAACGGCGATCGCACAGAGCAGCCGTTGTACACAGTGCAGAAGATTGAACAGCGAAAAACTGGCCGTCAGCAATCCGCCCGTTCGGGACAGCGTCACACAGAAGTTCAGGACCAGCGCGACGGCAAGAATGATGAGGGCGACTTTGACGGCCCCGCGCATCTGACGCCAAAGGTTTTGCCATTGACCTTCCGCGATGGCCTTTGGCGACAACGGCGTGGAGAGCAACATTTCCATTGAGCCACTCCGCCGCGCTTCGGCGAACGGCCGCGAAGCGGCGAAAGCAATCAGCAACAATGGTATGAATTCCGTTGCCCGGTAAAAGACCGTGTAGAACACCCCCAACCTGACGGGTGCGAACGCCATCAGAAGCGCTCCGGGCAGCAAATGTCCAAGCACAAGCACCAGTATCGAAAACTTGAGAAGGTTGTGGTGGGGAGACGATCGAGCTGCCAGCCATGCCGCAGGATCCGCTTCCACGTTGAGCCGGGGGGCGGCGCTCGGCGTGGTCGAAGAATTGGTCGTGCCGGTATCGATGTACGGCCAGGCGGGCTCGACAGGCTGCGGCGCAGGTTTGAGATTCTCGTTCGCTGCAGGCGCCGAAGACGGGTTCTGTGGTTCCTCGGCGTCGTCGCGCCAGGATTCAGAAAGCTTCCGACCGGCCAACACCAGCAGTGTCCAGCCCACGAGATGAATGGATACGAGCGTCAGCCAGAATCGCACGGGCTGAGTGACGTAAGCCGTATCTCCGGCGAGATACATGGCAACACCAGGACTGAGCGATGGCAGCGGCGTAGCGTGCAGAAGGAATTCCAACAAGGCTGCTAACACGGTGAAACCGAGCGCCAGCTTCAGTCCGGCCATCAGCGGGCGGCTTTCCTCCTGGTGTCGCGCGCTGGCCCACAATCCGCAGGCAAGGGCGAAGAAGAGCGTGTTCAGGAGAACGAGCTGTGTGCGCCAGAACTCTCCCGCGGTGAGCCCGCCGGCCGGCAAGGCGGCAGCCATCGCAGGCAATACGGCGAGCAGCGCGTAGAATGAACCGAGAGAGGCGGCCGCGAGTTTGCCGAGCACGACATCGAAGCCACTCAGGTCAGTCAAGAACAGCAGGCCCAGCGTGCCCTCGCGTTTCTCCTGGCTGAGGCAATCCGCGGTCTGACGCACGCCTTCCACGAGACAGAAGATGAAAGCCAGTCCGCTGAGAGTGTCGAACAATGTTTTGCCCGGCCGCCATGTTCCCAACGGCTGATACTGCGCCCAACTCAAAGTCGAAGCGACCGTGAGACTGGCCAGCAACGCGGCGATGACGCGCAGCCAGAACGTCGATTTGCGCCGAGCCCGCACGCGCAGTTCACGCTCGATGACGGGCAGGGCGGACATTCCGTTCCCGATTACAGGATGAACTCGACTTCCACGGGTTGACGCCGGCGAACGAGGGTCGCGTCGCGGCTTTTTGGAAACATTTTTCGACGTTCTTCCAGCAAGGGCAAAAACTGAGCGATGGTCATCGGCGTTCGCTTTGAAACAAAGTCGGGCGCGTCGGGCAGTTCCAGTTCGGGCACGCCGCCGGGCCGGTCATGCAGGACAAGGCCCGGGTCAGGGGGCGATGGCTCTGGCGACTTTTTCATACAGATCGAGATTACCGTACTTCACGAACAATTGCCGCCAATTTTCCTGGCGCAAGTCCACATGGTTCGCAAGGAGGAGGTTGATCACATCGTCCATGTCTCCCAACATTCGATGGGGAATGCCTTGTTTGATGACGTGGAGTTTGAGGGCGATGAGGTGTTCCAAGGATGGGAACCGCGCATCCGAGGTTCCGAGGCATTTCAGTTGGGAGGCGGTGAACATGGTTTCGAAGGTCGAATCGTTGACGAACATCAAATCCAGATCAACCCAGCCCGGTTTGGAAGTGAATTGGGCAAAGTTCTCGTGCTCGTGCGTGACCTCATAACCTTGGCTGGCTAGAGTACGATACCAGGCTTGGCGGTCAGAACGGCGGACCAGGTAGTCCAGGTCAATTGTGTCGCGAGGATGACCATAGGCAACGACCGCGAGGCCGCCTATGACGAGAAAGGGGAGATCGGAGTTCTTGGCGCAAGTGGCGATGATTTCTGCAGTGGTCATGGGAGTGCAATAGCGCGACTTGCCTCAATTGTTCTTCGCCAGCCCTTCCTTGTGCCCGATGTTCTTCACCGGTTTGAAGATGGCCTGCACTTCGGCGAGCAGTTCGAGGTCGAGGGGTTCGGCGGCCCACCTGGCCCAGTTGCGGATGTTCGCAGGGTTGGCACTGCCGGCGATGGTGGTGGTGATGTCAGGATTGGCGAGGCTGAATTGCAGCGCGAGTTTGGCGATGTCCACGCCCTTCTTCGCACAGTGTTCGGCAGCCTTCCGCGCGGCGGCTTTCACTTCCTCGGGCTCCTTTAGCCACTTGGGCAACGGCGCGTTGGTCAGCAGGCGGGCGCTGAAGGGGCCCGCGTTCATCGCGCCTACCCCTTTCGTCTTCAGGTAGGGAACGACTTCATCGGTGAAGCGGGTGTTCTGAAGAGTGTGTTGGTTGTAGCTTAGGGCGCAATCGACCGGCGTCTGGTCGAGGATGAATTTGAAGATTTTCATCGGGTAACCGCTGAACCCGATGAATCGCACCTTGCCCGCCTGCTGAATCTTCCGCAGCGCCGGGATGGTTTCATCGACGATCCGTTGCATCTCTACGAATTCGATGTCGTGGCAGAGCATGATGTCGAGGTGGTCTGTGCCCAGGCGGTGCAAGCTCACATCCACGCTCTCTGCCACGCGTTTCGCGCTGAAATCGAAATGTTGAAGGTCGTAGCGGCCGAGTTTGGTGCAGAGCGTGTAGCTATCGCGCGGCACGTCGCGCAGGGCGACACCGAGCAGCACTTCGCTCATGCCACGGCCATAGAACGGCGACGTGTCAATGAAGGTCAGGCCGCAGTCGAGCGCCACCCGGACGCTCTTCATCGCTTCATCCAGAGTGACGCTGCGGAACTCCTGCCCGAGCGACGAGGCTCCAAAGCTCAAGATGGGAAGTTGAAGACCAGTCTTGCCCAGCGGACGAGTTTGCATCGCCGTGATTCAACACGGCTGCCACGACTCGCGGAAGCCAAAATCACTGCCACGGAGACGTAGTTGGAATCGCCCCGTGTCTCCGGCAGGCCCACGCGTGCTAGGGATAAACCAGACGGAAGAACGTGGCGGCGTCCGTTGGCGAGACTTGAATCGCGCTCTCTAAACCCTCGGTTGTGATGCCGGTCGTGACAGCCGTGCTGATGGCATCGACGGAATTTCCAGACAAGAGGCGAAACCCTTGCGAAGTTGCGGAAGCCGGCCATGAAATGCGCACGTTGCCTGACGAAGTCGGCGCAATGCGCAGCCGCAAGTCAGAGGAGAGTTGCACGGTAACAGTAACCGTCGTGCCGGCGCCCAGGCTGTCAACGAGGGTGACGTTGAATTGGTCGTCGCCCGCGAAGGTGTTGGCGTTGACATACACAAGCGTTGCGCTTTCCTGCGTGATTTGGCCTGGGCTGCCCGCGTTCATGCCCGTCGCATCGAAGCCTGAGAACAGAATCGAGTCGCCGTCCGGGTCGCTGGCGTTCTGCACAAGTTGTGACAATGGCAACCGCAGCGGAGCGCCGGAGAATCCGGTCAGACTGATGTTGGTGGCCACGATGGGCTGGTTGTCCCCAGTCACGTTCAAGTCAGCCGTCTGGCTGGTCTGCGGACCGGAGTCATTGCTGACGACTACTTTGAAGGTCATCGGCTGGTCGAAGCCGGTCACCGGGTTGTAGGTCAACGTACGGTTGGTCGCGTCGAGAATCTCGGCATCGTCGCCGATCCATTGGTAACGCAACGGCGGGCGTCCCAAGGCAACGACATCGAACGTGACCCGGCCGCCGATGCGGACGGTTTGAGTCTGAGGCTGACGGACGATGGAAAGTCCTGCCGGCAACGCGGGTCCGATCCCGCGAATGGACATGACACGCAGCGCGTTTCCACCTGGTGAGTTCGGCGCCGTGGTTGAGTTGTCCACGACGAAGTCGAGCGTGTTCACGCCAGCCACAAATCCGTTGGTGAGTGTGAACGAGAACGCGATGCGATGAGGACCGGGAAAGGCGGGATTGAGGTTGGCGACACCGGTCGGCTGGCCGTTCAGCATGACGGTGAGCGAGCCACCCGACAGGACGGAGGCCGCGAGCGTCGAGCCTTCCGGTGTGGCGGAATCGAGCAGGAAAGTTGCGCGGTAGATATAGACCCCGCGAGCGCCACCGAGCGCCGAGGATGGTGAAATCCATTTCGACCCTGGGTCGTTGGCGTTGTAATCGAGCGTGTTCGCCGGGACGATCGTGTTCGGGCCGAGAAAAGCCGCGTCAGCGCTGGCCCAAAGCGTGTAATGTGGATCGACCGCGTCGTCCGCCAGCGGCGCGCCGTTCAAGTCAAAGCCGGTCGGCGACAGGCCGGTGAACACCGCGCCCACGGTAACCCGCGCCACGCTGCTGGTTGCCTGGCCGAAGAGGTTCGACACGATATAGCGGTATTCGCCCTCGGTATCAAACGTAACCGGGAGAGAGAGAGTCTCAGCCGTCTGACTGGGGATGTCGTTGAAGTCGCCGCCGGCGCGCTTCTGCCATTGGTAAGTCAACGGAACGCTTCCGCTGGCGTGAGAAACGAAAACAAGTGTCTCTCCCACGCCCACGAACTGATCGGCCGGCTGCGGATCGATGGTGGGCGGAATCGGTGGGGCGCTGCTGTCGAAGGCCATGTCCGTGGCGCTGCGCGCGATGTTGCTGATGCGAACTTCGTCAATGCGGCCGCTCAATCCTTCGCCACAAGTGTTGCGGTTCTCGTTGCCGATGGTGAGAACTGCGCTGCCGGTGAGATTGAGCAGGCTGACGTTGGTGGTCTGCAAGATGGTCGCGCCCGTCCGGGCGTTATCCAGCTTCGTCCAGTAAAACACGATGCCGCCAAATCCGTCGTAGGTCATGGCAACGTGAAACCATTGGTTCGGCACAAAAGCCTCGGGACCGGTGGTGGGAATCGCCGCGCGCGGATTGGCGCCACCGACGGCGATGTTGTTGAATTCGATCAGGCCCGCCGAGGTCACGCGGAACTGGAAAGGACGCGCGCCCGCGGCGCCGCTGTTGTCCATGCTGATTATCTCGCGATTGCCGCCGGAGAGACTGGGGAAGTTGATCAACGCCTCGAGCGTGAACTCACCGTTCGGTCCCGTGAAGAGCGAGCCGCTGATGGCGTCGGCTCCGGGAGCCGCCCCACTCACGTCCAGGTCGGCCACGCCATTGGCGTTCGCATCCATGAACAACCCGACGCTATTCGAAAAGGTCAGGTCGGCGCAGCGGCCGAAATCGAATCCGATGCCTGAAGCGCCGGTCGCTCCGAGCAAACCCGGCGTTGGATTTCGCGGCGTGGCCGCGGTCGGGTTGGCGGACGCGACGAAGTTCGCCGCCCCGGTCACTGCGTTGGTGGCGATGCCTTCCGTGCCCGGCTCATCCAGATGGAGCAGAAGGATGGTGTTCACATCTGGCGTGTAGGGGCCGACGATGGAGGCGGTGCTGGTGGGAATGGTGGCAAGGAATATCGCGGAGGCCGCCAGTACGAAGCCCTTGCGGAACAGGATTGCTGTCTTCATTAGTCGATGGTGGGTTGTGTCGTTGTTGGGCGGCGCGCGTACGAAGCAAACGTACGCCGAGCCGCCGTGGAAACGATGCTGATTATGGCCCGGAGGATACCGGCAGGCCGGTAACTGAAGCAATCCAAATCCAGAGGCCTTCAACGGCTAGCCCCCAGTTCTCACCGCAAGCGCCAAGGTCAACAAGGGGTTGGAGCGCGGCTGTGTCGAAGATCAGCCGCAGCACCTGCTGCCACGAACCCGCTGTGGCTGGTCGAGGACGACACGGCCGCACTCCGGTGCGAAATGCGTTCTACTGTTACGGCTGCCGTGGCGTCGCGAGACGGTAGAAACGGTTGGTGGTGTAATTCGCATCGAGAACGGTTTCGATGCGGGGGGTGGCGCGGGCGGGCACGTCAGCGAGTTTTGTCCACAGGCCGCCGGGCGCGGCGGCGTGTTGCACTGTGTAGCTCTTTCCCGCCATCGCGCCGAATGTGAGCGTGGCACCGCCATTCGCCGCAATCGAATCAATCTTCAGATAGCTTGACGCGTTGGTCGGGTCCGTGCCCGCCACGTATTCTTCCGCGTTCGACAAGCCGTCGCCATCGGTGTCCGCATTGGCCAGCGCGCTTGGGCCGCCGAAATAGTTCGTTTCCCAATTATCCGGCAGGCCGTCGCCATCATTGTCGGTCACGTAGGTCAGGATCGCGGACGCCGTAAGATTGCCGCCAGGTTTGGCGAAGTTGGTAACAATGAAGGCGTAGCTTGTCCACGGCATCATCGTGTTCGTCCCGCTGAAGGTGAAGTAGGCGGTGGTTTCGTTAAGCGTGACGAAGGCGCCAGGAAGAGCCGGGTTCACCGTTGCGTTATTGCGGCGCAGGCGAAACCCAAGGGGCAGGGTGGCGGTGTTGGTTACGCCCACGCTCAGGACGATGGTCGAGCCGGGAATGATCTCGATGCTCATCGGACTATCCGTGACAACCGGGTCGATGAGAATGGTGAGTGTGGCAGGCGCGCTGGTGACAGGGCCGATGGAGTCGGTGATGACCACGGTGTAGTTACCGCCGTCGTCATACTGGACGTTCAGAAGGTTCAACGTGGCAGCCGTGGCGCCGGCGATGTTCGTTCCGTTCTTGCGCCATTGAAAGCCTAACGGTCCGCCGCTGAAGGCGGCGACCGAGAAGACGACGTTGCTGCCAGGTCGTGTGGTCACGCTGGCAGGCTGCGCGAGAATGGAGGCAGGGTAGAACAGTGACAGCGTGGCGTTGGAGCTGACGGCGGAGCCGGCGGTGTTGAAGACGAGCACTTCGTAGATGCCCGCCTGTTCGGGCTGCACATTGTTTAATTGCAGGATTGAGTTCGTCGCTCCCGAAAGCGCGGCCCCGTTCAAGCGCCATTGGTAACGCAGCGGCGCGCCGCCCGTGGCGCTCACGCTGAAGGTCACGGTCTGGTAGGCGACCAGGGACTGGCTTTGGGGGTGCGCGGATATGGCGGGGACGACGCCGGGCGCCGTGGCTCCGGCGGCAGTCGGCGGCGCGGCAACCCAACTCGCGGGATCATTGCCATAGGCGACGGGCTCACTGCGTTGCAGCGAAAGGCCGTAACCATCCGCGCCACCCGGCCACGGCGCGACATCAAAGTAATCCACCTTGTCCATGAGCACGTATGGCACGACGCCCAGGACTGCGGTAGTCGGCTTCTTCAACTCCACGTCGTCACCGGAGTTGTTGAGCTGGCCAGAGTAGGGACCAAAGAGCCGGACGCCCGCGCCGACGCTGTACTTCGCGCGGAAGGCAGACGTCATCGTGGTGTTGGTTGGGTTGAAGTTGACGAGCAGGATGTATTCGCCGCCATTGAGCGTGAGGCCGGCCGGAAAGTTGAAATCAACTCCGCCGCTTAACCGCCAGGTGTTGGTGGTTTCAAACAGCGGGACAGGATCGACCGAGGTGTTCAGCACCTCGATGTATTCGTCGTCGCTGTTGTCGTTGGTGCCGCCGATGTCGGGAGGGCGGTACATGATTTCATTGATGATGACAGGGCCGACGCGCGGGCCGACGTTGGCTGAGCCGAGACTGCGCGCGGATTGTGCGACGAAATGTTCCCTGCCTTCACTGGTGACATGGCGGCCAAAGCTCACGCCGTCATCCGCCGCGCCGAAGCTGTGTCCATGCACATGGCCGGTGAGATTGCCAGCAGCGTCAGCGCTAAAGAGCCAGATCTCGTCGCCATCCGAGCTGAGACCGAAGCCAGCGCCTCCGGCGTTGAACTGCGATTCGTCGAACGTGACATAGCCATTGGCGGCGATGGTCATGCCATTGGGAATCCGGAACTTCGCAGGGGTGTTGAAGTCGTCCGTCAGCCACCAGCCACTGATGTCTGCGGCCTGCCCGGTGGAGTTGTGCAATTCGACGGTGTCAAGCGGCGGCGGGACATCGGTGCGGGTGAGCGCTTCGGTGATGAGCACGGCCGGGATTGCCGGTGCAGCGGGTTCGTTGTTCCCCGGCGAACCGCCCAGCGAGCCACTCGCGCGCCATTGGATTTTCCGATCCCAGTCGTCAGGCTCGGCGGTTTCATTCACCACCACAAGTGAGAAGCCAAGGCCGTCGGTGACAGGATACCAGTCGTCGTCGTAGCTGAAGTCGTGAATCTCCTCGCTGCTGGCATCGAGGAGTTGAATGCGCTCGCCATCGTTATCGAGGTTCCCGGTGAACTGGCCGGCCACGGGCAGGCCGCCACCGTGGCGCGCGGTAAAGGCGGTGGTGTTTTTCACGACGAGCACGCGCGCGCCGGGCGCAAGGCTGGTGATGGCGCTACCGGTGAAACTGAATTCGACACCGTTCACCAGTCGGATGTTGGCGAGGTTAAGCGTGACCGTCGTGGAAATGTTCTTGAGTTCGATGTATTCGAATTCGTCAGGGAGCGTTGGATTCCCCGATAACGCTGACGGGTGGAACATGATTTCCGTGATGCGAAGGAATTGCTGCGCCGGGCTGGGCGCACCGGTGTAGGTGTGAGTGTTCAGTGTCTGGCCGATCGTGTTCTTGACCATGATCGATTCGCCGCGCGCGGAAAGTTGGCCCTGGTAGGGGCCGAGCACGAACAATCCCTGGCCGCCGCGCGGGCCAGTGGTGCGGGCCCGGAACTGGCGGGTGTTTGGCGACACGTAGGCGACGCCGTTGGACGGCAGCACCGTGCCCGGTGCGAACGTGAAGTCGATGCCCCCTTCGAGCTTCCAGCCGGTGATGTCGATGGCGAACGGCGCGGTGTTGCTGATGACGACGTATTCCTGTTCCTGGTTGCCGCCGGTGGGATTGAAGTCCACGCCCACGACACTGAACGAAACGTTCGGCGGCTGGGTGAGCGGGATGCCGGCGTTGTTGTTGTTCCCGATACCGATGGGCCGGCTGGTGTTGGTGATGCAGTGAGTGAGGTACCAATGCGCCCGGCGCGGACCGACGAATTGATTGAGCAAATCATCGACGCCCGCAATGAAGGTTTTGCCGGGCGCCCAATCCGAGTTGCCCCAGCGCGCGCGGTCGAGCGCGGCTTCCGGAGCGATTTGGTTGGTCATGTGGATGATGTAATTCTCCAGAATCCGCGATGCGGCCGGAGTGCCGGGAGGTTGGATCATCATATCCATGACGGTGCGCTGGCGGCGCAGGAGCATCTGGCGGGTTTCGGGAAGCGTGACGATGACGTCGTACAGGCGGTTGTAGTTGCCGCCCGTGCTGGCGCCGCCGTAGAGCGGATGGCTCTTGGAGGAATCGACGGTGGCCTCAAGCGTTGTGCCGGCACCGTAGAGCTGGCCCCACGAGGCGTTCATGTCGAAAGGAATGCAGCGCCACAGGCCGTCGCCGAAGGTGTCGCGGTAGATGCTCATGTTGGCCCACACGTCGTCGTTCTCGGAACACCATCGCGCGCCGGTGAGATGGTTGATGACCTGCGGCAGGTCGAGCAGGTCGAAGACGGTGGCGCGACGCACGCCAATGGCGGAGGTTTCGTTGATGCCGTTGGCCAACTGCAGATAGTCGGTGCGGCTGGGGTCGTTGTCCGGCTCCAGCTTTTGGAAGACGCCGGTGCTGTTGAAGCCGGGCACGAGATTGCCCACAGCTTTGTAGAGCGCGCCCCGGGGATCGTAGCCCATTCGCTCCACCTGCTCCTGGCCGATGACGTCGTTGTGGAATGCAAGTTGATAGAACGCTCCGTTCATCTGGACACGCACGGGGTAGTCGTAGGGTGCGGGCACACCGATGCGGTTGAGGAACCAGAAACAGAGATGCTGACGGAGATAAGCCGGGTCCAGCTTCTCGGCCAGCAGAGAGGACTTGCGTGTGCGGCCACCGGGACCCGCGTGACGGAGTTCGTGGCCGCGAAGGAACTCCAGACGATGCGCTTTTTTGTTCAGGCCTGCGGAGGTATTGCCCCGCAGTTCCATGTAAACGTTGTCGTAGAACTCGCCGTCGTAGAAGAACGCGAGACGTCCGCCGCCTTCCGAATCGATGCCGACCATCTGTCCCGGCGCGACGAACAAGTGGAAGATGGGCAGCTTGCTGGTGACGTTGGTGGGATTGACGATGGTGCCGAGATACTCTTCCGTGGCCGTCGGGTTGGTGAAGAGCGGCCAGCGCGAGGCGCTCGCGGTGACGTCGGTTGCCGCGATCAAGTAGCGGATCATCTGGCCGTTGGTGGAAAGATTCGCCGGGATTGTCGCGCCATAGACGCCGTCGCCTGCCGCGCCGTCACCATGCGCGCCGTCGTCGAACATCGCCGTCGTCAGTTCGTTGTTGAACATGATCCGGTAACGCATCGTGACGGTGCCGATGGCGCGGAAGGACGGACGGATACGCGCCGTCACGGTCAGGTTTTCATGATCGAGCGGCACGTTCGGCGTGTGCGTTACCTCTTCAATGACCGGGCCGGGCACCGCCGTTCCGCCCAGGTTGACCGCGCCGGGCGTGGCCGTCGTGAAATAAACGTTTTCGGCGCTGGTGGTGTAGCCGGGCGGCGACCCGGACTGAGCGAAGCCATGCGAAATATCCGGCACCTGTTGCGGATAAGCGGGAGCATATTCACTGGCAATCGTGGCGCCATCGGGCTTCACGAGCGCAAGGTATTCGCCGCCGGCGGAAAGTGAAAAGCTGGTGTGCAACCGCGCACCAGGCACGCGGCGATCTTTGCCCGAAGCGAACACCACGAGGAAACCGCCGCCCGCCAGGTTTGTCGCGGGGAAGCGCCACTTGGTGAGATTGCCTGCGCTGTCGGTAAGGTGCCAACCGTCGAGGTTTATCGCAACGCCGCTGGGATTGTAGATTTCTATCCAATCGGACGCTTCACGATCTTCGTCGATCAGGCTGCCCGTGCCATTGGTGCGCGTGTTCGAGGCCATGAACTCGCTGATGTAGGGCGCAGCATCGGCGGCATTCGGGTCGAGGCGATAGGTCCAGTTGCCCCCGGCGAAGGCGTTCGGCGGCGCGGCGAGGTCGAGGATGCCGTGGCCCGCGGCCCACGCCACTTGCACCGCACCGGTTGGCGGTTGCGGAAAAGTGAAGTTGTATTCGGTCGCGGCAACTGGAGTGACACTCGAAGCTGGCGTGCTGTTAATTAACAGATCACCAGCGTTCACGCCCGAAACAGGTTCGCTGAAGAGGACGATGATGTTGTTGAGCGAGCGGACGGTGGCGCCCGCGCCGGGCGTCAGGGCAGCAACGGTCGGCGTGGTGTTGTCCACCAGCGTGTAATTCCACGTCGCGCCGGGGCCGGTGGCGTTGAACCGGTTCGGCGGGAGGGCGTGGTCGAAAATGTTGTGGGCGCCGCTCCAGGTAATGGCCACATTGCCGTAGGCCGGTTGGACGAAGGTGAACGTGTAGGTCGCGCCATCGCCTGTGAGCCCCGCCGCGCCAATGCCATTCACCAGCAAATGGGCTGCAGCCACTCCGCTCACCGGCTCGCTGAACGTGACGGTAATTTGATTCAGGTTGGTGATCGTGCCCGGTGCTGGAGTGACGCTCAACACAGTCGGCGGGTTGGTTTCAGCGACGATGGACTCGAGCAGACACTCGAAGCCAAGGTCGCTGCTGCTTAACGCGCTTTGAAAGACCTGGACGGCCAGCACGTTTGTTCCGAGGACAAGATACGACGGCGGGGCCGGCAGGTTGTTGGTGGTGAATGAAACCGGTTCGGCGGCATTGCTGGCGAGTGTGGCAATCGTCACGGGATCGTTGGCTGGCCCAGGCATGCTAACGCGCAGCACTTCCGTCCCGTTGATCCAGGCAACAAAGCCGTCATCGACCAGCGATCCCATGCGCAACCCGCCGATCTCAGTCAGATTGGTCAGAACGAAGGTCTTCCGGAGGAAGATGCTCAAATAAACGTTTTGCATCCCGGTGATCTGAGTACCGTTCGGCAGCATGTCACCGTACCAGAAGGGCGCGGGCGCGGAGGTGAACTCCGTGTCGGCGAAGCCATTCAGGCGCCACGCTGTCACGGGGGCGGATGCCTCAGTAGCGCCGGGCCGCCAACGCCAGGTGGAAGCGGTCGGAATCAGCACCGCCGCCTGGACTTGAGCGGCGAGCATCAATGCTGGAACAACGAATTGGAGGAACAGATGACGGAGTTTCATGAATGGGCAATAGGGATGGTTGTTCACCGCTCAGAGTGAATCCACCCTTGGTTTGGAATAGCTTCGAGCCGGATTACGCCAGCCATGAAGCGGTAACTTTTGAAAAACACTGAATACGACATTGCGATAACGACAAAACAGCACTCATTCGAACCAGCCACAGACGGGTCAATGGCCCCACTGTGGCATATCATTGGGTGTCTGGGGAGAAAAAGTTCACGCGAATGTCACAGGGATACGAGAGGAATCCGAACTTATGGCCCCCGATTTCTCTGTTCGCGACCCTCCAGCGTGACCTGTCCGCAGCGCCCGGATGCGCCCTATTTGGCTCTAACTGGCTTGCTGGCCACTCGTCCTTATGCCACCATGCGCCTGCTCAACGAAGACCCTTAATTCTCCATGCTCATTATTCGTAGCCGCGTGCGATTGGTGTGCCTCTTGGTGCTTTGTCTCCGCACGGTCACAACTGCGGCGCACCCCTTGGACCACTGGGTCTGGCGCAATCCCAAACCAGGCGGACTCGGTGTGTACGCCATTACC
>Ga0137433_1000914_pt1 | contig 13890 bp, 8 predicted proteins | sample EasRivERMZT840_2_FD_102335 | JGI IMG/M metagenome (GOLD analysis project Ga0137433, IMG submission 102335) | Soil microbial communities from meander-bound floodplain in the East River, Colorado, USA - East River MetaG ERMZT840_2 | ecosystem: Environmental > Terrestrial > Soil > Floodplain ...
TTGTACCACCAAAACAGCTTTGCGCAGGTGAAGCCCGGCTCGAGTTCGCGCAATTCCTCCCAGACCTTACGTCCGCGGACGAGATGGTTCGACTGCTTCCAGAACTGGACCTCCGCCAGCTCCCGGTGGTACCAGCCATTGGCCACGATGCCGTGCTCTGCCGGCAGGTTGCCCGTGAGATAAGTGGACTGAGCGGTGCAGGTGACGGCGGGAATCACAGGCGTGATCTGAGCCTTCGCTCCCGCTTTGAGAAACGCGTTGACCCGGGGAGTGGATGAGCCGAGCAATGCCTCCGTCAATCCGACCACGTTGATGACCGCCGTGCGAGTCATGCGCGGACGGGGGCAACGCTGGAACATGGAGACGACGCGCGCCTGAACTTTGCGCTGGGAACGCTCCTCCAGTTCGCGGAGCGCGGCAATGACGACGGACGGGTGCATCTCGTGGACTTCAATTCCACAGCCAATGGCCTTGAGCAGCGTGATGGTCAATTGGCCGCCGAGGTGTTCGCGAAATTCTTCCAAGCCCTTCAAGACCACCAGTGCGCCATCCGAATCAACGTGCAGCAATTCATTCGTGAAGGTGTCGAAACCAAGATCTTCAATCAGCTTCAGTACCCGCTCAGCGCTGCCGCCATCCAGAAACCCCATTCGGCGCGAATAGACGGTATCCAGGGCAATGCCCACAGCCACCGCTTCGCCGTGCCGGATGCGATATTCGGAAGTCTGCTCCAGTTTGTGCGCCGCCCAATGTCCAAAGTCGAGCGGACGTGCGGAACCCATCTCGAATGGATCGCCCGAGGTCGCGATGTGGTTCACGTGCAGCTCGGCGCAACGATAGATGAGCCGTTGCACCGAGTCCGGATCGAAGTCACGCAGTTTTACGGCATCCTGTTCAATCGTGTCGAAGAAGGCAGCGTCGCGAATGCAGGCTACTTTGACCGCCTCAATGTAGCCGGCGCGTTTGTCGCGGGGCGAAAGGGATGCCAGGAGTTCAAAATCGTTGATGACTGCCCAGGGCACTGCGAACGTGCCGATGAAATTCTTTTTCCCAAAGGCGTTCATACCGTTCTTCACGCCCACGCCGGAATCATCCTGGCTCAATGTGGTGGTCGGGACACGAACATGGCGCACGCCGCGATGGGCGGTCGCCGCGGCCAGACCCACCAAATCGAGCAACGCTCCGCCGCCCACGGCCATGACGTAGGAGTGGCGGTCGATGTGGTAACGGTCGATCTGCGACTGGATTTCCGAGACGTGGAAATACGAATTCTTCACCCGCTCGCCGCCTTCGAGGATAAACGGTGGGCAGACGAGTTGGACGGCGTTGGCGTTGTTCTTGAACCAGGTCTCGATTTGTTGCGCCAGCGCCGGCTGGGCGCTGTGCAGCGATTCATCCAGCACCACGAAAACCTTGGGCAACTGGCCTGCCTCGCCGGCCAGCACGTCCTTCAACAACGAATTGCCCAGGCCGAACAGGTTCTTCGTGAAGTGGACGCGATGCTGGAAACGGATTGAGATGGTTCGCTCTATCAGAGACATGGTGTTCAAAGATGAAGCGTTGGACGGCAAAATTCGAGCGAATATTTAGACGCCGATTCGGGCTGGGCCAAACAACTCTTGCATTTCCTCCGAACGGGCCGAACGATTCGTTCGTGCCGCGAGCGACCCCAAAATCTTCCACTCATTCGCCCCTCCCGCCGGGCGAAAGTCCGCTGGCCAACTTGTCATCAAAAACGGGCATGACCATTCCCATCCGTGACATTCTGAGCGATCAGTCGCGCGGCATCTGGCTCTATCAGGGAAACTGCCTGGAAGTGCTCGATGCTTTGGCAACGCGTTACCCCGCCGGCCTGTTTGACATGATCTTTGCCGACCCGCCCTACTTCTTATCGAACGGCGGCATCACCTGTCACGCGGGCCGGATGGTCAAGGTGGACAAGGGTGATTGGGACAAATCGCGCGGACCGGAGTTGAATCATGAGTTCAACACCGAATGGCTCAAACGATGCCAGCGCGTGCTCAATCCCAACGGGACCATCTGGGTTACCGGCACCCAACATGTCATCTTTTCCGTCGGTTACGCGATGCAGCAACTTGGCTTTAAGATTCTCAACGACATCGCGTGGGAGAAGCCGAACCCGCCGCCAAACCTCTCCTGCCGCTATTTCACCCACTCCACTGAAACGGTGCTCTGGGCGGCGAAAAGCGAGAAGAGCAAACACTGCTTCAATTACCAACTCATGCGACAGATCGCCGGCGGCAAACAGATGAAGAGCGTATGGCGGTTTTACGCACCCAAAAGCGCCGAAAAGAAGTTCGGCAAGCATCCAACGCAGAAGCCCGTTGCGCTCGTCGAGCGCTGCATCCTTGCCTCCACTGGCGAAGGCGACTTGATTCTCGACCCATTCCTGGGCGGCGGCACCACGGCGGTCGCCGCGTTGGGCACGAAGCGGCGCTGCGTGGGCATTGAACTGGAGGAGGCCAATCTCAAAATCGCGTCGAAGCGGGTGGACAATGCGACGCATCTGTTTCTGAGCGACAAAACCAAGGATGAACCATGCCCGGACGCGCCATCGCCGTCGCCAATGGTGACGAGCTAGCCAAGGCCGTCACTGGCCTGGGGCGGGAACTCGGACTGGAACCGATGGAGCAAGTCCGCGTTGCGCGCCGCATCTGGGGTGCGGAACGGTTCATCGATATCGTGCTCACCCATCCACAAACGCGCAAGACGCTTGGCATCGAGTGCAAGTTTCAAGGCGTGCGCGGCACGGCGGAAGAGAAAATCCCGGCCACGATCAAAGACATCGAAGCGTGGCCGATTCCTGGACTGGTTGTTTTCGGGGGCGAAGGGTTTACGGAAAACATGCGTTCGTTTTTGATCTCGACGGGCAAGGCGGTGGAGTTTGAAGAACTGAAGCCCTGGTTGTGCTTGTTTTTCGGACTTCCACTCGGGCAAGGGACCAACTGCCATTCGCGGCCGGCTGAGCGAGAGAGTTATTTGCCCAATTTCTGACGGCCCTGGCTTTTCACTTCCACAGCCACGCGATGAACGGCGCCCAGGCCAGGCTCGGCAGGTAATCGGCCAGTTCGATTTTTTTCAGTTCCAGGATGATCAATGCGATACAGAACACGAGCAATCCGCCCGTGGCATTGAGCGCCGCCAGCAACGGCGCGTTGGCCGGGTCCTGAAAGAAGGGCGCCAGGGACTTTGCCGCCAGCGAGATGGTGCCTTGATAGGCGACCACCGGTACCACCGCCAGCATTGCACCCCAACCGAAGGTTCCCACGAAAGCCATCGTCGCCAGCCCGTCCATGATGGCTTTTGCGCCCAGCGTGTGCCATTTCCCGTCGAGTCCGTCCTGAATCGATCCCAGAATCGCCATCGGTCCAACGCAAAACAAAATGGTGCAGGTGATGAAACCCTCGCTCCAGCGTTGCGACTTGTCCGTGCCCGCTTTGGCGAACCGCTCTTTCGCGTATTGGCCGAGTGAGTTCAAGTTCTTCTGCAAGCGGAGCAATCGACCGGTGAGACGTCCGAGAGTGAGCGCGAGGATCACGATGGCGAGTTGCTTGAGCACCAGCCAGAAGCCGCCGCCGAGGCTCATCCAGGTGGTCTTTAGCCCAACAAAGATTACCAGCACTCCGAGCGCGCCCTTGAGGCCGACCTGCGTGGCAGCGGTCAATTGACGGCGCAGGGTCAGGCCAAGGATGCCGCCGATCAATATGCCTGCGGCATTAAGGATGGTTCCAATCATGTCATGTGGTCCGGCCTAACGCTGACTACGGAAGCGGGGCGTTGCTTGTCGGCCACGAATTACTCAAACACTGAACAGGTGGAACTGAACACTGAAAAATGGAGGTTGCAATTGAGGGATGCTCCCGGCATTTTTCCGTGCCTTGTCGGGGCGTAGCGTAGCCTGGTAGCGCGCTTGTTTCGGGTACAAGAGGTCGTGAGTTCGAATCTCACCGCCCCGACCATCTTCTTCTTTGGGACCGCGGCTCCAGTTTCCTGCCCGCGACATTCCGGCCAGGTCGCATTGGCTCTATCGGCTCTGCCATATCGACCAACGCGCTTTTGGATATGAACGAATCCAGCGCTGTGGGCGCCGCGACGCCCTCATGTCTGGGCCGATCGCCGAAAGGCTTGCGGCGACTGCCCGGTGCGTTGTTTGAACTGGACCAAAAAAGATATGGATCCTCGTAACCAACGCGTGTTCATCGCGGCCATATTCCCTACAGCCTTTTGACGCTTTGCCGCATGGAAACTCAAAGAAGCTTCGGCTGTAAACACAATCAGCCCGATCTGTAATGTTCAAACACACCCTTACAACATGAGACTATTCACTTCATTCATCGCTGCCGGCCTGCTTGCGGCTTTTCCACTCTTAGAAACCCGCGCCGCGGAACGGACCTGGGACAATGGTTGGGGCAGTTTCACGTGGGACGTCTTCACACCGAATTGGAGCAGTGAGACGGAGCTTTGGTCTGACGGCGACGATGCGATCTTTGGCACGACTGAGGTTGGCACAGTGACCCTCGGCAGCCCCATCCTGGTTCGCGATCAAACATTCAATGCGCCCGGCTACACCATCCTCGGCGGCGGTGGGGGAAACACCATGACCCTTGTGGGGGCCAATCCGACGATTACGGTGAATGCGGACGCCACGAATGCCGCGAGTCTGCAGGGAACCAACGGGCTGACGATCCGGGGAACCGGCGTTCTGACTCTCAAAGGTGACCCTGCTGGAGCCGGCAACCAGTACACGGGCGGCACTTATGTGAGAAGCGGCACACTGTTGCTGGGAGTGCAAGGCGCCAGCGCAGGCGGCACGTCCTACGCGGTGGACAGCATTGAGGCTCTGGACGCAGGAGCCACGGTGAAGTTTGACACGATCTTCAACGGGACCAGCTTTGTCAGCCCGACCCTCCATCAAGTGGCGACGCACTCCACTGCGTTCCCCAGCCGGCTGCGGATGACCGGAGGCACTTTTGATTTGAACAACGAACCTCGAAACCAACGCCTGCCGATCCCGGATGGCACCGGCTTGATCATCAACACCGGTACCAATGTTCAGTCCGGGTTGATCCTGGTGGCGGACGGACGGGACCATGAATTTTCCGGCGTGATTGCCGACGGCGGTCCCCTGGTCGGAGACAACAACGCGGCCGGTCCAACTCCACAAGGCCCCGGGCGACAAATCGGCATCGTCAACATTGCCGCCGGGATCAATGGCGGAGGTGGTGTCTGGACGCTCTCGGGCTCCAATACTTACTCCGGCTCAACCCGGCTTCAGTTCGGCAGCATCAAGCTGGCTCGTGGCGGCACCATCGGCTTTCCAGCGGCCAATGGTCTGACCGGCCCGCTGCGCATTTATGGACCGAGCTTTCTCGATCTCAATGGCCACAACCAAACCATTGCCTTGATGACCGGTGGAGATGCCGGCGGGAAAATCTTCAACTCTGCAGTGGGCACCGTATCCACATTGACCTTCGGGTATGGCAACGAGCAAAGCCCCAGTCGCAATGCGAACATGCAGTATATCGACAACCCTGGTATCGGCGGCGTCCTGGCCTTGACAAAAATCGGCGCCACCTGCATCCAGACCTTGTCCGGCGTGAACACCTACAGCGGCGACACGACGGTCAGCGAAGGTACCCTGGCCTTTGCCACGACCACGGCGGTCAGTCGCAATAGCGTGTTTCGTCTGTCTTCCGGGGCGAATTTGGCACTGAACTATGCTGGCGACGCGCCAGTGAAGCGGCTCTTTATCGACGGGGTTCAGAAGCCACGCGGCACCTACGGCGCCGAAACCGCCCCTATTTCCGGAACCGGGACGATCACCGTCACAGAAGACGCGCCGGCTTCGCTTGGGTTTTCGCTCGCGGGCAACACGCTCTCATTCTCGTGGCAGGGCGCCTACAAATTGCAGTCCGCGACCAACAACATTCTCGGCCCCTGGTTCGATGTTCCGAATGGCGACACCAGCCCGGTGAACGTCACGGTGGATCCTTCGAACGGATCGGTGTTCTTCCGCCTGTCAACTTACTGACACACACCCCTAGTTGACGTTCTGCTGTCACGCCTTGCCACCGAAGGAGACGAAGTCATCCACATCCAATAGGTCGAACCATGTGGCGATGTCCTCGCGGTGTGGCGCGGCTTTGGCGTGAAGTTCGTTGAAGTAATTTCGCGTGTCGGGGTCCGTCGGCACCCGTTGCTCCTGGTGCGAGGACCAGGCAAGGATCTCCGCATCGGTGTGCTTGTTCTTTCCGTTGGCCAGAATCCAATCGAGGATTTCACCGTCGGCTTTGCCGGCGGCAAGCTGCTGCTTGAGCGTGTCGGCGTCCACTCCCAGGAATTGCAGGAGACGCTGATCCATCGGACAGGCGTAATGATACTCGCCGTTCTTGGCCGCCAGCATGGCGCGTCCTTTGTCGAGCATCCGGGGGAGGATTACGTAACCGCCCAGGCGGACGCGCGGACTGCGAGGCGGGTGTTGGGTTAGGTCAGGTGTCGGATTGGGCATAGCTTAATTTTTTTCAACGAGTAGCGGAGTGGCCACGGATTGCAAGCGGAAGAAGCGATCCAAGCTCTGGCTCGCAGCCTACGGCAAATCGATCGGCACGCATCTACATCTGCTCAAGCACTTCGATGCCGAGAACTTCGAGACCCTGCCTCAGAACGCGCCCCGTGAGATCGCATAGCGCAAGACGCGTCTGCCTTTGCACTCCTTCCGCTTTCAGTACAGGACAGTTCTCCCAAAATCTGGAGAAAAGCCCCGCCAGTTCGTAGAGGTAGTTGCAAAGGAAATTCGGGCGGCACTCTTCGGCCACGGCTTCGAGGACGAGACCGAAGTTGAGCAAGTGCTTCGCGAGCGCCATCTCCTCCGGCGCGGACAGCACCAGGTTGTCGATGGTCGATTGCCAATTGCCCATTCCCCCGGCCTTGCGAAAAATGCTGCGGATACGGGCGTAAGCGTATTGAAGGTAAGGCGCGGTGTTACCATTCAACGCCAGCATCTTGTCCCACGAGAAAACATAATCGCTCTGGCGATTGGGAAGGAGATCGGCGTACTTCACCGCACCGATGCCGACCACACGCGCGACTTCGGGCCACAACCGTTCCGGCACGCGCTCCGCCTCGGCACGTTCAAGCTGCTTCGTTTTCACGACGTTGAATGCGCGTTGTTCCGCTTCGTCGAGCAGGTCCGCGAGTTTCACGGTGTCGCCGCTGCGCGTCTTGTAGGGCTTGCCGTCGTCACCGAGGATTTTGCCGAAGCCGATGTGGCGGAACTTTACGCGTTTGGCGGCGTCGGACTGCCAACGCCCGAACGTCAGGAAGAGCTTGCGGAAGTGTGGGGCCTGACGATCGTCCACCACATAGATGATTTCGTCCGGCGACCACGTCTTGAGCCGGTAGTCGATGGTTGCCAGGTCCGTGGTCATGTAATTAAAACCGCCGTCGCTTTTGCGGACCAGCGCCGGATCGGGCACCCATTCGCCGTCTCGATTGACGAGAAAAGGATCCTCCTTGGGCGGCATTGAACCGTCGCTGAACACGCCGACCGCGCCCTCGCTTTCGCGCGCGATGCCGCGTTCGAGCAGGTTGGAGACAACATCGCCGAGCCACGGATTGTAGAAGCTCTCGCCGAGAGTGTGATCGAATTTCACCCCAAGCCGCCCGTAAATTGCATCGAACTGCGCTTGCGAGAGCCGAATCATCTCGCGCCAGATGGCGAGGTTGTCTGTGTCGCCAGCCTGGAGTTTCACCAGTTCCTGGCGCGCCTGGTCCCGACGGGTGGGTTCAGCCTCGCACTGGGCGCTGACGGTCTTATAGAGCCGCTCCATTTCGCCGAAGGGATCGCGTTCGAGGGCGGCGCGGTCGAGGAGTTCCTTCCAGCCCACGATGAGCATCCCAAACTGCGTGCCCCAGTCGCCGATGTGGTTGTCGGTGATTACACGATGGCCCAGCAGCCGAAGCACGCGCTGGAGACAGTCGCCGATGCCAGTGGAGCGGATATGGCCGACGTGCATCGGCTTGGCAACGTTCGGCGAACTGAAGTCGATGACAATGGTGCGCGGCGACGACGACTTCGCGAAGAACAAATGTTCACCGCGAACGGCTGAGAGGAGCGTCTGTTCCAGGGCCGCGGGTTTGAGACGGAAATTGAGGAACCCTGCTCCCGCGATTTCCACCGGCTCGCACCACTGGCTCACATCGAGATTCGCAATGACATCCGTGGCAAGCTGGCGCGGGTTCATCTTGCGCGCCTTCGCCAGCGATATCAGCCCGTTCGTCTGGTAATCGCCGAACCTGGGATCAGGACATGGGCGAACCAGCAGCGCCGAAGTATCGGTGTCCGGGAGGACGGCAAGGGCGGCTTGCTGCAGACGTTGTTGGATAAGCGTGTGGAGCATCAGATGGAGAAGGGCCCATGTTCATCCGGCGGCAGGGAGTTGGCCGGGTGGTGCCGTTGCCGGCGCGCCGGTGCTACTTCCCCGACTCCCTTTTGATGATGTCAAACATGGCCTGGGCGTCGGGTGCTTCTTCAAGCGCCTGGCGAAATTCTTTTTTGTGCAGAAGCTTGGCGATCTTCGCCAGCGTGTGGAGGTGCTTCTGGAACTGCCCCTGAGGCACGAGGAACAATACAATGAGCGTGACCGGCTGGTTATCGAGCGCGTCGAAATTCACGCCCGCTCTCGCCCTGCCGAGGGCGCCAACGACTTCGCTAATGAGATCCGTCGAAGCGTGTGGAATCCCGATGCCAAAGCCTATGCCCGTGCTCATGGAAGTCTCGCGTTTCTTGACGACGGCGGTAATGGCTTCGCGATGTTCTGTTTTGATCCGGGAGGAATGGATCAGTTGGGCGATCAACTCATCAATGGCTTCCCAACGATTGGAAGCCTTCATGTCGGGCAGGATCTGATCGGGGCCTAGAATGTCACCAAGGTCCATACAGCGAAAATTTTCGTGAAAACATTTCGCCTGAAGCTCGCGGTCATTGCAAGGCGAATCCGGGCGCGCGCGAACGCACTGAAGTGAACTAACGCAATGCTTACCTCGGCTCGCGCACAACGCTTTTGCCATCGTGCGCGTCATCGGCGCCTCGGCGCCGCCGCGTAAAAGCTTGACGCAAACCTTTAAGTGACGAGAATGGTGGCACTCCGGGAATAACTGTTCGGTTTCTGCCTTGGTGGGCTGAGTTGTTTTTTGTTCGTGCCCCAGGGACTCGGCGGAAAATCACGCCATGGAGGGTGGGGAACAGGTACTTGGTATCACAAGTGACCCGAGGCAGCGATTGCTGCCGGCCAATGTCATTCGTGGCTGGAATCAGTTGTATATGATCGACACCGATGAATTCCTCGACAGAGCAGCATCCGTTGACCCGCGGTTGTCTGTCTGCGTTCGGGGCTTATCTCAATAGTTCTTCATGCGAAAAGCCCACAGTCACTTCCGCCGTTGGACGCATGTTGTCTTCCTCATGTGGTTGGCGATTTCGCCTGAGGTGATTGGCCAACCCGCGGTCGTACCAATTCGCATTCTTGGAATCACGCGAGGAGTGGGGAATGTCTCTTTCGAATGGCAGGGCGGTTTTCCCCCGTATCGGATTCGGGTCAATAACGGAACGAGTTCCAACTGGACGGATCTACCCAATTATATCAACAGCCTTTCGTTCACGGCTTCGGTTACCGAGCCCGTGTCGCTGTTTCAAGTTCGGACCGAATTTGAACCCCTGCGGCTGACCGGAATCTATCGGGACAGCGACTTTGTGCGCTTGCAGTGGCGGGGCGGGATTCCTCCCTACAAGGTGGAGGCTTCCGATTGCATTGGCACAAACTGGATTGAACTGCCCCGGCTGGTCCTGGAGGATTTTTACACAACCCCCTCCGAGGGCGGCTTCAAGTTTTACCGGGTTCGAGTGGAGCCTGACACGAACGCCCCTTCCGCACCCGCGAACTTGACGTTATTCACCGTCGAATGTGATCGAATCGTCCTGGGCTGGAACGCAGCCACGGATCCGGCGCCGGGAGCAGGAGTGAAGGCGCACTACCTTTATCGAGACGGGAAGTTCGTGCAACAGGTTCCCATTACTTCGGCGTTCGCCCTCGATTCCGGTCTGGTTCCCGGCCGCTCGTATGAGTACTGCCTGACTGCGATTGATCGAGCGGGCAATGAATCCATAAGTTCCGCTCTCCTCGCGGTGACGACGCCACAATGTTCCGGGACGGGAACGAACGGCACTGGGTCCGACCGCGAAATGACACTGGCCTGGGACCCGAGCGAGGAGCCGGGCGTGGCGGGCTACATCGTTCATTGGGGACGAGAGCCCGGCATTTATCCGTGGCAAACGGATGTGATGCAGGCGACCGAATCCAACTTCTCGGATCTGGAATCCGGCGTGCCCTATTTCTTCGTGGTCACCGCGTATGATTCAGACGGTGTAGAAAGCGAGCCTTCCGCCGTCGTGGCGCACATCCAGCCGTGAGCGGCGCGAGTCTGGTGTAAGGTTGAGCCCGCGGGAAATGGCGTGTCGCTCGGAGAAGACACGTTATCCAATTCGATTTGACCTCGCCTTCGTTTCGGTTTCAGGCGATGCTGACGCAAAGCTAGTTTTCCTTCGACCCGAATCCTTCAACGACAGGCGCGATTCATTCCCTCGAATCACGCGCCGCCACCTCGCCGACGCCTGCCCCAAGATGAGACTGACGAGACAAGCGCCATGAGCCTCTGGACACCTCTCTGTCACTCAACTCCCTCTGACTACGGCCTTTTCCCCCGTGGCATTTCCGGTGCTTGGCCTGCCATTCGATATGACGCACGTCAGGTCCATCAGAATGGCGAGGTCCTCCAACCGCCTGTTGTTTCCGAAGACCATCTGCCCATTCGCCACGGCGAGCTTGCTGCTCCTGTTCGCCACCCTGGCCACAACGCGCGGAGCCACCTTCGCCTGGGACCGCGCCAGCACACACACCAATCTCAACGCCTACATCCTCAAGTACGGAACTACCAGCGGCACCTACACCGGGGCCGTCAACGTCGCAACGAACGTCACCAGCGCGACGTTGAACAGTTTTTCGCCCGGGCGAACTTATTACCTCGTGGTTGTCGCGAGAAACGTTTCCGGAGTGGAAAGCGATCCCTCCAACGAGCTCCCCTACACAGCGCCGGGGACCATCGCAAACGCTGCGCCCATCGCCAACAACGCCTCGGTCTCCACGGCGGAAGATCAATCCAGAACGATCACCCTCACCGGCTCTGATTCCGACGGCGACTCACTGACCTTCTCCGTAGTGTCCGCGCCAGGCAACGGCACCCTGACCGGCACCGCACCGAACCTGACCTATGTTCCCGCAGCCAACTTTTCCGGCGCGGACAGCTTTACGTTCCGGGCCAACGATGGCATCACCAATTCCGCCACGGCCACCATCACCATCACCGTGACGTCGGCCAACGATCCTCCGACACTCAGCGCAATCAACAGCCTGACTCTTGCCATCAATGCCGGCCTTCAGACGGTGAACTTGAGCGGCATCGGCACCGGGGCCGCCAATGAGAACCAGAACCTCACCGTCACCGCGACTTCGAGCGATCCCGGTTTGATCCCAACTCCAACGGTGTCATACACCAGCCCAAACCCGACCGGCTCATTGCAGTTCACGCCGGCGGCAAGCGGCAGCGGCGCCGCCACCATTACGGTTACGGTCAATGACGGCCAGAGCCAGAACAACACGTTCAGCCGCAGCTTCACCGTCACCGTTGGTTCCTCCTCCACACTCACGATATTCGTCGAGGCCGAATCCGGCGCCGAAACCTCGCCGATGATTGTTGCCTCCGATCCAAACGCCTCCGGCGGCCAATTCGTTTACACCCAGATTGACGAAGACGGCCTGCTCACCCTCTCGGTGAACGTCACTCAGGCCGGCGACTACGTCCTCTGGTGCCGCGTCCTCTCCACTGACTCCGGAAGCGACTCGTTTTATTTTTCGTACGACACCGATGTCTATGACACCTACGTCACCACGCCCAACTCATGGTCCGGCGCGTGGCAATGGACCCTGCTCAACGGCGTCAACGAAGGCAACCCGCGCTTGCTGACCTTGAGCGCAGGTGCCCACACTCTGCGCTTCCGCGGCCGCGAATCCTCCACTTACCTCGACGCCCTCTACCTCACCAACGATCGCGACTTCGTGCCTCCGAACACCGGCACCGGCGGCCCGAACAGGCCACCGACCCTGAGCGCGATAAGCAACCGCACCATTACTGAGGATGCCACACTCCAGACCGTCAGCCTCTCCGGCATCTCGGCGGGAACCGGCGAGAACCAGACGCTCACCGTCACCGCCACTTCCAGCACCCCCGGCCTCATCCCGAACCCGACCGTCAGCTACACCAGCCCCAGCGCCACCGGCAGCCTGGCGTTCACGCCCGTTGCGAACGCGAACGGCGTCGCCACCATCACCGTTACCGTGGACGACGGGCAATCCACGAGCAACCTATTCTCCCGGACGTTCAACGTCACTGTCAGCGCCGTGAATGATTCGCCCACCCTTAATCCCATCAACGCGATTACGATCAACGAAGACGCGGGCGCGCAAACGGTCAATCTCGCAGGCATCGGCACCGGCGCGGCCAACGAAACCCAGACACTGACGATCACCGCCACCTCCAGCAGCACCAGCCTGATTCCCAGTCCGACGGTCAGCTATACCAGTCCGAACACGACCGGGACGCTCACCCTGCGCCCTGCCACCAATGCCTCCGGCATCGCCACCGTCACCGTGACGGTGGACGACGGGCAAAGCCTGAACGACACCTTCGTCCGCACATTCACTGTGACCGTCAACGCTGTGAATGATCTTCCTGTCATCTCGAACATCGCCGATCAGTCTATCACGCAGGGCGGAGCCACAGCTGCGCTGCCATTCACCATCGGGGACGTTGAGACTGCAGTCGGCGGCCTGACGGTCAGCGGAACATCCTCCAACCCGACACTGGTGCCCAATGCCAATATTGTGTTCGGCGGTTCCACCGCCACTCGCACAGTCGGAGTAACACCCGTCACCACCGGGTCTGGCACCTCCATCATCACTGTGCGGGTGACTGATGCCGCCGGCGGCAGCGCGACCGACACCTTCACCGTTACAGTGACTCCCGTGAACCAGCCGCCGACCCTCAACGGACTGGGCAACCTGACCATCAACGAAGATGCCGCATTGCAGATCGTGAATCTTTCAGGAATCTCGGACGGCTCGGCGAGTGAAAACCAGACGCTGACTCTCACGACCACCTCGAGCAACCCAAGCCTGATTCCAAATCCAGCCATCGCCTACACGAATCCGAACACCACTGGCACACTCACATTCACACCCGTCGCCAATGCTTCCGGCGCGGCCACCATCACCGTGACTGTCAACGACGGCCAAAGCCAGAACAACACTGTAACCCGCACTTTCACCGTAACCGTTAGCGCCCTGAATGACGCGCCCACTCTCTCAGACATTGCCAACCAGACCGTCAACGAGAGCACTCCAACCGCGGTGTTGCCGTTCACGGTCGGCGACGTGGAAACGTCCGCTTCCAGCCTCACTCTCTCAGCCTCCTCTTCCAATCCCGCGCTCGTCCCGACGGCAAACATTGTCTTTGGCGGTTCAGGAGCCAATCGCACCGTCAGGGTGACGCCCGCCTCCACGCAGTTTGGCTCCGCGACCATCACCGTCACTGTCACGGACGCCAACAGCGCGACTGCCTCGGACACGTTCACGCTGACCGTGCTTCCGGTGAACCAGGCGCCAACCTTGAACGCCATCGCCAATCTCACCATCGTGGAAGACGCCGCGCTGCAGAGTGTCAATCTCGCAGGCATCGGCACCGGCGCGGCCAACGAAA
>Ga0137433_1000915_pt1 | contig 13874 bp, 8 predicted proteins | sample EasRivERMZT840_2_FD_102335 | JGI IMG/M metagenome (GOLD analysis project Ga0137433, IMG submission 102335) | Soil microbial communities from meander-bound floodplain in the East River, Colorado, USA - East River MetaG ERMZT840_2 | ecosystem: Environmental > Terrestrial > Soil > Floodplain ...
CACGACGTCGCAAATGAGCGGACTCCGCGTGGACAGCCTCGAGGCACTGTCGAAAGGCGGCAAACGCGGCGCCGCTGTCGTTCCGGGAAGTGCGGAGTCGAGCACACTGATCAAGGCGATCCGCCAGACCGACCCGAACCTGAAGATGCCTGTCGGAAGCAAACTCACCGACACCGAGATCGCGGACTTCACGGCGTGGATCGATGGCGGAGCGGTGTGGCCAAAAACGGCTGCCGTCACAATGGCGGCGAAAGACGGCAAATACATCATTCATCCGGAACAGAAAAGATTCTGGGCGCTCGTTCCATTGCAACAGCCGAAGGCTCCAGCCGTGAAGGACACGAAGTGGGCGAAGACGGACATCGACCGTTTCGTTCTTGCGCGCCTGGAAAAAGAGGGTCTGAAGCCTGTCGCGTCCGCTACCAAACGCAATCTGATCCGACGTGCAACTCTGGACCTGACGGGATTGCCGGCGACATACGAAGAGATTCAGGCTTTCGAGAAAGACACTTCGCCGGCTGCATTCGCGAAGGTCGTGGACCGGCTTCTGGCATCACCTCACTATGGCGAGCGTTGGGGACGAGTATGGCTGGACGTTGCGCGCTATGCCGAAGACGATTACCGGACGCTGAACCCGAATCCTCGTGGTTATCGGCCATATCCCAACGCATTCAACTATCGCGATTGGGTGATCAAGGCATTCAACGACGATCTTCCGTTCGACCAGTTCGTGAAGGCGCAGATCGCGGGAGACCTGGCCGATCCGAAACTGCGGCACAAGATGTTGCCCGCGACCGGCTTCCTTGGGCTTGGCCCGTGGTATTACGACAACGGCGCGTTCGAGATCACGCGAGCCGACGAGCGGCATGATCGCGTCGATGCCGTCACTCGCGGTTTCCTCGGGCTGACTGTTGCCTGTGCCCGCTGTCACGATCACAAATACGATCCGATTCCGCAGACCGACTATTACTCGCTGGCAGGCATCTTCTACAACACCATCTACGAGGAATATCCCGGCGCGCCGAAAAAGGTGGTCGAGGAATACGCGAGGCTTGAAGAAGATCTCGACAAGGAACAGCGGATTCTTCAGGAGGCGACGCAGGCACTCTCGGACGGGCTGTCGCGGGCGCTCGCCTATGAGACATCGAACTACCTCATGGGTGTCTGGGAGGTCAGCCAGACCGGAGCCCAGAAAAGGGAAATCGCGCAGGTCGTCGAGCAGCGCAGGCTCAACTACGAATTGCTCGAGCGATGGGTTAAGTACATGGCCAAGCCCACCACGAAGTACAAGTACAAGGACGCGTGGCAGGCCATGACGAAAAAAGCCGGAGGCAATCAGCAGGAAGCGAAGCGTCTCGCTGATCAGTTCCAGGAAGAAGTCGTTTCCGCGATGCTCGACAGGAACGACATCGACGCGGAGAACCGGGTTATTCAGGCAAAGGATCTTGAAGGCACCAAACCGAAGAAGCGCACCGACAAGCCGAGCAACTTCACTTCATATAAGGATTTCAATCCCGGTTCCTGGCTGCGTCTGAAGAGCCTCGCCGAGGACCGGAATAATTTCTGGACCGAGATCTTCCAGCGCGAACTGAGGGACGAAGAAGATCCGAATGCCATGATGGCCATGGGCAACCGGCAGGGGAATCCGGGTGTTCTCCTCTTCCGCGGCTGGGGCCTCGAGAGTCGCGTTGGGCCGGATGCGCAGGCGCGCATCAAGAGCATCCAGAACAATATCGACGCGGTTCGCAAGAAGCTCGAAACACGTTACCCGTTTATCCACGGTGTGAAGGATGCGGAAGCCCCCGAAGACATTCAGGTCGCTTTCCGCGGTGATGCGAACAATCCGACCGGGCCGGCAATCCCCCGACACTTCCTCAGTCTTCTCTCCGAAGACGAGCCGATGCCGTTCACCAAGGGCAGCGGCCGATTGGAACTCGCCGAAGCAGTCGTGAGGCAGCCGGTGGCATTCCGGGTTTTCGTGAATCGGATCTGGAAAGGGCACTTCGGCACGGGCCTTGTGGATACGCCGAGCAACTTCGGCGTTACCGGAGAACGCCCGACGAATCCAGAACTACTCGAATATCTCGCGAGCTATTTCGTTGCGAACGGCATGTCTGTCAAGAAGCTGCATCGTGAGATTCTGCTGAGCTCCGTTTATCAATTGAGCACGGAGGATGATCCGGAAGCCTTCGCTAAGGACTCCGGCAACCGTCTTTACTGGCGCGCGGAAAAGAAGCGACTGGACGCGGAACAGCTCCGCGACGGCATCCTGATGGCCTCCGGCAACCTCGATGACGCGATCGGCGGACCCTCTGCAGACCTGACTCCGAACTATCTGCGCCGGACGGTGTACGGCAAGGTGAGCCGTTACAAGCTCGATGAATATCTGCAGCTGTTCGACTTTCCGAGTCCAAACATCAGCGCCGAAAAACGTTTCGTGACGACAGTTCCCCTTCAGCGATTGTTTCTGATGAATAGCGACTTCATGCAGATCGAAGCGGAGGAACTGGCAAAGAGAGTGGCGCTGGAGCCGGATAACCGGTCACGCGTCCGGAAGCTTTACCAATACGTTTTCGGTCGCGATGCGACGGAGGAGGAAGTGAAGTTGGGTCTGGACTATCTCAAGACCGAACCGCTGCTCGAATACGACGAACGCAAAGCAAAAGCCACAGCCGCTCCGGCCGGTGGTCGAGGAGGCCGCCGCGGCGGTGGCATGGAGAATGCGGAAGCAACGCCGACGGCACCACCACCGGTGCCGGCTGTCGCGGGTGAAGCAGTCGCTGGCGCCGGCGAAGCGGTCGCAGCTCCTGCCGCAGCTCCTGCCGATGCTGCGCCGATGCCGGACGCGATGGGCATGGGCATGGGCATGATGGGCGGCATGGGCCGCCGCGGTGGGGCCGCCGGACCGCCCGAAATCAAATACGACGCAACGGTCTGGGGCCGGTACGCGAAGGTGCTGTTCAGCTCCAGCGAATTCCTCTTCATCAACTGAGGTCGAAAGATATGTCGCATCACAAACAGTCCAACTTCATCACTCGCCGCGAGGCGCTGCGCCGTGTCGGCAATGGTTTCGGAATGATGGCATTTGCCGGCTTACTCGGGGAATCCATCGGTCACGCTCAGGGTCTTGTCGCGCCGGATTCAACGGGTGGTGCGGCAAGGCTCGATCATCCGCAGCGCGTGAAGCGAGTCATCTTTCTGTTCATGAATGGCGGTTGCTCGACCATCGATTGCTTCGATCCCAAACCCGCGCTCGAAAAATACGACGGCCAGCCGCTGCCCGGCGGCGCCGTCCGCACCGAGCGGCGGACCGGCGAGCTGATGAAGTCGCCGTTCAAGTTCAAGAAATATGGCCAGAGCGGCATGGACGTCAGCGAACTCTGGCCCAATCTCGGCGAGCTTTCCGACGACATCTGCTGGATCCGGTCGGCCTATACCGATATCCCGAATCACGAACCCGCATGTCTCATGATCAACACCGGCGCGAACCAGGCGGGACGCCCGTCGATGGGCGCGTGGATCACATATGGCCTCGGAACGGAAAACAAGAGTCTGCCCGGGTTCGTGCTCCTCTGCCCGAATCTTCCGACGACCGTCGGATCGCCTCTCTGGAGCAATGGGTTTCTTCCGGCGGTCAATCAGGGCACGTTCATCTCGTCTCGCATTCAGACTCGCCAGAATGCGGACGGCATGATGGAAGAAGAAATGATGGAGATGCCGGCAGAGAAAAAGGACGAGAAGGACAAAGAAAAAAAGAAGAAAGTCGTCGTCGAGCAGGCATTCGACCCGAAGAAGCTGATCAGCTTCGTCAACAATCCCAAATTTGAGCTGAGCGAACAGCGGCGCGAACTCGACCTGCTGCAAAAGCTGGAAGGCATCGAACGACAGCGTGCCGGTGCGAATGCCTCAGTCGAAGCTGTGCTGAAGTCGATGGAGGTTGCTTACCGTATGCAAACCGAGGCGCCGGAAGTGTTCGATATCCGCAAGGAGTCGCAGGCAACCCTCGACATGTACGGCGAGGGAACGACGGCGCGCGGGTGTCTGCAGGCTGTTCGACTGGTCGAGAAAGGAGTGCGCATCGTCCAGGTGTATTACGCCAGCGGCGACCCATGGGACGCGCATGGCGACATCATGGCTCACAAAACAAACGCGAAGAATTCCGACCAGGCGTACGCGGCATTACTCAAGGACCTCAAGCAACGGGGACTCTGGGATGACACGCTGGTCGTGTGCGGCTCGGAGTTCGGGCGGACACCTGTGCGCGAGGTTGGTGGCGGAGGCGGCGGAGTCAAGCGCGGACGCGACCATAACCCATTCGGGTTCACCATGTGGCTTGCCGGAGGAGCCGTCAAAGGAGGGACGATCTACGGCGCGACAGACGAGTTTGGCTTCAAGGCGATCGAGAAGCCGACGCACGTTCATGACATCCATGCGACCATCCTGCATCTCATGGGTATCGATCATACGAAGCTGACGTATCGCTACAGCGGCCGCGATTTCCGGCTAACGGACGTCGCGGGCAACGTGCTTCACGATGTGATCACGTAACCCAACGAACGTTTGCTTCTTGAAAGGATCAGGCGCAAAATGTGCGCAAAGCTATCCAGGAGCGTCCAATGCGTCTAAGGTCATTACCGTCGTTCAGGTTCATTTGTGCGATTGCTCTCGTGCTCTCGCTCGGCCGCATCAGCGTAGCGGAGGGACAGGGGCTGAGCAGGGATCAACAAAAGGAATTCCTGCTTAAAGCGAAAGTTGTCGGCAGTAAACAAACCAAAAAGGGGATCACCAATCCTTTCCGGCTGACCCTAAGCGATGGAACAACCACGCATGAGGCCGTTTTTCAGGCGATCGACGAACATAAGGCCACAATGCAGTTTGGAAACGGCACCAGCGAAATCAATTTCGTCGATTCGTACAAATACAACATCGCTGGTTCCATACTGGCTGAAATGCTCGGAATGGAGGACATGGTTCCAACGCATGTTGAACGCAAATGGAACGGGCGCTCCGGGTCGCTGAGTTGGTTGGTACCGGTCATGATGGATGAAGATGACCGGCTGAAGAAAAAGATACGTACGCCCGATGCCGGCGCCTGGAACAAGCAAATGTACAAGATTCGTGTTCTCGACGAACTTGTCTACGACACGGATGCCAACCTCACCAACGTCCTCATTTCAGAAGACTGGAAAATCTGGCGAGTGGATTTCAGCCGTGCCTTCCGGCTCCACAAAGACCTGCACAGCGTGGCGAATCTCGTTCAATGCGACCGGCAGTTGTTCGAGAAACTGAAGGCGTTGAATGAGGCGGAGTTCGTTCAAAAAACCAAAAACTTTCTGACCAAGTTCGAACAGCAAGGCGTCATGGCTCGCCGCGACAAGATCGTCGCCGTCTTTCAGAAGCTCATTAAGGAGAAGGGTGAAAGCGTAGTCCTGTATTGACGAGCCGACGAGCGGCGTTTGCCTCCGATCAGCTCAGATTGCTTTCCGCATTCAACGTGACGACTGCCCGCAGCTCAGTGCGGCCGCTTGCGGAATCGATTTCAAGACGGCCTCCGATCTGATGCAATCGCTCGCGCATTCCGATCAAGCCAAGCCCCGGCGGCGACGTGGGCTTGCTGTTTTTCGACACGATCGCACGGCGTACGGCCTGCGGCATTCCCTTACCGGCATCCTCAATGCGGAGTGTGATTTCATCACCGGCCTCGGCCGCTTTTCGCGCAAGCTCAATCCGTGCTGTCTTACTGCCTGAGTGTCGCCAGATATTCGTAAGACCTTCCTGAATGACCCGAAAGAGTACGAGTTCAACGTCCGATGACAGCCTTCCGACACTCGGACAGATTTGCAGATCCACACCGATCTCGGTTCGATTTGAAAAACCCTGGACGTAAGACTGCAGTGCGATATTCAGTCCGGCCCCCTCGAGCAGCGGCGGGTGAAGCAGATAAGAGACGGTGCGGATTTCCGACATCGTTCCTTGCAGAATCTCTTTGAGTTCCGCGATAGCCGGGCCGCAGGATGCGGGGGCTTCAGCCTGGATGCGGCTCGCCATCAGGTTTGCCATGACAAGGTTCTGCCCGGTGCTGTCGTGCAGTTCCCGCGCGATCCGCCGCCGTTCTTCGTCCTGCGCCCGCAACAGCGCGCCTGCAAGTTTCCTGGTCGCTTCTCCCGATCGGCGAAGTTCGTCGATGGCCGTACCAAGCAGAAAAACGGGAATCGCGACTCCCAGAAGAAAGATTTGCAGCGCGAGAACACTTGTGCCGGCGTCCGGGCCGATGAATACGGTTGAAGTACGAAGGCTTTGCCATATTGAAACAACCGTCACCACAAGGATCGCTCCGCTCGCGCCGCGTTCGCCGAATCGTATCGCCGCCCAGAGTATGAACGGCAGCGGTGAGTAAAGCACTGCCGGCAGGAATCCTGTATTGACCTCGTGTTCACCGACACGAAACGCAATCGCGCACACCACTACCAGAGCCACCGCGAGGACAGTTGCTTCGGTTTTCCGGCGCAAGCTGTAGGGCGGCCCTTCCAGACCGGACCAGATCAGGAACAGTGGTCCAAGCGTCATGGCGCCAAGTGCGTTCGAAATAGCCCAGTTTGCCCAATAGGTCCAGTAATTCTCAATCGGTCCGCCGCCGAGGATCTGCACGAACGCGCCGCCGAGGGCCGAAATGGCCGGGCTTAAGCCCGCGGCGATAGCAATGTAGATGGCTGTGTTCCGGAGCGTTCCAAACCATGGGGACTCGCGGAGGAACCGCTTGATGGCCCATGCGCTGAGAATCGCGACCATGCAGTTGGTTGCAAACGCGACAAGATTTTGCACCGGGGGCATCCCGACTGACAGTTCTGCGAGGGCATGCGCTGGAAAAACGGCGGCAATGTACCGCCACCACATGCGCTGCGGGACAAGAAGCAACGTGCAGAAGAGGATGACGTTTGGAGGCCAGAAGGGTGCGAAAATCCGATCGGACAAAGTGCCGACGGAGAACGCAGCCTGTGCGCCAAGATAGTAGGCAACCGCTACAAGAACAGGCGCGAAGAAGGACTGAACGGCCGGCGATTGCCACCTGTGCCGCATTCCAAACTGTTTCAGAAGGGGCAGGCTTCTTTCCATTCAGTAATCCGTTCCGCCGACCTGACTATATACGCCGGCTGCCACATCGCGGATTTTAATTAATTCTGTCCACGACGTCCCGCGCCCCCGCGTGGGGGCGGTGGGCCTTCGACTTCCTGCCGCTTCAGTTCATTATTAAATGCCGTTTCCTGGATCGTCACTTCGTCTTGAAAGCTCTTTGGATCGATATACGGATTCGGCCCGCCTGGTTTGAGCCTGCCATATTTCTCGGCCATGTTGTACATCGCCGGGTGCGATCCCAGAGGCACCTCCACCTGCGCGGAACGCAGAAATTTCAGGCTCTGCTGGTATTGCGCGACGAGTTGCGGATTGCCGACAAGGTTCGTGCCCGGATTGACACCCACGCTGCCGATGATCAGCACGTTATAACCGCGATCGCCTTCCTGTACTCGCATTGTCCAGGTCGTGCAACCCGGAGTGTGTCCGGGTGTGTGGTGCGCAGTCAGAGTCACATTTCCCAACCGGACCTGGCCGCTATCACGAAGCGTCTCGTACATCGGACGCGGAACTCCGCCGGGAGACCGCATGTTCTGCAAGGCCGGAATATCTTCCGCCATCGCCATCGCGCGAGCGCCGGTGAGTTTGGTGACAAGTCCGTCGCCTTCCTGGTGGTCGCCATGCGCGTGACTTCCCAAAACGATCTTGATGTCTTCGAACTTGAATCCGAGCTTTTGAACGGAGTCCTGAATCGTGGGGATGTTCCGTTCGTAGATGGAGTTGATGAGGATGTGGCCTTCGCTGGTTGTGATAAGAAACGACGACAGGCTCTCCGTTCCAACGTAATACACGTTGCCGATGATCTTGTGCGGCGGGAATTGTTTGTTCTGTTGTTCGGTGCCGCCGACGTTCCGCGTGAACAGTTCCTGAATCGTGAACGTACGAGGCGTCTGCTGCTGGGCGGCGGCAAGAATGGGTGCTGCAGCCACAACGAACAGGCAGGCCACGGCACGCGCGATCGAAAGGTTTCGTCGAGTCATAAATGCTCCGGGCTTTCAGATGGACTCTGGAATGGTACACCAGGTCCGCCTGCCACGGCTCGATCGGTGCAAGCAGATTAGACAAGAAGCGTAGCGAAACCATGTGGATTAGCAATTCGCCATACACACTTTCTTATTCATTTGTTCATCGCCTGTTCATCGCCGATGGGATTTCGGCGAACGTATACTGTGGCGCATGTTCGGAAGAACCGCGATCTGGCTTGTCCTGACTGTTGCACTCGCTACCCTGTCGATGGCAGTGCCGCAGGAGTTGCCCGAAGGTGAAGGGAAGAAGCTCCTCGAAGAGCGGTGCGCCAGCTGCCACGACATGAAGCCGGTGATCAGCCTGAGGCAGAGCCAGGACGCATGGAAAGAGCTGGTCGTCAAGATGCGGGGATACGGTGCTCAGCTGGACAACAAAGAAGTCGATGTTGCAACCGAGTATCTGACGAAGCACTTCGGCTCTGCCGCCGTAAAACCAGATACTCCTGAGGAGAAGACAGCAAAGAGATTGGTCGACGGCATTTGCTCGTCCTGCCACGACGGCGGATTGGTCCGCACTACAAAGGCGACGCGGGCGGAATGGTTCGATATCGTCATGAGAATGAATGGCCTGGATGCTGGCGTGTCCGCGCGAGACGTCGAGGTTCTGGTGGATTATCTGGCGAGTAAGTACGGGCCTAAATAGGATTCACCACAGAGGCACAGAGAACTCAGAGAAGAGACTCTGTGCCCTCTGTGTCTCTGTGGTGGAGAATCCCTACGCCATGATCTGCGGAATCAATTCACCGGCGACGTCCGTTAACCGCATGTCGCGGCCATTGTATCGATACGTCAGCCTGGTATGTTCGATGCCCAGCAAAGCCAGTATCGTGGCATGCAAGTCGTGATAAGAGATCGGCTGCTTCTCGGCCTTGTAGCCGACTTCGTCGCTCGTTCCGATCGACTGGCCGCCCTTGATGCCTGCGCCCGCCATCCAGCACGTCATCGCCATGGGGTTATGGTCGCGGCCCACGCCATTCTCTGAGAGAGGCATTCGGCCGAATTCGGAGTGCCAGACCACCAAAGTGGAATCCAGCAGACCAAGCGCCTTCAGATCGGTCAGCAAGCCTGCGATGGGCAGGTCCGATTCCTTGGCATGGATCGCATGGTTCTCCTTCATATCCTTGTGAGCGTCCCACGTATCCGTGTTCTGGACGCCCAACCCGCCTGAGAAGACTTGCACGAAACGGACACCGCGCTCGACCAGACGCCTCGCCATCAGGCATTGCTTGCCAAACGGTTCGGTGATTTTTTCGTCCAGTCCGTAGAGTTTCTTCGTGGCGGCCGACTCGCTGTTGATGTCCACGGCTTCCGGCGCGCAGCCCTGCATCCGGTATGCGAGTTCGTAGGAGGAGATGCGTGCCGCCAACTCCGAACTGCCGGGATATTGTTCTGCGTGCATCTGATTCAACTTGTCCAGCATATCGAGCCGGAGACGCTGCTGCCCGGCAGTCACGCTGGCCGGCCGCTTCAAATCGACAATCGGATTGTCGGCGCCTAAGAATGGCGTGCCTTGAAACGTTGACGGCAGGAAACCGGATAGCCAGTTGTTCGATGCGCCGAGCGGGCCGCCGCGCGCGTCCTGCAGGACGATGAATCCAGGCAGATTTGCATTTTCCGTCCCCAGGCCGTATGTGATCCAGGATCCCATACTGGGATACCCCATGCGGAGCTGCCCGCTCTGCATCTCGTAGGTGGCTTGTATATGGTCGTCGGACCTTCCCCACACCGAATGCAGAAATGCAATCTCGTCTACTTTCGTAGCGATGTTCGGAAAGATCTCCGAAACATGTTTTCCGCTTTGTCCATACTGCTTGAATTTGAAAACGCCGGGCATGATCGGCCCCGGCCGGCCGTCGTGGACGCGAACATCTCCGCCCAAAACCTGGCCTGCGTATTTTTCCAACGCAGGCTTGTACTCGAAGGTCTCCATCTGGCTGACACCGCCGGTATTGAAGATCGAGATGACGGCTTTCGCGCGAGGCTTGAAATGCGGAGCCTTTGGCGCAAGGGGGTTCGCAGCGACCGGAGGCGCGGCGCAAGCGTCGGCCGGCGCCATGCGCGGACTCGCAAGCAGTTTTTGATCGTAGAGCATCTGAGCGAGGGCCAGCCCCGCGATGCCGCCACCGGACTGAAAGAGAAAATCGCGTCGATTCCAGATATTTTTCATTTCGATTACCTCGTGTATAGGAATTCGCTGAGATTGAGCATGACGTTGGTGAAGTCCACAAGGGAGCCTTCGCCGATCATGTCCGACGCCATGGACAGTTCCCTTGATGTCGGAGGCCGCGTCAGTGCGATCCGATAGGCCAGATCAATTTGCCTGGCGACGTCATCGCCCGCCTCCTTTTTGAGCCGGTCCGCGAACAGTTGCGCCTGGTTAAGGACGAAATCAGCGTTCAGCAGTTGCAGCGCCTGCGTCGGTACCGTCGATACGTGCCTGGCGCCGAAAGACTGACTCATATCGGCCAGGTCGAAGGCCTGCAGCATAGGATTCGGCATCGTGCGCTTGGCATAGATGTAGATGCTTCGCCGCCACACGTTGGGGGCGTCGTCCTGATTTCTATAGATGCCGCGAAACAATGTCTTGATAAACGATTCATCGACGTGCGGGAAGATTGCCGGGCCACCCATCGTCAAATCGATAGAGCCTGCAACGGCCATGATGTTGTCGCGGACGATCTCTCCTTCGAGTCTCCGAATGCGGTACTTCCAGAGGTAGGTGTCGTCAGGATCATTCTTCGCGCTGACGGCGTCGTTATACGCCGATGCCATTTGATAGGCTTCCGACGTCATCATGAGGCGGTGCATCTGTTTAATGCTCCAGCCTTTGTTCATGAATTCCACAGCAAGCCAATCGAGAAGTTGAGGATTTGTGGGCTGCTCGCCCATCTTGCCGAAATTGTCCAGCGTGGGCACGATTCCCTTTCCAAAATGGTGCTGCCAGATGCGGTTGACGATGACCCTCGCGGGCAGCGGATTGTCTCGTGAGATCAGCCATTCCGCCATCGCCAGCCGGCGGCCCGATGTCCGCCCGTTAGCGGGTGGAATCTCCGTGGGTGTATTTCCCTTCGTGATCACGCTGAGAAAACCGGGCTTCGTTGGATAGGCCTTGCTATCCGGATCGCCGCGCATCAGGAAGAACGACGTGGGGACCTTGTAGTTCGCATTGCCGGGCCCGAACTCGATGTATTTCCCGGCCCCTGCAAACTCGAGTTCGCATTTCGGACAGGCTCCCTCGTTACGATCTCCGTAGCCCAGGGGTACGCTGCGCCAATCGCCATCAGTAACAATCGAAGCCATCGGAGGCGCTTTCGGCATTGCAGCGTTGATCGCGGTTATCTCATCGTTCAGCGCTTTCTTCTTCGCCGCGTCTTCGGGGCTCATGATCTTGTCGGCATCGGCCGATTTAATCTGGACGCCCCTCTCGAGGACCTGGATTGCGAGCAACTTCTCGCCAGGCGTCCGCTCGCTCTCCGGTTTCTCGACCGCGCGCACATAGTCCGGAGGAAACTTCTTGCGGATCTCTTCCAACGCGAGCTTGTGGCGGTAGGGCTCGTCCAGTTCCTCAATCCGTTCTTTTAAAGCCGCAACCTTATCTTCGGTTTCGGTGAGCTGTCTCATGTAGGCATCCGCTTGCTCGCGCGGTCCCAGGGGATACTCGACCTCCACGTAACCGTAAATCGACGCTGACATCGCGTAGTAATCCTTCATGAGGATCGGATCAAACTTGTGGTCGTGGCAGCGCGCGCATTGAACGGTCATCCCCAGCATGCCCTTGCCGATCGCGCCAAGGACGTCGTCCAGATAGTCGTGGCGCCGCATCGGATTGGCGCGTTCATGATTCCGAACGCGGGGACCCAGGCGCAGGAAGCCGGTGGCAATCAGGCTGTCGTCGGTCCTGTTGGGAATCTCATCGCCGGCAATCTGTTCCTTGAGAAAGGTGTTGTAGGGCTTGTCGTCATTGAAAGCTCGGACAACGTAGTCTCGATACCGGTACATATTCGGCTGGTCCGTGTCGTTCTCATAACCGCTCGAGTCTGCGTATCGCGCGGCGTCCAGCCAGTGGCGGCCCCATCGTTCGCCGTAATGCGGCGACGCCAGCAACTTGTCGATCAACCGTTCCCAGGAGCCCGGCGCAGTGTCTTTCATGAAGGCGTCGATTTCTGCAGGCTTCGGAGGCAGACCAATCAAGTCCATATACGCGCGACGAAGCAATGAGAGCCGATCGGCCTTCGGCGCGGCCTTCAGACCCTTTTCCTGGCGGGCCTTTTCCAGAAAGCGATCGACGGGATTCGAGAACGTTCGCGCAACGGTGGGAACCGGCGCCTGGACCGGCAACTTGAAGGCCCAGTAATCGCCTGCGCCAGGAGGGAGTTTGGCGTTTTCCAGTTCGGCAAACGGATTGGTCGAAGTCTTTGCTACGACGACATCGGTGTCCCAGTGAGCGCCCTGATCGATCCAGTTTTTGATGGTCGCAAGCTGCGCGTCCGTGAGTTTCTTGCCGCCCAGAGGCATCGCCGGTTTATCCAAACCTGCGGCCAAGCGGTACATATAGCTATCCTCGGCGTGCCCCGGAACAATGGCGGGCCAGCGCGTCCCACCCCGCAGTGCGCCTTCGCGAGTGCTCAAGTCGAGCCTGGAACTCTGCATCGACTGTCCGTGACAGCTCAAACAGTTTTGCTCCAGTATCGGCTGGATGTCTTTGCTGAACGACACCGGCGTCTGCGCATTCGACGGCGTCACACTTCTGTTGAAGCTGACTGCCGATAGACAGATGAAACATGCCAAAACAAGTTTCTTGGTCAAGTCGTCCTCCTCTTGGACTGAAAGTAGCGGGAAGCTTAGTGAGGCTGGGTTACAACGGGGTTAAAACGAAACTGCGTATGTGTGACTTTTGTGTTACTCGAAACGTAAGCCTTCGCACAAATCAAATGGCTCGTGAGTGCCCCTGCCGCCTTGGGCATCAAAGTAGCCGCGGAGCGGCGACAGAATGTAGCCACGGCTGAAGGCCGTGGCTGGAATTCCGAGGTCGTATCAGCCACGGAGTGGCGGAAGAATCTTTCGCCGCTGCGCGGCTGAATGCGTTAGCGGAAACCCAGTTGGTTTTCGCGTCAGTAGCGGATGCGCGTCATCGTTCCCGTCGCAGGCACGATGACGAACAAGTTGTCGTACTCATTGTCCGCAATCGCCACATCAACGCCGACGAGCGCTTTGATAATCGCAGGCAGCGTGTTCGAGTGACCAATGACGAGCACGACGTCATTCGGATGCGACTTGATCTTCGCGATGAGCAGAGCGGTGTCTGTCGAGCCAACCTGCTCGACAGCAACGCCAGTCTTCATGGACAGCGGCTTTGCCGTGTCCTGTGTGCGCTTGAACTCGGTCGCGAAAATGTCTTTCACGCCGGCGTCAGCCAGCATCACCGCGAGTTTCTGCGCGCGCGCCTCACCCGCGGCGGACAACGGCGGATCGGTCTGGGGCTGCATGCCCGCATCCGCGCGCTCGGCATGACGAACGACGAAGACCAGTTTCTGCGCGGACGCGATCGCCGGCATGAACAGCACGACTGCAGCTAACGCGATGACGATCACCCGTTTCATGCGCGTGACATCCTTTCATTGATGCCGGACCCAGTACCCCGTGTTCCTCTTGTGCTTCTGGTGTTGGTTTTATTTGTTGGGGGTTGCAGAGGCTTCTTTCTTTGCAGCAGCCTCGGCC
>Ga0137433_1000918_pt1 | contig 13799 bp, 10 predicted proteins | sample EasRivERMZT840_2_FD_102335 | JGI IMG/M metagenome (GOLD analysis project Ga0137433, IMG submission 102335) | Soil microbial communities from meander-bound floodplain in the East River, Colorado, USA - East River MetaG ERMZT840_2 | ecosystem: Environmental > Terrestrial > Soil > Floodplain ...
GAACGGCCGCGGCAGCGGATAAGTGGTGTTCTCCATCGTTACCTGGCTCTCGTTCATCGCTTCAAGCAATGCGCTCTGCGTCTTGGGCGTCGTGCGGTTGATCTCATCCGCGAGAACGACATTTGCGAAGATCGGACCCGGCTTGAATTGGAATTCGTTGAGTTTCGGACTGTAAACGGAGACTCCGAGAACGTCGGACGGCAGAAGGTCGCTCGTGAACTGGATGCGGTGAAAGTCGCAGTCGAGCGATCGAGCCAACGCGTGACCGAGCGTGGTTTTACCGACGCCGGGAACGTCTTCGATCAGCAAATGTCCCTCAGCCAGGAGCGCGACGATCGCAAGCTGGATCGTTTCCTGCTTGCCTTTGATTGTTACGCCGATCGCTTCGCGAAGCGCGTAAATTTTGTCTTTTGTTGATGATTCCAATGCCTTCATGATGTCCGACCCGATTCTAGCATGGTGCCAAATTTGCAACTTGCGCCCACTGAAACAGACACCACAGCCTTCGAGATCGTTTTCGGCAAAAGTATGCGGGATCTTTAGCGCCCTTGTGGCAGATGCGTGCATCGGGACCTTTAGTGCCGTTGTCCTCTATGTACAATGGCGCTGTGATGTCATCTGACCGGCGTACTGATCACTTTTCGGTTTTCGATCTGCCTCGCGCGCTCTGGTACTTCCTCGGAGAAGAACGGTGGAGGTTTCTCCTGTTTGCGGCAGTCCTTCTGACTGTTCTTTGTTACACAGTGGTGCCGCCCTACATCGTGGGTCTGATCGCGAATTTTCTCATCGGCTATGTCAATGGCGGCTCGGGCGAAACCGTATCGATACGGCCGTTGTTATGGCTGGTGGCATTGTTGTCCGGCAGCTATGCCCTGGTCGCGGTGATCCGCTTGTCGAGTAAGCGCATGCTGGGCCGCATGAGCCTGAACGCGCGATACCGCGCGAAAGTGTGGGGCTTTGAGCGGCTGCTCGACTCGTCGCTGATGTGGCATCAGCAGGAAAGCACCGGCAACAAGGCCCAGCGTATCCTCACGGGCGCCGAAGCGGTGCGCGAGTGGACCGATCAGGTGCTGATCAACTCCCTGTCGACCATTGCCACGTTTGGCGGTGCACTGGTGGCAGGTCTGCTGCTGCACCCTGCGTTCATCCTTTTCTTCGTGTACTACCTTGGCGTGTTGATGGCGACGGAAATGTTTTTCGATCGTCGCATTTCCCGGCTCTCCGACCGCATCAACAAGTCCCTCGAAAATGCCAGCGGGGGCTTCGTGGAGAGCGCGTCCAATATTCTGTCGGTTAAGGCGATGGGCGCCGCGACCAGCATGACCAGCAACCTGGCCGAGCGTGAGGAAGTCGCGCGGAAGCTCTCATATGAGCGCATGCGGCTGGGGAACAGCAAATGGATGTGTTTTCAGATCCATAACGCGATCTGCTGGGGTGTGTATCTCTTCATCATTGCGTTCATGGTGATGAATGGAAAACTGCTTGCCGGCTTTTTCCTGACATACGCGACATATTTCGACAAGCTGCGCGAGGCGGCAGGCGATTTTACGGATCGCTTTCAGTTGATGATCGAACGCAAGTCGAATCTCGCGCGGATGATGCCGTTGTTCTGGAACGACAACAGCCTGCCCACAGGTACGCGCAAATTCCCGCTGGAATGGCGGAGTATTCAGATCCGCGACGCGGTCTTTCATTACGACGGCAAGCCGCCTATCGGTCCGCTTTCACTCGAGGTCCGGCGCGGGGAAGTTGTCGGGATAGCGGGAGCATCGGGCTCCGGCAAATCGACACTGATCAAACTGCTGCTCGGCTTGTACCACGTGGATCGCGGAACCCTTCAAATTGGAGATGCTCCGGTCGAGACGATTCGGCACGAGGAATTGACGTCGAATATAGCCGTCGTGCTTCAGGAGACGGAACTGTTCAACTTTTCGCTCCGGGAAAACATCACGATGATGCGCGATGTGCCGGTGGCGCTGCTCGAGCGGTCATGCGAGATTGCCTGTCTCAACGACGTCATCGCGCGTTTGCCTGACGCGCTCGATACCGTGGTCGGCGAGCGTGGATATGCGCTCTCCGGCGGCGAACGTCAGCGCGTCGGTATTGCGCGAGCCATTTGCCGGAATGCCTCGATCCTCCTGTTGGACGAGGCGACCTCGGCGCTGGATTCCGCGACCGAGCAGATGGTCATGGAACGCCTGATGGCAGATCTCAAACGCGACGGGGGCAATCGGACCATGCTCATCGTCGCGCATCGAGTCAGCACACTGAAGAACGCCGACCGGGTTGTGGTCTTCGATCAGGGCCGCATCGTCGAGGAGCCACCCAAAACTCGCCACGATCTCATACCTGTGGCTTCAGATGAGTTACAATTTCAAACCTCGGGATCATAGCTCAGTTGGAAGAGCGCATGCTTCACACGCATGAGGTCACAGGTTCGAGCCCTGTTGGTCCCATTCACAAGAAACCAAACAGGTTGAAATAGAAAGAGCCGGACTCAACACGGACTTTTTTTGTAATTGTAGAGGGGAATCTAGGGCATCAAGCCGTCTGATCGAGGTTTTTCGCTTTTCGGGAGATTCCTTCTCGGTTTTTTCCCTCCGCTGCTTTGTGCGCTCTTGGTCGCAGGCGTCCAGACCTGCAAAGGCCATCTCGACCCACTCTGGAGTCGGGTGCACGTAACGCTGACTCACGAGAATGTTCGAATGCCCCATCAGTTTGCAGATGGTGTACTCATCCGCGCCGGATTCACCGAGCCGCGTTTTGAACGTGTGGCGGCAGTCGTAAATCCTGAAACGGAACTTGAGCTTGTCGATTGTCTGATCATGTTGAGTATCGATCAGTAGGGAATTGCGCTCCCGTCCTCTGCCAAAATACGAAGCCGATGCGCGGCTTACCCGGTTCTTTGGACAGTGCGGGTTTGGGATAGTGGGACACTTCTCATCTTGCTGTTTGGTAGCACCGTGTTAACATTCCGCTTGGTCGGTTCGCGCCCACCTCGACGACTTGTCTTTTCCAGGGGAGTTGATGGCCCGTCAAAGGCATCTACGCAACGCTCCAATTCGTGAAGCTCTAATTGATATTGCTGTGAAGACCCGGCCCGGCGTGTCATTAGAGTCGCTTGCGACTTTGCATGAATCTATAAAGAACGAGTTCCCGACTAGGCAGGAGGTCAGGAACGCCGAAGTTGAGTTGAATTTTGCTCGTGAGACGAACCGACTGACGAATATTCCGCTCGGTTATGTATTTAGGTCATCGGACAACAACCGCGCAGTCCAGTTTCGCCTGAATGGCTTTACGTGCAATTGGCTAAAACCTTACGCTGAGTGGGCGGACCTGAGGGGGTTGGCGCAGCGTATGTGGCGAATCTATGCTGAGGCAGTCCGACCTGAAAACGTCGTTCGGCTCGGGCTTCGGTACATCAACAATCTCAATTTGCCCGTGCCAAGCAAAGATTTCAACGAGTTTATGACGATGCAGCCGAATCTTCCTCCTGCACTGCCTCAAGCGATCATGAGCTTTTTTACGAGAGTAACGTTTCAGGATCCACAAATCGATTGTTTCGCGATTGTGACGCAGGTGTCCGAGGGATTAGTGAAACCGGAAGTTTTCCAGCTAATTCTCGATATTGATACAGCAAAAATTACGACATTGGGCCCTGATTCGCCCCAGATTTGGACATCCTTGGATCAACTGCGAGATTTTAAGAACCTGATATTTTTCGAGAGTCTAACAGAAGAAGCTGTGAAGATTTTTGAATAAGGGGTTAATTGATGAGTCGTTTGGTAAGCCCGTCTCGGTATCGGGGAGTCGGTTATTCCCCCACTTACGCCATCGGAAGCGAGTCCAAGATTCTTCAAGACAACATGAGAAAGTTTTTCGACGAAGTGTTGATGACGGTGGTCAGCATTCAACCTCGTCGGGACGCAATTCGTAGCTTGTTCGAAGACGTGTATCGCAATTGCTCGCAAGAAAACTGGGACGGTGAAGGGGCGGCCGTAATATCGATTCAAACTGTGCGAGAAGCTGAAAGATTTCTTAATGCACTTCCCTTGTCGGTTAGGACCCCCGAAATTGTGCCTGAGCCTAGCGGCGCGATTGGCTTCGAATGGCGCTCGGGCCCGAACGCGGTTTTTGTGACTTCCGTTCATGGAACACAAACTCTCACCTTTGCGGGATTGTTTGGGGTTGATGCCAGTAGTTATGGGACCGAACAGTTCATCGATTCCATCCCCGCTACCATTATCGAACACCTACAGCGACTCCGCGAGGTTTGATGACGCCTCCTCCTCTTCCCGACGGCGATCGAATTACGCGCTTCATCAATGAGAAGGGCAAACTGCGCAGAGAAGGTGCTGCGGCTGGCTACAACGCTTTCATGCCGCCCAAGAATTTACGACTCTCCGTGTACCACACTGAGACGTTGGGGGACCCTGAGGTTACCGCGATTGCTCACACTCATGTGTCTACCACCGAAAAGCCGATACTGGCGAGAGCGGACCTGACGGTTCGACACTACACCTCCCAGGCGCTCCGCATCGAAATCGACGGTCGACCACATCCTCGGCACGGGAATGTCTTTGGCTGGAGCGATGAGCAGGCGCTTCAGAAAGTCATCGCCTTGCGGCTGGCTGAGGCAGCCACCGTTCTAAAAGTTCCCGCACTGGGAGAAGGCCAAGCCCAAAGCTAAACAATACAGCAGCCTTGGGACCGACCTTATCCGAGACAACTTGGGAACGGCCTCAAAACTAGACCTATCAAGAATGTGTCGGAAGCCAACTGCTGAAAAATGCTGAATCTCGATGAGGGAAAATGGAGATTCACTTCTCATAGCCCGCCCGGAAAGGCTTTGACCCATTTTCATTTGCAGGACGCAGGATCCGGCTGAACGTAGTACTTCTTATAATTTGCGGCAGAGGGATTCATGCATCCTTTCAGGTTGAGCAACTCCACTCTGCGAAACTCCACGGGATGGCTTTCACTTTGAAGCGCGATGTAACCCTCGGTCAGGTGTTTTCCGTCCTGCTTCACAGCCGGATTGTGTCCGGACACCGAGCCGCCTCCAACTTGCGGATCGGCATATTCAATGACCGCTTTGCCATTGATGATGTGCGTGATCTTCTCGTTCCCGTGCACGATGACTTCGGCTTTCACCCACTGATCGCCCTCATACGTGTCTGAAGTCGAATTGATGCAGTGCCGCGTTTCGAACTTCCCGCCATACACGATGTTCGTACCGGGCGAGCACATGTTTCCCGTCGTACGGGGACCCTTGCCGAGCCCGCCGAGAAACTGAACCTCGATCGATATCGGAAAGTCCTGAGCTGCAGGCATCGACGCCGGATCCTGCGAATGCACCATCACGCCGCTGTTCCGGATAGCCCATTCCGGCGCCGCCGGCGCCTGGTCTCCGAGGAACCGGTACTCGAGACGCAATCGATAATAGGAAAACGGCTCCTTATAGAAGATATGGCCGAACTGTTCGTTGAATGCGCCGCCGTACTGGTCATATCCGACCTTCATCACGCCGTTCTCGACCCGGAATGTCTGGCCGAAGTTCACACCGACCTCGTGCCGCCGGATCTTCGGGATCCAACCGTCCAGGTTTTGTCCATTGAAGAGCGAAATCCACTCCTCGCGGTTCGGATCGTTCTGAGCGCCCGCCCCGCCGGCGATGACGAGTCCCGCCGTTAAGACAATCAAGATGATCTTAGCCATAACTTAATTCCTCGCTCCGCCTCGGCCCGTAGCAGGCCGCGTCGTGGCCAGGGCGATGAAGGCTTTTGTGATGGATTCTTTCTGAGCCGGATCGACGATCAGATACCGGTGGTTTCCATTGGATGACTCTTTGAATCGGGTCCGGCCGTCATCGCTCACGTCGATCGTTCCCGGCGGCGACATCGTGAAATAGGGGGCGCCGGGGTTCGCAGCGTATAGAGCGGCCAGCACAGCCTGAGAAGAAAAGCCGGCTGGTTCCGGATTCTGGCCGGCGCGGTAAGCGCGATACGCGGCGATCAGGGGATGATTGGGCATCGGGGCAAAGTCGGTTTCCATACTCCGGGCTGGAAAAGGCACAGCTTCTCCTGCCTCGAGGCCAACCGCAACAACGGGCGATGGCCATTCCGTGAGCAGCTTGCGCGCGGATGCGATGTCGGCGCGAATCCGCGGATCCGCAGCAGTTCCGGAAAACGAACCAGCCGCCATGATCAACAACCGGACCTTCGATGTCACGACCTCGCGGGCACGGTACAGTTGAAGCGTGCGAGCAAAGTTGGTGGCGGGTGCCGCGAGCACGGCGAAACCCTGCTTGTCCTGTTGCGTCAGCAGCGCGTTGCGAAAGACGACTGTGGGATCTGCGGTGTCCGTGATGCTGCGGATGACATGACGAAGCAGCGGCTGCCCTTCCTCATTCTTCATCGCAAGCGGAACTCTGAGCATCGGCACATCCGCCAGTTTCGGGCCCTCTTCCGGCACGCCGATCGGCAGACCGCCGCCAATACCGTAAAAACGCGCGACAGCATCGCAAAATGCCGCGGCATCAAGGCTGGAATAGTGCACGCCGACGCCGATCAGCCGCCCGCGCCCAAGTGCATGCAGCATGGACAGAGCGGCCACCGTGTCGATGTCGCGACCTATGTCGCTGTCGAAAATGATTCCAGGTGCGAGCGTTTCGCCGCGGGCTTGCATCGACGTCTACGCGGTATCCAAACCGGACAACCTACCGGAAGAGTCGCCGAAGCTGTCGACGTGGACACCCATGCGATCCATGAGCGACAGATGAAGATTCGAAAACGGCGTTTCCCGCCGGAACACGATTCGGCGGCCCGTGCGTAGCGAACCGCCGCCGCGCCCGACGATGATCGTCGGCAGATCGTCGTGCAGGTGCCGGTTACCATCATTGAGCCCGGCGCCATAAACGAGCATCAGGTTATCCAGCAGCCGGCCGTCCCCTTCCTTCAGTCCGGAAAGCCGTTCGACCCATGATGCGAAGTTCGCCGCGTGATACGCGTTTATCTCGGTGACCTTCGCCAGTTGCTCGCGCTTGCCGCCGTGATGCGTCAACGGGTGATGTCCATCGGCTATGCCGATCTCACGATACGGTCTCGACGTCCCCTCACGCGTTACAAGAAATGTCACGACGCGCGTCAGGTCCGCCTGAAATGCGACGGTCACCATATCCGTGATCAACTTGAAATGCTCCCCGAAGTCGGCCGGAGCACCAGCAGGCTTCGCCATGCCGGGCTGGACCGGAGTCTCGTCTTTTGCGGCGCGTTCGAGTTGCAATTCGATTGACCGGATGGCTCCCAGATACTCCTCGAGCTTTCGCCGGTCGGTTGTGCCGAGGTTCTTTGCCAATGCCGTCGTGCTTTCGCGAACGAAATCCAAAATGCTCGTCCGAATTCGCATGCGCTGTGCGCGTTCGGCCGGACTCAGGTCCGCCGATGCTCCGAAAAGACGATCGAACAGCATGCGTGGATCGAGGATCGGCGGCATCGGTTGAGTCGGACTTTTCCAGGCGAGGTTATTGGTGTAGGCGCACGAGTATCCGGAATCGCAATTGCCCGATTGCCTCGGGTCTTCCATACCAATTTCGAGCGACGGCAGTCGCGTTGCATTTCCAATCTTGCTTGCGATCATCTGATCCATCGACATTGGATTATCAACGTAGATATTCCTGTCCGATTTCCGAACGTGGCCGCCCGTGAGGTAATTGGCGCAGCAGCGCCCGTGATCGCCCGGGCCATCAATCAGGACGCGCCCCCAGTTATGCGTCAGGTTGTTCAGCATCAGGACGTCGTCGCGGAACGGCTCCAGCGGCTTGAGAATTCTCGGCAGCGCGCCGAGTTTGCCCGTGTAGTCCGGGTTCCAGTTCTCCATGTCCATGCCGTTCGGGTAGTACAGAAACATCAGCCGGACGGGCGGCTTCGACGGTGATTGCGCGGGTGCACTCATGACTTCCATGAACGGCAACCCGATGGCGACACCCATGCCGCGAAGAAACGTTCTTCGCGGAAGCGGTTTTCTTGTAAGGATCATGGTTCTCCTCGCCTCGACTGGAATGGAAGACTGTGAGCAATCTCGTAAATCAGTGACTGAAATGAATACTGCTTCACCTGCCAGTTGCGCAAGATCGACGTGATAGCGCGGCGGTCGTACGGTTCCAGGCCGCGGCCCAGCGAATAGACCATCATCTTTCGCGTGAGAGCCTCCGCAAACTGAGGCAACCGTCCGGCGAGCGCTTCGTTCAACTCCGACGGACCTTTAAATACGGCGCCGTCCGGCATCGTTCCAGATGTATCGAGCGCGACGCTTCCGTCTTTGGTGCGCCACTTTCCGATGGCGTCGTAGTTCTCTAGCGCGAAACCAAGCGGGTCCATTTTGGCGTGGCAGGCGGCGCAGCCCGGATTCGACCGGTGCTGTTCCATCTGTTGACGCAGCGATTGCGCGACGCCGCCGACTTCTTCATCCAGAGCCGGGACGTTGGCCGGCGGCGGAGGAGGAGGCGAGGCAAGGATGGCGTCGAGGATGTATCTGCCGCGGATGACGACGGAAGTTCGCGTCGGATAACTTGTGACCGTCAGTACGCTTGCGTGCGTCAGGATGCCGCCGCGATCGCGATTCGTAAGATCCACACGCCGGAAGTCCGGGCCGGTCACTCCTTCGATTCCATAGAACCGCGCCAGTTGCTCATTGAGGAACGTGTATCGGGCTGTCAGGAATTCCGAGATTGGCCGGTTGTCGCGGAGGATCGAATCGAAGAAAAGTCGAGTCTCGGCTCGCATCGCTTCTTTCAATTCGGTATTCCACTCCGGGAATTTCTCGGGATTCGGCTTTACCGAGTCGAGGTTGCGTGTTTCGAGCCACTGCCCCGCAAAGTTTTCCGAAAGCGCCGATGCCCGCGGGTCCGCGAGCATGCGCTTGATCTGCGCGTCGAGCACCGCGGGTTGCTTCAGCCTGCCTTTCTCGGCCTGATCCAGAAGTTCGTCGTCCGGCATGGAACTCCAGAGGAAGTAGCTGAGGCGCGTTGCAAGTTCGGTGTCGGAAACGCGATGCACGGCCGCCGCATTTCGTGGTTCGGCGTCGCGTTCGATGCGGAAAAGAAAATCCGGTGAAACGAGAATCGCGGTGATCGCCGTTCCCAGCGCTTCGTGGGGCGTCAGGCCTTCGGTTTGCGCAACCCGCACGAGCTTCATCAGTGACGCAACTTCCGCCGGGCGCACCGGCCGGCGGTAGGCGCGGCGCGACACAGTGGACACGATTCGCTCGATGCAGGCTGCGCCTGATGCGGGATCGCATACAAGGATCTTCGTCCGGGCCGCCGTTTCCTGAGACGGACGCTGCGGTCCGAGCAAGCCGACATAGCTTGGATACTTGTTCGCAGCCGAATCGAAGGCTCTTGCCCGGGGCAGGGAAGCACCGATCGGATCGTTGATGAATCCCAGACGGAACACGTGCAGGCCTTCCGAAAGGAACACTTTGAATTCCCGCATTTCATAGGGCGAGAAGTAAACGGTCTTCGGCGGTGTTGTGGCGACTTCCTCCGAATAAAGAAGAGCGCCGTCCATCCAGAATCCCATCGTGACGGGCTTTCCCTCGGGGCCACGGTGCCCGGAAAGTCCGGCCTGGATCACATACTCGCCGTCGTATTCGACGCGATGCGTTAACTCAATGAAACTGTTGCCCGCGCGTCGTGCGGTTCCCGTTGTTCCCGCGACCTGCCCGCTTCCGACATCGGCAGAGTACGAAGCGCTGATCGGCTTGGGCAGTTTCACTAGACCGAGGGCTCGAGCAGAGATGCGTTCGGCAGCCGCCAGGTATTTCTCGGCCAGTAACGGCGAGATAGTAAGAATGTCCGCGATATTGTCGAATCCTTCGCCCGTGTCGTCTGCCGGGAATTCCTGCGATGCCTGGAAATCCACACCAAGCAGATCACGGATGGTGTTGCGATACTCGGTTCGGTTGAGGCGTCGCGCCGTGATGCGGCCGGGATCAGGCTTGATGTTGCGGTCGAGCCGGTCCAGTTCGCCCTCGATGTATGCCGTCATTGCGCCGAGGCCGGCTGGTTTCCGGACCGCAGGCGGCGGCATCTCGCCGGCTTTCAACTTACGAAGCACCGTTTCCCATTCCAGGCGGTGGCTTTCCATCGATGCCCTTCGATCGAGCGTCTTCAGATTCAGGCCTCCGGACGCGGTGTTCTCGTTGTGACACCCAATGCAGGTTTGCCGGAGGACGGGGAGGACGACCGTATCGAAAGTGACCGGCTGCTGCGCAAATCCGGGAGCCGACAAAGTCAGAACGAGTACAAACGCGAAAGCGAATTTCGCCATGCCGTCAGTCCCTCGCTGCAGGTTCACGGAACGACCGTTCGACATTGTCGCGCGGATCGGTGGATATCGGATGGTCGCGCCACAGCCATCGCATCATCTCCGGCATGATTGCGCCGCCCATCGCCTGTCCATGACGGTTCATACCCCAGGCGTAATTCAGTTCGTATCCTTTCTTAGTAAGCGCTTCCATCAGCTTCACGTTCTGGTAGAACCAGTCTCGCGCCTGATCATAAGTGTCGTTGGCATTCAGGGCGCGATTGTCGTTACGGCCATCCTGCATGAAGATTCGAATCGGTTTCTTTTCGGCCTTCAACACAATGTCCGAATACTGATGACCGCCGCGGATATTGGTGAAGCTGCCGACGATGCTCAGGACCTTCCGAAATTGACTCGGCCTCTCCCACGCGACTGTGAACGCCGCGATCGCGCCTGAGCTGGCGCCGCCGATTCCGTGATGCTCCGGGTCCTTTGAGATGTTGTATTCCTTGTAGAGCGCCGGAAGCAGTTCGTCCACGATCACTCGCGCATAACGGTCATCGAGCGAGTTGTACTCGGTGGGACGGTTCGTGTCGCGGTCGCCCCAATTCTGGGGCGTGGGTTCCGGCTGATCCGGCCGGCGTCCTGGATTGATGAAAACGCCGATCATCACCGGAATCTCTCGGCGATAAATAAGGTTGTCGAGAACATTGTGCGCACGGAGATTTCCCGCCGGAGCTATGAACGCCTGGCCGTCATTGAAGATCATGAGGCTCGCCGGCGTTTTCGGATCGTATTGTGCCGGGACGTACACCCAGTAAGTGTGCTGCGTTCCTTCATAAACGTTCGAAGGAAGCGTGAATGGTCCGCGAAGAGTCCCTTTCGGCACACCTTCCTGTTCAAGGGAATCCGGACCCAACTTGTAGAACACGTCGGGATTCGGCGCGGTCTGCGCCCAGGCTTGAACCGCCATCACAAGCAGCAACGCGCAAACACGATGCATAGGATCCTCCGGAGAGAAGTTGCGCCCAAAAATAGCATGAAAACAGCTGCCGGAGATAACACCCACGAGGGGCTGGACGGCATCGCTGCGACAATCTCTTACATTCTTAAAAGTGCTCTTTCATTCGTAAAGGGATATACCCCTTCCTAAGAAACCAAAACAGCACAGGCAATTTCCATGCACCGTTCTTCGCGGTGCTTCTTGAGGGGAGATCTACATGAAACGCGAGGTCATTCTCGTCACGTTAGCGTTCGTGTTTGCCGCTCTGACACTTCAAGGGCAGGGAACCAACGCGGCACTTTCCGGAACCGTCTCCGATCCCATGCAGGCATTGATTCCGGGGGCGTCCATAACGACGGAAAACACGCTCACTGGAATCACATCGAGCACCGTCAGTAACGAAGCGGGTGTCTACAATTTTCCAAGCCTTCAGCCCGGCGCCTATCGGGTTAGCTCCGAGCTTCCGGGTTTCAAGAAACATGTCTTCAACGATGTGATTCTGGAAGTAGGAGCCCGAGTCGTTTTGAACTTTCAACTTGAGGTTGCCGGCGCAGCGGGCACGACCGTTGAAGTCACTGCCCAGATGGACTCGGCAGTGGCCCTGGGCACGAGCACAGTCGGCACCGTGATCGAAGGCCGCAGGGTGAGGGACTTGCCGCTGCCGGCTCGTGACGCTCTGGGTCTGGTCTTCACGCAAGCGGGGGTGCTCGGCGGCAATTTTTCCGGCTCGAGAATCGGCGCGCTCAACATCACTCGCGACGGCGTCAATGTGATGGACCAGCACATCAATCAGGGACTGAATCCGGATACGGCGACGATCAATTCGGCCCCGACTGTCGTTTTCAACAGCGTCGACATCGTTCAGGAAGTCCGAGTTGTCACCTCGCCCGCGGATGCGGAGTTTGGTCGAGGGTCCGGCCAGGTGCAGATTCTGACTCGGTCCGGAACGAACGATTTTCGCGGCAGTCTTTTCGAATCGCATCGGAATACGGCGTTAAACGCAAACACGTGGTTCAACAACCAGCGCGGGGATCCGCGAAACGTTCTCCTGAGACACCAGTTCGGAGGACGCCTCGGGGGACCCATCGTCAGGAACCGGAGCTTTTTCCATTTCCTGTACGATGCCCAGCGCCAGGTCACAAAAAACACCGTGACGAACACGGTGTATACCGAGTCGGCGCGCCGCGGGATTTTCCGATACTATCCCGGAGCTCGTAACGCCAATTTCATCGCGGGTGAGGGATTACGGACGGTCGATGTTAACGGCAACCCCGAGCGTCCAAGAGCGGCAACAGGCGAACTGTTGTCCCTGGATGCGTTTGGCCGCGATCCGAATCGTCTGCGCGCGGATCCCACAGGGGTTGTCGGCCGGCTCATGGCGCTGGCGCCGCTTCCCAACAATTTCCGGTTCGGAGACGGACTGAATTCGGCGGGCTACACATGGAGCCGCCGTGCGACGAATGACCGGGACCAGATCAACGTCCGTATTGATCACACATTCTCGTCCAGGCACAACGCCAGTTTCAGTTACACGCATGAGACCGAAGACAATTTGAACGGCAACAATGCGCAGCCGTTTCCTGAAGCTCCCGGCGGCAAGTTCGGCACAGTCGACAACTTCTACACGTTGAGCTTTACAAGCACGCTGAGTTCGAAAATGTTGAATGAGTTCAGAGTCGGCGCCCAGCGGGCGAGAATTCGCGCCTACGGTCCGTGGGATACCGAGGGAGGAATGGAGCAACTGCCGACCGCCGGTGGACTTCCCTATGCCCTCGACTTCACGACCATTACAGACCCGATCGTCGTTCCGAACGCGATCGGGTGCTGCGGGTACGGCTACATCGCGCCTCTCTACAACTACAGCGACAACCTGACCTGGACCAACGGCCGGCACTCTTTCAAAGGCGGCGCTGAGGTCCGGTTTGTGAGCAGCGCTCCTTTCAGCGCATTCGCAGTGATGCCGCGAGCCATCATCGGCGCCGGCGGAGCGCCGGTCACGGGCGTGACCAGCGCCGCAATTCCCACGCTCGGAACGAACGAAGGCGACGCCCAGACCCTGCTTCTCAACATGAGCGGTTCCGTGAGCGGCATCGATCAGGCTTTTAACTCTTCTCCGCCGCCAAATGTCGAATACCGCTCCCAGAACAAAATCCGGCACTGGCAACAGCGCGAATTGAGCTTCTTCTTCAAAGATGATTTCAAGCTGCGTCCCGGCTTCACATTGAATCTCGGTTTTCGGTACGAGTTTTACGGCGTGCCATACGAACGCCGCGGCCAGACTGCGGGCATTCTCGGAGGATCTGCCGGTATGTTTGGGATCTCTGGAACCGGCTTCGCGGACATGTACCGGCCGTACCATCAGGCTGGTTCCGAGACGAAGGTCCAGTTGGTCGGAAAGAATTCGCCGAATCCCGACGCGCTCATCTACAACAACGACCTGAACAACTTTGCGCCGGCCGTCGGTCTGAGCTGGTCGATACCGTGGCTTGGCA
>Ga0137433_1000920_pt1 | contig 13786 bp, 12 predicted proteins | sample EasRivERMZT840_2_FD_102335 | JGI IMG/M metagenome (GOLD analysis project Ga0137433, IMG submission 102335) | Soil microbial communities from meander-bound floodplain in the East River, Colorado, USA - East River MetaG ERMZT840_2 | ecosystem: Environmental > Terrestrial > Soil > Floodplain ...
ACCCGGAATTTGGCGTGAGCCGCGGACGGTTGATGCCGCAGCACCGGATTCTGGGTGATGGCGATGTAGCGCCGGGAATGCGCGAGCGGTTGCAGGAAAGTCTTGTGCTTGTTCACGGGGGGATGGCGCAGAACGTGGGGCCGATTTTGGAGATGGTGACGGAAAAGTATTTGCTGCGAAGCGACGCCGAGTGGCAGGCACGACAGCAGATGCTGAAAGTGTTGCAGGAAATCCTGGGAGGGCTGAAAAGCGGCGACGTGCAATCAATTGGCGCTGCGACGACTCGCAATTTTTTTGAGCCGATCCAAACGATCATTCCGTGGGCGAGCACTTTTTATACGGAACGGTTGGTCGAGCAGGCGCGGGCTGAGTTCGGTGCGGACTTTTGGGGCTTTTGGATGTTGGGCGGGATGTCGGGCGGGGGCATGGGATTTATTTTCGCGCCGAAGAAAATGCGACGGGCGCAGGAAAGGCTCGGCGCCATTATGCGGGACACGAAGCGCGACTTGGAGCACGCGCTGCCGTTCGCGATGGAGCCGGTGGTGTACGATTTTGCGGTGAACGAGCACGGCACGTTTGCCGAATTGTTGCGGGGCGACGAGGCGCTGTTGCCCCGGGGTTATTACGGGCTGATGGTGCCTCCGCTGTTACGGCAGGAATTGAGAGCGTTGTCGCCACTCCGGCGAGCTGAACTCGACCGCTTCGCAGCGGCGTGCCGCGCGAAGCCGGAATTAAGCGGCATGGTGGAAACGCTTTTCGACCGGCTGCTGCCGCGTTCGGAAGGCGCGGCTTCCAGTCAGGCGACGCTCGAAAAGCTGCTGGAGGAAAATGGGTTTGATCGCGCGCAACACGAGGAGATTCGGGCCAACCTGAGAAATGGACGGATCGGCCTGGCGCAGAATCGGCTGCCGCCGAGCGCCGATATTCAGAACGTGCTGCTTGAGGACGTGACAGTGTTTGAGACGCTGGCGAGCGAGGCATTGGGAGCGGAACAGAAACGGTGGCGTGAGCGCGGCGCCGAGGCGTTGCGCGCGGGTGAATCGGCAGTGGTAACGCTGGCGGCCGGCGCGGGAAGTCGATGGACGCAAGGCGCAGGTGTGGTGAAGGCGCTGTACCCCTTCTGCAAACTGGCGGGGCGTCATCGCACTTTCATCGAGACGCATTTAGCAAAGAGCCGGCGCACGTCGCACGTGTCGAAGGCACCGATCCCGCATGTTTTCACGACGAGCTATTTGACGCATGAGCCGATCGAGCAATACCTGGCGCGCGAGCGGAGCTATAACTACGAAGGGCCGCTGCTCTTGTCGGTGGGCAAAGCGATTGGATTGAGGTTGGTGCCGACGGTGCGGGACTTGCGCTTCGCATGGGAAGAGATGCCGCAGCAGTTGTTGGATGAGCAGGCGCAGAAGGTGCGCGAGAGCTTGCGCGCGGCGTTGATCGACTGGGCCGAGCAGACTGGCGAGGCGAGCGATTACACAGACAATACGCCGCTGCAATGTTTGCACCCTGTGGGCCACTGGTACGAAGTGCCCAACTTGTTTCGCAACGGTACGCTGGCGCGGTTGTTACGCGAGCGGCCGCACCTCAAGCATTTGTTGTTGCACAACATCGACACGCTGGGAGCGGACCTCGACCCCACGTTGCTGGGAGCCCACATCGAACAGCAGTCATGTTTATCTTTTGAGATGATTCCGCGGCATATTGACGACCGTGGCGGCGGGTTGGCGCGCGTGAATGGACGCGTACGGCTTGTGGAAGGGTTGGCGATGCCGCGAGAGGAGACGGAGTTCGCACTGTCGTATTACAACTCATTGACGACATGGATCGACATCGACCGGTTGCTGGCTGCGTTTGAACTGACGCGCGAGGATCTTGCGAATGAGGAGAAGGTGAGCGCGGCGATCAGGCATCTCGCGGGGCGCATGCCGACGTATGTGACGCTGAAGGATGTAAAGAAGCGCTGGGGCCACGGGCAGGAGGACGTTTTTATGGTGACGCAGTTCGAAAAGCTCTGGGGCGACATGACGAGGTTGCCGGAAATTCAGTCACGGTTTTTCGTGGTGCCGCGGTTGCGCGGACAACAATTAAAAGACCAGGCGCAGCTCGACGGCTGGTTGCGGGACGGATCAGCCGCGCACGTTGAGACGCTATGCGACTGGAGCTAGTTCGCGCGCTTCGCGATTGACACGGTTTCGTCGCGTGACGGCGAAGTTCGGGGAGGTCTTGAGGTGTTCGCGGAAACGGCGGCGGCGAGTTTGGGTTTCCTCCTCCGAATACAGCTGCTTTACCAACTTGAGGAAACCGCGGTGGAGGTCGTCAGCCGTCATGTCGCGCGGGCGAATGTTGATGTCGAACAAGGTGCATTTGTCCCACGCGCGATCTTCAATGATCCGCCCCTCGCGCTTGAGGCGCTGGTAGAGCGGAGTGCCCGGGAAGGCAGTCAGGAAAGTCACCTGCACTTCGTAAAGGCCGGAGTCGCGCACGAAATTGAGCACGTCGTCGAATATTTCCGGCGTATCGCCGTCGAGACCCATGATAAAGCAGCCGTTCACGGTGATGCCGTATGATTGAATTTTTTCAATCGCGGTTCTGTAACGATCCTGCTGGCGCACTTTCCAATTCCCGTTCAACTCGATGCCATCGAGGCTCTGGCGACGCGGACTCTCGAGGCCGATCAAAACCTGCTGGCAACCCGAGTCGCGCATCAACGCGAGCATTTCGTCGTCGCGCGCGACGTTAATATCGGCCTCGGTGAACCAGCGGACATTTTCACGAGCCAGTGCGCGCAACAATTCCTTCGCATGCGGAGTGTTCACGAAGCTGTTATCGTCGGCGAATTCAATGAAGGGCCGAGACCAGATCGCTTTGATGGCGCGAATCTCGGCGATGACTTTCTCGACGGGTTTCAATTTGTAACGCGGCGTGAGGAGAATGGAGCTGGCGCAAAACTCGCAGCGATGCGGGCAGCCGCGGCTCGTTTGCACGGTGATGCGATTGTATTTCTCTGGATCCAGCAAATCGAAACGCGGCATGGGTGCCTGGCGGAGATCGAAAGCGCCGCGCGAGGCCTGTTCATAGCGAGGCTTGAGTTGCCCCCATTCGAAGTCGCCGAGGACTTCCGGCCACATCGCCTCCCCTTCGCCGATGACAACGGAAGTGCAATGCTCAAGCGCTTCGTCCGGCACGGACGAGACGTGCAGCCCGCCCATGATCACTGGCGTGCCACGGGCGCGGTATGTGTCGGCGACTTTGTAAGCTTCGTAAATCTGTGCGGACAGAGAAGTGAGCGCGACGAGATCGAAACGATCGGGCAATTCCGGCGCGGATTTGAGGTCGGCAATCTCCATGTATTCGACTTCGAAATGCGGCGGTGTCATGCCTGCAAGTGTCAGCAGCGAGAGGCTTGGGAGGGAGGCGATGACTTTGCTGCGCTCGACGAAGCCCGGCAGCGTGAGACCGAGTTGCAGCAATTCGGCGTTTTGCGCGCGAATGCCGCTCATGGCGATAAGGCCGATGCGCTTTTTCATAAGGTAACGAGCATCCAAAGGGTTACAACGGCAGCGGTCATCAAGCTAAGAACCGGCACGGCAAAAATGGATTTCCACGCGGGTTTGTGAGCGGCTATCACGCAACACAACGGCATGGAGAGGGCGCCCACCGCAAACGCAGCGGATGCGACGGGAAAAAGGTGCGCGGGCGGCAAGGCACGGAAGGTGAGAAAGAACATCAGATTGAGGAGGCCGAGCCCGAAGAATGAGATGTGCGCGAGCCGATACAGACGGCGCATCCACGAGCCGTAGCCGCCGAGCCATTCTTCCTTGTGAAACCAAAGGCCCATGATCGCGCCGCTCGCAAAACCGAGCATAATCCAAAGCCAGCCCAGCAGGAGGTTGAGGTGTCCAGCGGCTTTCATTTCGTGGGCAGATTACGCCGGTGCCACGCCAGCGGGTAATTGATAAAAGTCCGCGGATTATCGTTTAAATCAATGGCGCGTAACCTTCGGCTGGGCCAAAGGGTCATTGCGTGCGTAAACCATCGTAGAACCAAACGCTGCCATAGGATTCTCCATGAAACATTCGATGACCCGTATATTGGCCACCGCAGTCGCGGTGATAATGACGACAGGAGGCGCGGTTATTTCGGAGGCGCAGTCCACCGCGCCAGCGCCGCGAGGACGAGGTCCGCAGGGACCGCAAGTCGTGTCCCCGGAGGTTGCGGCGGACCGGAACGTGACATTTCGAATTCTGGCGACGAACGCGCAGGCGGTTCGGTTGAGCGGAGGCGATATTCCGGGCAACGGGCGCGGCGCGGAAATGACCAAAGGCACAAACGGTGTTTGGGAAGTGACGCTCGGCCCGATCGATCCTGGCGCCTACCGATACAATTTCAATGTCGACGGGCTGTCGGTCATCGATCCGCGGAATCCGGCGACGAGCGAATCGAACAACAACACGTGGAGCCTGGTTTACGTTCCCGGATCGGATTTCAGCGACACGAAGGATGTGCCGCATGGGGCGGTGTCGATGGTGACCTATTACTCCAAAGCGCTGGGGCGTTTTCGGCGCATGCACGTTTACACGCCGCCCGGTTATGAGTCGGGCAAAGGCAAGTATCCTGTCTTCTATCTCCTACACGGCGCGAGCGATTCGGACAACTCGTGGTCATCAGTGGGCAGGGCAGGTTTCATTGTGGACAATTTAATCGCGGCAAAGAAGGCGAAGCCAATGATTGTGGTGATGCCTGCGGGACACACGCGTGCGACAACGTTCCGGCGCAGCGATGCGTCGACAAACAGCGCGGCGCGTCCGCCCGTGGATGAGTTCGTGCAGGATTTTTTGACCGACATTGTCCCGCACGTGGAGAGCAACTACCGCGTGCAGAACGGCCGGGAACATCGCGCGCTCGCGGGTCTCTCCATGGGCGGCGGGCAAACGTTGAACATCGGGATTCCGAACCTGGAGAAGTTTGCCTATTTGGGTGTGTTCAGTTCGGGGGTGTTTGGGTTTGCTGGAGGAAATCGCGGCGGCGGCGGAGCGAATACCGGTCCCAGCTTCGAGGAACAGCACAAGGCGGTGCTGGATAATGCAAAGTTGAAGAAGGGATTGAAACTGTTTTGGTTTGGCACGGGGAAGGACGATTTTCTTCTCGAGAGGTCGCGCGCGACAGTCGAGATGTTCAAGAAACATGAGTTCGACGTGTTGTACGACGAAACGGCGGGCGGCCACACCTGGATCGTGTGGCGTGATTATTTGAACGGCTTCGCGCCGAAACTATTTCAGTGAGATCTCGCGGTGAGACTTAACCGCCAATCGCGACGATGCTGCATGCCTGAATGGTGTTGAGGCCGAGACGTTCCGCTTCGGCCAGGACCGCGTCCGACTCGGTCCCGGGGTTCAGCCACAATTCGTCGCACCCTTTGGCGGCGATGTCCGGCAACAGCTTGACCAGCACGGGAGGGGGAACGTAAACGCTGACCTTGTGCGGTCGCACGGGCACGTCTTTGATTGATTTGAAAGTGGCAAGGCCCTCGACTTCCGGCTCGTTGGGATTCACTGGATAGACGGTGTAGCCATGGCGCTGAAAGGCGCGGACGGCTTTGTTGCCGAATTTGTTTGGATTACTTGAAGCGCCGATGATCGCGACCGTTTTCACGATTTCACTATGATGCAACCCATTATTCGGCGCAATCCGGGCTGGTCGCGTGCGCGCTGAAGAGCTAAAGTGATGGTGATGCCACGCTTTTTTGACCATTTGCCGGCGGCTTTGGCTGAAGGCCAGCCATTCGCGCTGGGGATTATCTCGGGCATCAAAGGATCGAGCCCGCAAAAAAAGGGAGCGAAGGCTCTCTTCTTTGCCGATGGACGAATCGTCGGCACGCTCGGCGGTGGGTGCCTGGAAGCGGAGGTGCAGGACCGGGCACGGCGGGCGCTGCTCGCCCAAAAGCCCGCGACGTTCGACCTCGTTCTTGATCACGATTTCGGGTGGGACGACGGATTGATCTGTGGCGGCAAAGTGTCGGGCTTGATTTTGCCGTGCGCGGCGGAGGCGCGGGAGGTGTGGGCCAAACTCGCGGCGGTGGAGGCACCGTTGCGCTGGGGTGTGCGACCAGATTTCAGCATCGGTCTGAACAGCGGGCAGGAGCAAGGGTGGCTGTTTGAAGAAACGGTGCTGCCCCCGTGCGCGCTGTGGATTGCGGCCTCTGGGCACATCGCACAGGGCGTTGCGCCGCTCGCGCATCAACTCGATTTTGACGTGACGGTTTTCGATGATCGCCCGAGTCTCGCGAACACGAATTACTTTCCTGCGAGCACGGCGTTCCGCGTGGACGCGTGGGACAAGCTTCTCCAGCAACCGTTGCCGGCACGACCGACGTTTGGACTGATCGTCACGCGAGGGCACCAGCACGATGCGCTGGTGCTGCGGGAATGGGTTCAACGGCCATTTGCTTTTTTGGGAATGATCGGCAGCAGCCGCAAAAAGCGTTTGATCTTTAATCGCTTCCTGGAAGAAAAGCTCGCGACTGAGGAGCAGTTACATCGCGTCGCATGTCCGGTTGGCCTGCCGATCGAGGCAGTGAGTGTCCACGAGATCGCGGTCAGCATCATGGCGCAGTTGGTGCAACAGCGCGCGGCAGTGCTGAAGGTGGCATGAAATTGTTCTACACCGGGCCGGTGATTAACGCGGAAATGCTGGTAGTCATGCTTGAGAAGCACGGCATCGCCGCGGTCCAGGAGTTTGCGGATGAAACGGGCGAACCCGAAGACCTAAGCCGTCCCGCGAAAGTGCATGTTCCGGAAGCGGACTATGACCGGGCCTGGCAACTCTTCTACGCAGAGCGCGAGGATGAGTTGTGACGGGTGGACTCGACAATCCTGATCATCGGCGTAATGTTCGGCCATGGGCGAGACGGCACCTCACCACGACAGCGATAGCATACTGATGCGGGAGAGCCTGGAGCCGTATAAGGCTCAAGTGTGGCGTTCGTTGACGCCGCGGGAGCGGCTTCGGCGCTCCTGGAAAATGCGTAACCAGTTGCCCGATCCTCGCGCCGTTCATGATCAAAAGCTTTTTCCGAAGCCTTGAGACTCAGCGCGTGAAGCTATTTCGACTAGGCAAAGCGGTGTTTCGCACGTAGTGTGTCCCGCTATGTTTGAGGCGATTAAGGCTGATTTAGGGGCGCTGGGTGGCAAGCTTTCGCACCTGCGGAGGTTTCTTTGACTTAGCCACAGCTCAAAGGCGTCTCGGGGAGTTGGATGCGCTCATGGCCGCCGAGTCGTTTTGGAATAATCGCGAGCAGGCCCAGAAACTCATCGACGAAGCGAACACGCTTCGCGGCAGGGTCGACCCGCTCATCAAGGCTGAAAAGCAACTCGAGGATTTCCAGGTGATGGTGGAACTGGCCGAGGGTGAGCCGGAGGCGCAACAGGCGAAACACCAGCAGGAACTCGAGCGCGATCTCAAGAAGTTCAGCCGCGACCTCGACGACCTGGAGTTGAAGGTTTTTCTCAGCAGCCCGCAGGACAAAAACAACTGTGTGCTGAGCATCAACGCCGGGGCTGGGGGAACCGAGTCGTGCGACTGGGCGAACATGCTCATGCGGATGTACCAACGCTGGGCGGAAAGCCGCGGCTGGGAAGTCGATGTGACCGACGCGCTCGCCGGTGAAACCGCGGGCATCAAGAGCGTGACGATGCTCATTTCGGGTGAATACGCATACGGCTACTGCAAAGCCGAGCGCGGCGTCCATCGGTTAGTGCGCATTTCGCCGTTCGACGCGAACAAACGGCGGCACACGAGTTTTGCGAGCGTGGACGTGATCGCCGAGATCGAAGAAGCGCCAGACATTGAGATTCCACCGAGCGACATTGAGGTGGATACGTTTCGCTCGGGCGGCAAAGGCGGGCAGAACGTTAACAAAGTTGAGACGGCGGTGCGGATCAAACACATTCCGACCGGCCTTGTCGCAGCGAGCCAAAACCAGCGATCGCAACATCAGAACCGCGCCACGGCGATGAAGCTGTTGCTCTCGAAACTCTACGCGCAGCGGCTCGATGCGCAGAAAGCGGAGATGGAGCGCTTTTATGGTGAGAAGGGAGCGATCGCGTGGGGCAACCAGATTCGCAGTTACGTGTTTCAACCCTACCGGATGGTCAAAGACCTGCGCACGGGCGTGGAGACGAGCAACGTGCAGGCGGTGATGGACGGCGATCTCGATGCGTTCGTGAACGGGTGGCTGCGCGCGGGTTGCCCGACCAAACGCATGAGCGGCATCCGCGACGATGACGAGGGGGAGTAATGAACATTCTCGACAAGATCGTCGCGCAGAAACGAATCGAAGTGGCGGGGTTGCCCGAAACGCCGATTTCGGCTGAACTACTCCGGCGGTTCGGGCCCAGGCGCGATTTTTGGGGCGCTCTCAAAAAGCCACGACGGCCAGGACCCGCATTGATCGCCGAGGTCAAGAAGGCATCGCCTTCCGCGGGAGTGATTTGCGAAGACTTCGATCCGGTGCGGATAGCGAAAGCCTACGAGGGCGCCGGGGCATCGTGCCTTTCGGTGTTGACGGATGAGAAATTCTTTCAGGGAACCGGAGCTTACCTTGGAGCGATTCGATCAGCGGTAAACCTGCCGCTGCTGCGCAAGGATTTTATCATCGATCAACGGCAGATCGGTCAGTCTCTCGAGTGGGGAGCCGACGCTATCCTGCTGATCGTCGCAATCTTAACGGAGGAGCAGCTCCGCACCTTTCACGCGCTGGCCCGGTCCGCAGGCCTTGCGACTCTGGTCGAAGTTCACGATGAAACAGAACTCGATCGAGCGATTGGAATTGGCGCTGCGCTCATCGGTGTGAATAACCGGGACCTGAAAACGTTCAACGTCGATCTCGCGACGACGGAGCGTCTTGCCAACCAGCTTCGAAACTCAGGCCACGACGCGTTGCTCGTGGCCGAGAGCGGCATTCACACGCGGGCGGACGTGGAACGTTTGCGCTCGTGCGGCGCGGGAGCGATCCTCGTAGGCGAGTCGCTTATGCGCCACGGCAACATCGCGGCGAAAGTCGCCGAGTTACTGTAGCTAAACCTTCTCGATCGGTGCGCCGACGAGGTTCCCGTATTCCGTCCAGCTTCCGTCGTAGTTGCGCACGTTATCGAGGCCGAGGAGGTACTTGAGAACGAACCACGTGTGGCTCGAGCGCTCGCCGATGCGGCAGTAAGCGATGGTTTGCTTTTTGGGATCGACGCCTTTCTGGTCGATGTAGATCGAGCGCAGTTCCTCCGCGGGCTTGAATGTGCCATCAGGGGCGACGGCGGTGCTCCAGGGGACGCTTTTCGCTCCGGGAATATGGCCGCCGCGCTGCGCGGTTTCGCTCATGCCGGGCGGAGCAATCACTTTGCCGGTGAATTCATCCGCACTGCGTACGTCAACGAGGTTCCAGCCGCCTTTGGTAGCTTCGAAAACCATTGGCACCATGGCGCGCAACTCGAGGTTCATGCCGGAGGCCTTGTATTCGGAGGGCTTCACGCTCGGTTTGTCGGTGGTGAGTTGCTTGTCCGCTTCGTTCAACCATTTCGCGCGGCCGCCGTTCATGAGGCGGACCTCGCGATGGCCGTAGATTTTGAAGAGCCAAAAACCGTAGGCGGCGAACCAGTTATTGTTGTCGCCGTAAACAATTACGGTGTCGTTTGGCGAGATGCCGGCGCCACCAATCAGTTTTTCGAATGCTTCACGGCTGATGATGTCCCGGCGAACCTGGTCCTGGAGTTGCGTCTGCCAGTTGAAGCCGACGGCGCTGGTGATATGGCCGGCGTCGTAGGCCTTGGTATCGACATCAATCTCGACGAGTTTGATGTTTGGTTTACCGAGGTTTTCTTTGACCCAATCGGTCGAAACGAGGACTTCAGGATGTGCGTAACTGGTTGTCATAAACCCTTTCTCAGGCCTCCGTGCCGGCACTCAGCCCGGCAATGTGTTTGGCCATGTTTGACGTGTATTTAAAAATATTATCCGGGAAAATCATCACCCCAAGGCCCTGTTTGTCACGCAGAATAATCTCGCGCGCGCCCTCATAGATCAGTCCGGAGCTGGGGCCGGCGAGCAGGCCTTCAGTCTGGCAAAGCTCAAGCGCGCGTGAGTAGGCGAGGCGAAATTCGATTTCCAGGATGTCATCGACCAGCGAGGAATCGAACAACTTCGAGACGCCGAGTTGCGCGAGTTGCGCAGGCCTGGAACGTCGTGCCCTTCGGTCGGTTGCACGGCGATGACTTTGACGTTCGGATTTTTGCTCTTAAGAAATTTACTCGTGCCGCTCACGGTGCCGCACGTGCCGAGGGAAAGGAAGAGGTGCGTGATCTTTCCCTCTGTCTGGCGCCAGATTTCCGGACCGGTGGTGCGGAAGTGCGCTTCCGAATTGGTTTCGTTCTCGTACTGGTTGGCCATCACGTAACGGTCGCGGGAAGCTTTGGCATGCGTTTTGGCCATGTTGATGGAGCCGTCGCCGAGGCCGGGCGCAGGGCAAAGATTGTCGTTGAGCACGTCGAGGTCTGCGCCCGCGATTTTCAGAAGGAGCTTCTTTTCGAGGGGCACTTTATTTGGGACCACGGCGCGCATGTGATAGCCGCGCGCGCGAGCCATCGCGGCAAGACTGATGCCGGTGTTCCCGGACGTGGCCTCGACGAAACCGCGTTTCGGGTTGACCTCGCCCTTCTGTTCCATTTCGCGGAGCAAGGCCCACGCGGCGCGGTCCTTGACGGAGCCGAAGGGATTTTGCCATTCCAGTTTGGCGAACAGTTGGAAGTCCGGCACCGGATTCAACCGGTTGATGCGCACCATGGGCGAAGGGTTCTCCTCGCTCGGGAGCATTTGAAAAATATCGTCGTAAACGCGTTTCTGGTGGTCCATGTCCGCAAAAGAATAATCAAAGGACGAAATACGCCGAATTGCACGCAAAACTTGCTTCAAATTCGGCATCTGCCGGCGGCGAGGCGAGGTGCCGGAAGGCCTTCGCATTCAGCTTTCAGGTTCACGCGGACTGCGTCACAGTTGTGCCGATGCTGGATGATATCAAGGCGGTGACGCTCGATGCCGCGGGCACTTTGGTCGAGCCATGGCCGTCGGTTGGAGACGTGTATGCACGCGTGGCGGAGGAATGCGGCATCGGTCCGGTGACGGCCGGTGAACTCAATCGCCGCTTCGGCAAGGCATGGAAGGCCAAGCAGGGCTTTGACTATTCGCGAATCGCGTGGCGGAAAATGGTGGAGCAGACCTTCGCCGGTTTGGCGCTGCTGAAGCCCGCGTTTTTTGATCATCTCTACGAGGAATTTGCGCAGCCGCGCTGCTGGCGCGTTTACGAGGACGTAGCTCCGGCGCTGGAACGCTTTCGCGCCAGGGGGCTGAAGCTGGCGGTGATCTCAAATTGGGACGAGCGTCTGCGGCCGCTGCTCACGCAAATGGGTCTTGCGCCTTACTTCGAAGCCATCGTCATTTCCGCCGAGCTTGGTGCGCATAAGCCCGACCGCGCGGTCTTCGATTTCGCGGCCGACAAGCTGCAAACGCCGCCGGGCAGAATCCTTCATGTCGGCGACTCGAACGACGAAGATTTCGTCGGGGCTCAGGCTGCGGGTTTCCAAGCGGCTCTTTTGGAACGAAACGGGCCCAACGCAGCGGTCTCATCGCTCGCCGATCTTATCGATCGATGAGACCATTAGGGGAACTATAAATATTTCGCGTTAACATTAGTTTTAGTTTTAAGCAGTGGCGGGGAGCCTTATACTTGCCCCAGTGCGTTGACGTTGGTCTTCGGATCATTAGATTCCCTCAACGTGGCTCCGGCCTGCGGCGCATGAATCTAATCGCTCGAACGTGGTACTCTTCTCTCGGGAAGAAGTATATCATGGCCGTTAGCGGTTTCGTATTGTTTGCATTCGTGATCGGGCATCTTCTGGGCAACCTGCAAATCTTTCTTGGCCCGGAAGCGCTGAATCGCTACGGCCATTTCCTTCAAACCACTCCGGAGCTGATCTGGCCTGCGCGGATTGGGTTGCTGGCGCTGGCCGCGTTGCACATTGCTGCCGCCACTGCGCTGACGAAACAGAATCGCGCGGCGCGCCCGGTCGGCTACGGTGATTACAAGGTCGTCGCAGCGAGTTATGCCTCGCGCACGATGTTCATGAGCGGCCTGATCGTGCTCGTGTTCATCATTTATCACCTGTTGCACTTCACGATCCAGACTCCAGACATTAATTTCACAGGCCAGGATTTCAGAACGCTCCACGATGAACAGGGCCGCCACGACATCTATCGGATGATGATCCTGGGTTACAAGCGGCCCCTGGTATCGTTGTTCTACGTCATTGGTGTTGGCCTGCTGTGCGTGCACTTGAGCCATGGCGTCAGCAGCATGTTTCAATCGATGGGCTGGAAGAACAAATCCTACGGCGGGTTCCTCGACAAGTTGGCCATCGTGGCGTCTGTGATCCTCTTCGTGGGTTACATCTCGATTCCCGCGGCGGTGTTGATCGGGATGTTCGACAAGAAATGAAACTCGACGCGCGCATACCCCCGGGACCGCTCACCCAAAAGTGGGACCGCCACCGCTTCGAGTTGAAGCTCGTTAACCCGGCGAACAAGCGGAGATATGATGTGCTCGTGGTGGGTAGCGGTCTCGCCGGCGCGTCGGCTGCGGCCACGCTGGCCGAGTTGGGCTACAAGGTGAAGTGCTTCTGTTTCCAGGACAGCCCGCGCCGCGCGCACAGCATTGCGGCACAAGGGGGCATCAACGCCGCCAAGAATTACCAGAACGACGGCGACAGCGTTTACCGGCTCTTTTACGACACGATTAAGGGGGGAGATTTTCGCGCGCGCGAATCCAACGTCTACCGGCTCGCGCAAGTGAGCGTGAACATTATCGACCAGTGCGTCGCGCAAGGCGTTCCGTTCGCGCGTGAGTACGGCGGATTGCTGGCGAACCGATCGTTCGGCGGCGCACAAGTGTCGCGCACGTTCTACGCTCGCGGCCAAACCGGCCAGCAACTTCTCCTGGGTGCTTACCAGGCGCTTTGCCGGCAAACTGGCCTCGGCACGGTGAAAATGTTTCCGCGCACCGAGATGCTCGACATTGTCGTCATCGACGGTCACGCCAAGGGCATCGTAGTGCGCGATCTCGTTAGCGGTGAAATCACTTCCCACGCGGGCGACGCGGTAGTGCTCGCGACCGGCGGTTACGGAAATGTTTTCTTCCTTTCGACTAACGCGAAAGGCTGCAACGTGACGGCGACCTGGCGCGCTTACAAGAAAGGTGCGGCGTTCGGGAACCCGTGTTACACGCAGATTCATCCGACGTGCATTCCGGTGAGCGGCGATCATCAATCCAAGCTGACGCTCATGTCGGAGTCGCTGCGCAACGATGGCCGCGTGTGGGTGCCGAAGCAAAAGGGCGACACGCGCCCGGCCGACCAGATTCCGGAGGGTGACCGTGACTATTTTCTCGAACGAAAATACCCGAGCTATGGGAACCTTGCTCCGCGCGACATCGCTTCACGGGCGGCAAAGGAAGCTTGCGACGACGGCCGCGGCGTCGGGCCGGGCGGGCTGGGTGTGTATCTGGATTTTACCGACGCGATCAAACGCCTGAGTCAACAGGTCGTCGAGGAACGCTACGGAAATCTTTTCGACATGTATGAGAAGATCACCGGCGAGAACGGCTATCGCACCCCGATGCGCATTTTTCCGGCGGTGCATTACACGATGGGCGGCACGTGGGTCGACTATAACCTCATGAGCACGCTGC
>Ga0137433_1000921_pt1 | contig 13785 bp, 10 predicted proteins | sample EasRivERMZT840_2_FD_102335 | JGI IMG/M metagenome (GOLD analysis project Ga0137433, IMG submission 102335) | Soil microbial communities from meander-bound floodplain in the East River, Colorado, USA - East River MetaG ERMZT840_2 | ecosystem: Environmental > Terrestrial > Soil > Floodplain ...
AGAGGCTTTCGCAGGTTCGCCTGAATCTGAGAAGCCGCCTTGGGAATCGCTCGCCCGTACTTGATGTAGGCGCGCATGCGTGTCTCGAGCGGAGCGTACTCGCGAGTCAGGTATGGACTCGGATCGAGGTTATCCGCAGCCCAGTCCAGATACCAGGCGGGATTCAGAAACGGCGCTTCGGCGGTTTCCATCCAGAAGAGATCGCGATCGATGCGGGCGACGAGAAGGTCGCGCTCGAACCGGTCTTTCTCGCTGAGCGATTCGCCGGCGACGGCCATTGCGCGATCGCGGGCCGAGTGGAGCCGATGGATCTCCGCATGAATTCCAGCTTCGCTCCAGTCCGGAAAAACGCCGTCATATTCATGTCTGCCGGCCTGGACCGCAAAGACCGGATGAGCCTTCAAATGATCCTCGATCAACGCGTCACGGACCGCCGGCCACGGATTGTCGGCAGCAGGCGTCGACTCCGGCTGTCGCGCGCAGCCGATCGCGAACACGAATACCAACGAGAAGAACAAAAATCTCATCGCGGACCTCCGCGTTCATTCTAGCGTAGCCCGAGCAGTTCCACGCCGCGACGCGCCTGTTGCAGAGCATGAATCTTTATGTAATATATGCCTATGCAATATAAGACATCGCCCATGCTGGATCGTGAGCTCAAGAAGGGGAGTGCTGAGCTCCTGTTGCTTTCGCTCCTGGAGACGCGCGCCCGCCATGGTTACGAAATCAGCAAACTCATCGAATCGCGCTCGAACGGCGCGCTGAAGTTCAATGTCGCATCGCTGTATCCGCTCCTTTATCGGTTGGAGAAGCGCGGCTGGATCGAGGGCCGCTGGATTGAGAAGTCGGGCCAGAAGCGAAGACGTTGTTACAAGCTGACGAGACAGGGAAAACAGGTCCTGGCGGCGCAGCGCACGACGTGGGAATCGTTTGTCGCAGCAATCAATCGTGTGACGGGAATGGAACATGCCTGACTGGAAACAGGAAGTCCGGCTACGGCTTGCCCCGCTGAACCTGCCGGTTTTGCGTGAAGCCTCCATTGTCGAAGAAGTCGCCGCATACCTCGAGGACTGTCATGCGGAGTTCCTTGCAAACGGTGCCTCGCCGGAAGATGCCCATCAGCGAACGCTCGAACAGTTGGGCAGCAATGAGGTGCTCGCACGGGAATTGCAACGGGCGACACTTGAAGCTTCGTCGCAACACGTGGTTTTAGGAACGAATCGGAGGACAAACGTGATTTCAGATCTGTGGCACGACCTGCGATACGGTGCACGAATGCTCTGGAAGCATCGAGGCATGACGTCGGTGATTGTGCTTTCCCTCGCATTGGGCATCGGAGCCAACACAGCGATCTTCAGCCTGATCGATACCGTCCTTCTGAAGACGTTGCCTGTGGACGACCCTGAACAACTTGTCTTTATTCAGAACGTCGGCACGCGCAGGCCTGATGGCGGCGCTCCACCGTATCCGTGCTTTGAGCGCTTCCGGGACCAGAACAGGTTTTTTACGGCAATGTCGGCGTTCACCGGTTACGATCCGCAGCTCAAAATAGATGGCCGCGTGGAAGAAGTGCGCGGACAGCGCGTATCGGGGAACTACTTTTCGCTCCTCGGTGTTCGCGCCATCCTGGGCCGAACATTAACGCCCGCCGATGATGCCGGCGAACAGGGCGGACCTGATGGCCTTGTGGGCGTGATCAGCCACCAGTACTGGACCGGCCGATTCGGCCGGGAGCCGTCTGTCATCGGGAAAGTCGTGTACCTGGGCGACCAGCCCGTGACTATTGTCGGTGTGATGCCGCCGGAGTTCTCTGGAATGGTTCCGGGCGAGCGATTCGACATCACTCTCCCCATCTCGTCAGCCGGGCGTTCGCTGGCGCAAAAGGAATTCTGGTGGTTCCGGGCCGTCGGACGGCTCAAACCCGGCGCTTCTGTTGAACAGGCGCGAGCTGAACTCGACGGCATCTTTCAAACCTACATGGATGAGATTGCGTTCAGCGCCGAAGCCCGGCGTACCACCTTCACCGGGATTGATCTGCGGCCGGCGGGCAAAGGAATGAATGAGCTGCGGCAGGAGTTTGCTCAGCCTCTGAAAGCGTTGATGGCGATCGTTGCACTCGTGCTTTTGATAGCGTGCGGAAATGTGGCAAATCTGCTGCTGGCGAAAGCGACAGGCCGGCGCAGGGAGTTTGCGGGCCGCCTCGCCCTGGGAGCAAGCCGATCTCGTCTGCTGCGTCAGGTGTTGACCGAAAGCCTGCTGCTGGTCCTGGGTGGAGCGCTGGCCGGACTGATCCTTGCACGCTGGGGCACTGCCGTTTTCGTTCATTTCTTTGTTCCCGCCCGCAATCGGATTTTCCTCGATGTGCCTCTCGACTATCGCATCCTGGCGTTCACTGCGGCTGTCGCCCTGATTACAGGACTGATCTTCGGACTTGCGCCGGCGTTTAGTGCTACTCGCGTGGATCTCAACACTGTGTTGAAGGAACGCGACGCAAGCGGCCGGGTCAGGAACGTGTTCGGTAAATCGCTCGTCATTGGGCAGGTGGCTCTCTCGCTGTTGTTATTGGTAGGTGCTGGGCTTTTCGTTCGTACGCTGCACAACCTGAATACGCTGGATCCCGGCTTTCGCCCGGCTGGCGTCCTGACAATGCGAATCAGCCCACCGAATAGCGTGGTTCAAGCCGACCGGTTCGCGAGTTTTTGGAATGAAACACTGCAGCAGGTCGAGAGAGTGGCTGGCGTCCGTTCCGTTTCTCTTACGACACTCAGCCCACTCGACGGCAACGACCGCGGAGTGGCTATCGTGGTCAGCGGGTTCACGGAGCGATCGAATGAAGACCGGGGAATCCGGATGAATCAGGTGACCCCCCGTTACTTTGAGACATTCGGTATTCCTGTCCTTCAGGGCCGCAGCTTCACCGAGGCGGACGATGAGACTGCGCCCAAAGTCGTATTGTTGAATGAAGCGGCTGCACGGTTCTATTTCGGTGAGAAGAGTCCGCTCGGTGCTCACGTCAGTTTCCCTCAACGGACCGGGATTTCGCCCCAATATGAAATCGTCGGCATCGTGAAAGATTCGCGTTACGAGAACCTGCGTTCGCCGGACACCCGACTGATGTATCTGCCTCTGAAGCAGGCTCGCGACCGGCTGGTGCGCCTGATGCTGGCGGTGCGCACGGAAGGCGATCCGATGCAATTGAGCGAGCCTGTCGCCGGCGAACTGCGGCAGGCAGATCCGGATACGCTTATCACCAGCATAGCCACACTCAACGAGAGGGTCTCTGCATCGCTGATTAAGGAAAGGCTGATCGCCACGCTGTCACTTTTCTTCGGGTTGCTGGCGCTGCTGCTGGCGAGCATCGGGCTGTACGGGGTCATGAGTTATGACGTGGCGCGCCGGACGAACGAGATCGGCATTCGGATGGCATTGGGAGCCGAGGCGAAACGCGTCGTGCGACTTGTACTTCGCCAAACGCTGCTGTGGGTAGTACTGGGTCTCGGGATCGGCTGGTGCGCGACACTCGCGACGGCACATTTGCTGCAAAGCTTACTGTTCGGATTGACGCCGCGCGATCCTCTGACGGCCGGAGCCGCAGCGCTGGTGTTGCTCGTGGTTGCCGGGATAGCCGCATTTCTGCCGGCCCGGCGGGCATCGCGAATCGATCCGCTCGTCGCCTTGCGCCACGGGTGAACTCCTGAATTCTCGTTGACAGTTCTTCATAGTCGAGTCTAGTCTTCACCAAGACGTCTAGGGTAAGCGACTACGCGAGGTCGGCATGAAGAACATTCTTCGACGCATTTTCCGGCGTTCCGAGTTGGACAGCGATGTTCGTGAAGAGATCGAGTCGCACATCGCGATGCGGGCCGAGTTGAATCGGGAATCCGGCATGCCGCAGCAGGATGCGGATGTCGAAGCGAGGCGGCGATTCGGGAATGCGACTTCGGTTCGCGAAGAGATCTATCACTTCAACGGCTTCGGAGTTCTCGAAAACATCCTGAGAGATGTCAGGTACGCGGTTCGGACGCTCGTAAAGAGTCCGTCCTTCACGGCAGTCGCGTTGCTTTCACTATCGATCGGCATTGGTGCGAACACCGCCGTGTTCAGTGTGATCGACCCGCTGTTTGTAAAGAAACTTCCCTTGCCTCGCCCGGAAGAACTGGTCTCGCTTGGCGCGACTCGCCCGGATCTTCGAATCATGATGCCCGGTTTACCCGAAGCGCTCAGCGGCAAGCTGGGTTTTGCACGGTCGAACATCACCTATCGGGAATTCGAACGTCTCCGTGACAACAACGACGTATTTGCCGGGATCTTCGTTTTCGGCGGCCGGAACAGCGGCATGCGGCTGCTGAATGCCGCCGGCGAGGTGAACGCTCAAGGAGATGGGCTGGCTGTCGAGAGGGTATCGAACGGTTTTTTTCAAACACTGGGTGCTGTGCCCGCGTTGGGCCGGACGTTTGTGGAAGATGATGAGCGTGCCGGAGCTTCGCCGGTCGGGATCATCAGTTATGCGTTGTGGCAACGACAATTCGGTCTCGATCCGAATATTGTCGGGAAGACGCTGACGCTGGTAGCTCCGAGCTTGCATCCGGCCGATGACGACGTTCGAACTGTCGTGACCATAGTCGGTGTGGCGACGCGAGGTTTTTCCGGGCTCGAAGTCGGTTCACCGTCGGATATGTGGGTTCCTCTGCAGGGCAGGGCAGCGGGAAGCAGTCCGAAAGACTACGATTGGTGGGGCGGCTACAGGGGGATGGCGCGGCTCAAACCTGGCATAAGTGCGCAACAAGCGCAGACGAGCGCGAACACGGCATTTGCGCGGATGCAGGACGAGTGGGCAAGAGAGTTCGGTGCATCCTGGACCGAAGACCAGAGAGATCAGTTTGCAGGTCAGAAACTTGCGCTGGAGTCCGCCGCGCGAGGCTGGTCCGACGTGCGCGACCGGTTCCGGCAGCAGTTGTTCGTTCTCATGGCGGCCGTCGCGTCGGTCCTTTTTATCGCATGCGCCAACGTCGCGGTTCTCCTGCTGGCGCGCGGCAACCTGCGGCGAAAGGAACTGGCAATCCGGATGTCGATCGGCAGTGGGCGAGGCCGCATCGTGCGCCAGTTGCTTATCGAGAGCCTGACCATCGCCGGCGTGAGCGCAGTTCTTGGACTAATCGTGGCGCGTTGGGGCGCCCGTCTGCTGGTCGCATATACGCCGGACCTGGCGGGTCTGGACATTGGTCTTGACGCTCGGCTTCTCCTCTTTACGATAACAATCGCCGCTGCCAGCGCCGTCGTATCCGGCCTCGTTCCGGCGCTGCGATCGACACAACCGGATCTCAATCCGTCGCTCAAAGACGCGTACGTCAGCTTCGGCAGGACGCGATCGCGCTTCGCCCTGAACAAGCTGCTGATCGGGTCTCAGATTGCGCTGTCGCTCGTGCTGCTCGTCGGTGCGGGACTGTTTGTGCGTACGCTTCAGAATCTCATGAATATCGACACGGGCTTTGATCGCGAGAATGTCGTCGTTTTCGATCTTGATCGATCCGTCGACCTGGGGCGTCTCGGGCAGCTGTTCACGCGACTCGAAGGATTGCCGGGCATTCAGTCCGCCACGACATGGGACACCGGTATGCTCGGCCAGGGTGTGACCATGGTCGGGCCGGTACGGGTTGACGGTCATGTTCCCCGGCCAGGTGAGGACCTGTGGTCGTTTGCGACGTCGGTGGGGCCGCGATTCTTCGAAACCGTCGGAATCTCGCTGCTGGCAGGGCGTGACTTCCGGCCCGAGGATGCCGGCCGGGAAGTCGCCGTGATCAGCGAAACGATGGCGAGATTGTTTTTCGGCAATCAGAATCCGATCGGCAGGAGTTACAACCCCGGCCGTGATCCGAAATTCAGAACGGAAATCATCGGTGTTGCTGAAGACACGAAGTACGCCTCGCTGACCGGTGATCCTCCGCGCGTGACATACACACCCTTATCGCTTAATCCAGCGAACGCTCGATCCGCCAAGTTCGCCGTGCGCATATCGTCGTCACCGGCTGCCGTAGCAAACGCAGTCACGAGCGCGGTCAAGGAGCTGGATTCCGGCCTGCAGGTTACGAGGGTTCAGACTTTGCAGGAAACAGTTCTCGGCACACTCGTCCAGCCAAGATTCATCGCTCACCTCGCAAGCCTCTTCAGCGTGCTTGCGCTTTTTCTCGCGTGCGTCGGTCTTTATGGAACGCTGTCCAATGCCGTGATGCACCGGACGAATGAGATCGGCATCCGGATGGCTCTGGGCGCCCGCGCAATTGATGTTCTGACGATGTTGATGCGAGAGACAGGCTGGATTCTCGCAGGCGGTCTCCTCGCGGGTCTCGCGGGCGCGGCGTTAGCGGGTCAGGCGATCTCCAGTCTGCTCTTCGGCCTGACGCCAACGGATCCATCGACATTCGCCGCAGCGGTGCTGCTCCTGATTGTCGCGGCCGCAATTGCAGCCTATGTTCCGGCCCGTAGAGCCTCGCGAGTCGATCCCGTCATTGCGCTTCGGCACGACTGACTGTTCGCGGCGGTGGAAACGGCGATAGAATCCTGTTCATGACAGAAAGAGAACAGTTGATTCTGACCGCCACCGGCCTCGATCAAGTCGGCCTGGTTGAAAAATTATCCGCGTTCATTTCGGGGCGAGGCTGCAACATCGAAGACAGCAAGATGGCGGTTTTCTGCGGCGAGTTCGCCGTCATCGTGTTGATCAGCGGCGAGAAGCCGAATCTCATACGAATCGCTGCGGAGTATCGGGAGATCGAAAGCGAAACCGGGCTGGCCGTTGCCGTCAAGACACCGACTGTAAGAAAGACTTCAGGATCGGTTCTTCCATACAAGCTGACCGCGTCGGCCATGGACCATCCGGGAATCGTGTATCACATCAGCGGGCTGCTGCGGAGTCTGGGTGTGAACATCGAAGCCATGGAAACGAAGACGTATTCCGCGCCGGTCAGCGGCACTCCACTGTTTGAACTCGAGGCGGAGTTGTCGTTGCCGGCCCGCGCGAACATCAACGAAGTGCGGGAGCGTCTCGCTGAACTGCAGCGCGAGCAGAATATCGATATCGATCTTCGGCTCAACGGCTGACTTCGGGACCCTGTCCCCGTTTGTACACCATGAACGTCCGCTTGAATTCCATGACGACGTTCCCCTCCTGATTGAAGGCTGAAGTTTTTACGCGAACGATGCCGACGTTTGGACGTGACTTGGATTCCCGCTTTTCGAGCACTTCACTCTGCGAATAGATCGTATCTCCCTCGAAAACCGGATTGGGCATGACGACTTCATCCCATCCGAGGTTCGCGAATGCGTTCTGCGTGAGATCGATGACGGACTGGCCCGTCATGATCGACAGGGTCAGGCACGAATCGACCAGCGGCTTTCCGAACTCCGTCTTCGAACTGTAGTGAAAGTCGAAGTGCAGGGGATTGGTGTTCATCGTCAAAAGGCTGAACCACGTGTTGTCTGCAGCAAGGATCGTTCGGCCGAGCGGATGCTTGTACACATCTCCAATCTCGAAATCTTCGTAAAATCGTCCGATCCAGCCTTGTTTGATCGCCATGGCTTCTCCTTTTATTATCGTCGGCCGGTCCCCCCTACGCTGTTTCAGACCATCTCGTACCAGGAACTGCGGCCGCGGCCGAGCAGCCGGAGATGGCCGGCCTGAACGAGTTGCCTTAAATGAAGCTTCAGCGTGTTTCGATTTGCCTTTGTGAGCGAAAGCGCGGAGTTCAACGTGACGCGTCCGTGCTGGCGGGCGATCTGAAGCAACTGTTCGTCGATTGCTGAAAGGGCCGTCATCAGGCGTTCGTTTTTGACCTTTTCCCCCAGCGAGTTTTTCTGCTCGACCAGACACATCAGAAAAAAGCGAATCCAGTCCATCAGGTGCGATTCGTCTTTATCGAGCGTACCCTGCGCGCTGCGAAGAGCCCGGTAGTACTGCTCGCGACTTTCTTCGATGACCCGCTCGAGCGAGCTGTAGGGAACGTAGTTGTAGCCAGTCCGCAACAGCGCGAGATTCGTCAGCACGCGCGCAAGCCGGCCGTTGCCGTCCTGAAAAGGATGGATGGCGAGAAACCTCACGATGAAGACCGCGATCACGAGAAGGGGATGATGTCTGGTGCCGGTCAGTTCGCGATTGGTCCAGCCGACCAGTTCTTCCATCAGCCGCGGCGTGTCGAACGGCGTAGCCGTTTCAAAGATTACTCCGACACTCCGGCCGTGCTGATCGAACGCCTCGACGTTATTCGTGATTGTTTTGTATTCGCCGCGATGCCGTTCGTCGCGCGTGGAGTGCTTCAGAAGAACGCCGTGAAGCTGCTTAATGTGGTTTTCGGTGAGCGGAATGTCGGACCAGGAATCGAAGACCATTGTGGTGGCGTCCGCGTATCCCGCGACCTCCTGCTCGTCGCGTGTCCGGAACGATCCGAGATCGAGATTCGAAAGCAGAATGTCGATTTCACGATCGGTCAGTTTCGCACCTTCGATTCGAGTCGACGCGCCAATTGATTCGACCGTCGTCACGTGTCGCAAGGTTGCGAGCCGGTCCGGGGCAAGATTGCCGAAAGCCTTCCACGCGCCTTTGAACTCATCGATTTCACCGACAAGCCGCAAAACGTCGCTGGTAAGGACAAGATTTCGAAATGGTTCCAGTCGCATAACCGCAAATATACCCGCAAATACCCATAGCCTCAATCGGGTGTTTGCGGGTGTATCTTCGGCTATAGGGTCCGGCTTCTTGGGTTGACTAAAGTAGCTACCAGGAGCTACATTGTAGCCTACCATGCGTTCGATCGGCATCAAAGTGCTAAAAAACAAGCTGAGCGAATACGTCCGCCTCGCCGCATCCGGCGAGACGATTCTCGTAACCGATCGCGATACGGTCGTCGCCGAGCTTATTCCTCCGCGGGCCGGACGGGCCGAACACCTGGACGACGCACTGCTTGCTGAAGCGGTACGCAAGGGATGGCTGCGTCCGCCGGCGCTTTCTGTCGAAGGAGCACCTCCGCGGAAGCCGGTGATGAAGTGGGCTGCTCTGGTTCGTGAACTGGGGGAGGACAGGGAAGATCGGTGATTTACGTCGACACGTCCGTGGTCCTGGCGCACCTGCTCAGCGAGGACAAGATTCCGCCGAGTGAGATGTGGGAGGAGCCTCTGGTGTCGAGCCGGCTCCTCGAATACGAGTTATGGAACCGAATACACGCGGGGCATCTGGCGGAGTCCCACGGGGAGGCGGTGCGGGGGATCATTTCAAAGTTTGCGATCCTGGAGATGATTCAGCCGGTTCTTTCGCGCGCTGTCGAACTCTTTCCAGTCGCGGTGCGGACGCTCGACGCGCTTCACCTGGCATCGATCGAGTTTCTTCGGGAACAGTCGCTCGACATCATGCTCGCGACCTACGATCCGCGCATGCTTGCGGCCGCCCGGAAACTGAAGCTTCCCGTTTATCCGCTCTGAGTCACTTTGCCATTTCCGCCGGAATTGGAAGGGTGACCACACCCTTTGCCGCCCATTCGGCGCCGCGAGCGAATGTCACTCCGAACGGAAGTTGTTTCACATTTTCACCGTCGTGACCGAGAGCGGTATTGAACACGCGACCTTTACCATATTCGGTGGTCCACAGGATCGGCTGGTGAATGCCCGCACCGGGGATCGGCTGCCGCGCCCGGCCGGCATAAAGGGAATGGTCGTCCCAGGCGGTGGCCAGCACGCGATAAGTGCCGTCGGGCTGCCAGCGCAGATTTGCGTACAACTCATCTCGCAGCATCGGAAAAGAGGATTTGAATCCCTTCGTTATGGGATGGTCTTCGTCTTTAACATCGACGGTGAAATCGTGCCGCGCTGAATGGTGCCCGTTGTTCGGACGCCAGTTGCCGCCGCTCATCTTTTCGAATTCCTTCCACCCGTCGAATGCGCCCAGCGCGAGGTGATAGATCACGAGTCCCTTGCCGGAACCGACGAAGCTCTGCAACGCCGCCTCGGCGCGCTCGCCCCATCGTTCCTTGTCGCCGCGGTTGTAGTAATTGATAACGACGAGATCGTAATTGGCCAGGGTTTCAGGACCCAGCCCGCGCGGTTCCTCACTGATGCGCACTTCGAATTTTTTCGTGTCTTCGAGGATCTGCTTCAGAACGGGAGTCGTTTCCTTCCACGGATGCACGTGCTGCCCGGTCAGGAGGAGAACCTGGATCTTCGACGGGTCCGGCGGCGGGCTCGGCTGCGCGAACAGGCCGCATGTCGAAATGAGGAGCAGAGCAGACGCGGTGATGAGCTTTTTCATGACGACCTCCCGGCAGTAATGGATTTCTGGTATGTGGCGGAATCTATATCTCGACAATCAACCCTGTCAACCTGCGCTATGATGACGTGCTTATGTCCGAAGCCGGAAAGAAACAAAGGCCGCGCCGGCCGCCTGGACCAAACCTCTTCGCGCTGCTGACGCCATACAGGCCGCTCGTCGTTGCGCTCGTCGTGTTGACGATCCTCGGGAACGGCTTGAATCTCGTGATTCCGTGGCTCATCGCGCGAGCGATCGATACGTTCGGCACGCCGCAGTTTGTTCTCAACACGTTAATCGTCGAGTTCGGCGCGATCGCGTTCGGGATTTTCTTCTTCGGCTATCTGCAAACCATTGTCCAGATACACGCCTCGGAGCGCGTGGCAAGAGATCTGCGCACGAAAGTAGTGAGCAAGATTTCGATGCAGGACCATGCGTTCATCCAGGAGACCACGCCCGCAAAGCTGTTGACGAACCTTACCTCAGACGCGGACGCCGTAAAGAGTTTCGTTGCGATGGCTGTGCCGTCGATGATTTCTTCGGTTTTTCTGATCATCGGCGCGAGCATCCTGCTGATTTCGGTCGACTGGAAACTGGCGTTGGGCGTTCTCGCCGTGCTGCCCGTCATTGGTATTACGTTCGGTGTTGTTCTGGGCAAGGTTCGCAAACTTTTCATGAAGTCGCAGCAGGCGGTCGACTGGCTCAACAAGGTCATCAACGAAAGCATCCTCGGAGCCGCACTGATCCGCCTGGTGAATTCGCGCCGGCATGAATTCGAAAAGTTCGTTGCCGCGAACGAGGAGCAGCGAACGGTCAGTCTGGGTATCCTCCGCCTTTTTGCCGGCCTGATTCCGGTCATTATCTTTTCCACGAATCTGGCGACGCTGATGATTCTGACTATGGGCGGCCGTTACGTGATTCAGGGCTCGATGAGCCTCGGCGATTTCATGGCCTTCAACAGCTATCTTGCGATCCTGATTTTTCCGGTGATCGTCATCGGATTCATGAGCAACGTCATGGCGCAGGCGAGCGCATCGTATGTGCGCATTTCGATGGTGCTCAACGCGCCGGACAGGAAAGACACAGGGACGCTCGTGGCGCAGTTGAGGGGCGAAATCGCCGTCCGTGAGGTGTCGGTATCGCTCGGCGGCAAGGATGTACTGAAGAAGGTTTCCCTCGACGCGGCAGCCGGCACTCGAACAGCGGTTATCGGCCCGACGGCGGCAGGCAAGACACAGTTGCTGTACCTGCTCACGGGATTGCTTCGGCCGGCATCCGGAACAGTGCAGTACGACGGAAAGAACATCGACGAGTACGACAAGCAGTCGCTGCACCTGCAGGTCGGTTTTGTTTTCCAGGATTCGATTATTTTCAACCTGACGCTGCGCGAAAACATCGCGTTCAGCAAGACGGTCAGAGACGAAGATCTCGAGCGTGCTATCACGACTGCGGAGCTCAAAAGCTTTATCGAGAGCCTGCCCGAAAAACTCGACACTGTGGTGTCCGAACGCGGCACCAGCCTCTCCGGCGGACAAAAGCAACGCATCATGCTGGCGCGCGCTCTGGCACTGAATCCGAAAGTTCTGTTACTCGACGACTTCACAGCTCGCGTTGACGCGAACACCGAGCGGAAGATTCTGGAAAACGTCCGCCGGAACTATCCGGGGATCACGCTGCTGTCGGTTACCCAGAAAGTCGCGTCCGTGGAAGATTACGATCAGATCATTCTGTTAATGGAGGGAGAGGTTCTCGCAATGGGCACACACGCGGAATTGATGAAGACCTCGCCCGAATACGTACAAATCTATGACTCGCAAAGAAGCACCAGCCATTTCGAATTACAGGCTGGACGTTCTCAATAAGGACGGCAAAACACAGCAGTCGGCTCCGATCGGCGCGGCGTTGAGACGCCTGGCGCCGCTGCTTTCGGAAGACAAGGCCACGGTTGCGCTGGCATTCGGCGCCATGGTGTTGTCGTCCACGTCGTCGCTGCTGGGTCCGATGATGATTGCGCGGGCTGTGGACCTCTACATTCGCGGCGGGGATTTTCGGGGTGTCCTGATTTCGTCCGCGGTGCTGCTCGGCATTTACCTTGTCGGTCTTTTTGCCAGCTACTACCAGACGCTGGCGATGGGCGTCGTCGGACGAACGGTTCTGTTCAAGCTGCGCAATGGGCTTTTCACGAAACTGCAGGAACTGCCTCTGGCGTTCTTCAACCAGAACAAAGCCGGCGACCTCATTTCGCGCATCAACAACGACACGGACAAGGTGAACCAGTTCTTTTCGCAGTTTCTGGTTCAGCTCACCGCGAACCTTTTCATGATGACGGGCGCGGCGATCTTCCTGTTGTCCCTGAATCTTCGGTTGGGTTTTGCGGCATTGCTGCCGGGGATGGGCGTGCTGATATTCACCCAGTTCATGTCAGGCTGGGTGAAAAGGAAAAACATGAAGAGTCTTCAGGCTCTGGGCGGCATGAGCGCCGAGATTCAGGAGAGCCTGAGCAATTTCAAAGTCATCGTTGCGTTCAACCGTGTCGATTATTTCCGGCAGAAGTTCAACGAAGCCAACGAACGCAATTATGAAGCGTCGGTCGCGACGGGCATCGCGAGCGGGATGTTCATGCCGGTTTATGGACTCGCGCTGAACCTCGGGCAGGTCATTGTGCTGTCGTACGGGATCTACCTGATCAGTGCAGGAAGCCTGACGGTCGGCATGCTCATCGGGTTCCTGTTGTACGTGAATAACTTTTATATGCCGCTGCGGCAACTCGCGGCATTGTGGGCTTCGTTCCAGATGGCGCTGGCGGCGGTCGATCGAATTTCCGAGGTGCTGGCGCTCGAATCCAATATGCCGATTCTTCCCGGCGCGCCTGTCAAAAGCGGAGCGAACAGCGTGCTCGAATTCGACAAGGTGACGTTTAGTTACATCGGCGGCCAGGAGCAGGTACTGCGGGATACGACGTTCGCGCTCGAGCGGGGCAAGACGTATGCGCTCGTGGGGCCCACCGGCGGCGGCAAAACGACCACCGCTTCTTTAATGGCGCGGCTCTACGATCCAACGGCCGGGCGCGTCCTCCTGGACGGCCGCGACATACGGTCGTACAACCCGGAAGAGCGCGCGAAGAAAGTCGGATTCATCCTTCAGGAGCCGTTCCTGTTTACAGGTACGATTCGCGACAACGTCCTCTACGGTAACGAGCAGTACCGCGATTATTCCGACGAGCAGCTTGTGTCGTTGTTGAATCAACGGAACGTCGGAACGTTACTCTCGCGGTTCGAGCAGGGACTGCAGACCAAAGTCGCATCGACAGGCGACGCGATCAGCCTCGGACAGAAACAAATCGTTGCATTCATGCGGGCGGTCCTGCGGGATCCTGAAATCCTGATCCTCGATGAAGCCACGGCGAACATCGATACCGTGACCGAGCAGCAGCTCGAGCAGATACTGGGCAAGCTGCTGCCATCGACGACCAAGGTCATCATCGCGCATCGTCTGAA
>Ga0137433_1000923_pt1 | contig 13752 bp, 15 predicted proteins | sample EasRivERMZT840_2_FD_102335 | JGI IMG/M metagenome (GOLD analysis project Ga0137433, IMG submission 102335) | Soil microbial communities from meander-bound floodplain in the East River, Colorado, USA - East River MetaG ERMZT840_2 | ecosystem: Environmental > Terrestrial > Soil > Floodplain ...
AAAGGAGACAACAAAACCCCATCGGATGGCTTTATTCAAGCTTTTCGATGGGGTCCTCTTCTTCTTATCGTTTTATCTGATCAAAATCCGGCTGGTTTCCCTCAAATACCGTGGCGATGCTCATCGGCGGATGTTTCAGGCGGGCATCGGAGGCCGGTAAGGACATTGTCGAAGTCATTCGCACGTTCCCCAATTACAAGGGCGTCGATACCGAAGTGCGCTTCCTTGACGGCACGCGCGGTGCGGTTCTTGGTGCGCATATCGAAGGCGGTGCCCAATGAAGGGATACTTCAAAGTCAACCTAACCGCCGAAGATCGCAACCTGCCGAAAAGCAGTTCACGGCGTACGGGAGAGCAACGTCTCACGCTAATCGAGAAAGCCCTACGGAAGGACGGCATCGAGTTCGTTGAAGACTTCGAAGGCGATTCCGTGATTGTCCGGTACGGGGATTTCACGGATGACGCGGCATGGGACGCCTATTGCGCCAGTCTCAAGCCGGCGGCCAATGTCGAGGAACCGGCGGAGGTCTGCGCATGAACACAAGAACGCAGACTCTAGACTCTAGAGACACGCAAGCGGACGGCCTACGGGCCGTCTGTCCGCCTTCTGAACCGTTGACGGATCTTTGCCACCATGCGCTTTATGAAATATACGTCAACGGCCAATACGTTGAGAGCGTCGGCAACCTGGGCGGGAATGCTCAACGTGCGCTGGATTTCTACCGGCGGAAACGACGCAAGCAGGCAGTTGAAATCAGAATCCAGTCCTGTCGCGTGCCCGGATGCACCTGGGGGCGGATATGAAACGGGCCGCCCTCTACATGCGCGTCAGCACCAAAGGCCACGGCCAGACGACAGAAACCCAGGCTGTAGCGTTACGCGAGTATGCCGGCCATCGTGGCTTTGAGATCGTAGAAGAGTACCGAGACGAAGGAATCAGCGGCTCGAAAGATTCCAGGCCCGCCTTGGATCGGCTCATGAAAGATGCTAGGGGGCGAAAGTTTGATGTCGTGATTGTGGCGCGATTCGATCGGTTCGCGCGGAGTGTCAGCCACTTGTTACGGGCATTGGAGGAATTCAGTCACCTTGGCGTCGATTTCGTTTCCCTGTCTGAAAGCATCGATACGTCAACGCCGATGGGAAAGATGATTTTCACGGTACTCGGTGCCGTGGCGGAATTGGAACGGAATTTGATCAAAGAGCGCGTTCATTTGGGGATTCATAGAGCGAGGAAAGAAGGAAAGCGATTGGGAAGGCCGAAGCGTGTGTTTGATCGAGAGAAGGCGCGGCAGATGTTACAAACAATGTCTGTGCGGGAGGTCGCTCGACAGCTCGGAGTGAGCCGTGGCGTGATCGAAAGGACACTATCGGGATTGCCGCCAGCTCAGACTGAACGGACGATAAGATGGTTAAAAAGGAATCCCCGGCCTTGACAGGGGTGATTCGCAGCATAGTTTTGAAGCCACGCTTTACGGCGCTTGCTCGGTGTGTCGCTTATGCCACTGCTCCACGAATGTGCAAAGGAACTGATTGCGGAATACAACCGCAACCCCCGCTGCATCAAACGCTACAATCCGGCGGCTGAAGCCGTGTACCGAGAACGCCAGAAAGTTGGAGACCCGCTTCTGACTCAGTTCGAAGACCATATCATCGCCGGCCTTATCGCGTTTGATATGGGACGAACCATGGGGAACGGGTTTTCCGAGCGGCTCCACTGCGCCTTGCAGGCGGTTCGCGCCACACCTCTAATCGGGTTGTGGAAGGAATTTTGCCTCAGTTCAGTTGATTTGTTGGCGCATCACTCAGAGATCGTATCTGTGTACGAGTGCCTTGCTTACGTGGGTACGCTCCATCCGAAAAAGCAATCCCACGTAGCGGCAACTAAAGTTCTTCATTGGCTGTTTCCCAATCTGTTTCTGATGCTTGATAGCAGGGTTGCTGGCACATTTCGAGATTTCTTCGACGTTAATTTCTCGAAATCAACGCAGCCGGGGTATTGCGCGGAACGGTACATTCAGTGCCTTTGTCTGGCTCAAGAGGATATACGGTCGTTCGGCCCACAGCAGTTCAGGCTATTGGAAGCGAATACGCCGGAGGCGCGTGTTTTCGACAAGATTGCATGGGCTGCCACGAAACCCAACATGATTCTGCCGCAAAAATGATACCCAACCTCGTCTTGAGAGGAGGCAACAGAGCCTGACGTAATTCCAAACGAACTCTTTGTGTCCTGAAACGCGCAACAAAAGGTCAAAGGGATTGTCAAAGGACCCCACGTAGAAAACCGCAATAATCCACAGTACAGCCAATCACGCTCAAACCCTTGTCTCCAGTACATCTCAGTCATCCTCAGCATTCGGCAGAACACCCGTTCCGGCAACTGTTAACCGGAGGGTTCCAGAGTCTACGAATCGGCAACCAATCCGCGCCCGTGTGGACATTCGTGTGGACATGAAAAAAAGCGGGTCTTTTGGACCCGCCTAACTGATTGACTTTGCTGATGGGTGCGACCGGGATCGAACCGATGACCTCTACCGTGTCAAGGTAGCGCTCATTCCAACTGAGCTACGCACCCGAGGACGAATACAGAGATGATACGGGGCGGTGGAAAACGTTGTCAACGCCAACGGGGTCAGGGCCTTCAGGATGACGTGCCGCGCACGCCTTTTTTCTGGAGCATGCGCGTCATGTAGCGATTCGTGCCGGAGCCGACGGGTTTCGTGCTGTTCCAGATCTGGTGGGAGATTCTCCATTCGCCGTCGGAACCGAGGCGCCAGACGGTGAGGCTGCGAATATCGTCGACGATGCGGGCGCCCTGCTGCTGAGGGACGATCGTGACGGAGAAGGCGGCGCGATCGAACGCCTGATCGCCGACGTATGTCACTTCGCGTTCTGTTTCAACCGACGTTGTAACTCGGAAAAACGAGAAATACTCCTGCCACCACGAGCGGATTTCTTCTTTTCCGAAAACGGTCGTGTCGTTTGGGGGCATGACGATGGCGTCGTCGGTGAACAGTGATAGGAGGAGGTCCACATCGCCGGAGATCGATGCTTTCAAAACTCTTTCCTGAGGGATGGCGGGAGGCCTTTTGCTCATTCCTTCACTCTGATCACCGAGGCTGGCGCGCCTTTTTTTGCATCAAACGCGACATATACCTATTCGTTCCGATGCCGATCGGTTTCGTGCTGTTCCACAACATCTGCCAGATTTTCCATGAACCGTCGGACTGCCGTCTCCAGATCGCGAGGGAGCGTCCGTCGTCGCGCATGCGCGACTGGCCGCCGTCGGTCGGCACGACCGCGATCATGTATGCGGAATGTTCGGTTGCGTGATCGCCATTAACCACCACGGAGCGTTCGGGCTCGTTGAAGGCCGTGATACGAAAGTACTGAAAGTATTCTTCCCACCACGCGCGGTATTCCGCTTTTCCGTACACGGTGGTGTCGTTCGGAGACATACAAATGATGTCATCTGCGGCAAGAGCGACGAGCGCGTCGACGTCGCCCGCTTTTGCGGCTTTGAGGAATGCCTGACGAAGCGCGTAAATCGGGTCGTCCTGGGGTGAAACCTGCGTGCTCATCGGTTTTAGGGCTGCCAAAGCGTTTTACACCCCTCACGGAGCCAAGTCAATCGGGGGAAAACCGGCTATTCCAGACGCTCCCAGGTTTTCCCCTGTTTCACGTCAACCGTCAGCGGAACGTTCAGTTTCACGACGTCCTGCATCGTTTCCCGAATGGTCTCGCGAATCGAGAGTTCGTCTTCAGGGACCTCGAAGATCAGCTCGTCATGAACCTGCAGCACCATGCGAGTGCGAAGCTTCTGCTGGTGGAGTTCAGCGGAAATTCGGATCATGGCGATCTTAATAATGTCCGCCGCGGTCCCCTGAATCGGTGAATTGATGGCCGTACGTTCCGCCATGCTGCGACGCATGCCGTTACGGGAATTGATTTCGGGATGCTGGCGGATGCGCCCGAACAGCGTTCGAGTGATTCCCGTATCCCGAGCATGACTGAGGCAGCTTTCGATGTACTGCTGCACGCCCCGGTACTGCTCGAAGTATTTCGCGATGAAATCCGCCGCTTCCTCAGGACTGATGCCTAGCTGCTGCGCCAGCCCGTACGGCGTTTGGCCATAGACGATTCCAAAGTTCACGGCCTTTGCGCGCGCGCGTTGCGCTGACGTCACCGCGTCGATGGGCAGTCCGAGCACTGCTGCGGCCGTCCGGCGATGGATATCTTCACCTGCCGAGAACGCTTCAGCGAGCCGCTCGTCGCCCGAAAGGTGCGCAAGGATACGAAGTTCGACCTGAGAGTAGTCGGCCGCGACAAACCACGATCCTTCTTCCGCGATGAACGCGCCGCGGATCTTGCGTCCGAGATCGGCGCGCACGGGAATGTTCTGCAGATTCGGATTGCTGCTCGAGAGGCGTCCTGTCGAAGCCGCGGCCTGATGAAAGGAGGTATGGAGCCGGCCGCTCCTCGGATCGATCAGGTTCGGAATCACATCGATGTACGTCGACTTGAATTTCGAAAGCTGCCGATACTCCAGCACCACCCGCGGCAGTTCGTGCTTCTCGGCCAGCTCTTCCAATACCTCCGCAGCAGTTGAATACTGTTTCGAGTTGCGCAGCTTGCGCGGTCGCGGCAGATTGAGTTTGTCGAAGAGGATCTCGCCGAGCTGTCGCGGCGAGTTGATGTTGAACTCGCAGTCTGCCATTGAATAGATCCGGCGTGTGAGGTCGTCGAGTTGCGTACCCATTTCATGAGACATGCGCTCGAGCACCGCGACATCGATCTTCAGGCCCGCCTGTTCCACCTCCACCAGCACCGGCGACAGCGGCAATTCGATGTCATGGTATGGCTCGCTGGTTTCCTGCTCCACGCGCGGCGCCAGTTCCTTCAGCAGTCGATCGATCCACGGCGTGCGTTCTTCTTCGGGCGTGACGGTCTGGCCCATGAGGTCGAACACAACGTCGGCCAGTTCGTACTTTCCGCGATTGGGAAAGAGGAGATAAGCCATAAGCAGCGGATCATCGAACGGCGGCGCAATGTCCAGGCCGTGACGGCGCAGCTTGAGTGTGGCTTCCTTCAAGTCGTAAGTGATCTTGCGAACGGACGGATTCATGAGAAGCGGAGAAATGCGGTCGTCCAACGGGACGCTCCACACCGGGCCTTCTCCCGTCCACAACGACACCCGGTCGTCACGAATATCGAAAATGACGCTCTCGGCGACAGGCGGCAGCGCTTCCGTCCTGGTGACTTCAATGGCCGGACCCGTCTCAGCCGGCAGGTATTCCTTGATCAGGCCAGTGAATTCCAGTTCCTTCAGCAACGGCATCAACGTCGCGCGATCGGGCGGCTGGACCTTGAAGTCTTCCCAGTTGACTTCGATCGGCACCTTCGTGTCGATGGTGACGAGCTGCTTGCTCAGCAGAATCTGCTGGCGGTTGTCGGTCAGCGACGCGCGCTGCTTCGCGTTCGTCACTTCCGACGCGCGGTCGAGGAGCGCGTTGAGCGAACCAAACTTCTGGATCAGATCTCGAGCGGTCTTTTCGCCGATGCCGGGCGCGCCGGGAATGTTGTCGGATGAATCTCCCCACAGAGCGAGAAAATCGGGAATCTGCTCGGGCGACACGCCGAAAAGCTCGTGGACCTTTTCCCGGTCGACGATCAGGTCGTCTTTAGATGTGTTCAGAATAAGAATGGTGTCTACCAGCTGGTACAGATCCTTGTCGAGAGTGACGACGACCGGATAAAGACCTTCTTCCAGGGCCTGTACGGATACGGTTGCAATGATGTCGTCGGCTTCCTGGCCGGGAATTGCGAGGACGGGAATCCTCATCGCCTGGCAGAACTTTCGCAGATACGGTATCTGCTGCGCGAGATCGGAGGGCATCTTCTTGCGCTGCGCTTTATAAAGGTCGTATTGAGCGTGACGCGCGGTCGGCTGGGAACTGTCGAGGGCGACACAGATGTAGTCGGGCGGATACTTTTCGAGGACCCGCTTCAGCATGATTGCGAATCCGTACACCGCGTTCGTCGGCAAGCCATGAGTCGTCGAGAGGCCGCGAATCGCGAAGTACGCCCGGTATGCCTGCGACATTCCGTCGATGATGAGAAAAAGTGGGTGCTTTAGCATACAGTTGTGCACAAATGTACACGGTTTATCGCCGCGTTGGGTTCGTAAGTTCTTAAGGTTACGAGCGACGGAAATCGGCCAGTCAATTGCTTAGCCCTTGCCTTATGCACGAGCGGACGATCGCATCGGCGATCGAGTTTTCTGGAGTTGGGCTGCACACTGGCGCGCACGCGACGCTTCGAATCCTTCCGGCGCCTGCCGGCAAGGGCATCGTCTTCCGGCGCGTTGACCTCGATAATTTTCAGCTTCGAGCCGATGTCGCGTCGGTGGCTCGCGTCGCCTATGCCACGACGCTGATGAGCCGCGGCGTATGGATTTCGACGGTCGAGCATCTGCTGTCGGCCCTGTACGGTGTCGGCATCGACAATGCGTATATCGAGCTCGACAATTTCGAAGTGCCGATCCTCGACGGCAGCGCGCTTCCATATACGGAAGCCATCATGCGGGCCGGCATCACGGCTCAAAAGAAACCACGGCGCTACATGCGCATCGTGAAAGAGTTTGTGTTGAGCGAGGGCGGAAAGACGCTCGGCATTTACCCATCGGACACGTTTTCGATTCAGTACGACATCAATTTTCCGCATCCATTGATCGGGCGGCAGAGCCTCTCGGTGAAGTTCACCGGGTCGAACTATGCGGACAGCGTCGCGCCCGCGCGAACGTTTGGGTTCTATCACGAAATCGAGAAGATGCAGGCCGCGGGTCTGATCCGCGGCGGGTCGCTCGAGAACGCGATCGTGCTGACCGAGACCGGTATGCTGAACGATACATCGCTGCGCTTTCCCGACGAGTTCGTGCGACACAAAGTGCTCGACCTTCTCGGCGACTTCGCATTGATCGGCCAGCCCGTCCTGGGACGACTTGTCGCGTATCGCGCCGGTCACGCTCTGCATACGCGTTTTGTGGCCCAGTTGCTGGAAAGTACGTCTCATTGGGTTATCGAATCTCCGGTCGCGATGCCGGTTTCCTCCGCCCGGTAGAGATCGTTCGCTACCCTCGCCGCAGTCAATACTTCAACGCGCTCCGCGCCCGCGCGCTTGAGCGTGCGCGCGATTTCATTCATGGTCGAGCCGGTCGTGTAAACGTCGTCCACGACGATCACGGTTCCTTTTACTTCACCGACCACTTCGAACCCGCCCGCGAGGTTGCGTTTGCGTTCACTTCGGCTCAAGCCAGTCTGGCTCGGTGTGTTCTTGCGACGCCGAAGCAGTCGCGGAGCCATCGGGCGTCCGAGCCTCTGTGCGATCAATTCAGCCTGATTGAATCCGCGCCGGCGTTCACGCGAGCGATGCAGCGGCACTGGGATGACGAGATCGCCGGTGAAGGCTTCGCGTTCCAGGCATTCCTTGAGGATGTCCCCCAGCGGTTTTGCGAGCGACACGCGATCGGAGTACTTCAGATGATGAATGATCTCGCGAAGCGTTCGCGTAAAGAGAAGGGCGGATCGGCCGAAATCGAATGCGTGCTCGCCTTTCATGCACATCCCGCAGAGTCCTTCAATGGCGGGCGCGGGTTCTCCGCATTTCGAGCAGAACGGAGGATCGAGCGGCACAAGGCTCGACCAGCATTTTGGACATGCCCCTCCCCATTTGCGCTCCGGAACTTGAGCGTGACATTGGACACACGTGACTGGTAACAGGAGATTGAGAATGTGATCGAGCAAAGCGCGTTTGGGGAAACGCAAAGGGCGGGATCAATATAGCAAAATCGATCGTCATTTCGAATAGGGAAAATTGTGAATGATCGAAAGCGCCCGATAGATTTGTTCGAGCAGCACCACGCGCGTCAGGTCGTGTGTGAAAGTGAGTTCGGAGAGCGCCCATTGCCTTTCGGCACGCTTCTTTATTTCCGCAGGTAGTCCGGCATAATCGCCGATCACAAACGTCAGCCGCCGCGGATCCGACGTCATGTGCTGCTGAATGAATTTCGCGAACCCTTCCGACGTCCATGATTTTCCGTTCGGGTCCAGCGCGATCAGTCGATCCGAGGAGTCGAACGCGGCGGCGAGTTTCGGTTCTTTGACTTCGCTGATTTCCAGCGGCAGGAAATGACGGATTCGCCCGGCGTAATCGTCGCACAGGCCGGCGAGCTGCGGGCTTTTCGTCTTGCCGATCCAGACCACGCGCAGCTTCATCCGTAACCGCCAGACGCGAGGGACCGCAATGTTTTTTCTAGAGCGCGCGCTGTCCGATCAAATCACGGGCATCGTGTCGCTTCCCTGCGCGCCACAGGCGCTCCAGATCGTAGAATTCGCGCGCGCGCGCGGAAAAAATGTGAACCACGAAATCGACGTAGTCCATAAGGATCCATTCGCCTTCGGAGTGTCCTTCGACATGAAGCGGGCGCGCGCCCTGCTTCTTGAGCGTTTCCTGGATGTGATCCGCAATGGTTTGGTTGTGACGTGTCGATGTTCCGGTGCAGATGAGAAAGGAATCGGTGAAGGAGCAAATGTCGCCCAGTTCGAGAACAATCGCATCCTGGGCTTTTTTGTCGAGGGCCGCTTCGATCGCTTCGGATAATTGATTTTCGTTTTGCATCAACGGGTGTTCTTGTTCTCCTTTTTCGTTACGAATAGAGCTTGTTCTTTTCAATGTAACTCCATACGTTCGCCGGCAGCCATTGGTTCACCGGCAAGCCGCGTTTGCATTCCTGCCGGATTTCAGTCGAAGAGATCGGCTGCTGGACGAACGGTAAATAAAAGACAGTCGATTCACGAGGCAATGTCACGACCTGTTTATCAGCGATAGTCTGATAGGGCGAAACATCCTCGCGGAATGGATAGCCCGGACGGTTGACGATCACCAGATGGGCCAGCTCGAACAGCCTGCGGAAACTCTTCCAGGTTTCGATTTCCTGATACATATCGGTTCCGGTAATGAAGAGCAGCTCTACACCCGGATATGAGCGTTTCATGGCGTCAAGAGTCTCGACCGTATAGCGCCGCTCCAGGGCATCCACTTCTATTGTAGACGTCCGAAACTGGTCAATGGAAACGGTCGCCAGCGCCAGCATCGCAAAACGATGAAAGGGCGACGTTATTCCTTTGGATTGTTTGTGCGGGGGAGAGAACGCCGGAACGAAGTGGACCTCATCGACTTGAAAAGTTTCCGCTACCGATTCAGCTGCGGCGAGATGTCCGTTATGGACGGGATCAAAAGTTCCGCCCAATATCGCAATCCTCATGTTCCGAGGGGATTCTAGCACGGAGACGAATTTACTACGCCCGTTTCCTCTTCCTCACGCTTCGAGGCCGTTTTTCCCGCTGCGTGAACCAAAGCGGATCCTGGCTCTCGGGCTCACCGTTGTAGTTGATCATGATCTCTTCGCCGGCTTCGATGTCTTTGATCGCGACGATCTCCATCATCAACTCGTCCAGCATCTGTTCCAACTGCGCGTTCGGCGAATAGGAATGGTTGTAGATCGAGATGTATCCCATAGCTATTGCCGCGTGCTCGTCCTTTTCGCCCCAGTCGAAGCCGTAATCCGAAAGGATCGTTTTCGCGGCATTGGGCCACTTCTTTTCATCGATCGCCACCACAGGTGCTCGCTCGATCAGTTCTCCCTTGAGAAATTTTCGAACGGCAAACATGCCGCGGCCGCGACCTTCGACGACTCCCATGCGAACACCGTTGGAGTTGGGGTTCGACGGCACGGGAACGACATACCGGTCGACACGCCCAATGCATTTCGGAGTGCCGCATCGGCAGTCGAAGCTGCGGCGATCGTCCCACTTCGGCAGCGTCGAGCCGCGGCTCATGTACTTTTCGATGGTCACATCGTTGTACATGATCGTCAGCTCTTCGCCCTTGAGAACCTTGCGCAGCGTGACGACGTCGAGCTTCCCGGAGATGTAGCAATTCGGATCACAAGAGTGATTGATGTAGCGCGCATCGGACTGCGGCACCATCCACTTGTCATCGTCGATTTCGACCGCGTTGCAGATGTCGGCTTCCGGAATCTTGCTATAGGGAACGACACGGCCCTCGAGATGTTCGACCGTTGATCCTTCTTCGAGAGTTTCTGCGGCAACGAGGCCCTGACCAATAGGAGTGCGGTCTAAATAGTACGGATATGCGGTTGTCTTCATCGTTTTCATGTTGAAGCCTCAGCATATCATCGCTGGATTAAATCGCGTCGCTCACACTCGCAAGTTCGAAGTCTTTCACCTTCATCGGCGGAACGATCATCGGCGTTCCTGTCGAACTGCTCTCGTCGGCCGAGACTCGAATGGGCCGGCCGAGCACTTCCACATTCGCGAGTAGTTCCGTCAGCGACTGGTTGAACCGGAAATTCGTCACAGGCCGCGCGATCTTTCCGTTCTCGATCAGGAACGTGCCGTCCCGCGTCAGCCCGGTGAACGATATGATGCGGGGGTTGAGCGGCCGAATGTACCAGAAGCGTGTGATCAGGACGCCGCGCTTCACGGACTTGATCATGTCTTCGACCGCGGCGTCGCCGCCGGCCATGATGAAATTCGACGGACCTGCCTTCGGCGCCATGCCTTGTTTCATGGCCCAGAACCGGGAATAGGCAAGCGACTTCAGGACACCCTTCTCGACCCACGCTTCACGCTGAACAGGCAGGCCGGCGCCGGTGAAGTGACTGGTCTCGGCGTTTTTCTCAGCCGGATCGCTGAAAATGGTCACGCGTTCGTCGAACAGCTTTTCGCCGACGCGGTTGCCGCCCCCGCGTTTCGAAAAGAAGGAACGCCCTTCATCGGCCTGGCGCGCATCGAAGGTTCCGAGCATCCGCAGCATGAGCATTCCGGCGGCGGCCGGTTCGAGAACGACTTCGTACTTGCCGGGATCCAGCGCTGTCTTGCCGCGCCATTCGCGGCATTTGCGCAAAGCGTCGGCAGCAATGCGATCGGATTCGATCGTGGTCCAGTCCGAGCCTTCGTCGCCGGCCCATCCGGAGGACAGACCGTCGGGTGTGCGTATCGTGAGTGTCGATGCGACGCCGGTGCCCGATGAATAGGCGAAGAGCCGGTTCGATGTCGCGACCGCGTCCGAGCCTGCGCTCACGTCGATGAATCCCGAAGCGATGAATTTCGCGCTTTCCGCTGCCTTGATGCCCAACGCGGCCGCTCTTGCGCGTGCTTCTGTTGTCAGGTCGCCGGTGCTCGCATAGTAGCCATCGACTTCCCGGTACTGTTGTTCGCCCAGCTCGGGAAGGTATTCGGGATTCTCCGGCGCGATCCTCGCAAGCGATTCCGCATCGCGCACCGCGCGCTGGAGCGACGCGTCGTCGAGCCGGTTCGTATTGACGGACGCGACACGCCTGCCGAAAACGCTCGTGATCTGCACGTTGACGTTGTTCGTCTCGCCTGCCGTCGTGATGCGATTGATCGCCGTCCGCGTGAATCCGCTGATGCCGGAATTGATGTTCACACGCGTGTGATCGGCGCGCGCAATGCCGAGGACCTTGTCGCACAGGCGGCGCGACTCGTCGGATGAAAGGCCGTGTCGTTTGGATGTATTGGATTGCATAGGCTATGCCGTCTTATGCCGTATTGATGATGTTGACGTTTCGAAAGAGCGCGATCGGGCAACCATGTGAGACCGCGTTCGATTGCTGCGGCTGGCCCTTTCCGTCGTTCAGCGCGGCGCCGAGCTTGTACGTGCTCTTGCCGCCGAGCAGCGCCAGCGAATTCCAGAAGTTCGGCGTGCGGGCCTGGTAGGCCACGTCGCGCAGCATGCGCGTCCGCTTGCCGTTGTTGATTTCCCAGAAGACCTGCCCGCCGAACTGAAAGTTATATCGCTGTTGATCGATGGAGAACGAGCCGTCACCTTCGATGTAAATGCCGCGTTTTGTCGCGGCAATCACATCCTCTTCGCTGAGGTCCTGCGGGTTCGGTTGGAGACTGACGTTAGGCATACGCGGGAATGGAATCGATCCCCAATTCTGCCCGTACGACGTGCCGAGGCTTTCGCGTATCTTCGTCAGATTTGAAATCCACGACGCCATTTCGCGCGTTGTCTGGTAATTCACGAAGATCCCTTTGTCCACGATCGACCAGGACTGCGCGGGAACACCTTCATCGTCCCAGCCGCAGGTCGAGCAGCCGCCGGGTTCAGTGCGGTTGCCGATGATGTTCATCATGGGCGGGCCGTATTTGAACTTGTTCAGGACTCTTTCCGGAGGAGACAGGAAACTCGTTCCGGCGAAATTCGCTTCGTAACCCATCGCTCGATCGAGCTCGGTCGGATGGCCGATCGATTCGTGGATCGTGAGCCACAGGTGCGAGGGATGCAGTACGAGATCCCATTGTCCCGGTTGCGCGGGAGCTGCGGTCAGCTTGGCTGCAGCTTCTTCAGCCCATCGCAGGACGTTCTCGTTCAGTTGAAGGCTGATGATGTACTCCCAGCCTGCGCCGCGAGGAGGCATTGCGGCGCTGCGTGTCTGGAAGTCGCTGTTGTCGCCGGACACGGCCGTGACATTCACGTTCGGGCTCATTCGCAGAAACGTCTGCTGGATCATCGATCCTTCCGTGGTTCCGAGCAGACGACTGTCGCGGACCGAATTGATTCCCGAAGTAACGAACCGGACGCCTTTGACTCGAAGCGCTTCTTCGTTCGTCTTGAAGAGCAACTCGGCTTTCTGCTCGATCGGGATCGTGAACGGATCGATTTCATGCGGCGTGATCCACCGGCCATCCGGAACGCGTCTCACCGGGGCCAGCGCGGTTTTGACAGGATTCACTTTGTCATTGCCGGCTGCGATCGCCGCGGCCTGTTTCGCAGTTGCCACAACGGCGTCGCGCGCCAGATCTCGAGTCGCTGCGAACCCCCATGAACCTCCGACCAGCGCGCGAATCCCGATCCCGTACGTTTCGTTCTTGCTGACATTGGTGATCTGCCGCTCGCGCGCCGCAACCGCTTCCGTGTTGCCGCGCTGGATCCGAACATCGGCGTAAGTGGCGCCGGCCGATCGAACTGCATCGAGCGCCAGCAAGACAAGATCTCGCTCAGACGCATCCGGTCCCGGCGCTGTCGCCTGTTGTTGAAATGCAGACGCGGCGGCGAACGGCGCCGCTCCAGCCAGTTTGACGAAATCTCGTCGATCAAGCTTGGTTTTCATAATGTCGGGAAGGATAAAACAGTTGAGCGCTAAGGCAAAGGGGCGTGAAGTTTTTCAAACACGGCGCGCTTCAGATCATCCAGACCCTCGCCCGTAACGGAAGAGATCTTCACGAAATCTAACTTGTTCTTCTTCGACCACCGCTGAAGCTTTTGAACTTTCTTCGGATCGGCGACATCCATTTTCGCGGCGACCACGATTTTCGGCTTCTTCGCGAGGCCGGGGTTGTGCTCGGTGAGTTCGGAATCGATCGTCTGAAATTCGTCAACCGGATCACGCTCGTTTTCGACCGACACATCAATCAGATGCAGCAGCACACGCGTCCGTTCTATGTGCCGCAGGAACTGGGTGCCGAGGCCGTGACCGAGATGCGCTCCCTCGATGAGGCCGGGAATATCTGCGACGACGAACGATTTCTCCCCCTCGTCGAGGGAGACCACGCCGAGCTGAGGTTCAAGAGTGGTAAACGGGTAATCCGCAATCTTCGGGCGGGCCGCGGAAATCCTCGAGATCAAAGTGGACTTGCCTACGTTGGG
>Ga0137433_1000927_pt1 | contig 13698 bp, 14 predicted proteins | sample EasRivERMZT840_2_FD_102335 | JGI IMG/M metagenome (GOLD analysis project Ga0137433, IMG submission 102335) | Soil microbial communities from meander-bound floodplain in the East River, Colorado, USA - East River MetaG ERMZT840_2 | ecosystem: Environmental > Terrestrial > Soil > Floodplain ...
GCCAGCTGAGGTCGCACGCCTCACCTCTGAGGTCAAAAGTAAGCTGACGAAGGGTCTTGGCATTCACTCCCACTATGACATTGCCGTTGGCCACGCCAACGCCAATGTCATCGTGCGTGTGAATGCCGATACGCGTCGTCAGCTTGCTTTTGGCAAAAGCGGTAATGCGCGCGATGTCGGTGGGCAAACAACCGCCGTTGGTGTCGCAGAGCGTGATGCAATCCGCGCCGGCCTTCTCCGCCGCCTGCCAGGTCGCGAGCGCGTATTCCGGCTCGTCCTTGTAGCCATCAAAGCTGTGTTCGGCGTCGTAGATGACAATCTTCCCGCGGTCCTTCAGATAACGAACGGTGTCAGCGATCATCGCCAGGTTCTCGTCCGGCTTGACGCGGATCACTTCGGTGACGTGCAACAACCACGTCTTGCCCACGATGGTGACGACGGACGTCTCGGCGCCGAGAAGCTGGCGCATCAGTTCGTCTTTCTCCACGGCCACGCCCTTGCGGCGGGTCATGCTGAACGCGGCGATCCTCGCGTTCTTCCACCGACGCTTCGCCGCCTGGGAGAAGAACTCCATGTCCTTGGGATTCGACCCCGGCCAGCCGCCCTCGATGTAGTGGACGCCGAATGCATCGAGCTTCTCGGCAATGCGGATTTTATCCGTGACCGAGAAGTTGATGCCTTCGCCCTGGCTGCCATCGCGCAGGGTCGTATCGTAGATTTCGACGTCTGGTTTCATTCGCAACCCGCCGTGGCGGGAACGGGATTTCTACGCGAAACGACGGCGAGTGGCAAATCTCAAAAGCGGCACTTGCTTTGACGGGGCATCTCAATTTCTTCCAGTCGTCCAGAGACACTGTCGGTGATGGAGTGTAGGGCATCTCCTTCCCCCTCCCCCGACCCTCTCCCTCGGGGAGAGGGGGAATCGCCGTCCGCGCGTCGGCGTGCTAGACGGGTGTGAAATCCTCGAAAGGCGGTATGGATGGCTCCCTCTCCCTCCGGGAGAGGGCCGGGGTCCCACCCGGATCAACGGCCCATCCGCATCATCCGTGTCGCAGCCTTTTCCTGCACAGCGGGCGTTTCGCGCTTCAACAGCCTGCGTGCATCTTCGACCAGCTTGTCCCACTGTAAGGCCGGGCCGGGATCCACCTTATTCGACTGGATGTGGTAATGGCCGATGATTCCCTGGAAGCGCTCCAACTCTTCGTCGGGCAGCTTTTGTGGAACCAATTTCCCTTCGGCATCTCGCGGATAGTCGCACTTCAATTTGGGGAAGACTTTGCAGAGCGCCGCCGTGAGCCTGGTCAACGCGGCGTATTGTTCTGGAGTGAAATCGTATTGCGCCAGTTCCCGCCCCTGGACCACACCGACGACAGGTTCAGGCCTCGCCGGTCGTGGAACGAAATCGGGTGTGCGGACGCCGCTTTCGCCCAAACGCGCCGGGATGACCACGCGCACCATTCCGTTGGAGTCGCGTTGATACCACTCGGTCATTGGCCCCTTATCCGTGGAGGCATAGGCTCCGATGTTTGCGATTTCGATACCGATGGAGCGGGAGTTGGAGGTCGTGGCGTGCCAGGCGCGCTCTTTGAGATCCAGCGTCTGGTAAATCGTTCCATCGAGATCGAGCATGAAATGCACACTCAAGCAGCGCAAGTCATGGAGCACCTTGAAACATTGACGGCTGGTGCCGCTGACGTCGAAGTGCAGGACGAACTGGTCCACCTTGTCCTGTAACAGCGGCAAATCCCATCCGCCGCCGCGCACACGATTCACTTCCTCATCGGTCAGCACCTGCTTGCGCAGACCGTAGCGGTTCGGCGTCGTGAGCGCGGGGACATCCACCTTGGAAGTCTCCCAGCCCGATTCATCGAACTCGCTGAACCGGCGTTCGACCCGATACGCGTCATAGCCGCCCGGATCCATCCACAAAACCACTGGCGTCCCGGTGTGGAAAAACTGACCAGCGACAACAATCTCGTCGCCTTTCCTCGGCGCGTGAGTGCCGGGACGCGGCAGACTCTGGCAGCCGGTGAACCAAAAACAGGCGAAAAAGAGTAGAATTGCGATTACAGAAGAGGCGTTGGAATTGACCGCTGATCCGCCCTCACCCCGTTCCTCTCCCCCAGGAGAGAATCCTCCGGACTTTGTGCGCGCCTTGCGCCCCGTAACCTCCGAGGCGTCACGCCTCTTCTCCCTCTCTTCCCGACGCAGAAGGGAGGAGCGGGCTGGGGCTTTTTTGGATGCCCCTCTCTCCGACTCTCTCCCCACTCGTGCCTCGCGAGGAGAGAGAGAGAGCACTCGTTCACACCGCCTATTACTGGGAGGAGTCGAAGTGAGGACTAGCCCTTTCATGATGACTTCATGCTCAAAACTCGCAGGGCTTCCGCCAGCCGTTCATACTGCGGAAGCGAATTGTAAAGCTGTGCCGAGATCCGCAGCAGCCGTTTCGGTGGGGCTGGCCACGGAATGATCGGCACCTCGATGCCATGCCCGGCAAGCAGCTTGTCCTGGAGCGGATCGAGGTAGAGCGGCGACTTGGAAGGCGTGGCATCAGTTGCATCCGGCATAGGCAACGACACCAGTGACCCGATGAACGCATCCGGACAGGGAGACTCAATGTCCAACGCCTCGCACAAGATTCTCCGCGCGGCCACAGCCAGTTCGCGGTTGCGCTGCATCACTTCCGGCCAACCGCCGGGCAGCAACGACCCCATGAACCGCAGCGCCTCCGCCACACTTAACCACGCCGACGGATCGCCTGTGCCCATCCAACCAAACTCGATCAGGAAGCGGCTGCGGTCGGTGCGCGCTGAATTCGCTCCGTGGCTGATCACCAGCGGCCGGATGCGCTCTTGGCTGTCGCGTCGAACACAAAGGAACGCGGCGCCCTTCGGCGCGCACAGCCACTTGTGGCAATTGCCGGTGTAGTAGGCTGCACCAATCTCGCGCAGGTTCAACGGCACCATACCCGGCGCGTGCGCGCCATCAATCAGTGAATCGACGCCGCGCGCCGCCAGTTCCCGGACGAGTCGTTGGGCCGGAAGCACCAGTCCGGTCTGGCTGGTGACGTGATCGAACAGCGCAAGACGCGTGCGCGGAGTGACGCGATCCATGATGCGCTGAACAACTTCGTCCTCATCGCGCAGCGGAAACGGCACCTCGGCCACTACCACGCGGGCGTCTCCTCGCCCGGCCGCGAAATCGAGCGCGTTTCGGCAGGCGTTGTATTCGTGATTGGTGACCAGCACTTCGTCGCCCGTTTCAAAACGCAACGAGCGCAACACCGTGTTCACGCCACTGGTCGCGTTCGGCACGAAGACCAATTCGTCGGAATCGGCGCCAAGGAAGCCCGCGAGCGCACCCCGGGCCTCGTCCCACAAGCCTTCCAACTCCCGCACGAAGAAACGCACCGGCTGGCGTTCGAGGCGGTCCCGCAGTTTCTGTTGAAACTCCAGCACCAGGCGCGGGCAGCTTCCGAAGGAACCGTGATTGAGGAAGACAACGCCCGGATCCAGCGGCCAAAGCGCCGGATCAGCGGCGGGCTGGAGCAGCCTGGCGTTGTGCAATGGATCGGTCATCGGCGTGATGGTGGCTTCAATTCGTTCCGCGAGATGGTAGAAGAGGTTCGCGCCGATGGCAATCCGTTCGCCTGATTCACGCATGTGCGTCTGGCACTCGTGGCGACCAGCTACAGCTGCGCCCTATTGCTGTTGGAGCGCGGCTGTGGCAACTCGCCGCCGCGACCAGGCTTCGCCGGAGCGCTTCGCCCAGGCGAGAGCGCTTTGCCGTAGCAGGGAGCCCAGCCGCAGCAACGGTCCAAGTGAGGAAACGCTGCGGCTGGTCCGTTGGACACAGCCGCGATCCGTGACCACGATAAAAATGAACCTTTCAACGCAACTCAGCGGACAATGGCATTGCCTAAACGCCGCCTCCCATTTAAGATTTGCGCTCCGACTCCTTTGGGCGTCGGTGGTCCATGACCGAATACAAAGTCAAGTTCGAGGTTTTTGAAGGTCCGCTCGACCTCCTTCTCTATCTCATCAAGAAGGAGGAGGTGGACATTTACGAGGTCAACCTCACCCAACTCGCCACGCAGTTCATCGAGTACATCGACGTGATGCGCATGCTCGATCTCGAAATCGCCGGCGAGTTCCTCGTCATGGCTTCGACGCTCATGTACATCAAGAGCCGCGAGTTGCTGCCAGTGGACCAACAAGTCGTGGCTGAAGGCGAGGAAGAGGGCGACGATCCGCGTTGGGAACTCATCCGCCAGCTCGTTGAGTACAAGAAATTCAAGGACGCCGCCGCGCAATTGCAGACCCTGGAGCTTCGCCAGGAGGCAGTCTATCCGCGCCTGCCGGTGAAGCCTGAATTCGCGCGCGAAGAGCCTTCGTCCCGCGCCCAGGCATCGCTCTTCGACCTGCTCAACGCCGTCAATGCCATCCTCAAACGCATCGGCGAACGCGAGGACCTGCGGGACATCTTTGAGGACAAATGGACCGTCAGCGAGAAGATCGAAGACATCATGAAGGAGATGTCGCGCGGCGGTTCTCTCAAGTTCTCCGCCCTTTTCGCCAGCGCCACCAGCCGCACGGAAGTCGTGGTGACCTTTCTGGCGATGCTGGAACTGATCCGGCTCCGGCAAATCATCGCCATGCAAGAGACCCCGTTCGGCGAAATCGAACTCACCCGCGCGCCCCAACCGTCTGCGCCGGAAGCCGTCAATCCCGCCGGCGACTACGCGCAAGCCGTCGCGCAAGACGTGCTCGCGGCCCCGGCCCCGGCCGGCGATCCCTCCTCGAACTGACATGGAACTGAAATTCATTCTCGAATCGATCCTGTTCTCGGCCCAACAGCCGCTCACCCCAAAGGAACTGCGCGACGTCCTCGCCGGTGCCGTCGAACACACCGAGGATCCCGCGGCCAAGTCGCTCAAGAAAACTTCGGCGGATGCCATCTCGACTGCGCTCGAAGAACTGGCGCGTGAACACGAACAGGCGCAGCGCAGCTACCGATTGGTGTGCATCGCGGACGCGTGGCAGTTCGTCAGCCAGCCCGAATACGCGCCCTGGATCAAAGCCCTCGTCGGCCACCGGAGCCGTCCGTCGCGCCTCTCCCAACCCGCGCTCGAAACGCTCTCCATCATCGCTTACCGCCAGCCCATCACCCGTGCCGAGATCGAGCAAGTCCGCGGCGTGGCCGTCGATGGCGTGATGCAAACACTCCTCGAACGCGGCCTGGTTGAACAGGTGGGCCGGGCCGAAGTCATCGGACGCCCGAACACGTACGGGACGACCAATGTGTTCCTGGAATACTTCGGCATTCGCAGCCTCGACGACCTGCCTGCCGCCGACGAACTGCGCCGCATCGTCGTGCAAAAGCCGGAAGAACTGCTCACCGTGGATCCCGGACTCGCCACCGCGCCTCCGGAACAATTGAAACTGGGAGAGAATGGCAAAACGACTGGTGAGACTCCGGTCCCGCCGGATCAGGCCACCGCGTCCGAAGCCGCCGAAGAATCCGGGCCCGCCTCCAAGAACCGTTTCGCCGCGGAGGCGAAGGACTCGTAAGTCGAGTCTCAGCGCCGGCCATTCCCATGAGCCTCTCCGATCACCGCAAGGCTATCGACAAACTCGACGAACGCATCGTCCAGTTGCTCAACGAACGCACGCGGCACGTCCTGGAAATTGGCGCCATCAAGCTGAAGGCCGGCGAGGAAATCTACGCACCGCACCGCGAACTCGCCGTGCTCGAGCGCGTCTGCAAGACCAACGGCGGCCCCTTGCCCGAGGCTTCGCTCCGCGCCATCTACCGCGAAGTCATGTCCAGCGCCCTCGCGCTGGAGAAGACCATGATCATCGCCTACCTGGGCCCCGAGGCGACCTTCACGCACCAGGCCGCTATCCGCCGCTTCGGCTCCAGCCTGATTTACGCCTCGCAGAAAACCATTGCCGACGTCTTCACCGAAGTCGCCAAGAACCGGGCCGACTACGGCGTTGTTCCCGTCGAGAACTCCACCGAAGGCGTCGTGACCCACACCCTCGACATGTTTGTGGACAGCGACCTCAAGATCGTCGCGCAAATCGTCCTGCCCATCCAGCAATGCCTCCTCAGCCGCTGGCGGCGCGCGCAGATCAAAAAGTTCTACGTCCATCCGCAGACTCACGCCCAATGCCGCGTCTGGCTGCACCGGAACTTCCCTCATGCCGAAGTCATCGAGACCTCCTCCAACGCCCGCTCCGCCGAACTGGCCGCGAAGGAGAAAAACGCCGCCGCCATTGCGGGCACGCTCGCGGCCGAGAAATACAATCTGCCGGTTCTCGAACTCGACATCCAGGACAGTTCGGCCAACGCTACGCGCTTCCTCGTCCTTGGCCGCAAATGCCCCCCGGCCACCGGCCGCGACCGCACCAGCCTCATGTTCAGCATCGCGGACAAAGTTGGCGCGTTGCACAACTCCCTCGCGCCCTTCCGCCGCTACAAACTGAACATGACGAAAATCGAAAGCCGCCCCAGCAAACGCAAGGCGTGGGAATATTTCTTCTTCGTCGATTGCGACGGCCACGCCGAAGACCGCAAGGTCGCCAAAGCCATCGACGAACTGCAGCGCCATTGCAGCTTTGTTAAAGTCCTCGGTTCCTATCCCAACGCGGAATAGCACCAGATCTTGCCCGCGTAGTCTCAGTTTTTTCCTCCTTCTTTTGGCGGGCGACATCCCGCATCTTCGCGCCGACTCACTATGCAAACCGCGCTCAAGACCAGGCTCTCCTTGTTCATGTTCCTGCAATACTTCATCTGGGGATCCTGGTACGTGAGCATGGGAACTTACCTCGCCAATGTCCTCAAGTTCAGCGGACAGGAAATTGGCGCGGCGTACGGAGCGTTCGCCATCGGTTCCATGATTTCCCCCTTCTTCGTCGGCTTGATTGCGGACCGCTACTTCGCTTCGGAGAAAATGCTCGCCGTCCTTGGCATCCTTGGAGGCGCGGTGCTGTGCGCGCTGCCGCACGTGACCGTATTCAGCTCCTTTTACCCCACGCTCATTCTCTATTGCGCCCTCTACGCGCCGACCCTGGCCCTGGGCAACTCACTCTCGCTGCATCACCTGCGCGATTCCAAAACCGATTTCCCCCGCGTGAAAATTTTCTCGGCCGTGGGCTGGATCGCCGGCGGAGTGACACTCAGCCTGATGAAAGGCGAACAATCACCCGTTCAATTCTATCTTGCCGGCGGAGTGTCCGTTCTCCTTGGCGCGTTCTCGCTCGCCCTGCCACACACCCCGCCAAAGAAAGTCGGCCAGAACATCAGCCTCGGCCAGGTGCTCGGCCTCGACGCGCTCGCGCTGATGAAGAAACCTTCCTTCGCGATTTTTATCGGCTGCCTCTTCCTCATCTGCATCCCGCTCTATTTCTATTTCGTGATGATGTCGATCTACGTGACGGAACTGCAATGGACCGGGCTGGCCGGCAAGATGACCCTCGCGCAAATCTCCGATGTCATCTTCCTGTTTCTCCTGCCGCTGATGCTGAAAAAGCTCGGCTACAAGAAAACGATCTTTATCGGCATCCTGGCGTGGGCCGCGCGTTACTTCCTGCTGGCCGGCAGCGTGAACGCGCTCACGCTCCAGACGCCGCTCATCTTTGCCGCGATCCTGCTCCACGGTGTCTGCTACGACTTTCTTTTCATTGCCGGCCAACTGTATGTGGACGATGAAGCGAACGAACGCATCCGCGGCGCCTGCCAGGGTTTCATTGCCTTTATCCTCTGGGGCATCGGGGCGTTCGTCGGCACCATGCTGGCCGGGAAAGTTCTCGCCCTGCACACGCTCACGAACGCGCCCGGGCCGATTCAACACAACTGGCGCGAGATCTGGATGACACCCGCTCTGGGCGCGAGCGCTGTGCTGATCGTCTTCCTGATCTTCTTCCGCGATCCGCCTCGCAAATCCCCGCCTGGCATCAACTAAGCCTGTCCATGCAGACGGAATTCAACAGAGGCAACGGCTTCCATACAGCAGCTTGGCTATCAGTCGGGCCAGCCCGCTCATCAGCGGGATGAGCCGCCGGGCCTCCTCGGGACTCAACACCTCCGGCACTCGCGCCGGTCGCCGCGCCCGGACTGCGTCGCCAGTTGACCGGCCTGAATTCCGCTCATAAAGTTCGCCCATGAACGGAAAGGTTCACGGAAATCAGTTTCCTGGTTACCCGCCTAATATCCAATATCAAGGAAATCTTTCCTGTTACATATATAGTTGGGCGAATGCAAAAGGATGAGTTCCGATTCAACATTCACAATCGAAGCGCGAATTGATCACCGTTCAGACGGCGTCGGATGCTTCGATCCTGTCCAAGTTGTCTGCCGCCTGCGTGACGCCTTTCCTGAGCTGATCGAAAGTTCTCGCGATTGTTTGTGGGAGGCGTGCGATCAGGTTCGCAAGCTGGAGGGTGCCGAAGGGGCGGTTCGCACCGCGGTTCGTGATATGCAGGAGCGAGGCCCGAAAATCCAATTTGAGATTCCCATCCTTGGCGGTCGCTCAGTGAAGGGCACGGCCGAACGGTATTGGGTGTTGGTGACATCTCGAGAAACTTTTCCGGATGATTTTCGCCGTCGCTTCGTTGCTTTTCTCGAGAGTCTCACGCTTCAATCAATCCAGATTCGTTGTGGCGATAACACCTAGTCCCAGGAAGAAAAAGCCCAACCAGGCTGCTGCAGCGAACGCGCCGGTTGCGCCTTGGTGCCAAGTCGGACATCATTGGCGGCGCGTCACTGAGCAGCATCGGTTGGGCGTAATCCGCCAATGAAACAATCCTCGACAGCCTCGCTCATCACGCTCGGTATCCTCTTTGGCCTGATGATCCTGGTCAGCATCCCGAACTTTGTGAAGCGTCGAGTGACCGGGAGCCAGGATTTGATTTTCAGTCTGCACGTGGTGGACGCCGAGAGAAAGCCTATCCCGGGCGCCCATGCCTGCTCCGGAATGACTGATTCTTCCGGCAACGTAAGTCTCAAGAAGGCGTTTATGGCCTCTGGGAGAGGCCAGTTGACGCACTGCCGCCTTGATAGCTCCGTGCGCATTGAGGCCAGTGGCTATAAGCCTTGGGAATCAGATTTGGAATCTCTCTTTGGGGCGCGTTACGATTATTCTAGGCACGGCACAACCCTTAACCAGACGCTGACAGTCCCCGGGGCGAAAGAAGCCCAACCCCGAGGTAGCTTTGAGCGGAGCGCACCGAGGATCCGCAGCACGACCGAAGGCGTCCGCGCCCGGAGCCTCGGTCCAGGCGCGGCATTCGCACGCGCATGACAACACAGCCCACACCAAACGTCACAAGCGCAGATGTCGAGCGTGTCGTCCGCCGCGATTTCCCACCTGACCGTGTTCCCGAGGGGCTTGCCATGCTGGGCGAGTACGGGACTGAGAGTTGGCAGCGTGAGCCGCATCGCGTTCGCCTCGCCGCCCTCAAGCTTGCGGCGGGCAGCATCGAACGTTTGCGTTCCGAGATTGAGGGTGCCAAGTGCGATTACCGCGATGCGCTTGCGTATGCAGAGTATCCCGGTTACTTCAAGCGGGTGCCTCGTTCTGGAGAGCTTCCGCCAAAGGAGGAGCAGCGGCTTATCGACGCCGATTGGAAGCAGTATCAGGATTGGCTGACACGATGACCATGCCGCTTAACAGCTGCTCCAGTGAACCCGCCGGTCGCGCTCTGGTTGCAAGCTGGGCGCGCTTGGCGGCGCGTCACTGAGCAGCGGCGTTACCCCTATGGAGTTCACCGCGACAGAGTCCGGCTTCGAGGATGGGATGGGGGGCGCATCCAATGAGGCAGGCACAGCAGGCTATCACTACGTTTTGTTTGGTCGGCAGACCGACGAGCAGCATCCTGAGTGCAGCGGAGTTTACTTTGAGTTCGACGACCAGATTCACGGCGCGGTGGATTGCATCACTCGAGTTGCCATCGCCGATGAGCTTGTGAGGTTTGAGCTACGGGACGGTCAGAAGATTGTCGTCAGACGCGGCATGGCAGAGCCACAGTGATCTGGATTTTTGAGAGGTATTCATTCTGCATTTGGTGATGAGATTATCCACAAGGGCTAATCCCGAGGGTAGCTTCGACCTGAGCGCGCTTTCGCTCCGTGTTCACCCTCCAGGGCACTGCACCGAGTTGGAACCATCGAAGATGCGACAAACTGATGTCCCTGGATGATCCAGATAATCCGCTGGCGGTTGAAATCCAGCAGGAGACCGCGGCGGCCTATTTCGCGGCGTGCAGAAAAATGGTCGATTCCCTTGAGGCGCTGAAAGCCCATGATCGCACCGCTGCTTCGGCGAGTCGCGAAAACGAGCGGACCAGGTCTGCACTGCTCGAAGATGCTGTTGAACGGGTTTACTTCGTCGTCATCCAACGTGAAGCCATGAAGCTTTTGAGTTCCGAGGGCTTCTTTGAAGACTATGGAGTCCCGGCCGAAGTAAGGGCGCGGCTGGGACCGAGGCGCCGCAAGTGATCGAGCGTCTCCTTCTGGCGCGAGGCCGGCAATCTTTGAATTGGACAGGCTGTTGAAATTTTGCGATGGAGGACTAGTTGGAATGTCAGGCCGTTCAACGACTCGTGAATGAGCATCAATAGAGTCCATACCGCCAGCCGCTCTACCGGGAGATTGGCAGTTCGCTGCGGAGTTTTTGCTCTGGCGCTCTTGTCCTGCATTTGCGCCACGGGTTGCAAGGATTCCAAACGGACGAACCAAACTCGCGACACGAATGGCACAGAAGGAACCTCCGACACGTCAACGCCAGCGACGACATCAACCCCATCCGCTCCGCCCAATTCCCGGTCGCAAGCCGCTTCCCGCGCCACATTCCATCCTGTCTCCCTCGATGCATTTTATCAGCGCCAGTTCGTGGACTACCGGCCGACAGAAAGCTGGGCACAGGTCCCGCGCGGCGAGACGAATTTCGACGGCGTGCCGTTCCTCATGTTCGGCAAGATCGATCTCACCGGCCTGGGCCGCGCCCGCGATGGTGAATTCCAGCCGGCCCGCGTGGGGGAGATTCCCGTGGGCCGGCGGGCCGCGCGTGTGCATCTCATGCACGGCGCGAGCTATGATTGTCCCGACGAGACGCCGATAGCCTCGGTTTTGTTGCGTTACGAAAATGGCGAGACACGAGGTCTTTTCATCCGCTACGGCGTGCATGTGCGGAATTGGTATGTCGAGGCCAACGAGGCAACCCCGGATCTCAGTGACGCTCGTTCGCTGGAGGTCTGGAACGGCAACTCGCGCCCTGATGGCGCGGGCACACCGACGCGCCTGTTCAAGACGACTTTCGACAATCCGTTGCCTGCCCGGGAAATCCAATCGATCGACCTGCTCTCTCTTTTTGCCCGCGCCAATTCCGTCATCCTTGCCATCACGCTTGAAGACGCCTCTGGCGCCGCGGCGCAAGGCCTGTCCGGGACGACCGAGCAAAATGACGATTCGGAGTTCCGTCGTGAAGACGTGGTGCGCGCCCTGGACGCGGACACGGGCCAACCGATTCCGAACGTCATCCTCAAGCTTTCCGTTACTGAACGGGCACGCACCTACCGATTTGGAGCCTATCCGAGCGATGCGCGCGGACAAATCCGCATCAGCTATCCGCCGGGCAAATTCCAGAACTTCATCATGGAACTGACCGCGCCCAATTACATGCCGGCGAACCTGGAGGTGTCGAGTGAGGACGGCCTCTTCGGCCCTGATCTGCCCGTGCGTTTGAAACGCTTTCCCTAGCAGGAACCGTGGAACAGGCTTCGCTTGGCCTTGAATCCATGAACTCGAACGTCATCCTCGGCGGTTGCTTGTGCGGTGCCGTGCGCTATGAGGTAACGGCCCCGCCTTACAATGTCACGCACTGCCACTGTTCCGATTGCCGCCGAAGCAGTGGCGCACCGTTCGTCACATGGGCATCGTTCCGTCGGGATGGATTCCGATTCACGAGCGGCCAACCGCGCGAGCTGCGATGGGCCGGGCGGCTGCGTTCATTCTGTCCGCATTGCGGCACGCCATTGACGTTTATGACGGGGGCGGACGCGGAAGAGGTCGATGTGACCGTCTGCAGCTTCGATCAGCCGGCGGCGGTGACGCCAGAGGACCACACCTGGGTTGAAGACCGCCTGCCGTGGATTCACACGACAGATGATTTGCCGAGTTATGGTCAGAGCAGGCCAACGCCACCTTCCCGCAAATGATGACGGCGAAACCCACTTGCCTCGTTGGAGGGACGAGCTCCGTGAGTCCCCATTGCGTTCAGAAAACCAACGAAGAAGATTGGGACTCGTGTAATTCGTCCCTCCAAAACGCCATGCCAAGACACACGCCTTCATGCAGGGCTCGAAAAGACTCCACGTCTTCCCGGGTTGGTAACCGGAACTTTCGCCGGATACCGGAGTTGAAATCCACCATGGCGCCACAGAGTCGGAAGTTTCTCATGAAACAAATCGTCCTGGGTTTGCCATTGCTCGCGCTTGTCATGGCGACCGGCTGCGACAAACGGCCACCTGATCCGAAGTCGGCGCTACGAGTGGCAGGGGTTCGGACATTCAGCAGTTTCGATCCGGCCACGCCCGGAGAAAAGGTGATGCCAGCCCAACTGATCAAGTTCGAGCAGGCGGAACTCGCGCAGGTTTTGAAGATATACGCCGAGATTTCAAATCGCTCGATTGTTCGCGCCGGGAACCTGCCCGACATCAAAGTGACCTTCTCCAACCAGACGCCGATGACGGCAGTGGAGGCGTTGCAGGCACTGGACACAGTGCTCGCGGCGCAGGGAATCGCGATGGTCTTTCTCGGCACGCAATATGTGAAGGCTGTCGTCGCGAAGGAAGCGCACCTGGAGCCGGGACCAGTCGTCGAATTGAAGCGCGAGCAGTTGCCGGACTCAAGTTCATTTCTTATCTACATCGTGACACTCAAGAACGTAAAGGGCTCCCAGGCTCTTCCTGCATTACAACCGTTCGCGAAGTTACCGAATAGCATCATCATGATCGGCGGCAGCCCGCCACCATCGAAGTCCGGGCTGCAAAATCTGCCGGCCACTCTCTTCGGCACCAAGGATGACGTTTTGATCCTCCGCGATTACTCGTCGAACGTGCGCCGGATGTTGCAAGTGCTGAAGAAAATGGAGGAGCAATAGAGAAAGAAACGACACAAACGCTATGAAAAACAACACACTGACCCGACATATCATTCGAGCCGCCGTTTTAACGCTGCTCGCGCTCGCTATTCCAACGGCGCTTTTCGTTTTGCACGCCGCCGACAAACCTGCCCCCGCCGCTTCTGCACCGCAGCTTGCCAAGGACATGATGGGAACATGGGTACTGGTCGGCAAGCCGGGCAAGGTGGGCGAACCCCCGGCGGCAGGAGGGCGCCTCAAGTTCCGCACCGGACGTCACTGGACCATGACGCAAGCCAACCCGGACACCGGCCTGACCGTCATGCACGATGGCGGCACTTACACGCTTGATGGCGACAAGTATGTCGAGACCATCGAATACGCCAACCAGAGCACCGCGAACGACATCGGGAAAAGCTTCATGTTCACCGTGAAGGTCGAGGGCGACACCATGACGCAGACCGGCATCGGGAACCCGTACACCGAGGTCTGGAAACGGCTCAAGTAATCCGATAGCTTCCGCGTATGAAAACGGCGCGCGGACCAGCACTTGTTCC
>Ga0137433_1000928_pt1 | contig 13691 bp, 12 predicted proteins | sample EasRivERMZT840_2_FD_102335 | JGI IMG/M metagenome (GOLD analysis project Ga0137433, IMG submission 102335) | Soil microbial communities from meander-bound floodplain in the East River, Colorado, USA - East River MetaG ERMZT840_2 | ecosystem: Environmental > Terrestrial > Soil > Floodplain ...
GCTAGCGGCGCACCGAACGAGTCCGACGTGCAACGGTTGCCATTCCGCGCTCGATCCGCTCGGCTTTGCCCTGGAGAATTTCGATGTGATCGGCGGATGGCGCACGATCGACGAGTCCGGTCAGCGCGTCGATCCAGGCGGCACGACCGCGGGCGGCAGGAAGATTGATGGTCTGCAGGGACTACGATCCGCCTTGCTCGATGACGCGGAACAATTCCCGAGAACTGTTACCGAAAAGTTAATGGCCTATGCGCTGGGACGCCGGGTCGAATACTACGATCGGCCCGCAGTGCGAAAAATCGTACGAGACGCCGCGACACAGAATTACCGTTGGTCGGCGCTGATTGTCGGAATCGTGAAGAGTCCGTCGTTCTTGATGCGGACATCCCAGGCTGTTTCGAACTGAGGAACAAACATGAACTTTCTCACCAGCAAATCATTGTCGCGCCGCACCGTACTTCGCGGCATGGGCGCAACCCTGGCTTTGCCTTTTCTCGAAGCAATGGTTCCTGCCGGATTGGCAGCCGCGAAACCCGCTCACCGTTTTCTCACGTTCTATGTGCCGAACGGCATGGCGATGGAATACTGGTCGCCGAAAGGCGTGGGCGCGGCATTCGAGCTGACTCCGGTCCTCGAGCCGCTGGCTCCGTTCCGGAATCAGATGATCGTCCTGTCCGGGATCAACGCAAGCTGGAATTACATCCACGCCGGCGCCTCGGGAGCATTTCTCACGGGCACACCGCGCGGCGGGCGGAACGAGATCGAGATCTTCGCCGATGTCTCCATCGATCAGCTCCTCGCCCGGCACTTCAGCAAAGAAACCCAGGTCGCATCGCTCGAGTTGTCCATGGACGCTCCGGCGAATGCGGGCGCATGTACCGGCAACCTGAGCTGCGTTTACACGCACACGCTCTCGTGGCGCAGCGCAACACAACCCCTCCCGATGGAGTACAACCCTCGAAATGTCTTTGAGCGCCTCTTCGGCGACACCGGCCGCACCGACTGGGCCGCGCGTGAGGCGCGGATGCAGCAGCACAAGAGCATTCTCGATTCTGTGAATGCAAAGTTGTCCGATCTGAAGCGCGAACTCGGTCCGCGGGACCAGAGCAAGGTTAATGAGTACACGGATGCGATTCGCGATGTCGAGCGACGTATCCAGCGCGCCGAAGAGCAACGCGACGTCGCTCTGCCGGCGATGGATGCTCCTCAAGGCGTTCCACCCGTATTCGAGGACCATATCGCCTTGATGCTCGACCTTCAGCTCCTGGCATTTCAGTCGGACCTGACGCGTGTTATTTCATTCATGATCGGGAAAGAACAGAGCGCGCGGCCTTATCCGCAGATCGGAGTGCCGGAAGCGCATCATCCGTTGTCGCATCACGACAATGCGCCGGAACTGATCGCGAGGATGTCGAAGATCAACCGCTATCACGTGGAGTTGTTCTCGAAGTACGTCTCCCGGCTGAAAGCAACAAACGACGGAGATGGCACGTTGCTCGATCACATGACGATCCTCTATGGATCGGGCATTTCCAACAGCATGCGCCACGCGGGCGACAATCTTCCGTTGCTGCTGGTTGGAGGCGGAGCGGGAACGCTCAAAGGTGGCCGGCATGTCGTATACAAGGACAAGCCGTCGATGGCCAACCTGCTCGTCGCGGTGATGGACAAGATGGGCGTCCCTGTGGACAAGGTCGGCGGGAGCAACGGCAAACTTCAACTGGACATATGAGCCGATTCCTTACTCTGTGCCTCTGTGTCTCCGTGGTGACTGCTGTGTCGCTCGCCGCAGCGACTCGTCCGGAAATCGTCGACGCCGCCAAACGGGGCGACCAGGCCACACTCCGCTCGCTGATCGAGAAACGCGCGAACGTCAACGCGGCGGACGCGGACGGCACAACAGCACTCCACTGGGCCAGCTACCACAATGATCTCGAAGCCGCTGCCTTGCTCATAAAAGCCGGAGCGCGAGTCAACACCGCCAATGATCTTGGTGCCACGCCTTTGTGGACGGCAGCTCAAAATGGAAGCGAACGCATGGTCAGCCGGTTGCTTGTCGCCGGAGCCAATCCAAACGCGAAGCTGCTGCTGGGAGAGACGGTCCTGATGGTTGCCTCGCGCAGCGGCTATCCGTCAATCGTCGAAGAATTGATCGCCGAAGGCGCCGACGTCAACGCCCGCGCAACTCGTGGTCAGACGGCGTTGATGTGGGCCGTTGCTCAAAAACATCCGCAGGTGGTGAGGGTCCTTCTCGCTCACAAGGCGGATGTGAAAGCGCGCTCCGATGTGTGGACCGATACGATGGCGGTCACTCCCCACGGATATCTCGGTTACAACGTGGCCGTTCCGCACGGCAGCGACACGGCGCTGCTCTTTGCCGCGCGCGTCGGCGATCTTGAATCCGCGAAACTCCTCGTCGCGGCGGGCGCCAACGTGAACGACATGGATGCGTGGGGTATCACGCCGGTAGTTTTCGCAGCGCACTCCGGTTTTGTGGATGTCCTTGAGTTTCTGCTTGAAAAAGGCGCCGATCCGAATTTGTCGAAGGCGGGTTTCCCGGCATTGCACATCGCCGTTATGCGCCGGGATGAGCGCATGGCAAGTATTCTGCTGACGCGCGGCGCCGATGCCAACGCGCCTTTACGGACTTGGACGCCAACGCGGCGAAGCTCGGACGACTTTAATTTCGAACCGGAACTGGTCGGAGCGACACCATTCTGGCTGGCTTCCCGATTTACCCAGCCGAATATGATGCGGCTTTTGTTAAAGCACGGCGCCGATGCGAAATTCGTGCATCACTCCGAGAGGGTGCCCAACAGGTTTCCATTCGAAACCCGCAAAGAAACACTCACAACGCTGATGGCTGCCGCCGGAATGGGCGGCGGCGGTGCGAGCTGGATCCCTGCCGATCGTGAATCACGTGAGTCCACGACGCTGGAGTCCGTGAAGATGCTGGTCGAACTTGGCGTGGATCTGAATGCCGTCAACACCGACGGACGCACCGCTCTGGACGGAGCGCGCGCTCTGAAGATCGAATCGGTCGTGCAATATCTCGTCGAGAAGGGCGCCAAGGCCGGAACCGCTCCGGCAGCACCGGCGCGCGGCGGCAGATAGACCGGCTTCGGCGATATACTGTCGGCTAGGAGCAGGCTGATGCAAACCAAAGAAATCGTCCGGGCGTTACTTGATCGTCTACCTGACGAGTGCACCGTGGATGATGTGCTTTATCACCTCTACGTTATCCAGATCACTGAGCAAGGCCAAGCCGACTCGGCGGCCGGCCGAACGATGTCCCACGAAGAAGTGGCCGAAGCACTTCGACGAAAATGGCTCGTCGGATCAGAAAAGTAGTTTGGACGCTAACGGGTTTACAACACGCTGGACGAAGCTGTCTCCTACATTGCGCAAGACTCGTTACCTGCCGCACAGCGGCTCCTCGAAACGGCGCTCGACACCGCCGAATCCCTGACGTCAATGAGCGAACGCGGGAGAGTCGTTCCAGAATTGCAGCAGCCTAACATTAGAGAGCTGATGGTCGGCCGGCACCGACTGATCTACGAAGTGTTCGACACCAAGGTGGAGATCCTGGGATTCATTCACGGTGCGCGAGACTTCGCGAAGTGGAGACAGTCCGTGACCGGAAGCGCGGGCTAACGACGTCCTTTTCTCGCGAACAATCCGGTGCTATATTTCGCCTGCTCCACAGGGCGCATCCTGTCCGCGGAAAGGGAATTTCCCGCCTGAACTGAAAAACAATCCTGAAGGCTACGAACCTTCGACCCGACGTGCGGACACGGGAACCCAGGAGGTCGTAGAATGTCCGATCCATCCAATCCCTCACCTATCAATCTCGAGTTTCTGAGGAAGCACGCGAAGCTGTTGCTGCGGCAATGCCGCGAAGGTGACCCGGCAAGCCTTGGCCGCATTCGCGCCCAGCTTCCGCGCTTGCCCGATCCCATCCAGCTGGCCGACGTCCAACATGTTCTCGCGCGTGAGCACGGCTACGCGAACTGGGCCGAGCTCAAGCGGCATGGCGATCCGCTCGAGGAGTTTCTTGTCGCTGTCCGTGGCGCCGCGGTGAACAAGGCGAAGAGTTTTCTCGCGCGGTTCTCCTCATTCGCGGCGGAGAGCATCCATGCGGCTTGTGCCATCGGTGATGCGGAAGCTGTCCGGCGGCATTTGAAACGTGATCCGGCGCTTGCGACCGCCGAACACGATGGCTGGCCGCCGTTGATCTATGCCTGCACATCGCCGCTGAATCGATTGAGTTCGCGTCACTCGGCGGGCATCACCGAATGCGTCAAGCTGCTGCTGGACGCCGGCGTGGACCCCAACACTTCGACGTTGAGCGACGCCTCGAATCCTGAGAGCCGTGTATCCGCCGCGTATCGAGCAGTCGCGGGTATGAAGATGGGTGTCTGGATCATGCTTCAAAGGGCTGGCGCCGACATGACGGACATGCAGCGCCGGGTGGCTGAAATGCAAAAGCAGGGCGATCCCATCTGGCACGATGTGTTCAAAGACCACTATCTGAAAGCGCCGGAGCTTCGGCACTGGATGGCGGAACAGGCGTCCGAGGTCAATTTGAAATTCGAAACTGCAGACATGCCTGCTGTCGACCCGTTGCGATTTATTCCGAGGGAAACTCCCGTCTTTCCGGAAGGTGCATTTCAAATGCTTCGAGCCATGCTCGACCGCGGCTATCACCCGAATCGACTCATGCCGTCCAACTTCGCGACCGGCGAAGGGCAGACCCTATTCCACAGCGTCGCCCGGATCGGGAACGCCGCTGCAGCGGAATTGCTGCTGTCTTGCGGAGCGGATGCCGGTCTCCTGAATGCCGTGGGAAGAACCCCGCTGGCCGTCGCGATACGCGCCGGCAACAAGGAGTTTGCCGATGTGCTGCGCACTCACGGAGCAAGCGATGCCGGCTTACGTCCGATCGACGAACTCCTCGGCGCGTGCCTGCGGCTGGATATGGACGATGCTCGATCGGTTCTGAAGAAAGACCCGAACATCCTTGATCGCATGTTGCGCGAAGATTTTGAGGTTATGGTTCAGTGCGTCGCTCGCAACGAACGCGCGCGCGTTCGAACGATGGTTCAGTGCGGCTTTGACCCCGCCGGGTTCGGCGAAGCCGGGGCTACGCCTTTGCACATCGCTGCGTGGCACGGTCATGCGAATATGGCGAAGATGCTTCTGCAATTTCATGTCCCGGTGAATGCGCTGGACACGACGTACGACAGTTCACCGCTCTCGTGGGCGCTTCATGGTTCCCGGCTCAATATAGCGTTCCTGCTTTCGAGGCCGGATGCGCCGAAGGAGTACGAGCCGATCATCAACGCACTTCGTGAAGCGGGAGGGACGGAAATTCCCGGAGGGTCCCATGCAAACTGACCTCGTTGAGATCACCGCGGCCAACTTCGATTCGGAGGTTCTGCATTCGATAGTTCCAGTGTTGATCGATATCTGGGGGCATGGCTGAAAGGCCTGCCAGGACCTGGAGCCGGCAGTGTCTGCAGTTGCAGACCAGTATCGAGGCCGCGTCAAAGTCGGAAAACTTGACGCCTACGCAAACATGGACGTGGCGGTCCGATTGGGGGTCCTCGGGCTTCCGACTCTTCTTCTTTTCAAAAGTGGAGAGGTCAAAGAACGGCTCGTCGGGCTCGTCACCGTCGATCAAATAGCCGCTGCCGTCGATCGAAATAGCGGGTAGTTTCCGCTGCTACTTCGTGCGTGAAGATTGCGCACCGACCTGCGACGAAGCATCGTTAATTCGCTTGAGGGAAAGTCTATGAGCGAAAGAACTCGCGTCAGCCACGCTCTCTTGACGTTCAGCTTGGGAAAATTGGACAGTCGATTGAATCTAAAGAACAACCGTGTTCCATGGCGTCTACAATTTCGCATCAAACCGCTGTAGTTTCACTTTTCCGCAGATGAACGGGTCCACAGTCTGACGACCAGCAGCGTCTGATCATCCGGGGCGGCCTTGTCACCGGTGAATTTTCCTACGGCTGCAAGAATGGCATCGCAAATCGTTCGCGCAGGCAGGTCAGGGTTCTGTTGCGCCACCGCGATCAGGCGTTCCTCGCCGAACTGTTCCTCGCTGCTGTTTGGGGCTTCAGTGATGCCGTCTGAGAAGAGCACTAGCAGATCACCTTCGTTCGCCGAGACCGCCGCCGTCCGATACGCCGCTGCCTTGAGAAGGCCGAGCACCGGCCCGCCCTCCGTGAGCCGGTCAAGATGCCACGTTCCATCCATCTCCCGCCGCAGCCACAAGGCGGGCAAGTGCCCGGCATTGAGGTAGCGCAGGACCCGCGAGACGGGATCATACGAGCACCAGAACAGCGACGCGAACCGTTCGCCCGATGACTTCGTCAGGAGGAGGTCGTTCAGACGTGCGGCCGAGCGATCAGGGTCCTCCGACGCACCCCAGGGCGGATTGCTCATCGCACCATGTATGAGTCCCATCAGCAACGCCGCGGAGATGCCATGACCAGACACGTCGCCAAGGACGAATGACACGGGTCCGCCTGGAAGCGTGACGATGTCGTAGAAGTCGCCTCCCACTTGTGAGGCGGGAAGGCATTCGGCAGCGAAATCAATGCCGGCTTGGAGAGTGGCGGCAGACGGGAGGAGATCGCGCTGAACCTGCCGGGCCAGCTCCACCTGCATCTCGAGCTGTTTGCCGCGGACGTACGCGCCGGCCCGCGCCGCGATCAGCGAGAGGGCGACCAGGAGACTCAATGCGGCCGACGCACTGATGATGGCGTTGCGTCTCAGGCGGGAAAAGGGCGCAGACAGGCTGTCCTCATAGAGCGCCACCTGGACGAGAAGCCGGCCGAAATCGGGCTGCTGATCGGCGGCGTCCCCGGCCCGGCGCGGAAGACCGCATCGGCAGGGGAATGTGCCGACGAGGACCTCACGGCCCTCGTGCCATTCACGCGTCATGATCGCGTCCCGCTCGACGAGGCCCCGCCATTGCCGGCCGGGGGCGGCCGTCGTCTGGCCGCTCGATGCGACGATGGCGCCGTTGCTCTGCAATAACGTGATTCCAGCGACTTGATCGGTTGTGTCGTCTCGAAGATCGTCCAGGAGAACTCGGAAGGCCTCAGCGTCCTGAGGACGGGCGAGTCGCGCCGCCCGCTCTACATTGCGCACTCGTTCCTGGGCTACACGCCGTGCATCCTGAAGAACGAGGTTGTTCGAGACGTACCTGTAGTTGATGATCGTCTGGCCGAGCAAAACAACCGCCAGGATGGCGCCGGCAGCCAACAGTACCTTGAGCCACAATGTAGAACGTTCGCCCATACCTAACATGCAGGCCTATAGGACGCATCCGGCCGCGTTTCAATGATGCAGTTCCAGGGCCTGTTCTCCGAGAATTCGCCAGGGCCGTTTGCGAGCTAGTTTAAAGCCGAAAGCCTTAATCGCTCACTGTCGGTTGGGCCTTCGTTTTTTCTGGTATCGTCTAAAGATGACCAATCCGTCCGAGTCCGAGATTATGCTCACAACCATTCTCGTCGATGTTCAGCTCCAGAGAACAGACGCCGACGAACACGATGCTTCGCTTCAGGAACTTAGACAACTCATCGAAACGCTGGGGTGGAAAATCGCCGGGGCGCTCACTCAGAAAATGTCGTCGCTTAATGCGGCTTCACTCATCGGGCCGGGAAAACTTGAAGAACTGAGTGAACTCGTGAAAGCGTCTCCGGAAGTCGACAGCGTCGTTTTCGATCACGAACTCACGACGACACAGGTTCGCAATATCCGAGAAGCAACAGGGGTCGATGTTTACGATCGGCCGGCGATCATTCTCGAAATTTTCCATCGACATGCGCGAACCAAAGAGGCGCAGCTTCAGGTGGAACTCGCACGTCTCAAGTATCTCGCTCCTCGTGAGCGCGTTGTCGGCGCCAAAGAGCGAAAAGGCGGCGGGCGAGGCGCAAGAGCCGTCAGCGAATCCTTTCACGAACTAGAGCGCCGACAAGTGCGCGATCGTATCCGCGAACTTCAACGAGAACTCGATGCCGTTCACGCAGAACAAGTCGAGCGTCGTCGTCACCGGGAAGGTCTATCCAAAGTTGCTATAGTCGGTTACACCAATTCCGGCAAGTCCTCTCTCATGCGAGCACTCACGTCGAGCGACGTTCTTGTCGCCGATCAACTTTTCGCTACCCTCGATACGACCGTTCGGGCGCTGCAGCCGGAGACGCAACCTCGCATCCTCGTCTCCGACACTGTTGGTTTTATTAGAAACCTTCCGCATGATCTAGTGGCCTCATTTCGATCGACTCTCGACGAAGCGCTGGATGCTTCGCTTTTACTCCATGTAGTGGATGCATCTGATCCATCGTTGCGCTCTCACATTCAAGTCACGCGAGAAGTTCTCGAGGGTATCGACGCCGGAAAACTTCCTTCGCTTCTCATCCTGAACAAGATCGATGCCGTCGATATTGCGCAAAAGGCACTTCTGAAAAAAGAGTTTCCCGATGCCATTCCCATGTCTGCACTCCATCCCAAGGACATCGAGGCGTTGCACGAGCGTCTTGTAAAGTTCTTTCTAGACAACATGACACAAGTCGATCTCGTGGTTTCCTACGGCAAGGAAGGGGTGCTCGCCGAGATCCGCAAAAACGTTCACGTGCTAAGAGAGTCCTATGACGAAAAAGGCGTGTGTCTCACGATCAAAGCAACTCCCGGTACCCTTACCGCCTTAAAGCGGCGGCTCGCTTCGTAAACACATCACGGATCTGCCTAGTAGTGGTGTCTTTTGCAAATGACACCACTACCATCTGCCTTCGTTGGTCCTTTGCTCGGCCTGAGCAGTTTTCACGAGTTCTGTTCGGATCACGTCGTCAACGCCGATTGTCAGCTTGTCGCTGAATTTCGAAGTTTTTGACAGATACGTCGAAGGGGGGCCTACGTCTGCGCGGAAGACCGTTCGATGAGAAAAACTACGGTCCGATGCATGATTCCCTTCGAGTCGGGATGTGCGGCTGTCGTCAGAAAACGTGCGCCGATTTTTTCGAGAGCTTTCTGCGAGCGAAGGTTGTTCTCGCCGACCTCGAACAACACGCGATCGACAAATTGAAATGCGTGGTCCAGCATCAACGCCTTCAGTTCGCGGTTGGTGGTTCCGCCCCAATAGGCACGCTTGAGGAACGTGAAGCCGACCTTCACCTCGCGTTTATCCGAGTTGTAGTCGTAGTAGCGGGAACTGCCGATGATTTTTCCGGATTCGCGATCGATGACGACAAACGCCCCCTTCGACGCAATCCCCGAATCGAAGAACTTTTGAAAGACGTCCCGTTTGTAACGGTCGGGTTCGGGATGTTGCTCCCAGACGAGAGGGTCTCCGGCCGCTTCGAGAAGATTCTCGAAGTCTTCCATTCGCAGCGGCCGAAGCTCGATGAGGTTTCCTCGTAAGAAGGGTTGAAGATCCAACGGACTTATTTTGCCGGCGCAGGGAAGCGGGCGATGCGATCGCCTCGGAACGACCCCACCCACAGCTCTTTGCCGACTTCCACTGCCACAGTGCCTGCGCCGAACGCGGGACTGTTGGGATGCGTGACGAGTTCCTGGACCTTCAATGAATCCGGATTGATCTTTACGATGTTCGTGGTTTGCGTCTGGCCCATGCCGCCCTGGCCTGTAGCCAGAAGCGTCCCATCGGCGGCCCAGCGAATGTTGTCGACGCGGAAGCCTAACGGGATGTTGTCCCGCTTCGGAGGCGTCTGGCCGAGCGACAACCGATAAAAGGACTGGTTACCCCATGCCGCAACGTACAGCCATTTGCCGTCTTTTGAAATCTCCAGGCCGTTGGCGCCGGACGCTTCACTGCCCGGGATGATCTTCCATCCGGTTCCGGTGTGCCATTCCCAGATCTCTCCGTTGTTTTCGCCGGCCATCATTTTGGTCCGATTCGCAGCAGCTTCCGGCCCACGAATAAGGTAATTGGTCGCAGCGAAGCCTCCGCCCGGCAGCGGCACGACCTCGTTCAGGCCGATCGGATCCGGAGGAACAGCACAACCAATCCACGTCAGCGTTGGCGTCTTGCTCCGCATGTCGACCTGAAAGACTTCGATGGATTCCCGGACGCCATGGTGGACTGCATACAGCGTGTGTGTCGAATTCGTGCCCGGTCGAACAGCGATCCCGTGCGTGCGGAATTGAGCCTTCTGTTTCTCGTCGGGCGGGCCGGGACAGGTGTCATAAGTCTTTTTGTCCAGTCTGTCCTCGGACGTGGCCGTCGGATATGCATTCGTAACGGTCATGTCCCGCGTGTTGATCAGACGGATTCCACCTGCGCCCCCGAAAACCGAGGCGGCGACCCACTCGCCACCCGGCAACACAACCAGGTCTTCGGGAGCCTGCTGGCCGCAGACAAATTTGACCTTTCCGTCGCCGTCCGGTGTGCACGGAGGCGGAGGTTGCGGAGGCTGCTGTTGCAGGAAGAACAGGACAAAAAAAGCTAAAGCGTGCATCGGACTCCTCCTTTGTGTCTCTGTTGGCTTTGCACATACTTCAGGAGGGCTTGTGACGGACCCCCTCGCTCGACCCTCACGAGGGGGAGACGAAAGTTAGTCTCCCCCTGGTAAGGGGGAGACGCCGCCGAAGGCGGCGAGGGGGTCAGGCACAAGCCCTTTTGAAGACTTTTCTCTGTTCAAAGCCGCTGGTTCCGCGAGATCAAGCGATCACGACTTTGCGCGGCAGTTGCGCATTGTTCTCGAGGAACGATCTCTTATTCTCCAGATCCTTTGCAGTCGGCTGAACCTTTCCGGTCTGATCCGTCGCTCGCGAAACGAGCGTGTGTTCTCCGGGCTTCGCGCCGGTCCAGGTGTAGGTGAAGAACTTCCAGGAATACTTGCCCTTCGTGGATGAATCCATCGTTGCCGCCTGCCATGGTCCTTCATCGATCTTGATTTCGACCGACTTGACCGGCGTTCCATCATTGAGCAGGACGCCGAGAACCTTGTGCTGTTTGCCGTCGGTCGTGATGCGCGCGATGAAGGACTTCAACTGCATATGGGTTATTGCCGTCTCGTTCCACTTCATCTCGCCGTCGATCATCTCGCCTTTGACCGTCCGGTACCATGTGGCCTGGTACTTTCCGAGGTACTGTTCTTCCTGAACGTGGATGTTCGAGAGCCATTTCACGTTCGCAACGCCGTACCACCCCGGGACGATCAGACGCAGCGGGAAACCTTGATGTTTTGTGAGCGGTTCGCCATTCATCGCCCATGCGAGGAACGGTTCATCCGACATCGCCTTTTCCCGGTTCAGGCTCCGGCCGAACTGCTGGTCGAGTTGGTATTTCTGCGTTCGGAAAACGACTTCTTCCATGCCGTGATCGGCGCCGAGGAAAACAAATTCACGCGCGGGCGCCTTTACACCGGCCGAATCGAGAACTTTTTTCAGAGGGACTCCGTTCCATCGCCCGTTCGAGCACAGTGCCTGTGCGGCGCCCTGATTGCCCGAACATTCAAAGCCGGCGATCAACTCTTCATTGCCGATCTTCTTGAGTTCGTCGAGCGACAGAGATTTCGGGCGGTCGACGAGGCCGGTCACTTTGAGGCGATAAGTGGCCGGGTCGATCGTGGGATGACCGTAGTGCTGTGTCGTGAAGAACTCATCTTTCGGTGTAAACGGCCCATCGATCTTCCGAATATCGAACGAGCGGCGTTCGGGGCTCGGGTTGGGGTTGAAGTTTGCTGGGAAGTCGGTGAACGGAACCAGTGTTTCTCCCTGCGCCAGTGCGGGCATCACCCATTCCGGTACACCCAAGACACTCCATCCGGCAAGGGCCAGGCTTCCCTTCAGAATCTCCCGACGTGTTCGTTGTTTCGACATGTTTCCGCTCCTCCTCTGAGTCGCTGTGACTAATTGATTGCGAGATTATCGTAGAATCGAGGCCATTTTTGAAAGGAAGGTTTGATTTTCATGCGCCTTCAGGGTGTGCTCGGGATCGTCGTGTTTCTCGGCATCGCGTGGATCGTGAGCGAGAAACGAAAAAGTGTCCGTCTGCGAACCATCCTTACGGGCGTGATCGTTCAGTTCGCAATTGCGGCAATCCTTCTTTATGTTCCGTTCTTCAAGCAGTTCTTTCTGCTGCTGAACAATGTCGTGCTGGCCCTGGACTCGGCGACTCGCGCCGGTACGTCCTTCGTCTTCGGTTATCTTGGCGGCGGTCCGCCGCCTTTCATGCTGCAGGATCCTGGAGCGAATTTCGTTCTGGCGTTCCAGGCGCTTCCTCTGGTGCTTGTCATCGGGGCGCTCTCGTCGCTTCTGTTTTACTGGAGAGTTCTTCCGTATGTCGTTCGCGGTTTTGCTTTCGTTCTTCAAAAGACCATGAACATCGGCGGCGCGCTCGGCCTGGGCGCGTCAACGACGATCTTTCTGGGAATGGTCGAAGCGCCGCTGGTCATCAAGCCTTATCTGAAAAACATGACGCGGAGCGAACTGTTCTCGCTGATGACGGTCGGCATGGCATGTATTGCGGGCACGGTGATGATTCTGTACGCGACGATCCTGAACGGTGTCATTCCGGATCCCCTGGGACACATCCTCGTTGCGTCGTTCATTCACGTTGCTGCAGCAATCACGATTGCGCGGATCATGGTTCCGGAAACCGGAGAAGAAACCGCCGGAAGACTGTTGCCTCAGCGTGACGCCTCGAGCTCGATGGACGCGATCGTCAAGGGAACGAGCGACGGTCTGCTGCTGCTTCTGAACATTATCGCGATGCTCATCGTCATGGTCGCGCTCGTACAACTGGCGAATGTGCTCATCGGTTTTCTGCCGCAGATGGGAGGGCAGCCGCTCACGCTACAGCGGATCCTCGGATTCATCATGGCCCCTGTCGTCTGGCTTTTCGGCATTCCATGGTCGCAGTCGCAGACGGCGGGGGCATTGATGGGGACCAAAACGATCCTGAACGAATTGCTGGCCTTCCTCGACATGGCGAAGCTGCCCCAGGACGCGCTCGATGCGCGCAGCCGTTTGATCATGGCGTATGCGCTCACGAGTTTCGCGAACTTCGGAAGTCTCGGGATTCTGATCGGCGGTCTCGGGAGCCTGGCGCCGGAGCGCAGGGAAGAGGTCGTGAACCTCGGGTTGAGCGCCATCCTGGCCGGGACGCTTGCGACGTGTATGACGGGGGCAATCGTGGGTATTCTTGTCTAACCGCTTATGACGAGCAAGATTCTTCGTGTCATCGTGGTGTGCCTCTGCGTCTCCGTGTCTCTGTGGTTCCTGTTGTCTGTTTTGGCAGACTCCCCCGACGACGACTCGGAGTTCTACTTCACACGTCTGATGTACCGGCAGAATCCGATCCTCCATGGTTTCTTCCAACCCTTCACGATGGCAAACCCCGGACCCTGTCGCTGTCCCGAGTTTGGCGGGCGCAACTTCTTTCCGCCGCAGGGATGGGGCTGGGCCACGGACACTCCCGGCGCCGACTGCAAATTGATGGGTGCGATTCATCGCCTGACCGGTCAGCACGTGTATCCCAATCCGAACTACATCGAGATCATGAATCCCGACCTCTTCAAGTACCCGTTCGCCTACGTCAGCGAGCCGGGGCGCTGGTCGCTGAACCCCAAGGAGGCGGCCGGGATGCGCGCCTACCTGCAGAAGGGCGGCTTCGTGCTGTTCGACGACTTCCTGGCCCGCGACTTCGTCACGCTCGA
>Ga0137433_1000930_pt1 | contig 13658 bp, 9 predicted proteins | sample EasRivERMZT840_2_FD_102335 | JGI IMG/M metagenome (GOLD analysis project Ga0137433, IMG submission 102335) | Soil microbial communities from meander-bound floodplain in the East River, Colorado, USA - East River MetaG ERMZT840_2 | ecosystem: Environmental > Terrestrial > Soil > Floodplain ...
ATCCGTCACGATCGTTTCACCGGCGGCTATACCATTCTCGATGACAGCTTTCCCTGAAAACGTCTGCCCGACGGTCACGGGCCGGGGCTCGACGCTCTGGTCCGGCTTCACCATATAGATGAAGGATCCCTGCTGGCCCACCTGAACCGCCTCCGAAGGAACAACCGTTGCCGTTTGCGTATCCAATGTAAGCACGACGTTCACGAACTGGCCCGGCCACAAACGGCCGGCCTGGTTATCGAAAACGGCTTTGAGGCGAATCGTCCCTGTGTTCGGGTCGACGGTGTTGTCGATGACGCTCAATGTGCCGTTGACCGGCGCCGCATCCTTCTCCGGCGAAACTGCTACGCCCAGTTTTCGGCGTCGGTGGTGCTGAGATACGGCATTCAGATACCGCTCCGGCACGCCAAAGCTGACGTAAATCGGGGTCACCTGATTGATAACGACAAGCGGAGTGTCGCCGTTCGCCTTCACCAGGTTTCCAGGATGAAGCAGAAGATTTCCGGCGCGTCCCGAAATCGGAGCATGAATTTGAGCGTAAGCAAGATTCAGCTTTGCCTGCTCGACAGCCGCGCGATCCGCTTCAAGAGAAGCTCGCATGCTCTCGATGGCCGCTTCGTCCGCGGTCACCGAATGCTCGGCGACTTCGGCAGCCGTGCGGATCTGGTCGTCCTGTTGTCGCGTGGAAATACCTTCTTTGGAGAGTTGCTGGAATCTTGCGGCGTCCGCCTTCACATTCTTCAATTGCGCCTGACTGCGCGCAAGGTTCGCTTCGGCGACACGCAACTGCGCCATGTCCCGCGCGACGGCCGCTTCCATCTGTCGAAGAGCCTCCTTGAAGGGGCGCGGATCGATTTCGAACAGGAGGTCTCCCTGCCGGACGTTGCCGCCTTCCGTAAATTTCACGTTCAACAACGGACCGGCAACCTGCGATTTCACTTCGACTGTGGAATACGGTTCAGCCGTTCCGACTGTCCGGATTTGAATCGGCACGGATTCTTCGACAGCCTGAGCCGTCGTCACAGGCACGGGAGGCATCACCGGAGGCCCCGACTGCGCTTGCGGCGCAGAACAACCGCCGGCAAGAAGACTGGAGATAAACATAAGAATGGCGATCTGTTTCTTCATAAGGATAGATAACGAGTTTAGCAGAACCCGCTATTCGTGTTTCAGCGCCAGGACCGGATCCACCGATGCGGCACGCCGCGCGGGGACAACGCATGCGACGATGGAAATCAACAACACCAACAGTGAGATGGCGGTGTATGTGGCTAAATCAGTCGCCTGGACTTCAAAGAGCAGCGACTGAAGAAGACTGCTCAGCACGGACGCGCCCACCAGTCCGACAATCAGTCCAACGCCGACAATCCTTGCAGCCTGGCGAAAAACCATCGTCACAATCGTCGTCGATCGTCCACCGAGCGCCATCCGGATACCGATCTCGCGCGTACGCTCGGCGACCGAATACGCAAGAACTCCGTAGATGCCGGTCGCGGCCATCAGGACGGCAACGGTGGCGAATACTCCCAGCAGGAACATGTAAAAACGCATCGTTCGCGTCTGGCCGCCGAGAATCTGTTCCACCGTCATCAGGTCGGCCGGCGGGGTGTTCTGGTCTACTTCGGCTACGGCAGCCTTGACGGCGGGAATCAAACGTCCGGGATCTCCGCTGGCTCGCACCATAAAAAACATACCTGAGCGATATGCCCAGCTTATGCCGATCCATTGAGATGTCTGCTGAAGATGAGGAACGTACAGCGCCGGACGGCGGCCCGGGTCCATAGGAGAAACCATATTGCCGACCACGCCAACAATCTCTCGCGGCGGTTCGTCCGGCACGAAATCAAACGTGATTCGCTTTCCAATGGGGTCCTGTGACGGAAAGAACTGCTGCGCCAGCGTCTGGTTGATAATCAGGACGGGATGTCCGCTTTCGTTGTCGCGGGCATCAAAATCACGCCCCTTCACGAGAGGGATTTTCATCTGACGGAAAAATCCTCGAGTGACTGCCACGTAATCCGCAGTGTCGGCCTGATTCTTCGTCCCCCTGGTTCTTCCTTCGACCAGAAACGGAAAGTTTATGGGCCAGTACATGAAAGGCGGCGCATTGGAGGCGGCAGCAACACCCACGACACCCGCAGTGCTTTCCAGTTTTTCCAGCAGCCGCTCAATCAGCATGGCAGGCTTGGGACTCACTGTTCCCAGAGGGAGACCTCTATACATGCTCGTCACTTTGATCGTGTCAGCCGGCGGCAGGTGAAAACCGAAGGTCAACAGATTCGCTGGATCGGCGCCGAGATCCTTCGTTACAACCCTCGCAAAGCTGTTGATCATCAAACCGGCTCCGATCAGGAGAACCAGCGACAGGGCAATTTGTCCGGTCACAAGGACGCTCCGCAAACGCTGCCGGTGGCCGCCTGCGACTGTCCGCGTGGCTTCTCTCATAGGATCGTTCGCTTCGGACCTTACAGCCTGAACTGCGGGAAGCACTGCAGACAGGGCGATCGTGGCGAGGACGACTGCTGATGTAAATGCGAGAACCCGCACATCCAGGATATCGAACCAGCCGCGATCGAACAGCGCCAATTCGGCCGGGGCCTGGCTCACGAACAGCCACAGCGCGGCGACAGCCACGGAAACGCCGATCACGCTTCCGACCATTGCCAGCGGCAGGCTCTCCGCAATCAGTTGCCGGATGATTCGCCTGCTGCCAGCGCCAAGCGCAATCCTCAACCCGACTTCGTGACGGCGCGATGCATTGCGGGCCAGCAACAAGCCGGCAACGTTGGCGCAACTGATCAGGAGAACAAACCCGACGGCTCCCTGTAACAGCAGAAGCGAGAGCCGGTAATCCTGATGCACTACGCCGCCGAGATACTCGGCGCGGACACCGAGTCCCTCGTGGACATCAGGATCGCGGACTGACAGTTCGGCAGCGATAGCCGTGATCTCGGATTGCGCCTGGCCGAGCGAAACATTCGGTTTCAGGCGAGCGACGATCGTGTTGCCGCCGAACCGGCTTTTGACCTGAGTCGGCCCCAGCTCCAGCGGCGCAACAAAATCGATCTGCGGCTGGCGCGCACCAGGAGGAACATTCGGATCGCGGAACAGGCGGAAGTCCGCAGGTAAAACTCCGATGATCGTCACCGGGACCTGGTTGATCATCACTTTTTTTCCGACGATCGACGAATCCGATCCGAATCGCCGCTGCCACACAGAATGGCTGATCAGAATAACCGGCGCAACGTTGCCAAGGCGGTCTTCGTCTTCCGTGAATGTGCGACCCATGAAAGGCTTCACGCCCAGCAGGTGGAATAACGAAGGCGTGAAGCACTGGCCGTAGGCTAGCTCCGCCGGAATGCCCGGACCATCGGCACCGATAGTCCTCACGCCGCACGCGCCTCCGTTAAATGCGCCGACATCCTCAAACGACCGGGCCTGCTCGCGGATCGCGAAATACTTCGTCACGCTGGACGTCAATGTTTCGCGGTTTACGCTGGTGTTCAGCTTGTGGGTTCGATCGGGGACGGTCCAGATCGTGACGAGCCGGGCCGGATCCGGATATCCAAGCGGATTGAGCAAGGTCGAATTGGTCAGGCTGAATATGAACGTATTCGCACCGATTCCTATCGCCAGCGAAATCGCGGCCACTGCCGTGAGCCCCTTATGCCGCGACAAACTCCGGAAGCCCTGCCGAATATCCCGAACGCTCTCGTCGATGAATCGGGAGAATATTTCATCGCGCGACAACTCGCGGACCATGACGTCGTTCCCCAGAACCTGCCTGGCTTCTCGTTCCGCCTGCGATGGGTCCATCCCCTGTTCGATCAGATCCTCCTTGATCATCTGGCGGTGAACTTCCAGTTGATCGACGAGATCGTCCTCGAGCTTTGATCTACGGAAAAGGTTGATGATGCGAACGAAGAACGAACGAATGCGACTCATGACTGCACCTATTCAGGCTTTGGAACAAGCCGCGAGATAATGCCCGCGATGCGCCACCAGTTATCGACCTCTTTCGCCAGTTGGCGACGGCCGGCTTTGGTGATCTGAAAGTACTTCGCCTTGCGGTTGTTTTCGGACGTGCCCCATTCCGACTTGATCCAGCCCTGCTGCTCCAGACGCACCAACGCGGGATAGATCGTTCCCTGGTTCAGGAAGAGGGCATCCTGGCTGATCTGCTCGATACGACGAGCGATTCCCCATCCATGCAGCCGCCCCATCGAATCGAGGGATTGAAGGATCATGAGGTCCAGCGTGCCTTGAAGCACTTCGGATTTCTCTTGTCTCCCCATACGGGTTCACGCTCCTGTTGATAACCAACGGAAGTGTACCATGCACCCGTTGATTGTCAACAGGAGAAGGGGTCAGGCGCCACGCCAACCGTGACACGCTGCACCCGCCTGTGCCAATATGTGCCCTCAACAAATCAGCACACGCCGAGAGGCGGGACATTTTGGAGGACTCCATGAGGAACAACATCATCAAGACCATCGCCGCCGGTGCGCTGGCTGCGTGTCTGGCGCAACCGGCGATCGCGCAGGCTCCGGCTGCCGCCGGTCAGGGCGGCCCGACGCCGGTCGAAGTCGTCACCAATCCGACCTACACATCCACAATCATGGAACTGAATGTGAATAAGCCCGCGGCAGAAGTGTGGAAGCGGGTCGGCAAGTACTGCGATATCGGCGAATGGCTGCGCATTGCGTGCACGATCACCGCAGGAAAGGATAATGAGGTCGGCGCCGTGCGCTCGGTTGCGAGCGAAGTCCTTGTTGGAAAAACCGAACTCTCCTACACGTATACCCAGCCTGTCCGGGCCGGCCGCCCTTACATCCTGTATCACGGCACGCTTGAAGCGAGGCCGGTCACAGCCACGACATCGAAGCTGGTTTACACGCTGATGTGGGACAACTCCACGCTGGCCGATGATGCCGCGCGCGAACGAGACAAGGCGCAAAGAACAACGACGTTTACTCAGGCGCTCGAAAACATGAAGATCCTTGCCGAAGGCGGCACGCTGCCGCCGGCTCCGGCGCGCGGCGGACGCGGTGGCGCTCAACCGCCTGCTAAGTAAAACCTCCGGTACCGAGGGGTCAGACCCCTCGGTACCTTCGCAAGTCACCATGAGATTTTTCAAATCATGTTTCGGACCCAGCCGCGACGAAGTGTGGACCGCGCTCCGCGCTCAGATCGGAGGCGAAGTCGTCCCCCGCACGACCTGGCGTGGCGAGAAATTGCGCGCCGAAATCGGCGAGTGGACGATCACTCTGGACGAATACACCACCATGGTCATGGCGGGTAAAGTCCCCATCCAGATCCCGCACACTCGAATGCGCGCTCCATTTCCGAATCCAGGCGGGTTTCGTTTCTCCATTCACCGCGCGTCGATCTTCAGTTACCTGGGCACACTTCTGGGAATGCAGGACATTCAGATCGGGCATCCTGAGTTTGACGAAGCATTCGTCGTCAAGAGCAACAACGAAGCAGCAGTACGATCGCTCTGCAACAATGACAGGTTGCGCTCGCTCGTCACGGCACAGCCCAAGTTCCAGCTCAGCATCCAGGATGACGAAGGCTGGTTCGGAACGGAGTATCCCACGGGCGTGGACGTGCTCGTTTTCGATGTCGCCGACCGGATCCGCGAAGTGGACCGGCTCAAGGCGCTTTATGACGTGTTCAGCGAAAGCCTCAACCAACTGTCAGAAATGGGGCTCGCCGGAAGCGGCACCGGAGGCGTGACGGTATAGTTCCGGTCTTCATTTAAGGCTGGCTTCCCGAGTGGCACGTGGACACATTAAACGTTGATTCCATGAAAGCAGAAACCCGCACCGGCAATAACGATGGCCTCCGGACACCGCCCGTCGCGCCCGGGTTGCCTCTGCTTGGAAACACGGTCGACCTTCTGCGCGATCCGCTCGCGTTCTTCCTCCGGATGTATCGCGAGATTGGGCCTGTCTTCCAGGTTGCCGGGCCCGGCCGTCACTACACGGTCCTGGCAGGTCCTGAAGCCAATCGAAAGTTCGTCGATTGGGAAGCACATTATTTTTCGAGCGAGCCGGTCTACCGGCCATACGGAAAGGATCTCGGCACGCCTGCTTTTCTTGTCGCGCTCGACGGCGACGCGCACCGGAGCTTTCGACGGGAGTTGCGTCCCGGTTTTTCGCGCGAAGCGATCGCTCCGCATCTGTCCCGCATGATCGCCGGCGCCGATTCGATTCTGGACCGCCAGACGCCGGGCGCCAGTGTCAACGTGACGAATCTGATGCAGGCTCTCGTGGTCGAACAGATCGGCCTTGCCATGGGCGGCTGTCCGACCGGACATCACGTTGATGACGTGAAAAAGTTCGGACCCACTTTCGTCGGAGCAGGAGTCGGCGGATTTCCCGGATTCCTGCGATGGCGGCCCCGATACCGCATGGCGCGCGGCCGCGTGTTGAGTTTCCTGCGGGAGTCGATCTCGAAGCATCGTGGGCGAGAGATGAAGGGCTGTCCTGCGGATCTCATCGACTTGCTGCTGACTGCAAAGACGGCTGAGGGCCGGCCTCTCAACGAAACCGAGATTCTGGCGACCGCGCAGGCGCCGTACAGCAGCAGCGTCGTTTATGTCGCGTCGGCCTGCGGCTTCCTCTTATATGAATTGTTGCGGCATCCGGATCTGCTTGAACGAGTACGCGGCGAACTCGACGCGCTGTTCGCAGCCGGCGCTCCCGACCTGGAGACGCTGCGGCGAAGTCCATGGCTGCGCGGCGCTATGTTGGAAACGCAGCGCATGCATACGATCGCCATATCGGCTCCGCGCTATGTCCATCACGGCTTCGAGTATGCGGGATACCGGATTGACCGCGGCGCCATCACACTGACGGCTACGGCGGTCACGCACTACCTGCCGGAATATTTTCCGGACCCGTACACGTTCGATGCGGCGCGCTTCGTCGCGCCGCGGAACGAACATCGTCAGACCGGCATGCTGGTCCCGTATGGCCTGGGTTCCCACGCATGTATCAGCGCGGGTGTTGTGGATACGCTGGTCATGCTGACTGTAGGCCGCCTGCTGCATCGGTTCGACATCAACCTGGAACCACTCGATTACAAATTGAAGCTCTCGGTAACGCCGTTTCCTGCGCCTTCACCGAAATTGACCGTTCGAATTCTGAAGGAACGGCCGAAGGCGGCTGCCGCGACGCATTCCGGATTCGAAGGAGAACTCGTCGATCTGCTCCCGGACGTCGGCGCCGAAGCGCTTGTGGACGCTTCCAATCGCTCTGTAATCCGGCAGTACGAGGCCGGCGACGTTGTCATCCGGGAAGGCGAGCCCGCGGATGCATTTTTCATTATTGCTTCCGGATCCGCGGAGGTCGTGAGGGAAACGCAAGCCGGCGCACCGGCGCAACTGGCAACGCTTGGCGCTGGAGATTACTTCGGCGAGATCGGACTGCTCCGGAGCGTTCCGCGAACGGCAACCGTTCGAGCTGCAACAGCGCTCCAAACGATCGTGCTCGACCGCGATGCATTCTTTGAACTGATCAGCGAAGCCGACCTGACAAGCCGCGAAATCGCCGGCGTGCTGCGGCGGCGCCTCGTTTCGAACACGCTCGGTTCGGCGCTGCCTCAGATTCCTCGCGAGCAAATTGAGCAACTGTGGCCGCAGTGCACATGGCTCGAGTTCGGACCGGGAGCCGTCATCGTGCAGCAGGGAGAGCCGGCCGATTACTTTTATGTCATCGTCCGCGGCCGAGTTGAAGTGGTCAGCGCAAACAAAGGAGATCGCGAGATCTTTCTTTGCAGCCTCAAAGAAGGCGATTACTTCGGTGAGGTCGGCCTGCTGCAGGGCCGTCCCCGCACCGCGACAGTTCGGGCTTCCAGTGACGGTCCGGTGGAACTGCTCGGCCTCGATCTGGACACCTTCAAAGCCATCATGGCAGGCGGCGCAGGCGATCAGATCGCCGCGAAAGTCGCAGAACGGCTCTGCGCCCTGGCCGAAAAATAATTCGGGGACGGTCGCCTAAATTCCCTAATTGCACCCCAAATTAGGGAATTTAGGCGACCGTCCCCGAATTATTTTTGGCTCAGCCGCGCCGTCCAGTTCACGACAGCCGTAATCGGCGCGGGCGTGATGCCGGCTCCGGCCGGAACTGCAATCAGAAACCGGCCATCGGAAGCGACATCGTACCGGCGGTCTCTCGACGGCTGGTTTCGACTGACGGTCAAGGGAGTCTGGAACAGCGGAACGGGTGTTCCCGCCTTAAACGCCGCATCGCCGCCGACCGGCACAGACATCAGTTTTCCATCGAGAGCCAGATAAAACAGCTCACGCCCGTCGCGCCGCCATTTCGGTTCGACGCCTCCCTGAGCCGTGATCTGCCATTTGCCGCCGTTAGGATCCGGAAAAGACTGAACGACGACCTGATACATGCCCGAATCGTTGGTTCCGTATGCGAGCCAGCGGCCGTCGGGTGAAACTCTGGCGTGGATCTTGTCGAACTGGGACTCGACGAACGGGCTCTCTTTCTTTTCCTGCGTATCGAAGACCCACGTATCGTTTACGTTTACTCCCTGTCCTTTCCCGCGCGAGAACACGACGTATCGGCCGTTCGGAGAAAAGTCGACGGCAATCTCATTCTTGCTGCTTTCGTACACTAGTTGATCGTTTCCAACGCCGCTGGATGATTTCTGGTAAATGTCGTTGCCGCCGCTGCGTGCCGAAGCGAAAACGATATTTGCGCCATCGGAGGACCACGACGGACTCCAGTCATTGGCAGCGTCGAACGTGACTCTCGACGGCACCGCGCGCGCGATGTCGATCACCCAGATATCCCGATTGTTGTCGGTAATTGCATCCACTGCGAGCCGGTCTCCGTTCGGCGAAAGCTCGACTGTGCCATAGTTGCGGGCCTCGCCGACCTGACTGATCTGCTTGCCGGCACGATCGAACCAGGTCAGTTGCCGGCTCGGCACGGCAGTCCTTGCCGACCTGTAAAACAACAGCCCGGTATCGGAAACCGAGAAACCGCCGCCCTCGAGTGTGGCCGCGAGCGGAATCGGTTCGCCTTCAAGCTTCAGGCTGTTCGGATCGAAACGTTGCGCCGTGAGCCCGTTGCTGGAGATGAGTAGGTAACCCTGCGGGACGAAGCGAAAACCATTCAGCGGTTGCGGCAACGGCATCAGGCGCGTTGGAGGGTTCCCGTCAAGCGATCCCACGAATATTCCGTTGTTCTCCGGAACTTTGCTCACGACGGCGAACAGAAAGTGATTGCCGTCGGGCAGAAACTCCGGGACCGCGTGGACAGTCTCTTGCCTGCCTGCATCGAGTGCCATCAGAGGCTTCATCTCTCCACCCGAGGCGGAGATCCTGACGATGTCGTTTATGCGCCCCCTTCCTGCCAGAATCACTCCATCCCGATTCCAGGAAAACCCAATCGGCGCCCCCGTAAAATCTCCGAGAATCTGTATCGCCCCGGTTGCGACATCAACCTTCCTGAGCTTTCCGTCGGCGAAGACAGCAAGGTAACGGCTGTCCGGGGACCATCCGGCGGACAGCGTATTCTCAGTCCCGGCGAGCCTCTGCGAGGTCTGGCCTCCAAGAGGGCGAACCGCCAGAAAACGGCCGTCCTCGGCTTGCGACAAATACGCAACGCTTCGACCATCCGGCGAAATGGCGGCCATCCCGACGATGCCGGGCAACGACAGCTCGAAATGCATCTCGGGAGCCTCAACTGGTGGCGCAGTCCGGAAGTAAAGCACGGCCGGAATCAGCGCGAGGATCAATCCGGCGACCAATGCCGCGATCACCACAACTCGACTGCCTTTGCGTTCCACACGAACCGCCGCCGTTGAAGGAGTATTCGCCGCGGACGGAAAGAACTTCTGATCCAGGAACAGCCGCATGTCGCCGATGTGCTGCAGGCGTTGCTGCGGGTTTTTGTTGAGCGTGGATTCCAGAAGAAGTCGAATCGAGGACGGAACGGTTGCAGGCAATTGATCCAGATCCGGCGTTCCGGTGACGATTTTTGCGATCATGTCCGTGGCCGTCTCGCCGTCGAAAGCCTGCTTGGCTGTGAACATCTCGTACAGCACACAACCGAACGCCCAGATATCGGTCCGCGCATCGACTTCCTTGCCTCTGGCCTGTTCCGGCGACATGTACCCGGCCGTTCCAACCACCGAGCCGACCATGGAGCCGCTGACCTTGGTCGGCATCGTCGACATCTGGGATTCCTGCGCCTTATTTCCGAGCGCCTTCGCCAGCCCGAAATCCAGGACCTTCACCTGTCCGGATGCCGTGAGCTTGATGTTCGCGGGCTTGAGATCACGGTGAACGATGCCCCGCTCGTGAGCCGCCGCCAGCGCGTCTGCGATCTGTTTGGCAATTTCCACAGCTTCGTCAGTTGGAAGCGGTCCATTCTGCAACTTCTCGGCGAGGGTCTCGCCCTCGACGAGTTCCATCACAATGCAGCCGGTGCTGCCGGAATGTTCGAAACCGTAAATCTGAGCGATGTTGGGATGATTCAACGAAGCTAAAACCTGCGCTTCACGTTGAAACCGCGACAGCCGATCGGGGTCATCCGCAAAATCGTCCGGTAAGACCTTTAACGCCACATCGCGCAGCAGCCTGGTGTCGCGAGCCCGCAGGACGACTCCCATGCCGCCTTCGCCGAGCTGCGAAGTGACCTCATACGTGCCAATCCGAGTGCCTGGTGTAATTGCCATAACTGCGCGGGATTATATCTGCAAACTCTAGTCCAGCGTGCAGAGGGTAAGAGACGAGACATCCTTCACGAAGAGGCGATTACCGGATAGGGTCGGCTGCGCCCACGTCTCGCTGTCAGCCACCGTGTACCGTTTCAGCGGTTCGAATCGCGATCGGTTGCTTCTGGCGACAATCAACTCCGCATCGTTGTTGAGGAGAAAGAGAAGGTTGCCCGATTTGACGACGGCTGTGTTCCTGGCCTGACGCGGCTCCCCGAGCCACACTCAACCGGCGACGCCAAATGCTCCCTGGGCGGCGGAAATAAAGTCGGCAAGCGGAAGGATTTCAATTCCGTCCTGCGTAACGCCGGACGTCCTCCCCAGATACACGAGGATGCGGCGCCGCAGTCCTGCCAGTCCGTCGATCGCGCGAAGTCCCGCCATCGAGGCATCGGAATAGCGCGTGGCGGCCTTCACTTCAATCGCAATGAAACGCTTTCCAAAGCGCAGTAGAAAATCGACCTCAGCGCGGCCCTGGGCTGGAGCCCAGTAGGAAAGGTCCTCGTAAGGAATCGTTCCCAGTTCGTGATGAGCGCGGAGATAGTTGGCAATCCAGCCTTCGAACAGAGGCCCAAGTTCCTCCTGTGCGGGCTCGCCTAACTGACGCTTCACGGCGCGCAATACTCCAAGATCGTTCCAGTAAAGCTTGGGATGCTTGCGCTCCTTGACGCGTAGCCGGGCCTCATATCCGGGAATAAGGTAGGCGACGAGAGTATCCTCCAGGATCTCGAGATAACCGTGGACCGTCGTTCGCTGCACACCCGCGTCGCGCGCAAGGCCCGCAACGTTCAGCGTCTGGCCTTGGAATAACGCTGCTATCGGCAGGAAGCGCGCGAACCCTGCAAGGTTGCGTACCTGCGCCTCGGCCTGGATCTCTTCACGCAGATACATTTCCGAATTGGCCAGCAAAGTTTCCGCGGGAGATTCCGATGCACGAACTATGGGAAGACTTCCGAACCGGAGTGCTGTTTCGATCGAGAAATCACTCCCCAATTCTTCAGGCAAGAGCGGATACATGCTCTTTTTCAGCGCGCGACCAGCCAGAAGATTGACGCCGGCGTGCCGAAGCTTTCGCGCACTCGATCCCAAAAGCACAAATCGGAGCCTTTTCCCCTCGATGAACCGATGAACCTCGTTGAGGAGGCCCGGCAGCCGTTGGATTTCATCGATAATCACCCAGGTGCCGTTGTCCATGGCACGCAGGCGATCCGCAAATCGGTCCGGAGCAGTCAAGTATGTCGTGTACAGGGACTGGTCCAGGAGGTCGAGGCGAGTGGCGTTGGGGAAATTGGCGATCGCCCAGGTGCTCTTCCCCACACCACGAAGGCCGAAAAGAAAAAAGCTCTGTTTCGGGGCAGCGAGCAGCCTCTTGTACTCCCTGTACATAGCTCCGTCATTTTATATGGAAAAATGACGGAGAGCTATACAGTGGCCACACCCTTAAGATCGGGCCATTCGTTTCCAGAGGCGGGTTGCCGTCAGATGCAGCTTTTTGTTTTCGTTGAATGAGAGCTGGGACTCGGCGGCTTTCATTTCTTTTTCCCATGCCGACAGTTCCCCGCGTGATGCGCAGGCGTAACCCTGATCTTTGAGCGAGTAATAAAGGTCGCAGTACTGGCCGCAGAGCTCGCGAATGTAATCGAATGAGCGTCGATGGATGGGGCATGGCCCCATGTCTCGAATAGCGCGCTGGTGCTCCGGCGTGGCGTAGCCTTTGTGGCTGGCGAAGCCGTACCCGGGGTACGTCGAATCGAGTTCGGTCATGAGCCTGTCACGAAAAACCTTGGCCACGATGGACGCCGATGCGATCGAGAAGTTGATACCGTCGCCTTTATCGAAACTGTTTTGAGGTTGCGCGAAGCCGGGAACCGTCCGGCTGTCGACAAGAATGTGTTGCGGTTCGACAGGCAGGCTCGTCAGCGCGACGCGCATCGCCTGAATGCCGGCGTGATAGATGTTGATCCGGTCGATCTCGTCAACCTCAACGACGCCGATGGCAAACGCAGACGCCTTCTGCCGGATCTCTACATCGAGACGAACGCGCGTTTCTTCATCGAGCGCCTTCGAATCGTCGACGCCTTCGATCTCCGTGCCCGGAGGAAAAACAACCGCCGCTGCGACCACCGGTCCTGCCAGGGGTCCCATGCCGACTTCGTCGACTCCGGCGATGCGTTGAATGCCGGCTTTCCAAAGCAATCGTTCGAAATGAAGCATCGCGTCCAGTCGAATACGCTCTTTTTTCTGATCGTCGTACCGTTTCGCGAGGACCCTATATAAGTGTCTGGCTCCCGTTCGCGGATCGCGCTGGAGCTTTCGCAGGATCGCAGGTGACACGGTTGCGCCGGCGGTATATTTGTCTTGGATTTCTTTCAGCGAAAGTTGTTTCATGGTCCCCATGGGTGCAATTCGTCAATTCACACCAGTCAAGCTGTTCATCGGCGTTCTGGTGTCCAACAGCAAGTTCATTCCGCAGGTCGAAGAACGGCTTGTTGCAGCGCACGGCAAAATCGATCATCGCTCCGATGTGATTCCGTTCGACTTCACCGACTATTACGAAGCGGAAATGGGCGATCTGATCGATCGCGTCTTTTTCTCGTTCGAGCGGCTTATTGAAGCGGATCAACTGGCGGAAATCAAGAGGCAAACCAACCAGCTTGAAGACGAATTAGCGCCGCTCCTTCGAACACCCAATACCGTCGTAAAACGTCCGGTTAATCTGGATCCCGGATACGTCGAGCAGGCCAAGGTCGTTCTCGCTTCTACTAAAAATTTTTATCACAGAATTTATATGAGCGGCGGCGTCTTCGCTGAAGTCACGATGCATTTCAAAAACAATACATACCAGTTCTTTCCGTGGACGTATCCCGATTACCAGTCGAAGGACTATCAGGATTTTTTTCTGAGAATGCGGC
>Ga0137433_1000932_pt1 | contig 13650 bp, 11 predicted proteins | sample EasRivERMZT840_2_FD_102335 | JGI IMG/M metagenome (GOLD analysis project Ga0137433, IMG submission 102335) | Soil microbial communities from meander-bound floodplain in the East River, Colorado, USA - East River MetaG ERMZT840_2 | ecosystem: Environmental > Terrestrial > Soil > Floodplain ...
CCTGTTCGACGCGAAAGTATCCGACATCGAATATTTCTACCCTTCACGCCTGCCCGGCGAGCCGGAAGAAGGAGTGGAGGACATCCACTTGCACCCGGCATTGCCGCGATCGGCGCGGATTTCTCTGCGAATCAGTTTTTAATTCGAGACGGCTTTTTCGAAGGCATCTTTCTTGGACGGGTGTTGTCTATGACTGCCCCTACAGCAGCAAAATCGAATTCGATGGCAGCCGTCGTGCTGTGTCTCCAATGATGACGGAAAACATACGGGCGACCCACACGCCCGACGCAATCCAGCGCCGGCTTCGGGCAGGCCCGGTTCACAGCTATCTCCGCGATTTCATCTACGGAGCCGTTGACGGCATTGTGACGACATTCGCCATCGTATCCGGCGTTGCGGGCGCGGGCCTCTCCAGCGACGTCGTCATTATCCTTGGCGCCGCCAACCTCGCCGCCGACGGCTTCAGCATGGCGGTGAGCAACTATCTCGGCACACGGGCCGACCGGGAGCTCGTCGATCGCGCCCGACGGATCGAAGAGGCGCATATTGCCGCCTATCCCGATGGCGAGCGGGAAGAGGTCCGTCAGATTTTTCGAGCCAAGGGATTATCCGGAACAGAACTGGAAGGGGTCGTTTCTGCTATCACGGCCGACCGCAACCGGTGGATCGGCACGATGCTACAGGAGGAATACGGGCTGTCTCTGAAAGGCGCTTCGCCTATGCGCGCCGCCGCAGTCACGTTCGGCGCATTCGTCCTGCTCGGCGCGCTTCCGCTGATTTCATTCGTTTGGCCGATGCTCTCGCCGAACCCGGTGCTCGAACCTTATGTGGCGAGTTCGATAATCACCGGCATAGCCTTTTTCTGTGTCGGCGCCATAAAAGGCCGGTTTGTTGTCCAGCCCTGGTACCGGGCAGGTTTGGAAACACTCATTGTTGGCAGTGCCGCTGCGGGTCTTGCCTATCTGGTCGGGGTCCTTCTTTCAGGAGTTCACTAAAAAGCTCGGCTTATTGCAGGCCGAGGTCTTTCAGGATTTTCGGGTCCTGTTCCTCGACGGCGACCAACTCATGGCAGGTCGCACAATCCTGTGAGATCGACTCTCCGGTCTTCGTCACCTGTTCGCCGCCGTGGCACCGGAAGCAGCCGGGAAACTTCTCGTGTCCCGCGTTGTTCGGATACGTTCCCCATTGAATGTTCATGTTCGGGAACACGTTTTCGTCCAGGAGCATGCGCACTACGGGCGGTTGACGCTCCAGGCCCGATCGTTCCTTGAGTCCTGCGACAGCGTCGCGCCTCGCGAACGGACGCGACCGATCGATCCGTCCCTCAGCGATGGCGCGATCGACGGCGGAGTCCGGCGTTTCGAAATCGTGTCCGGTACGGTTGTGGCAGTCCATGCAGTCCATCTTCCGCGCCGGTCCGGTGGCTGCAGCGTCTTTGACCGCGTATGTCTTGTCGCCCGCGATAACCACGGGGATTTCCTGGCGGGTGGCGTCTTTGTAGACATACTGAATGTCACGCTCGAGATGTGCTTTGTGAATCTGCGACCCGACGCGCAGCAACAGGACGGTGACCTTCGGCGTGCTCTGTTCGTCATTGTCGTAGTGGCGAATGACCTTCAGGTTGTCCTCACGCGAGGCCTCCCGGGAATGACAGTGCTCGCACGTTTCTGCGGCAGGACGCAGATGATCGAGGGCGGGCGGGATTGGCTTCGAATACGTATTCGTCGTCAGCCTCACGAACTGGCGCGCTCCTGCGAGCTTGTACTGGATGAACGACGTCGCGCCTGATCCGATATGGCAATCGACGCACGCAACCCGGGCGTGAGGCGACTTCTGGTACCGGACGTACTGAGGCTGCATCACCATGTGGCACGTCGTGCCGCAGAATTCCGATGAATCCATGTGCTCGACGCCGCTGTAAGCAGCGACCGTGAGAATGCCGACATTCGCGAGGGTTGCAAACGCAAACGCCCATGCGAAACGCCCCGCGCGCGCGTGCTCTACGGGCAAGTGCTCCCACAGCTGCCGCACTCCGCCGTGCCGACGAGAGGCGAGGAATACTCCGACAGGCATGAGCAGGAGTCCCACGACAAACAGCGCCGGCAATATGAAGAAAACCACGATGCCGAAATACGGGTTGGCGACGCGCTGAAACAGGAGGACGAGAAAAGCGATCGCCGACGCAGTCGTCACGACGACGCCGAATCCTGTGAGCCAGTGCGTGACGCTCAAGGCGAGAAGCGTTCTGAGAGATGAAAACATCAACAACCCGCCTCAGAAATCCTTCGTCCAGCGGAGTACCAGCAGGTTTGCGCTCATGTTGTCCCCCGGCATGAGTTCTTCGATGTAATACGTCCGCTGCAGATCGACCGAGAACTTACCGGGCTTGCCGAAGTCATACGTGGTGGTGCCGGTCATCAACGGGAATCGAATCGGACCGGCGATGGGCGGTTCGCCGCTGATCTCACCTACGCCTGTCGAACGAACGTAATTGCCGCTGAGCCGTATGGTGACCCGTTTTGCGGGCCGCGCATCGATTCCCGACTGCCAGACCCGGTTGATCGTTTGATCGCGCCACACGGCCGACAGCGGCGCGGTACCGCGGAGGAATGTGACCGACGCCGTGGCGAGGAAGCTGTCATAGGTGAATCCCGCAAACAACGCCAGCCGGTCGTTTAACGTATACGTCAGGATCGTCGCATTCGAACGGATCGAATTCCGAAACGCCGTAGTCGAATACTTGCCGGTGCGAAGGATGCCGGAGTTCTCGATCGAGATGCGATCGTTCGGGCGATAACGCGCAATCCACCGCCCGGCGACATCTGTTCGGGCGCTGATTCGCGTGTAAGGTGTGTCATTCGTAATGCTCTGAACATTGCCTCGCACCGTGAAGCGCTGGGTCGGCGCGTAGTAGACGCTCAGGATCGGCGAGACGAACTGTGATCTTTTGGAACGGGCCGGGTCGGCGACGTTGTCATCCAGCACCGTGACATCGCGTTTCATGAAACGGATTCCGGGGCGCACCAGAATTTTCCTTCCAGGAGCGAATTCCAGCAATACATCCGCGCGATGCAGGCCATAACGCCAGTTCGAATGGTGTTCACCGGCCAGGGCGGTTATGCCGTCGCGCAGGCTGTCGGCGTGGAGAACCGCATCTTCGGTAAACCGGGAGTAGCGATAGTCGGCGAGCAAGTTCCATTTTTCCGTCAGCCTGAAAGTGAATCCCTGATCGACGACATGGTTCGGCTCCGAAACCTCGGCCCGATCGGTCTGCGAAACATCGTAGGGTGTGAACGTCGTCGTTGTGACGCGCGCGGTTCCATTGAAGCTCGCGTTCTGCGAAACCGGCCCGCGGTACCTGTAGAAGATGTATCCGCCCCGCAGTTGCAGCCGGGAGCGTGTGCGGCCGACGTACGAGAATTCGCTGATGGGTGTTTTCAGACGCCGGTACTGGTTGAATGACGCGCGATTGAGCAGTTCGTTGGCGGTCACAGGATCGCCGGTCGCAATGCTGCGTTCGGGCGTTGTGACGTTATCGAATGTCAGGTTCTGCTCAAATGTCTGGTAGCCGGCGCGGTAGAAGAAGTTCCAGTCCTGCCAGTTGTACTGAAAGCCCGCGGCAAAACGGTTCGCGGTTTCATTCATCGGAGCCGCCAGGTAATAAGGATTCGCCCGCAGAAAGCCTCCGAACGCCGCAGGAGCGCCGAAGTACTCCATCGTCCGCGTGACAAACGACATTCCGTCGCGGCTGTTGCGGTTGAACTGGAACATGAGACGCAAACGGTCCGTTGCGTTCACGTTCAAATTGGCAGAGCCGAATTTGCGCACCGTCGACCAGTCATGATTGATCGTGAGGCCGGGCAAGCCGCCGGGATGTGGTTGGTCGTCGTTGCGATCCCAGTAGTAATAATGTTGACGGTAATTCACGCGCAGGTCATAAACACCTGCCTTGGAAGCGGTGAATTGACCTCCGGGATACGGATCCCCACCAAGGCCGCTCATGTTCAGGGAATAGTTGTCCGCCATCGCATTCGTGCCTTCGCGGGCACGGCCGAACAAATCGAATTCGAACAGGCGGAATCCTTTTCGAAGATCGAACAGCTCCTGATACTTTTGCTCACGGCCGGCAACGTCTACAAAGCGGTAGCCTGCGGTGACCGAACCTTCGGTCTCGAATGACGCGGGCCCAGGCTTGGGGTCCTCCTGCGCTCGAGCAGATGTAACGCTGAGGAGGAACGCCATCACAACGAATGCATAACTTGTTTTCATTGCGTCCTCCTCAGTTCAGCAGGAATTCGCTGAAGTTCGATCCGTGAACCGCAACGTGACACCTTGCGCATTCACCTCTCGTTGCGAAACCTAAACGCCCGTGCGGCACGTTCGGCGCCTGCGGATCCACGTGACATTGCAGGCACAGGAAGCGCCCTTCACGCCGCAGCAGAAGCTGCCGGTTGACCGTTCCGTGCGGTGAGTGGCATGCGGCGCAACCCTCGACCTTTACCGGAGCGTGCTCGAATACGAACGGCCCCCGCTTTTCCGTGTGACAGTCGATGCATCCTTCCCAGGCCGTTTTCCGAAGCATCGGTTGATTATTGGTTCCGTGCGCATTGTGGCAGTCCGTGCATTTCATGAAGCCTTCCGGAACTCGATGGTGGCTGGGTAATGTGAACTGAGCCTGGATGGTCGAATGGCAGGCGTAACAGAGTTGGGGCTGCGTGTCCCGCAGAAGACTCTCGGTCAGCCATCGATTCTCTTCCGCAATGCGCGGCGCCCGATTGAACTGCGCCTGCGGAAGCGGCGGCGTCACCGGGTCTTTCACGTCGACGGCTTCGATCAGGTGCGCCGAATGGCAATTCTGGCAGGCAACGCCGAGCAGTTTGTGCTCCGACCGGTCAAAGAGTGACTGGTCGTGGCTCGTGACGTGGCAGTTCATGCATCGCCCGGAGTTTTCGTTCGGCTTTCCATGAAAACCGAAGATCAGGTTTTTTGCCGCCGCGAGCTTCTGATCGTCTCCACCTGCAGCCTCGACTGCCGCGATGTGCGCCTTACCGGGACCGTGACAACTTTCGCAACCGCCGCCGTATGTGAAACCGCGCGGTGGCGGTTGCGCGTGCGCGGTTTTCAAAAACTGATCCGCATGCACCGGATGGCAAGCGATGCAGGCGTCGACACCCGCATAATCCGACGGTTGTCCCTGCGTCGGAGATTTCCAGACAACAGAGGATGGTGAATTTGCTTTAGGTTGTTTCTGACCGATTCCGAAAATCAGTAAGGACGACCCGCCGAGAAAAAGCAGGACGAGAAACAGTTTCAACGCTTGCCTCATTTTTACTTTTCGCTCCTCGCGCGAAGCGGCGGGACAAATTGTAGGACAAATGTGAAGAACCGAACGTGATGAATCGTGGACGGCCGGCTCGGCTTACTACGTGCCGGCCGCCACGGTTGATTTTCCGGTGGAGTCATACGCCTCCAGACCGGCCGCAGACTTTCTTTATGCGGCCGCAATCCTGATGGGTTTCGGTTTGGTTTCTTCCTTCTTCGGCAAAATGATCTTCAGGACGCCGTCTTTATATTCGGCTGTGACCTTGTCCCCGTTGACTGCGGTCGGCAGCGCGAACGATCGGCTGAAGGTTCCGTACTCACGCTCAACGCGGTGATAGTTCTCTTCTTTCGTTTCCTTCTCGAACTGGCGTTCACCTTTAAGCGTCAGAACGTTGTTCTCCAGCTTCACCTCGATGTCCTTCGCATTCATCCCGGGCAGTTCCGCCTTGAAAACGACCTCGTTTTCGTTTTCGAAAACGTCCACCAAAGGATTCCAGCCCGTCGACAACGGCTCGTCCCAGTTCTTGTCGAAGAAGCCGCCGAAGCGGGCGGGCAGTGTGTTGAATTCACGGAAAGGGTCCCATCTGATGAGTGACATCGTTTTTCTCCTTTCGCTTTCACCTGTAGCACTCCGGTTTCCCCGGTTGCGAGCACCTGTCGAGAACGAGAGAAAGATCTGATACGACGGGGGTTTGAAAACCGAACGGGAAATCAGCGGTCCGGACGCTCGGATTGACGGTCTGCCATATTGGCCAATAGTGCATGAACTGCTGACTCCTGGTGGGACTCTCCGGCGAAATTTCATTTCGCCATGTATTTGTCGTGGCACGCTTCGCAGGTTGCGTAAATCTTGTCGCCGACATCGGCAAGCTTCTCGCTGTTCTTTGCCTTGGCGGCGTCGAAGGCGAGCATTGCGGCGTCGATCATCGCGCGAGACTGTTTGGCCCATTCCGCGTTGTCACGCGCGCGGCCAGGCAGCATCAGCAGGTTTCCCGACTCTGCGAGCAGCAAAGCGTTGTTCTGAAGGGTGTGCCATGCATCTTCGGTTTTCGGAGGTTCGCCCGCGGCCTGAAAGATCGCGTCCGATGCGGGAATGGTAATGATCGTCATCACCTGCTGGACACTCGCTGCGGGCCTGAATGAGGACCTCTGCTGCGGTGTTGCAGCACGTTGCGCGCGCGCTGCAGTAATCGATGCGTTCGACAAGAGGAAAACGAAGCCGGCGGCCGCGATGAGCGGCATGGCGTGCGCCCATCGCGGTGTGGATTGCTGGAGCCCTGGATCGCGCTGTGTTCGCATAACAGTCCTCAGAGGGTTGGAAGTTGTGGTTACTTCTTCAGCGTTCGCATGTAAGCGACGACGTCGTCGGCGGCCTTCGCGTCAACACCCGCGACTGGCTTCATCTTGCCTTTGCCTTGAAGGATGTCGTTCTTCAGATCAGCGTCACTCTTGGCCTGGACTTCCTTCGATCCCAGAGGGAGCAACTCCACTTTCATCATTTTGGCGACAGACTCTTTGCCTTCGCCGGCGGCGCCGTGGCAGCTGGCGCACTTCTTGCTGAAAGTTTCTTTGCCTGCGGCGGCATCACCTTGCGCGAATGTGGGAACGGCCAGTAAAAGTACAGCAAGTATTGCGACGGTCATGAATACAGGTTTCATCGAATCCTCCTGCGGACGTCTTGGCACGTCGAAGGCCGATTCATTGAACCGGAAGTGCCGGAAAACATTGAGCCGCACGCCATGATTCTCGCCGTGCGATATGTCGGCTGGCGACATGCTGTCAAATCAAGAGATCCGCGGTTTAGTGAAACCGTCAAAGAGGCAAACACTTGGCGAGACATTGTCCTGGGTTTGCATAAAAGTCTCAGATAAGCGCGCTCGACTGTAGGCGCGGTCTGATGACGACCGCGCGTCGTTTTTCGAATCAACGACTATAGGTGCGGTCATAGACCGCACCTATAGTCGGAGTTGCTCGACTGTCATTCTGAGAATCGTTCTGAGCGCGAAACGCGCCAGTTTGTCAGAACCGAACGCGGCCTGAGAAAGAGTTGTGCGTTACAAATGAGGCACTTCGCTTTTGGAATGATCGTTGCCAGATTCCTCCCCTGGAAGAAGGAGGATTCATGTCTAAAGAAATTCTTAGCGCCCTCAAAGGAAGCGGCGTCGGCTTCATCATCGGCCTGGGCTTTGGGATTGCGACACTCGCCACGATCGGCTTCGATCGCATGACACTGTTCGAGGGGCTCCTGCTGACTTCGTGTTCGGTGTTCGGAGGCGTGCTATTTGGCGCGTTGATCGGAAGCACCGGCGCTTTCCGTAAAGAAGAACCAACCGTGGGGGCGGAAAAGTACAATGTCATCCGCGGTGCCGCGTGATTACTCAAATGATATAGCCGATGAAAAAGGTGCATGGCACCAGCTCGAGATCGCCGGTGTCCTCGACGAGTTGCGCAGTTCTGCGCACGGTCTCACCTCTGAGGAAAGCCGGCGGCGACTGGCGGCCGGCGGTCCCAATTCGATCGAACTGACCGAGCGGCGGACCGCGCTCCGGATCCTGGCGGCGCAGTTCACGGATTTCATGATTCTGGTGCTGCTTGGGGCCGCTGTCCTTTCCGGGATCGTCGGCGGGTTCAAAGACACGCTCGTCATTGCCGCGATTCTCTTCCTGAACGGCGTTATCGGATTCACCCAGGAATCCCGCGCACAGCGCGCGCTCGAAGCGCTCAAACAAATGGCTGCTCCGATCGCGCACGCGCGACGCGCCGGAAAGAATGTTGCTATTCCATCGGCGGACCTGGCACCGGGAGACATCGTCCTCCTCGAAGCCGGCGGAATCGTTCCCGCCGACCTTCGGCTCATCGAAAGCATGTATCTTCGAACCCAGGAAGCCGCCCTGACCGGAGAGTCACAGCCCATCGAAAAACTGACGGCGGCGCTCGAAGACCGCGATCTGCCCGTGGGAGACCGAACAAACATGGTCTACATGGGAACGGTGGTTGTGCACGGGCGCGGTTCCGGCGTCGTGGTGGCGACGGGGACCCGTACGGAGTTCGGCCGGATCGCCTCAATGCTTCATACGACGGACGAGGTTCAAACGCCCCTCCAGCGCCGGCTGGAACATTTCGGAAAGCGGTTGGCCTTCGTCGCCTTGACCATGTCGGCGGTCGTATTTGGGCTCGGCGTCCTGCGGGGCGAGCCGATCACAGTGATGTTCATGACGGCTGTGAGCCTGGCAGTGGCCGCGATTCCGGAAGCTCTTCCCGCCGTCGTCACGATCTCGCTCGCGTTAGGCGCGCGACGAATGGTTCAGAAAAACGCGCTGGTTCGAAAGCTGGCGGCGGTCGAGGCTCTGGGTTCGGTGACGGTGATCTGCTCGGACAAGACCGGCACCCTGACTCAGAATCGAATGTCTGTCGAGCGATTCTTCTGCAAGGGACAGACCGAGCGGGTTCCGACTGCGGATGATCCTTCCTGGCATCCGCTGCTGATTGCAATGGCTCTCAGTAACGACGTCCGGCTCGATGCCAATGACTCTCCTGTCGGAGATTCCACCGAAGTCGCTCTCTTCAATGCCGCCCTGCAGGCGGGATTCAAAAAATTCAGCCTCGAACAGGCTTTTCCGCGATTCGCGGAACTGCCATTCGATTCGGATCGAAAATCCATGACCACGCTGCATCGCCATCCCGACGGCGGCATCGTCGCATTCACAAAAGGCGCGATCGAATCGGTGGCCGCACGCGCCGTCAATCCGGAGGAGTTTTTCGATGCGGCCGAAGAGATGGCAGCGCTGGGGCTTCGCGTTCTGGCATTGGCCACGCGGCGATGGCAGGCACAGCCCATCGAATTGGTCCCGCACATCATAGAGAACCAGTTGACGATTCTCGGACTGGTGGGGATCGGCGACCCGATTCGAAGCGAGGCGGCCGAAGCGATCGCAACATGCCGTGACGCCGGCATTGCCACGATCATGATCACCGGTGATCACCCGGTGACCGCCCGGGCCATAGCGAAGGAAGTGGGCATTCTCGAAGATCACCACTCCATCGTTACAGGACGCGAGCTTTCGGACATGAGCGACGAGGCGCTGATCCGGCGGATCGAGAACATCCGTGTATACGCGCGAGTCGCGCCCGATCAAAAACTCAAGATTGTCCGGGCGCTTCAGGCATCCGGCGAGCTCGTTGCCATGACCGGCGATGGGGTGAACGATGCGCCGGCGCTCAAGCAGGCAGAGATCGGTGTCGCGATGGGCATCACCGGGACCGATGTCGCGAAGCAGGCGAGTTCGCTGACACTGCTGGACGACAATTTTGCGACCATCGTCGGCGCGATCAGAGAAGGCCGGAAGATCTATGACAACCTGCGCCGGTTCATCCGCTATGCCGTCACGACCAACACCAGCGAGATTCTCACGATGGTCGTGGCGCCATTCATGGGCCTGCCCATTCCGTTATTACCGCTGCAGATCTTGTGGGTGAATCTGGTGACCGATGGCCTGCCGGGCCTGGCGCTGGCCGCGGAACCGGAAGAGCGGAACGTGATGCGTCGCGCGCCGCGGGCGCCGGGTGAAAGTGTTTTTGCGCACGGACTGGGTGTGCACGTGGTCTGGGTCGGGATTCTCATGGCGGCTCTGGCAATCGCGAGTCAGGCTGTGGCGCTGAACTATGGTGTAGCGGCATGGCAGACGATCGTCATCACCGTTATCGCATTCTCGCAACTCGCCCATGTGCTCGCGATCCGATCCGAGCGGGAGTCGCTTTTTACTCAGGGTCTGATGTCCAACACACCGCTGCTGGGCGCTGTATTGGTAACGGTCGTGTTGCAACTGGCGATCATCTATGTTCCGGTACTGAACGACCTGTTCAAGACTCAGCCGCTCACGATCGGCGAGCTGGCATGGACATTCGCTGCCGGCGTGATTGTGTTTGTCGCTGTCGAGGTCGAAAAGTGGTGGAAACGGGGCTCGTCATGACACCCGGATTCTTGCGTCGACAACCGAACAGCCCTGGCCGGGCGCGAGCGCGAATACGGGATTGAGGTCGAGTTCACGGACTTCAGGAACGTCCTCGACCAGCCGTGAAATGCGCAGCAGCACTTCTTCGATCGCGTTGATGTCGGCCGGCGCGTGACCGCGATAACCCTCGAGCAGGCGGTAACCGCGGATTTCGCGGACCATTTCCTGCGCATCGCGATCGGTGAGCGGCGTCACACGAAACCGCACATCGGCAAGGATCTCCACGTGAATTCCGCCAAGGCCGAACGCGATCAAGGGACCGAACAGCGGATCCTCGGTAACGCCGATCATCACCTCAACGCCTTTCGACAGCATCTGCTGCACAAGCACGCCTTCCATCCCGGGCTGCGCGATTTCTTCGAACGCGCGACGCAGAGCGTCTTCGTTTTGGATGTTCAATCGAACGGCTCCGACATCCGACTTGTGCAGCACATGCTGTGATGCGAGTTTGGCTGCAACCGGGTAACCGAGCGAGCGCGCGATCTCGGCTGCCTGGTCCGCGGTTCGCGCGAGTCCGCCTGCGGCCTGAGGAATTCGGAATGCCGAAAGCAGCGCCCGGGATTCTTCCGCGGAGAGCCATCCGCCTCCGCGCGTACGGATCGCGTTGGCGACGATCGCCTTCGCCTGATCTTTGTCGATATCCGGAAAACCGGGAACCATAGCCAGCGGCTTCGAGCGCCACTCTGCGTATGTGACCGCCTTTGCCAGCACCTTCGCCGCGGCTTCAGGAAACATGTATGAAGGAATCGTCTCGTGCGCCGTAGTGAGAGATCGCGGCGCATTGCCGGACATCAGACACGCGAGCACCGGCTTGCTCTTCACGCCTCCGTCGCGGCCTCGCTCCACACCGTCGCAGATGGCCTTCGCGATCGCCTGTGAATCGTTTCGATCGACCGGTATATAGATGACGATCAGAGCATCGATGTCCGGGCTAGGAAGAACGGTTTCGATTGTCCTTTGATAGGCGTCCGCGCGAGCCGACGCGATCATGTCGACGGGATTCGAAACGCTTGCAGCCGCGGGCAGAAACTGTCGCAACTCCGATGCGGTCGCTTCTCCCAGTTGAGGGACAACCAGACCTGCCGCCTCGCAGGCGTCCGTGCAAAGAATGCCGGGCCCTCCGGCATTGGTGACGATGCCGATCCGGCGTCCGGCAGGGAGAGGCTGGTTTTCCAGTGCAGCTGCGAGGTCGAACATTTCATCGAGAGTTTCGGCGCGGATCACTCCGGTTTGACGAAATAACGCATCGACTGCGACATCATTTGCCGCCAGCGCAGCCGTGTGCGAGCCCGCGGCGCGCTTGCCTGCGAGCGTCCGTCCTGCCTTTACGGCGATGATCGGTTTCGAACGGCTAACACGGCGCGCGATTCGGGCGAAGCGGCGGGGATTGCCGAACGACTCGAGGTACAGAAGGATCACGTCCGTGCCGTCATCGACCTCCCAGTACTGAAGCAGGTCGTTGCCGGAAACGTCGGCTTTGTTGCCGACGCTCACGAATGTCGAAATGCCGAGTTGCCGTTCCGTTGCCAGCGCCAGTATCGCCAGTCCCAGGGCGCCGCTCTGGGACGACATCGCGATCCGTCCGGCCGGTGGAAAGACCGGCGAGAACGAGGCGTTCAGTTGCACGGCAGGATCGGCGTTCAGCAATCCCATGCAATTCGGGCCAACCATCCGCATGCCGTAGCCGCGGACCTTTTCAAGTAGTTGCTTTTGCAGGCGGCGTCCGTCTTCATTCGCTTCCGCAAATCCGGCCGTGATCACGATGAGCGATTTCACGCCCCGCGCGGCGCATTCGTCCACGACGCCGAGCACCGCGTCGCGCGGAACGGAAATGATGGCGAGATCGATGGGTTCAGGAAGTGCGGAGACCGATGCATACGCGCGCATCGAACCGACGACTCCGCCCTTCGCATTCACCGGATACACGGGGCCCTGAAACCGATTCATTATCAGGGCCTGCAGAATCCTGTATCCGATGCTCGACGGATCTCGCGATGCGCCCACGACGGCAACCGACGACGGCTTGAAGAAATACCGAAGGGATGCGGCCGTGAAGACGCGGTCGCGCATTTCGGAGAGTTCCACGCTGGATTCGGTCGGGATGACGGAAAAGTCCAGATCCAGATACCCGCTGTCGAACTTTTCTTCCAATGGAAAACCGGAATGCCGGAAGACATCGATCATTCCGCGGTTGTCCATCTGCGTGACCGCCCAAAACCGGGTGAATCCCACACGCGCAGCAAGCAGCGCAAGGCGTTCGAGAAGATGTGTTCCGATGCCTTTGCCCTGCAGCTTGTCGTCAACGGCCATCGCGACTTCGGCTGTCTTGTCGTCGCGGCGGATGTATGAACCCGCGCCGATGATCGAATCGGATGGGCCGGAGCGTCGGGTGACGACAAGTGTGAGTTGGGCATGCGGATCGGAGGAATCGCACAACGACCGCACGAAGTCTGCGGCCGGTTCGGAGACTGAAAAGAAGCGATGCGCACGCGACTCCGGCGAAAGCCGATGGAAAAATTCGGCCATCGCCGCAGCGTCTTCCACTGTTGCGACACGGATTGTTGCGGTCGATCCGTCACGCAGGATCAGCCGGCCGAACTCGGCTGAATCCTGGTACGGAGCGGGTATGTATACCCGTGTCGTGGTCATAGTCAGTTCGCATTCCGCTCCCTCTCCCGGTGGGAGAGGGAGCGTTTTACTTTGTTACGCGGCGGCGCGATTGCCGCCGGGTCGCGCTCTCCGTTTCGACTTTCGTTTCATCGGAGGGATCAGCATGACCGGGCACGGGGCCACGCGGACCACACGTTCAGCCGTACTCCCCAGGAGCGCCCTGTCCAGCATGCCCTTGCCATGAATGTTCATGACAAGCAGATCGATACCTTCATCCTGAATGGTTTTCAAGATGATTCGATAAGGCACTCCCGCTTCGACACGCGTATCCACGTCGCACCAGTTCATGGCTTCAGCGGGGACAAGGTCGTATAACTGCTTTTCGACTTCTTTGAGCAAAGGATTCGCTGTCGGTTCGTGCACAACGTGAAGCAGAGTGATCCGCGAATCGTTCTCCTGAGCGACCGAGAACGCATGTGCGAGCGCGTCGGGTGTGCCGTCGGAAAAGTCGGTCGTCACCAGAATGCGCCGGAAACGTGGAACGGATGGACGCTCGCCGGCCGCGCTGATGGTGACCAGCGGAACAGGGCTGTGGCGCATCAGTTTTTCGGTCGTCGATCCCATGAACCACCGCTCGACGCCGCGGCGGCCGTGCGTTCCCATGACAACGAGTTCCGGTTTCTGCGAGGCGATGGCGTTCTTGATC
>Ga0137433_1000933_pt1 | contig 13640 bp, 14 predicted proteins | sample EasRivERMZT840_2_FD_102335 | JGI IMG/M metagenome (GOLD analysis project Ga0137433, IMG submission 102335) | Soil microbial communities from meander-bound floodplain in the East River, Colorado, USA - East River MetaG ERMZT840_2 | ecosystem: Environmental > Terrestrial > Soil > Floodplain ...
GTCGTGAAGAACAGGTCATGTTCCAACCATTCGAACGGGCCGTCCGTCCATTCGCTGTACGCGGTCGGGTTCGATTCGACTATCCCCCCCGCGTGCTTTTCGATGTCGTTCCACGGCTGCCGTTTCAACGCCATCTGAGCGACCCTCTGGTTCGCGTCGAGGATCGCTGCCAGTTCGAGCAGGTTGACATCCCGGTTCAACATCATGTCGTCTTCGATGGAGAAAATGTAGGGCTCGTCGACGGTGGCGAGGAACTTCCACGCCCGGTGGTATGCGCCGGCGAACCCGAGCCGCTCCCGCCCTCCCCGGTACTCATAGTCGGGGTACGCCTTCCTAACCCACCTCTTATAGTCGGGGTCGGCGGAGTCGTCGTGGATTACCAGGCGGGTCACCGGACCTTCCAAATGTTGGAAGGCTTCGAGGGTGCGGACCAGGCAGTCGCGGCGGCCGTCGGTCATCACAATCAGAGCGATCATTGAGCCCACGTCCTGTTGTCATGGCCGAGACGGTACGTCCACGTGACCTGTGGGGTCACTTCGAACGTGGCGCCATTGTCGGCCATCCGGTTCCACAACGACCAGTCCTCCCACCGGTCCTCCGGGCGGAACCCGCCGGCGTCCATGACTGCCTGGTAGCGGGCGAGAACAGTGATCGGGAAGATCCCGTGGTCCCGCAGTTTCGCCCGGTCGTAGGGCTGGTTGTAGAACTTCTTCGGGATCGTGTCCCCTTCGAGCCGGCAGTACGGGATACGCACATCCGCGGTTCCTCCGGAGAGGACTTCGAGATGGTCGGGGTCGAGGAGGTCGTCGTCGTCGAGGAAGGCGACCCATTCGGTGCGGCACACGTTGAGTATCTGGTTGCGGGCCCGCGCCGGACCCATCCCATGATCTATGAGGACGAGATGGTGTGCAGCGGGGAGGGTTTGGACAGCGACCGACTGGCGGGCTTCGTCGAACATGGTTTTCCGTTTCGGCACGGTCGGAGTGACCACGGTTATTTCCACAGTCGCTGCCGTTTCTGGTAGAGGGCGCGGCCGGCCCGCATCCGCAGGCCGAACTGGGCGTAGATCGGATCGGTGGGAGCTTTCCCCCAGAACGGGTGGAGGTGTTCCACGATCGAATCGGCCGCTTTCGCGTAGGCGTTCCGATGTTTCGCAGTGGCGACCAGCTCGTCGTCCACGAACTCGTGCCAGTACCCCTCATGCAGGATTTTGCCAGGTTCGTCGACTGTGCCGTACTCGTCCGCATACGCTCGAGCAACTAGGGAATGGGTTGAATGGTCGCCTTCCACGGTCCGCTGGTTGCCCAGGTCGTTCGTTCCGACCACTCCAATACCCGGAGTCATCTTGTTTAGGGCGTTGGTGAGCCAGCCGGGGTGGAAGGCGAGGTCGTCGGCGCCCGTGAACACGTACGGTTCGCTGCTCATCTCGTACGCCTTGTTGATTTTCCGGGCGTAGTCCCCGCGGGCGTGACCCGGTACGACAATCCACTCGGCCTGGACGTCGACCAGGACGGTGACTGTGGCCGTGTCGCCTTTCGTGGCGACGAACACTGTCGTGTGGGGTTCGGGCGTGTTCGCTTCAACCGACTCCAGGACGGGGATGATCCTGTGGGGCCGGTTGAGGACGGGGATTACGACCAGCGTTTCCGATACCATTCCACGGTCCGTTCCAAGCCGTCCTCGAGGGTGACGGGCGGTGTCCATCCTGTGCCGGCGAGCTTTGACCCGTCCAGTGAGTAGCGGAGGTCGTAGCCGGGCCGGTGCTGCTGGAAGTCGACCCGCTGATAAGTCCAGTCGATTTCGAGGATGTCAGCGACCATCTGCGCGAGGTCGTAGACGTTGATCTCCTGCTCCCCGGTCACATTCCACACACCGTCAGCCCCCGTTTCGACCAGGTGGCGGATGGCTGCGGCATGGTTCGCGGCGTACATCCAAATCCGCGACGACCAGTCAGTCTCAGACCCGTACAACAGGACCCGCTCTCCTCTGAGTATCGACCGGATCGTCTTCGGGAGGAACTTGTCTTCGGTCTGCCATTCCCCGATATTGTTCTGCGTCCGCGTCGTCACCAGTGGAACGCCGTAGGTGTTGTGGTACGACCAGGCGAGCGCCTCCTGCGCGGCCTTGCTAGCGGAATACGGGTTCGACGGGAACACCGGGTCCGTCTCCGTGTGGTATATGCCGGGAGGGGCGGTCCCGTAAACTTCGTCGGTGGACACTTGGACGAACCGGGCTCCGACCCGGCGGGCGTACTCGAGCATGTGCAGTCCGAGGAGAACATTGTTTTTCACGAACGGGACCGGATCAGCAATGGACAGGTCGACCCTCGAGTCGGACGCCATGTTGATTATCACGTCCACTTCCCCGATCGCGGTTTCGAGCATCGGGTCGATCGGGTGGCGCAGGTCCGTCCAGAAGATCCGGACCCCTTCGGGGACTTCGGGGCGGGGCTTGTTGGCGTGACGGTACGAGTCGATCACCGTCAACTCCCAGTCGGTATGGTCGAGAATGTCAGTGATCGTGTGGTGGCCGATGAATCCGAGCCCACCGGTTAGAAGTGTCCTCATTCGCTCTTAGCGTAGTCGTCATGGCCCACCCGGCACGGCAGGAGTGGGCGGAACATGTCGCTGCGGAGACGGGCGGGGTGATCGTTTGGGATGAGGTCGGCAACGTGTGGGACACCCGCCGCCGTTCGCTACTGGCCGGTACGGGCACCCATGTGATGGTGCTCCAGGATGACGCTGTCCCGTCCGAAGGTCTGGTCGAATCGGTCACCCGAGCGATCGAATACTCCCAGGATTTCCCAGTGTCGCTGTATGCGACAGCGGGGAACCGGGTCCGCGCTGCCCTCGCATTACAGCCGGCGGCGTGGTGGACAGGAGAGGGGCCGACATGGGGTGTCGGACTGGTCATCCCCACCAGCCATATTCCCGGCATGTTGGAAAGATGCGACCGGATGCGCTTCCCGCAGGACGACAAGCGGATCACCCACTACTACGCCAACCGGATGCCCACCTGGTACACGGTGCCCAGCCTGGTCGACCATTTAGACGGACCGTCCCTTACAGGCCCGAACCCGCATCCCCGGAAGGCGGAACGGTTCGGCTCCGGTTTGAACGTGGACTGGTCTGCTCCGCCGGTAGCGACGAACCGGGACAACCTGTATCCGATCGTCGAAATGCGGAAAGGGGACCGGACCGTGAAAGTCCGCCTGTACACCCGTTTGCACAGGAAACGATTGGCGGAGGGGTGGAAAACGGGAGAACCCCCCGAAGGGGGCTCTCCCAGGTTATGAGGCACCCGTGAAGGTGTCCTCCCAGTTTACCTAGCAGGTCACTGTGACCGCGGCACCGACAGCGCCCGACTCGCAGATCGGAACGTTGTTGAGCAGGATCACGTCATGGCCCGGCTGGCACCATCCGACGAACGGCTCCACGAACGTTTGGTAGTTGTTCAAAGAGTTCAGGGTCGAATCCCTGACCACTCCAAGATCCAACGTTCCAGCGTCCAATTCGACGACCGTTCCCGGTGCGTAGATGAGCGCGTCTGTCGTTTCGGGGAACGTCCCCACTGTCACATCGTCGAAGTCGTAGACGAACGACGGCCGGAGGTCGTGCTGTGCGAACACAGACGCCACCCTCCGTCGCAGGTCGTCGTAGTCGACGGTCGACCCGCGGGCGATCGCGTCGCCCCACAGTGCTCGAGGAACCCAGTGCGGCAGGACGACTTCGAGGACCGCTTCGGGGTCCATGGCGAAGGTCTGCCGGTAGAGGGTCGCGTTCGAGCTGAGGTTGCGGGTCAGGTTGATGAGCCCACCCCCGAGGGTGGTGTCCAGGGCGGGTGTGACGATCGAACCGACAGCCGCAGCGCGCAGGAAGTCGATCCTGGCTGCGTTGAGGGTCCGGTCGGCGGCGATCATTGCCAGTCCGGTCGCGTTCGCGATCGCTTCCGGGTAGAAGCGGGACGCGAAGTTTCCGAATTGGAGGATGGTCGGCCACGCCGAAACTTCACACTCCTGGAATTCGGGACATACGAACGTGTACACCGGCTTTGTCGTCGGTGTGGTCGGGTCGATGTCGTTGGCGTTCGTCCATTCTGTGGCGATCCCCGACTCTCCGAAGAAGTCGGCGAACGTCGGGCTGACGGGGAGGCTGATTGAACCGCGTGGTGCGTTCACCGTCGGTAGGTTCAGAATCCCGGCCCGGGAGGCGATGTTGAAGAAGTTGTAGAGCTGTTCGGGGGGAGCGCAGAAGCCTCCCGACGCGACCAGGTTCCCTTCCTCAGCAGCCTCACGGGCCACATCCGCCAGCACTTTCGCGTTGCCGTCGTTGTCGCCGGCTTTCACCGTGTACTTGTGCTGCGACTCCATTGAAGCCATCGTGAAACGGGTTTGGGACGCCACATCTGGCAGTCCCCGGCCGGCTTTCAGGATGAGTTCGCCGAGGGCGGAAGCGGTGAGGACGTCCTGTCCGGCGTAGTTCGCTGCGGAGGCGACCAGGCTGGGCCCGGCTGTTTCTTTGCGGGGGCGGCGTTCGGCGGGTATCCGAGCTGCCAGTTTCCCGGTGGTCGGACGTACCGATGCTGTAACCGTTTCCTCTTCGACGATTTCGGCGGGCGTGTCTGGGACTTCCACTTCCGGGACTTCCGGAGCGGAATCCTCTTCACCCTCACTGTCCTCATCCTCTTCGTCGTCGTCTCCCGGACCTCCGAGGGCTTCTTCGAGGGCGGCGATTTCAGCCTGACGGGCCTCCGCCTCCACTGCCAGGGCGGTTTCCCGTTCCGTCAGTTTCTCAGCGATGGTCTTCGCTTCGGCGATCGCCTCCGAGTCGGCTTCGATGTCGCCGTCTTTCACACCCTGGATGAACTCGGCCAGTTCGGCGCGGGCTTCGGTGACTTCCTCGAGGGTGTAGCCGTCGGCGGCTTCCGGAGTCTCTGAGAGCGTTTTGAGATGCTCTGCCAATTTGTCCTCCTATAGGTAACGCCGGGACACCTCGCCCCGGACAGGGACTTGGTTCCCGGCGCTATGCGCTCACAGAACTAGAAGCAACCTTACATGGTAAATGCTGGAAACGTCAAGGATCTAGAAGACGCGGGTGAGCACGAAGATGACAAGGAGCACGAGGAGGATGATCACGAGTACCCGTTCGACGCTCACAGGATCGCCGCCAACTTCCCATACACCGGCGGCACATCACCAACAACAACGTCGATTTCGTCTTCGTCGTCCTCAGGTGTAAGCCGGGCGACCAACGCTTCTACCGCTTCGGCGAGCCGACCCAACTCGGTTTGCGGAGCGTGGGGGAGAACGACCCCTGAGGCGGTGAGGGCGAGTTGACCGGCAGCAGCGATGGAGGCTTGGGGGCGGGGGATGGGGAACCCGGGCACGTTCACCGCCAACGCTGCTACCAGTTCGAGGGTGCCGTTGATCCGCCGCCAGTCTCCTGACAGGGATGCGGCACGGAGAGCGTCCAAGTCTGCGTCTGGCCTGGCCGCTCCCGCGATCCAAATACCGTGGTCGTCTTCCCCCGCGCGGATATCAGCCACACAGGAGCCCGTGTTGTCGTAGTGGGCTGCCGCCAACTCCGCAGAATCAGATAGTCCAGCATGTCCGGTGCCGAAACTGATGTGGCCCACCCCCTGATCAAGGACTGCTCCGGTGTGGAAGTAGTCGTACCCTGACTCGGAGGTGGGTGGGGTGACACACACTCCGTTGAAGCCGATGTGGCAGGTGCCCCACGTTGCCAAATGCCCATAGATCCTCCCGTCCTCCGTGACTGTCAGCGGTGTCGGTTCGAGCAGTCCGGGATCGTCGAACCAGGACGGCTCGAGTTCCGGACGTAACGCTGCCGTGATGAGCGGTGGTACCAGTTCGACGGCCTCCCCCTCGGTGAGAATGCGGGCTCCGGCGAAGGCGGGCATGGGCACCTGTGCGACTCCGACGATTTCAGCGGCGACCAGTTCGAAAATGGGGAAGCCTTCCTCGTCGGTGCCGACCACTTCGAAAATCTGAGCCACGTCGGCGGACACGCCGGGGATCTTGTTCTCCATGCTCAACCGTTCCGCTTCGGCGGCTTCCTCGTCGTTGTCGTAGGCGACATCCCCGACGATCCACGTCGCCCCTTCCACGGTCTGCCGTCTCAGGTTGACGATGTTCCCGACGTGGAATGCGCCCTCATGTCCTTCCGTCGTCTCGTCGGAGAATTGGAGTGGAACCTGCTCCCGCCAGGTGAGCAGGCCGGGCGGGTAGCTGCGGCCGTCCGACGATTCGACACCTTCGGGGATGACCAGTACTGGACGCATCACAACACTTTACCTTCCTGACGGCCGGCGGGATGAACTTCTACGGTTCGGCGCCGACTTCGCGTTGACGTACTGGAGGGGATGACGGAGGACCGCGTCCCCGTCGGTGGGTGCCGGGTCCGTGTAAACACCTGCGCCTCCTGTTGCTGTGACCCCTTCGAGGACGAGGCTGCCCGCTCCGACGAACGTACCCGGATCGGCGAACAGACCAATCCCCACCGACGTGACATCCTCAAGCGTGGACGCGCCGCTCCCGGTGATGGGTGCGGGAGTGAACGTTCCAGCCCCGCTCGAGGTGACATCGTCGAGTGTGGACGATCCGGTCCCGTTGACTCCGAGCTTCCCAACACCCGTGGATGTGGCGCCCGCGAGGGTGCTGGTTCCGGTGCCGGTGATCGGGTCGATGGACAGGCCGACCCCCGCGGACACCACATCGTCGAGGGTGCTCGAGCCGATCCCGGTGATTGCGGAGGGGGTGAAATCGCCGCTACCCGCGGAGGTGGCCCCGTCGAGGGTCGTTGTCCCGGTTCCGTTTACGCCTAGGAACCCGTTACCCGTCGACGTGACCCCTGCGAGGGTGGTAGCGCCTGTCCCGGTAATGTCGGGTGCGGTAAACGTCCCCGACCCGGTACTCGTAACACCGTCCAGCGTTGACGTGCCGGTCCCGGTGACACTGCCGAACGTTCCCGACCCGGCACTCGTAACCCCGTCCAGGGTGGTGGCGCCGGTGGCGATGAACCCGAGCTGCCCGCTCCCGGTCGAAGTTACACCGTCGAGGGTGGACGCTCCGGTCCCGGTTATAGCGGGTGGGGTGTAGGTGCCCGACCCGGCAGACGTGACACCGGCGAGCGTCGAAGCCCCAGTCCCGGTGACCGCTCCGCTCGCATCCTCCGGGAGGGCCGAAATGGGAGTTTCGGATATGGCTCCGAACCCTCCCCCGCCGCCGAGGGGCGCCGGCGGGGGACTCTCGATTATGGCTGCGGCGACCATCGCCTGATCGTCGGATGCGACTGTCCAGCCGATCGTTATCGATCCGGCTTCGATCGCTGTGCGGCGGGCCGAAACGGTGATGTGGTTGCCGAAGTCGTCGGACTGGATAGAAGTCTGGCCCGACAGTCCGGTGGGGACCGAACCGACCCCCGAATACAAGCCTGCGGCTACCGCAGAGTCCTCGGCGCCGGTGTCGAGGGTGAGCTGCGGGTTGGCCTGGACGGCGCCTATCGAGTCGGAGTCGACGATTTCCGTGTCAGCTGCGGCGGTGACCGATCCAATAACCCCTCGAAGTTGGGTGGTCCCACCCGTTATCGAGATGACAACATCCTGCGTGCCGGATGGGATCGACGTTCCCAAGAAGTAGAAGTAGGCGGACCCGTCCTCGTCGCCGGCGGTGGTGTGGACGGCCACCACTTCGGTGAGGGCATCCCCGCCGAAGGTGACCCCCGTAATGTTGGTGCCGCCGTTAGTGGGGGTCATCACCAGGACGAAGATCCCGGCGATGGTCGTCCCGGGGGCGTAGGAGACGGTGAGGCTTACGTCCTGTTCGTCTGCGAACGTGGTGAAAACACTGTTCCAGGCGACGGCCATTAGTCGGGCCTGACTGTGCGGACCTCGTTCATGTCAGTCCCACTGGCCTACGGACACGACGCTGGTAGACCCGATGCGTTCACACGAGAAGTACGATCCGATCTGGACGATGGCTGCCGCCGCGGTGACCTGGTCGATCGACGGGATCAGAGTTCCTCCGGTGGTGACGGTGAACGATCCCCTAGCAACCCACCACATCTCAGCCCCGGTTCCCGCCGTGAACATGGACGCCGGGGTGGTTTGGATCACGGGCATCGTCCCAAGAATGGCGGCGACACTTATCAGGGTGGCGTCCTTCCCCATGACCGAGTACAGCCAGTCGTTACAAACCGCCGTACCCGCGCCGAGGACGTCCAACTGGGCGTTACCGGAGGTGGCGCTCATGGACTTGACCCCGACCACCGACTCGAAAAGGTAGGTGCCGGTCTCCAAGGTGAGCCGCCCGTTCGTCGGATTGTCGAAAATGGCGTTCCTGTTGGTGTCGTTGGGGAGCGTCCGGGTGGCGTTACAGCGGATGAAGTGCCGGACGGGGATCACACCGCGGTTTCCAGCGTCGGTGGTCGCGTAGAGAGCATCCGCATCCAACTCGAGCGCTCCCGCCTGAGCGGTGGTGAGGAGGGTGCCCGCTTGCAGTTTCAACGGCGGCAGAGTGGCCGTCCCTGCGGCGAGCGTCCCCAACGGGCCTGCCGTGGTGAGAGTGATGAACACGTCCTTCGTACCCGAGCTGAGAGTGACAACCGCGCCCGCATTCGAACTGGCGAGGATCGTTGTGCGGGCCAGGTTGTTACCGGTCGTCCACGTCCCAACACCGACCTCCCATTCGGTGCCGGTCTGACCGACGATCGCGTACAGGGTTGTGTCGTTGTTCGCGAGAACATCCGAAAACGCTCTGAACTGGGAGACAGCGCCGGCGAGGGCGACGGTGCCGGTCCCGGTTGTGGTAGTGGTTTCTTTAACCCGGTCGCCGAGAATGTGGGCCATCAGTCAACATACGGTTCGTCGGGCAGGCCGCAGCGGTGGACCAGGTCGAGTCCGACCCACCCGCATTCGTCGTGTCCGCACGGGGAGGGGGGTGGGGTGAACGTGCCTTCCCCTTCAATACGGATATCGTCGGTGACTGATTCGTTTTCAGGCATTGACCGGCTCCGCTACTAGTTCGAGGACGCATTGGCAGCCCCGGTGGTCGCCGGGGAACATGTACGAGACTCCCAGCCAGGAGGCGGTGAGCGGTGTGGCGAGCTGAGGGTCGGTGAACTCCGTGATCCGGACACCTCGTAGATTCCGGTGCGGTTCGAACGGCTGTAAGGGCGCTCCGACTGTCCACTCCCGCTCCTGGACTTGGTAGCCGATCTCCCGCAGCCACGTTTCCGTCTGCGCACCGTTCGCCAGTCCTCTAGGGGCTTCCGCTCCGAACCCCGGTACTCCGCCACCGGCAATAGTGAGGGCGTCGAAGACGAGGTCTGGTGGTATTGCCGTATCCGAGATCTCTCCGGTTTCCGCCGGGTCAGGGGTGAGGTCAGGAGTGAACAGTCTGCGCAAAGCCAAAGCGGTGAGTCCGGTGATGAGGAAGTCGCGGGCCCGCTCGAGAAACGTCCGCTCCTGGTCCTCGTCCCTGGTCGGTTCGCCGAGTTCCGAAACCGTGTTGAACGTTTCGTCCTGGCCGGCGGCCATGATCCGCTCCGCCCGAGCACCCACCGCGTCGAACGATCCGGGTGGGATGAGGTCGTCGTCGGTGAGCTGCAGAGTGGCTTTCACGCTTTTCCCGACCGTCCAGCCGACCTGCCCGTTGGGGACACCGTCGATCTGCGCTGCCAGGGTGGGATGTTTGGGCGGCCGTCTGGTGTCACCTACAGCGTGGGATCTGATTTTCTGGCCGGCCCGTTCGAGAGCCCTGTCTAATGCGGCCTGTGCGGCTTCTGCTATTTGGGCGTACAACCTGTGGTCGATCTGGGCGAGTCCGAGCCGGGTGGCCGCAGCAGTCAGGGAGGGAACAGAGTAGGAGTAGGTGGTTACTCCGGTGCCCGCTGCGGCTGGGATCGACTGTGGTATCCCGCGGGTGACGTTGTCGGGTCCGGCGGGGACAACGGGTTCTTCGACGATGGAGGCGATGTCTTCGGGTCGTTGGACCGTGACCGGAGCCAGCCCGGTGTGGGGGATGGCCGGGAGTCCGAGAGCCGAAGCGGACGCTGTCGGTTCGAAACCTGCGCGGATGAGCCCTCCGAGCGATTCGATCTTCGCGGCGTAGTCGGGGGGCAGATCGTCGGGTGTGTCCGCGTCGGGTGCGTCGGCGTCGGTGAATCCGACGACCCGGCGGGTGGCGTCTTCTGAGATGATGCCCCGGTCGTAGAGGGTGATCGCATCTCCGGTGCCCACGGAACGGGCGATGAGGTCGGAGTAGTCCCGCCAGAACAGGTAACGCTCCGGATCAGTCACGTCCATTTCAGTCAGGGTGGGGTGGAGGTAACCGCGGGTCAGGGAGTCGAGGATGAGAAGGACGAGCGGGTCGACGTAGTCCAGTTTCGCGGAGTCCTCTGACAGCCAGGCGTTCCAATGGTTCACATCAGCAAGGCCGAGGATGATGTCGGCGGGTAGGTCGAGGCCGGTTGCGATCTGGCGTAGTACCCGTTCCATGAGGACGGGCACCCAGTCGGGAATGTCCCGGGCCATGTCCGTAAGGTTGATCCCGTTCACCGACGAGGCGGGCCGTTGAATGGTGATGGGAACGATCCTCGAGGCGCTTTCGGCGTCGGTGACGGACGCTTCCATCGCTTCCATGATCGTGTCCATCAGCGAATCCGCCGGGTCGCCGTTCTGCTTCGGCGGGAAGGACCAGTCGTCCGGGTAGTCCATGATCCCCGCCACCAGCCGGCTCTTAGCTACGGAGGTGATCATCCCTCTGAGGAGGATGTACTGCTGGCATTCCGACGCCACCGAACGGAGAGGCGAGTCGGGGTCTTGGCGGCGCATCGGATCGTTCCGCCACACCCTCAACACGAAATCCTCGTTCGTGATCGGCGGGACCGCTGCCGCGTCCTGGCGGACGTAGCCTTGCCGGCGTGCGTCGTTGTATTCGACCGGCGACGCGACATCCCAGTCGTCCTTCGTCAGGGTGCCTTCCCCTTCTCCGAACCCGATCAGATACCCCTCCCCGGCAATATCCAAATGTTCGGCGAACTCGCCTACGAACTCTGGGAACGCCCCAGTCAACCCTCGCAGCCGGTCGTACGCTTCCACAATCCGAGGGTCGTCCGTCTTCTCTGGTGCCACACCGGGTTCGTCTTGAACGGCGACGTAGTATTCGACTTTCGTGGCGGCCATGCTTTTGAACCGCAAAGCAGCGCGGACGGGGCCGAGATGGTCGACCAGCTCGTATAAGGATTGGGCGTCGACCGCTACCGGCTTTTCGGTTTCCGGGTTGATGATCTGACGGGCTGCTGAAGTGATGGAAGCGTGGGAGACGGCGCGTCGTAGGGCCATGAACCCTGATACTAACTATCCGGATTCGCGAACCGGGTTAGAAGCCCCACTACTGCGGAGAGGGCGAACGGGAGGGACAGCCAGAAGGTGACGTCGGGCCACAGCCAGTAGGCGACCGCGACGGGCACGGCGACCCAGAACGAGGCGCACCAGTCGCAGTCGAGCATCTCCGAAAAGAATGAGGAGTGGTCGTGGACCCAGTTCCGGGGCGTGTCGAATATCGTGTCGGTCGTTGCGAGACGGGTGACCCGGAACACTGCCAGGCTGAGGACGATGAGAGTCACTTTTTGGCGAGGACGACCAGTTTCGCCTTCCGGGCCTCCCGGGCTTCCTCCCGCCGTTTCGCCTGCTCCAGACGACGCTGCTCGCGGGCTGCGATCTTCGCCGGGTCGTTACACGAACACGCCATAACTGGAATCCTATATCGACCTTCCCACAGGGGAGAAGATTTGCGCCTCCCGCGACTGCGTCATACCCAGTTCTGTGACCGCCCACACCAAGGCGTCCAGGCGGTTCGGGCTCCACGGTTCCTCAACGGTCCACGTGGTCATCTCGTCTTCCAGTTCGGGGAACCCTCCGACATGGTGTACCCGGCCCTGTTCGTAGAGGGCGGCGACCGGTTCGGCGCGGATGATCTTCCCTCTGGACGCGGTCGGCAGGTGGATGGGCGCTCCCGGCCACACGGTCCTAATCGTGGATTCGACCATGTCCCCTCCGAAGTTCCGTTCCGCAGCGAACCGGTCCGCCGTGACCAGCTCGTAGACGGCGACAGCACGGCGGGCCCATCCGTCCGGTGTGGCAGCAACCGACTCGTCGGCGAGTACGAAGGCGTGGGGGAGTTTGTCCTGGTTCTCCCCACACGGACAGGAGCCGACGGTGCGGCCGGCGGCGACGATCCCCGTCGTACCAGATTCGGCGGAACCTTGCGGGTCAACTCCGACTATGACCTGACCGAGCCCCGGCTTGTCATCCCTAGTCCAACGGTGGGCGTCGATCCATGCTCGTTTCCACGGTGCGCCATCCACCTCGTCGAGGAGTTCGCCGCCCATCTCCTGGCGGGCTTTCGTAGTCCCTCCGAACAGGCGGTCAAGCCGATCGCGGAACTGCTGCTCCAAATGGGGGTTGTCGTCGGTGTGGGCTCTGGTAACGGTGACGTGCGGGTCGGCGATGATCTCGCGGAACTTCGCCCGGTTCTTCGGCGTGGACGAGCCGACCCAGTGGGGGTTCGGTCCGATGCGGAGGCCGAACTGCATCTGGTCGTAGCCGTCTTCGATGTACCGCCAGACGGCGAGTTCTTCCACCCATACCAGACAGTTGTTCCCACCAGCCCTCAAACGTTCGACGTCGTCCCTTGTGTGAACTCCGAACAGTTTCATCTCCGAGCCGTTCGGCCACGAGAAAATCGTCCCGCCGGTCCGGACTTGGAGTTTCCCCGCCGGGCTCAAAGATCTCAGGCAGACGGGATGACGGTCGGCGGATTCGACGGCGTCGCCGATGGTGGGGGCGATGAGCGCCATCTTGTGCGGCATGGACCCTTTGATACACGCCGGGCCTTCAACATGGTCGGTGACGTATTTCGCCATGGCTGCGGTCTTCCCCGCACCACGTCCCGCTTGGATCAGCCATCCTTCCCACACGCCGGGTGGTGGTGTCTGGTGGGGGAGGAGCGTGGTGAGGGGGAGTGCTGCCTGTTCTCTAGCTACGAGGAGGGCTTCGAGTTCGGCGAGTTGTTCAGGTGTCGCTTTGGACATCGGCGGTCAAAGCGTCGATCCACGATCGGACGAGGGCCGAGTCGGGCACCTGGCTGATCTCCATACGGTCGGTGAACAGGGCGAGGTGTTTGCCGAGCAGCTCCCACGCTCGAACCTTGTTGGCTTCCCGGTCTCCGTGCATGGCGATTTTGAGGAGGCCTTGGAGTACGAGTTCGGCGGTGAGTTCGACTCGTTCGGTGACGATCTCCTCTTTGGCCGCTAACGCAGAGGCGACGTTAGACATTCTTATCAGCCGGGAGGCGGTGACTTCGGCGCCGTTGGGGGAGTAGCCGGCGCGGATGGCTGCTTGTCGGCCGTTGTGGTCGACCGTGTATTCTTCGACGAATCTGGCTTGCCGGGCTGTGAGTGTCACGGTTTCAGGTTACTTCGTCGATCGGCCGTTTCGTCATTGCTTCGATTGCTTGTTCTCGCAGGCTCATGCGTCCTCCTCTACTACCCGCAACACGGCCACATCAACTACGAAGGCATCAGCATCTTCCGGCTTGCAGACCACCCACTCTCTCGCCA
>Ga0137433_1000936_pt1 | contig 13586 bp, 10 predicted proteins | sample EasRivERMZT840_2_FD_102335 | JGI IMG/M metagenome (GOLD analysis project Ga0137433, IMG submission 102335) | Soil microbial communities from meander-bound floodplain in the East River, Colorado, USA - East River MetaG ERMZT840_2 | ecosystem: Environmental > Terrestrial > Soil > Floodplain ...
CGGGACGAGAAACGATTTCGTCATTTCGCCCGGCTGAAGAATTACCCAGCCATTGCTGCTGTTCACGGTCACGAAATCCTGTCCGGCCCGCGCAGTTCCAAACGTCGTGTTCAAGAGAACCGCGGCCAAGTTGGTGCCATCGTCTCCCCGCCGGAGTTGCACGCCCACAAAACCCTGCCGCTCCGAGCCGGAGAAGCCGGCCCGCGTGAAGGAGAGATACTGGTCGTTATCGAGAATACGAATGGTTATGTTGGAGCGCGGCCCGGGTGTGGCCAGTCCGGCAATCTCCATAATACGAAAGTCGAACTCCTCGGCTTCCTCGACTTCACCATCATTGATCACCGGCACCGCAACGATCTTCTCCCACTCGCCACCACGGAACGTGACGTAATTGGTGACACGAGCGAAGTCGGCTCCCGCAATCGCGGTGCCGGAAAAGCCCGCACAGCCGACGGTCACAGAGGTGTTCAGCCAGCCGCTGCGCCGGAGACGGAACTGAAGGTAATTCGTTTGGTTCTCCGGCAGGAGCGCCAAGGTCTGGGTGAACTCCAGGAGGGCGGTGCGCTCCTCGATCTGTAGAACGCTTTGGAAGATTGGGCCGAGATGGCTGCCCGGCGATGGATTGCTCAACGTGAGCTTCAACTGGGTGTTGGGGCCGATCACCTGGTCGTTAAGGATCGTGATGCCCACACCTTTGGTCACTTCTCCGGGCTGAAACTCAATACGGCTCAGCACAGGAACATAGTCCGATCCCGCCCGGGCAGTGTCGTCATCCGTCGCGAAATCGACTGCCGACGTGACATTCGTGGCTCCTTTGCGACTGATGAAAACGAAGGTTGTTTCGTCGCTCTCCCCGGCTTGAAATTGAACCCTGACGAAATCGAAACTTTGCACCGACGTGTCCCCGAACAAGCGCGCGATCCGTGGCCGGGCTGCGCCGCCTACGGTAGTGAACTGACCGCCGATGACCGGTTTGCCGTCGGATTGCGGAGCAATCGCGAACACCTCATTCGCGGGACCCGAGGAGCCAGGGTTGAAAACGGTATCTGGCTGGCCGGTCCCGGTCAGCCGAGCGATGCGATAGGCGGCAGTCCCGTTCAATGCGGTGAAATCACCGCCAAGCCAAACCATCCCGCCCGCCTGGGTCACCACCGTTCGCACCGCTGTGTTGTTCAGGGTAGCGGCGGCGAAGTTCGGGTCGAGCGAGCCATCGGCCAGTAACTGGGCAACGTGGGTGCGGGTTTGATTGTTCACGGTGGAGAACTCACCGCCGATGACGATGCGTCCGTCATTGTGCAACGCGATGGTCCGAACCTCGCTGCTGATCGTGGGAGCAAAGGCTGCATCGAGTGCCCCGGTGCTGAACAGCCGTGCGAGATAACTGCGCGGCTGCCCGTTGACCGAAGTGAATTGCCCGCCAATCAGTACGCTGCCGTCGGATTGTAACGCCATCGCGCGAATGTGGTCGTTTGCTCCGGAACCCGGGTCGAACGTTGAGTCCAGCGAACCGTCGTCGTTCAACCGAGCGACTCGACTCCGCGCCTGACCGCCCACCGACGTGAATCGGCCAGCAATAAGAATCCGTCCGTCGGGCTGGCGCACCACCGTGCGCAGTTCATTGTTGATTGATGCCGGGGTGAACGCAGGATCCTTTCCGCCGTCCGGAAGCAGGCGCATCAGATGGGAGTGTTCGCCCGTTCCGAAGAATCCACCTGCGACGAGAATCCTGCCGTCCGGCTGCACGGCCAATCCATAGATGCTGCCGCTGCTGAACGTGCTGTTGTTCGGATTGAACGAGAGATCCAATGTGCCGTTGAGATGAAGCCGGGCAATGCGATTCCGATTGGTGCCGTTGAATGCGCCGAATTGGCCGCCAATGAGGATCCTCCCATCCCATTGCAGCGCGACCGCGAACACATCGTTGTCCGCGCCCGCATCCGGATGGAAGCTCGGATCGACCGTGGTCGGCAACTGGGCAAGCAGCGCTGAACCGAAGCAGTGCAAGGCAAGGAGTGAGAACAAGCCGCGGATATAGGTCCGGCCCAGGAAGGATAGTGATCTCATCGGGATTACGCAGAAGTCCTTACACCGACCAAGGCATTCACGCAAGCGGACGACTCAGCTTCGGTGCCCGTGGACGTGGACGAACTGCTGAAGGTGGCCAACCAGGCCATCGACGAATGCGGCATAGCCTGCGCTCATTGGAACGGTCGAACTGCTGCGCTCTAACGAACCCGAGTGCCAGTTCACCGAGCGACTTGGCCGCCAGCAGGAAATCCTCAAACGCCTCCGGAATTTGCACGGCACCTGACCAGTAAGCGACTGCGCTGCAATCAACGGAGTCGAGTCGGACCGGCCCGACCGAAGTTCAAATGATCTCGCGAAGCGGCGCGCCGTTCTCGATCGCGTAGAGCGGCCGCCCTTGGTGGTCGAGGTAGGTCGTGTCCAGAGGAATACCGAAGTGATGATAGATGGTCGCGGCGAGATCAGCGGGCGTCACGGGGCGCTCGGCGATTTCGCCGCCGTCGCGCGAACTGGCGCCGATGACCTGCCCGTGCCGAAAGCCGCCACCGGCCAGACACATTGACATCACGTAGGGCCAATGGTCGCGGCCATCGGTGCTGTCCTGGGTGCCAAGCTTCGGCGTGCGGCCGAATTCGCCCATCGCAATGACCAGCGTGTCGTCAAGCAAACCGCGTTCGGCAAGGTCGCTGACGAGCGTGGTGATGAGGTGATCGAACACGGGCAGCAGCGGGCGCAGCCCATTCCAGATGCCGCCGTAGGGCGGGATGTTGTCGCCGTGCGTGTCCCAGGTGCCGGACGCGGAATGGTTGCTCAGATCAATCGTGACAAAGCTGACCCCTGCCTCCACGAGCCTGCGCGCGAGCAATGCCTGTTTGCACCAGTCGTGCTCGCCATAACGTTCAACAATTTTCGCCGGCTCACGTGACAGGTCAAATGCCGCCTGCGCGCGTCCTCCGGCGACGATATCAAAAGCTTGTTGCGAGAAGCGGTCGAGCGCTTCCATGTGACCGCTGGCATCGAGGCCGGCGCGGAGCGTGTCCATTTGTTGCGAGAGAGTGCGGCGTTCGCGCAAACGATCGAGGGTGAGGCCGGCCGGGAGCTTGAAGAGTTGATCGACGTTATTTCCGACGAACGGGTCATACTGATTGCCGAGATAACCGCCGCGCGCAACGTGCGACTTGTCCTTGAGATTGAGCACGACATAGGGCGGCATCGCGGAATGATTCGGGCCGCGCAACTTCGCGACGATGGACCCGATGGCGGGGTAGAGATGACCCTTGGTGTTGATGCGCGGTTCGGCGGCGAGGTTGGCCGTCTGCATGACCATGTTCGGCTCATGATTGCTCTCGCGGCAATCGACGGAACGAATGAGCGTGAACTTGTCCATCATCGCCGCCTGCTTCGGCAGATGTTCGCAAATATGAACGCCGGGGATGCGGGTGGGGATGTCCTTGAACGGGCCGCGTATTTCGGACGGCATGTCGGGCTTCACGTCCCAGGTGTCGATGTGCGAAGGCCCGCCGGTCATCCAGAGGAGAATGACGGACTTGCGGCCTGGTGTGTCGGCGCCTGCCGCAGCCGCCTGGCTGCGCAGCGAAAGCAGCGATGGTAACGAAATGCCCGCCAGTCCCGCGAGACTCGCCTTGAGCATGCTGCGGCGGCTGAAGAGAGTGACGCCTTCCCGGACCCGAGGATGGAAACACGTAAAGGCATGCTGCGCCGAATGCTGGTGGGGCAGGCGCGCGGACATGGCCGCATCGTAGGAGCCCCATCGGACAGGGTCAAGATTGGCGCAGCGCCTTTGGGAATACCGGGTCAATCCGCGCATTGCACAGGAGCGCGGCTGTGTCGACTCGCCGCCGCGAAGCGCTTTGGCGTAGCAGGGAGACCAGCCGCAGCAGCTTCGCCACCGTGGTGTGCGGAAGTAGCCTGACGCCACAGAACGTTTCAATGCGCTGCGGCTGGTGCTCCGCACTGCTCTGCACACAGCCGCGCCCCCAGCGATGTCAGGCGCCTACTGAGATCCACTTGCCGGCGCGGGCACTGGGCTGGCGAAAGGTCTCAATAAGCGCGGCGGTGAGCAGGTTGCGCTCGATCTTCCAAGGCGCCGCTTTTCCGGTGAAAAGATCCTCCATCGCCGCTGCCAACCGGCTGTAGTGCTGTTCCATCGGCGGAGGCGCGCGGAAGAGTTGCGCGGAAAGCATCGTCCCATCGGCGGCTTGGATCGCGAAATTATAATCAGTCACCACTCCATCCAGCACGAGAATGGTGGAGCGCAATCCATCCCGATGTTCCAGCAACCAGCCGCGCGGATTGCGAGCCAACCGCGGGACGAGGCCGAGCCCGTGGATGTCCTGTGTCCGCCCATCCGCCATGGAATCCCCTTGCGGGGTGTGCGAACGCGACAGAGCCGCCGCCAGGAGAGGCTGTGACCAAAGGCCTTGGTTTGCAGCGCGCCACAATTCCCCGCCTTCGATGAACCGAATGCGATTCACGCCGCTTTCGCCGCCGCGCCGCTTTTCCAAAATCGGCAGCAGCCCGTCGAGCGCTTGCAACTCCGCGCCAGGAGAAGAGCCTTGCACGACAATCAATGCTTCGCGCAACGAAGTGCCCGGAACGAGATCCACGTCCGGCAGCCGCCACGTCACGGCCAGCGAGGTGCCCGCGAGAATTGAGATATTTCGTGAGGCTGCCATTCGCAGCGCTTCCCGCGCGCTCGCCAGGCTGTTGCTCAAGACGCCATGAACAAAACACGCCGCTCCCGCGGGCGCGCGTTCGAGCGCGAGCCGCAGGTAGGCGTCGTTCGCCACGGCGCCTGTCCGGCGGGGCACAATCACCACCGCGTCAGTTCCCTCCACGGCCTGCTCCGCGGTGGCGGCAACTCGAAGCCCGAAATCCTTCACGCGCGGACCGAAGTCGGTTTCGTTGCCACTGAGCATGAGGTGAACAGAGACTTCGAGGTCGGGAATTCGGTGAAACGTCCCGTCGCGCGGATAGCCCATCAGGAAGCGGTCGAGCAATTGTTGCCCGGGTGAGGCAGACGACTGCGTGGCCGAAGACGGCGAAAACTCCTCGATGAGGAAAGCGATTTTGCGGAGAGTGCGCATCGATTAGGCCCTCCAATAAGTCGATGGCGCCGGTGCCGCATAGGCCACGCGCAATTCGGGCGTCGGCCGCGGCACCTGTCCTCGATACAACGAATCCAGCGCCGCGATGAGCATTCCGGAACACAACTGTGCTCGCTCCACCGGATAAGGGGCTGCGCCCTCCAGGATCATCCGCTCGATATTGTTGACGAGCGGATTAAAAAAATCCGCCTGCGTCGAGACAGCCGGCGGCATGGGGAGATACATCTGGCACGAGACGATTTCGCCGGTGTCTTTGCGCAGACCGGCGTAGTTGAAATCGCCGACCAGTCCGTTGGCCAGCACCACTGTGGTCCGGAAGCCATCGAGGTGTTCATAAAAGTAAGCGACGGGGGAAAGACAATTCTTTCGCACCCAATCCAGATCCGGCACGCCGGCCGTCCTGAACACAGGGGTTTTACATGTGAAACTCCGGGCGAGCGCGGCGAAGAACAGGCGCTTCGTCTCCTCACGCCGGTCCACTTCGGTCCAGACGGCCCGGCCCCGAAGCGCCTGAACCGATTTGACGCCAGCCTCTCCGCCCGCCCGCCGTTCCGACATGCATTGCGCGGTTTCGAGGCCATGGATGTCATACGAGTCAATCCCGCCGTAACAGATGCAGACGCTTTCGGAGAGCGGAGCGCCGATCGGAATCTCCACCGACGGAATGCGCCAGGTCACCGGCAGCGACGAACCGGCCAGGAACGGGAAGCCAAGCCGCTTCGACGACTCGACCATGGCCACACACTCCCGCCAGTCGGTCGAGAGATGCTTGTCGTTGAAGACAGGAACGGAACGCCCGCTGGCCTCGAACACGCGCAGGGTCTCCTCGAAGAAACGATGGCGCGGATAGAGCGTCTGGCCGCGTTCGTTGCGCGGATACAGCCCATGCTCGGCGATGATAAGCACGCCGTCCACCGCGAGCTTCGAGCGTCCCAGCGTGAGAGCCTCGGCGACGGTCGGGAAAACTTTCACGCGATGCCGGCGGGCCCGGTCGCGGGTCAAATCGTTCTCAGGGAATTGGTCCACGTAGAGCGACGCCAATTCCACTTGCGGACGATAATGCCGTCCGTGCCAGCCGTAGCCTTCGAGAAAACGATCGATGAAGTGCTGGGCGTGGGAATACTTCCGCACTTCGGTCGCCAGAATCGCGATGCGTTTGCGACGTGAATTCTTCTCCGGGGCCGCGGCGCGCGCGTGGAGTCCCGTGAGTGAAAGCGATCCCAAAACGCTGGCCGCGAGGGCGGTCTGGTCGATGAACTGACGCCGGGAAATGGTTTTCATCGTGTCATCCTGTCCGGGCCGGAGTTGTTGGGTGGCGGTCCCATAACCACCAAAGCACCACCAGGGCGATCAGCGGTAACACACCGGCGATCACAAATCCCAGATCGAATGACCCGGTGCGATCCACCAGCCGGCCAAAGAATTTCTGGGCGGGTGGAGCGAACGCCCAGGCCGCCACGCTGGCGATGCCGGTCACCTTGCCCTGATGATGTGCCGACAAGTCCTGGGTGAGCGAGTGATAAATCGGGAACACGCCGAGCGCGCCGGCCCCAATCACCAGGAACACCAGCAGCAAAAGCCAGCCCTTGCCCAGCAGCGGAATCGTGAGGCTGAGTGCACTCATCACCGCGCAGCCTGCGAAGGCCGTCAGCCGGGCGCCATGCACAGTACGTCCGCGCCGGCCCAGCCACAGAGTCAGCGCACCCGCGCCGATGACCCCAACATCGGTTGCGATGTAAAACAACGCGTTGAAGTAAAGCGCGTCCGCCTCGGCATAGCCCCGACCCTCCTGCAGGAACTTCGGCAGCCAGGCGCGCAGTGTCTGCCACCCGGTGTTGATAAGCGCGATGACCACCAGCACCACAAGCATGCGGCGGCTGAAGACCGCTTGCCAGAGGCTGGACGAGTCGGTGGTCGACGCCGGCGTCAGTGGCCCGGGGGCGCCCGCCAGATCGTTCTTTCGAATCATTGCAAACCACGCCACCACCCAGACTCCGCCGATCAGCGCGATCAGTTGAAACGCAAATCGCCAGCTCCCCGGCTCGTCGGTCAGCAACGCCCGCATGATCAGCGGTGTGAGGATGGCGCCAATAGACGTGCCACTTTGCAACAGGCTGTTGCCCATCGAACGGTCCTTCGCTTCGAGCAGGCGCTGCGTCGTCTTCACCGCGCACGGCCAGTGGCCACCCTCGAAAAATCCGAGCAACGTGCGACAGATCATCAACCCGTCGTAGTCGGTGGTCAGGCCCGTGGCGAACCCGGTCGCCGACCACAACACCAGCACCGCCGGATAAACCCATCTGACCGGCCACCGATCGGCGAGGACGCCAAAGACCAACGACCCGACTGCGAATGCCCAGCCAAAGCCCAGTTCGAGGTCGCCGTATTGTTCCTGTTTCAGTTGAAACTGCGCCGTGATGCGCGTGGCCGCATTGGCCAGCGTCTGGCGGTCCATGTAGTTGATGGCCGAGGCGCATAACAAGAGGCCGCACACCCACCACTTCCACGACGAGCCGCGATGGTCGGGCGCGGCGTTCATCCGTCCCACGATTTCCCGTCCCACGCGACGACGCGCTCCAGCAGCGCAACGGCATCCTCGGTGAAGACTCGAAACAGCGTCTCGCCTTTCTCCGCCGACGCGCGGTGCGGTTCGCCGAGGTGTCCGGGTCGCGTGCGATCTTTCGTAATCCACGCGCGGGCCGCCGGCTCGAAACCCATCTTGGACGGAACCGGCTCGAGTGATTTCACTTCGCCGACCAGCTTCGGGTTCAGCCGCAGAATCATCGAGGTTTCCCATTCGCAGGCGTGGCCCATCTGGCGCTGGTGAATCTGTGGGTCATGCTCCCATGGTTTGCCTCCCAACTGCCAATAGGTCGCAAAGAGCAGCAGCAGGTCGCTCCGCTGGCGGTGCCGCTGGCGCGCTTCAAAGATGGCCTGGCGTCCCGGCACGTCGTTTCCGCCGTGGCCATTGAGAAATACGATTCGGCGGAACCCATGTTGAATCGTGTTCTCGATCAGGCCGCCGAGCAGGTCGAGATACACACGCGGTGGCGCGGAAAGCGTACCGCGAAAATCAAGATGATGATCCGAATTCCCCAGCCACATCAACGGCGCGAAAACAACGTGGCCATCCAAACGCTCCGCCGTGCGGCGGATAATCTCGCCCAGCAGCAGGCTGTCCGTGAAGAGAGGCAGGTGCCCGCTGTGCTGTTCGAGCGCGGCCACGGGAAAAACGATCGGCGTGTCCTTGGATAGATCTCTTACCGCCGGCCAGTTCAAGTCGGTCAATTGCATGTGAGTGGGCTTACGCGGACGCATCGTAGCGACCCGCCGGCGCTCCTCAACACCTTTGTCTTTTGGTTCGGAAGGTAGCGCAGATTGGCAATCTGCTGTGTCGCGGGCTGGCAGCCCGCGAATTGATCGCGCGTTCTGCCGACTGCCAGTCGGCGATACAGCAGACAAACTGTCTGCGCTACGGCGTGGTAGTGCGAGGTGCGCCCACACACAACACTATTCGTTGGACGCACTTTGTATCGTGGCCGCAGAACGCCGGTCTCCGACCCGACGGGAACATGGCGTCCCTTGCGCACGCCGGGTCGGAGACGCCGGAGCCCGGCGCTCCCATGTTGGAACGAATCTCAACGTGTCGTGTTCACTGCCACGCGGCCGTTGCGCCGTGCTGCGCGTTCCGGCACTGCGTACTTGGCAGACGCGACCGTCGATCGTGTTTTTCCCGTGAATGCCTTGGTGAACTCCGCGCCGAGAAACAGGATCAGTGAGGCGTAATAAACCCAAAGCACGATGACGACAACTGAGCCTGCCGCACCGTAGGCCGAGACGGTGCTTTCGCGGCCGAGATACAATCCCAACAATTCCTTGCCGGCAGTGAACAGCAGCGCGGTGCCGACAGCGCCAATCCAGACATGGCGCCACTGAAGTTTCACATCGGGCAGGAATTTGAAGATCATGGCGAAGATCAATGTGATTACTCCGAACGAGAGGAGGAAATTGAGAGTCCGCGCGATGGCCTCCGAGACGGGCAGCATCGTTCCAATGCGCTCAGCGAAGGCGTTGAGCAGCGTCGTCAGGATCATGGAAACCAAAAGAAGAAATCCCGAACCCAACACCATCGTGAGTGAAAGAAAGCGTTGCTTCAAAAACCGCCACCAGCCGCGGCCGGGTTTGGCCTTGGTTTTCCAGATGGCGTTCAGAGCGTCCTGCAACTGGCCGAAAACTCCGGACGCGCCCAGCAGCAGCGCGCTCACGCCCACGACGGTGGCCAATCCGCTCCCGGCGTTCTGGCGGGCCTCCATCATCGTTTCGATTGCGCGAGTGGCTCGCTCGCCGAGAATGCCCGAGAGCTGTCGTTCGACTTCCCGTCGCACGGCGTCTTCACCGAAGACCATTCCGGCGATGCCTGCCGCCACCAGCAACAGCGGCGCGAGCGAGAAAATGGAATAGTAGGCCAACGCCGCGCTGAAACGCATGGCCCCGTCTTCGCTGAAGGAGTGAATGGCGTCTTTCACAACCTGCCATCCGCTGGCCAGCATCTTCCGGTAACGCTTCGTCATCTGGCGCCTTTCGGTTGCGATCTTCGTGCCAGCTTTCGAAACGGCCCAGCAAAGGCCTTAGGCTCTCCCGTCTTTCGTGATGGTGGCGATTTGCAATCCTGGGCCTGGCGCCTCATGCAGGTTGCAGCCCGCGGTGGGCTGATCAGCGGGTGTAATTCGCGAAAAACCGCCCGCCTGCTCCGTCTTCGAACTGTTCTTCAGAATGGCACATCCGTTGCGAATCACTTTCGAACTTGTGATAGACCGCGTGTTTGAAGATCTAAAGGCGTCCGCCAACCACACGTCATCATTGCGCGACGGCGCAGTGGCCACGGTGAATCTGTACCGCACCCGCCTTGAATTGTTACTGCTCGATCTTGAAGAGGAAAAGGAAAGGCTCGAGCAACGGCTTATTCTAACCGCCATCGCGGCGTCCCTGCTTGGTCTCGGCAGCCTGGTTGCCACCGGGTTTTTTGTCGCGCTGCTCTGGCCGAGCATCGGCGCTTGGGCCATCGCCATCTTTGCCGGACTTTATCTGGGTGCAGCCGGCGCTGTTCTCTTCGTGCTCCGGCGGCGCAACCAGGAGCGGCATCGGACCTTTGCCTGCACGCTGCGGGAATTCGAGAAGGACGCGGATCGGTTCGCCCGTGTCCTTGAGGACGGCGACTCCACCTCGTCCGATCCGCGGTCCCGACTGGAAAGCCTGCCATGAATACACGCATGAAAGAAATCGCCGAACGGCGCGATTACCTGGTGGCTCAGTCGGAATTGGAGCGTGAGCGCGCCGCCATGTGCGCGGAACGTATCACGCAATTGTTTTCCAAGGATAGGTTGAACCGGGCGTTGAAATCGTCCATGGGAAGTGTCGCCGGATTTTTCGTCCTGCGGTGGATGGGAAAGAAACTGGCCGGAGCGGTTGGGAAGCTGGCGGTTCGAGTCGCGAGCGGATTCTGGCGGCGGCGTTGACCCGTGGGGTTGTTGTGGCCAAACGTCTCGCACGAAAATCCCGGTCCGGCCTCATTGCGCAATCGTCCTGGCCTGCTTCAGACTCTGCGACGGCTTCGAGTGGTTCGAAAAATCGGGGCAATCACAAGGAAGCATGCTCCGCGAACGCCGGGTGGTGCGACTGCGCTCCGGTGAAACGCTGGGTAAAGCTGTCGCGCGTTGCCCGGTGGACCATCCTGGGCCTCGTCACGTTTCTGATCGCCGTCCGGCTCGCGCTGCCTTCAGTGGTCAAGGCCTACGTCAATCGGCAGTTGAACAAAACCGCTGAATACCGTGGAAGCGTCGGCGACATCGACATTGACCTGTGGCGCGGGGCTTACGTGATTCGCGAATTGCGAATGCTCAAAACCGGCGGCGAAGTGCCGGTGCCATTCTTTTACACGCCGCGGATGGACCTGTCCATGGAGTGGAAGGAGCTGTTCCACGGATCGGTGGTCGGCGAGATATTTCTGGAACGGCCGGAACTCAACTTTGTCGCGGGCCCCAGCGCGGAGGAGACGCAAACCGGCGAGGACAAGGACTGGCGCGAGACGGTGGAGAGCCTGTTTCCCTTCCGTCTCAATCACTTCGAGATCGCGCATGGAGAGATTCATTTCCGCGACTTTCACAGCCGTCCGCCGGTCAACATCTACATTCACGATCTGCATTCGATTGCCACCAACCTCACCAATTCGCGGGATATTAATCAAAAGCTGCCCGCCGGCGTTGTGGCGCGCGGCCGGACGCTGGGAGAAGGCGAGTTCTCGGTGATGCTGCAGTTGGACGCGTTTGCCCGGTCGCCGACGTTCAAGCTCGAAGCCTCGATCACCAACATGAACCTGACCGCCTTGAATGATTTTTTGAAAGCCTATGGAAAATTCGACGTAGAACGCGGCACGGCGGCCATCTTCACCGAAGTGGCGGCGGCCGACGGGCGTTACGAGGGGTATGTCAAACCGCTGCTGGAGGATATCGACGTCTTCTCCTGGCAGAAGGAGAAGAGGAAAAACATCCTCCAGGTTTTCTGGCAGGCCATCGTGGGCACAACCGTTACCGTCCTCAAGAATCAGCCCAAGGACCGTCTGGCCACCATCGTCCCCATCTCTGGTGAGTATGACACCACCAAAACCGACATACTGTCCGCCATTGGCGGCGTCCTCAAAAATGCGTTCGTGCGGGCGCTGCTGCCGAAGATCGAGCACAGTGTTAGTTTCGAGGAAGTTGAAACGGAGCAGACCCGTCCACGAGAGCGGACTGCGCCTTGAGACGGCAATAGCCAAATTTTGTATGACCACTTGGAATTTGCATTCTGCCTTGTCGCAAATCGTGCAAGTTGCTGCGCACCGACTGCGTCTCGGCTCCGAAACGCCTCCAAAGCCGTGGTTACTTCGAGGAACGCCCGCTGGCACGAACCGGGCTCAGGGGAGACCCATGATTGGAATAACCATAGAACACGAACAAATCGTCCAGTGGACCCAAAATCGTGGTGGCCGACCGGCGCTCGATAAATCCCAGGACGGCCGTCCGATCATCCGATTTCCCAACGAAGGCGATGACAACATCGTCTCGTGGGAGGAATGGATATCGGTTTTCGAGCGTGATGAGTGGGCCTTTATCTACCAGGATAGAACACCCGATAACGAACGAAGTCGAAGTTGGAGGATTATTCCGCGGTTCGAGCCCGAATCCCAATGGTCCTGTGACATCAAAACTGCGCCATCGCCCTAGCCGGTCAGCGCATGCTGTTGGAAACCGACGGGCACCCTCCATATCGGCCAGCGGCGTCAAGACGAACGTCACGCTCCAGGGTCGCAGTCTTTCTCTATCGAATCTGGAGAAGGTGCTGTATCCGAAAGTTGGATTCACCAAAGGGCAGGTGATCGATTACTACGCGCGGATAGCGAAAGCCGTGTTGCCCCATCTCAAGGATCGGCCCCTGACGCTAAAGCGGTATCCCAATGGCGTTGAGGGAGAGTTCTTCTACGAAAAACGTTGTCCGTCCTTTCGTCCCCCTTGGGTGAAGACCGCTCCCATCTGGAGCGACCGGCAGCAGGAAGAAATCTCGTTCTGCCTCGCCAATGATTTGCCGACGCTGATTTGGGCCGCGAACCTGGCCGATCTCGAGCTGCACACGGCGCTCGCCCGTTATCGAAATCCTCAACGCCCGACTGTGATGGTGTTTGATTTGGATCCAGGCACTGGCGCCGACATCATTGATTGCGCCGAAGCAGCTCTCTGGCTGCGGGAGTTTCTGACGAGTCACGAACTGGATTGCTATCCGAAGACCAGCGGCTCGAAGGGACTGCAACTTTATGTTCCGCTGAATACCGCCGTGACGTTCGAGGCAACCAAGGCCTTTGCCCGCCAGGCTGCGGAGACGCTGACGGCAAGACATCCCGACCGGCTTCTCTATCGAATGGAGAAGAGCTTGCGCGAAAACAAGGTGTTCATTGACTGGAGTCAGAATGACGATCACAAAACCACCGTCTGCGTCTATTCCCTCCGGGCGAAGGAACGCCCCACTGTTTCCACGCCGCTGAAATGGGGGGAAGTGGAAAACGCAGCCGGAAAACGCGACGCCAGCCGACTCTCCTTCGACTCGGAAGCCGTGCTGCGAAGGGTTGAAAAATCGGGTGATCTTTTCGAGCCGGTTTTGACGTTGAAACAAAAGCTTCCGCGCCCGCGATAGAATTCACGCAGGAAACTCACGCACGACCTGCCCCGGCTTTTTGTCCTTGCGCAACCCGAGGAACACCGGTTGGCGCAGATTGTCATCGTGGGTCCATTCCATGAATCGCACCTGGCAGACCAGCTTGGGCTTCAGCCAGACGCACCGCCTCATCTCCGAAGCCGTGACTCCCTGGCCGGAACGTCCCTCGCGCTTCGTCGGCAGGTTTGC
>Ga0137433_1000939_pt1 | contig 13544 bp, 13 predicted proteins | sample EasRivERMZT840_2_FD_102335 | JGI IMG/M metagenome (GOLD analysis project Ga0137433, IMG submission 102335) | Soil microbial communities from meander-bound floodplain in the East River, Colorado, USA - East River MetaG ERMZT840_2 | ecosystem: Environmental > Terrestrial > Soil > Floodplain ...
CGCCTCTGCCCCCCGCGCCCGACCTGGCGAAGGTGAAATTTGGCGAACCGATTCCGCTCTTTAACGGCAAGGACCTCTCCGGCTGGAAAACCATGGGCAGCGCGCCCAACGCCTGGAAAGCCGAGGACGGTATGCTGCGCAACGACGCTGTGCAGGAGCCGGGTAAACACAAGTCCTACGCCAACCTCCGCTCCGAACGCGAGTTCGAGGACTTCAATCTCACGCTCGAATTCCGCGTGCCTGCCAATGGCAACAGCGGTGTGTATCTGCGCGGCATTTACGAAGTGCAGGTGGCCAACTCCTTCGGGCGAAAGAACGACAACCACAACTGCGGCGCGCTCTACAGCCGGATCCTGCCGAGCGAAAACGTCTCGAAGCCGCCGGGCGAATGGCAGACCTTCGACATCACGCTCGTAAACCGTCATCTCACCGTGATTCACAACGGCAAGAAAACCATCGATAACCAGCCCGTGCTCGGCTGCACCGGTGGCGCCCTCTGGTCCGATGAATCAAAGCCCGGCCCGATCTATCTTCAGGGCGACCATACCAGCGTGGATTATCGCAACATGGTCCTCCGCCCGGTGGTGAGATGAATTTCGCGAATCCTTGACTGGATTCGCGGCTTTCAGTTCTCCGGTTTGCTTCGCCGTTGCGCAGGCTTGAGGTCGATCTGAGTGGGCATTTCACCGAAATGGTAGTAGCGATGTTCAAGGCCGCTGTCCCGCACGATCACCACGCGCAGGCCTGACTTGTCTCCGCCCAGTGGCTGGCCCACCGGCCCGGTGGTCACGGCCTCCACATCACCATCGCGAGCCAATGCATTGCGGTGGTAATGCCCCGAGAACAGATACTTCACGCCGAACTCGCGAAACAGAGCCAGGTAACGCGCGCGCCGTTCCGTCGGAATGTTGAAATATTGGTCCGGCTCATCGGCGGTTTTCAGAAACCACGGATGATGCTGGAAGATGACGATGTGTTGCGCGCCGTCCGCGCGCACGCGCGTCAGTTCCGCACGAAGCCACTGCGCCTGCGCTGCGTATTCATTGGTGGATAGTTGTGGCGAGTGAATGACGCTCGAGTTCAGCACGAGGCCGACAAAGCCGTCGTGCCGGAACGTGTAACGGTCGGGGCCGAACAGGTTCGTGTAGGCCGTGATGAGGGCGGGCGTCGGCACATTTTCGACATCGTGATTGCCCGCGACGTTATGCACCGGAATGGTGGAATCGATCTTTGCTACGATCCGCTTGAATTCCGCGATCTGCGCGGCATCTCCCGGCTTGTTCACCAGGTCGCCGGTAATCACGACAAACTTCGGGCGCAGCCGATTGACCGCGGCCACGGCAAATTCGAAGTTCGCCGTCTCCTGCACGAAATCCTTGTCGCCTGTGAACATGCCGAATTGCGGATCGCTGAGCTGAATGAAGAAGTACGGTTCAGCCGCACGCGTCGGAAGGACCGAAACGAGGAGAAGAATCAGAACGCCGAAAGCCCGGATCGTTGTGGTCATCCATTTTTTCATTCCTTGTCCGACGCGATGCGGGGCGAACTCCTTCAACGCATAGAGAGATTGCGTTCTGCCAGATACACCTTTAGTGCCATTTACCAATTCACCAGCGTCGTGGATCGTTGAACGCGATCCGTGTTGAACGGAGTGCAATAGAACTCAGGACGAGACTTATGGGAAATCCGACCACTGCCGTGTTGGTTCGAGGAACACACAGCCGCAATTCGATCCAACGGGAGAGGAGCGATGCACCGTTCGTCCTTCCTGTCAGGATTGCGCAGGCCTTCATCATGGTCGCAGGGATGCTTCCTGCATTCGCTAACGTGGCGGGTGACTTGATGATAACGAGTGCGTCGGCCGCAGGCCAGCAGACCAATGAGCTCATTGCCGGCCCGACGATCTCGATTCTTCGGAATGACACCAACATGGCGATCACGTTCAAGGGTACGCTGCAATCCGCAGCGGCCGTCACCGGTCCTTGGAATGATGTTCCCAATGCCACTGCGCCGTATCAACCGGTCCCGGTTGAACTCCAACGCTTCTATCGGGCCCGGACGCCGGATAGCATTTTTGCATCGACTTCGGTCGTGGCACTGACGCTGACCGCTCCCTTCCAGAACTATTTCGACCTGGCCTACGCGGGCCTGCCGGATGGCATCTTCCCGCCCGTGCGCGAGAAGCCTTACTTCGATGGGTCGCTCCAGATGGCGGGTTTTGCCTTTCCCATCAGCCTGCGAGTGCGGGGGAATTCCAGCCTGCAGGAATGTCCGTTTCCCAAGTTGAAATTCAAAGTCTCGCGGGAGCAACGCGAAGGCACGCCGTTCTTCGACGCGCGTGAGGTGAAGATTGGCACTCACTGCGCCGAAGGTGGCCGGGGAACCATCGGTCGGCTGCGCGAACAGATTGCCACCTTCCGCGAAGCCCTGGCTTACGAAACAATGGGTATCCTCGGCTTTGTCACTCCGCGCGTACGCCGGGCGCGCATCGACTATCACGACACCACGCCCACCAACACCTCACCGATGGCGGGATGGCAACTCATCCGCGATGCCCTGATCCTCGACGATGTTGAAGTCGTGGCTGAGCGCATGGGCGGGCGGGCGCTCGACGACGAGGAAGTGGCCGCGCTGACCAATGCGAACTTCAATGTGCAATTGATCACCGACTTGCAGTTCCTCCACGCATTGCTCGGCAACTGGGACTATAAACTGTCCACCAATGGAGTCGCGCTGTGGAACACTGAGGTTATCGAACTGGCCAATGGCGACCTGTTGCCGATGGCGTCTGATTTCGACCTGGCCTCATGGGTCACCGGCCTTGTGCGTTTCATGGGCCCCCAGAGCTATCATCCCGAACTGCCGGATGCGGACCGACAGGCGCGATACGAATTGGAGCAAATCAAGCAACGCGTGAACCCTGCGATTTTCACGGCCGCAAGGGAACGATTCGCGACCAAACGCAGCGCCATCGAATCGCAGATTGGCGCCTCGTTGCTCGATGAGCCGGGCCGGAGCAACTGCCTGCGCCACGTCACCGCATTTTATGACGCAGTGAATGCAGTAACGCGATGATCTGGGACAGGCCCTGGCCCGATGAATCCCGGCCGCCGCCTCGAACAAAGACTTCGCGCGGAGCAGTTCACTTGCTGGATTTCCATCTCGGAAACCGGTGCCGACGCCTCGGGCGGCAACTCGCCGCCACTCATGCCTGCAACTCAATCAACACAGGAAAGAGCTTAGGGACAAATCCTCGCACGTCTATCAATTCAAGGCGCAGAATCCAACTGACATGATTGAACCGTTTCGGCAACGTGAACCAAAAGCATAACGCTTGGCTTTAGAAAAAATGGAAGACATCCGCTATTCCGAGTTCAATTTCCTACAGGCAGTCGCAACTGGGCAGTTCAAGCACTTTCAATATGCTGATAAAACGCAATTGAAGGTGGTTGGGATTGACTCAACGACGATGTACCTCGAGATGACGATTGCGGCACTTCAAGACTTACACATTCGGATACGAAATGACGCAATACAGTTCTTGGCAGGCCGGCTTCGGGGTGAACTATCGCACGAATCGTCGGCACGCACGAGCATCCCCCGCGGTCAATGGGACAACCCGAGATACGGATTGGAATTGGCGCTTCGCTCAAATACATGCCATGAAGTCGAAATCACTTACCGTGGATTGCAGAGGATCGAAATCTTACGCGAACTGCTCCGCCGTGATCGGATCCTTGAGTTCTTTGGTGTGCTCCTTGACCTTCGTTACTTCCGTCCAGACTTGATGAAGGCTCTGGAACGTTCAGCCGACACTCCAGTAACTGTGTTGTACGCGGACATGGACGACTTCGGACAAATCAACAAGAAGTTCGGTCAGGCTGCGGGCGACGTGGTGATGCAGGCCTACCTCGAATGCGTGAGGGATGCGCTTGGTGAATTTGGAAACGGCTATCGTAGTTTAGGAGACGAAACGGTGTCGCTGATCGTTGGGCAAGGGCATGAACGTGCAGTTGAACTGGCTGAAGATATCAGGTCGCGAGTAAGGGCGATGCGATGCAACTATAAGGGAAAGAGTTTGCCGCCCGTATCCACGAGTATCGGTGTCGCAACGACGCCACCCGAAGGGCGAACCGCAGACATAATCGACACCGCTGAGGAACGTAAGCGCAAGGCCAAGGAGGCTGGAAAAGATCGTGTCATCTCGAAATAGCGCACTTCTCCTTCAGAGTGAAAGCTGAGCGCGAGTTCATGACCCCTTCGCATGGTTGGGGTTGGCCATCACGCCAGGCTACCGAGAAGTCTTCGTTTCAAGGACGAGTCCCCCGCAATACGATCATAATCGAAATCATCAAAAGGATTGTTCCCAGGAATCGCCAGAGGAGAATCCGCGCACCATGATGGCGCTCGCGGTTGCCGAACCAATGTCCCACCAACCAGACGGCCAACACGCTCCACAGTCCGCGTGAACTGTAGAGCACGTTGGCAACGGCGGCCTGGTGATAGATCGCAATGGACGAAACGAACATAATCGCCTGAACCGCGAGACACGCGGCACCGGCAAGCAGCGGGATGGTGGCGTGCTTTGATGAGGCGGCATCCGTCCCGGGACGCGTCCATCCGAAGGGCAGCGAATACAAGGCGGCGAAGCCCATCATCAAAGGCAGAAACCGGCCTGCTCCCCAGGCTGGCACCCATTTTTGCACGAGCACATCGAAGAGGGCATAGGCCGCGGCGGCGAGACCGGCCAGGAGAATGTTTGCTCCCACCTTACTGACCGAGGGCGGACGGCTGAATTGCAGGAGACCGATGCCAGCGCTGCTCAGGACCACTGCGAGCCATAGCCCGGCAGCGAGTCGCTCTGGCAGCAGCGCGGCGATGAACACGGCGACGAGGATGATCTTCAAACCCAGCACGGGCGTGGTGATGGAGACATCTCCGCAGCGAAGCGCGAGCATGGTGAGCAATTGGCCGAGCAGGAACAGAAACGCCACGACGGCGGGCTGCCACCACATCGTCGCGTCGGGAAGGTGCCCGCCCAGCAGCCAAAGCGGCGTGAAGAGGACGGCGGCGAATGAATTGCAGACGCGCGTGCTGCGCCAGGCGCCGACGCCCGCCTCGGCGGCGCGTTTCAGGAACAGCGCCGCCACGACATAAACCACTGCGCTGGCCAGCGGGAGAACGAAGTGGAGCGGCAATCCCGGCGTGGCAAGGGCGAGCATGTTATCTAATTGCGGTACTAAGCCCGCAGGCGGCCGAGAAAATGTTCCGGAATCAATTTCTTCAGGCCAGCCAGTCCTTCAACACCTTGAGATCGTATTGCAGGTTGGCGATCAGTTGCTGGCCTTCGCCGACGTTATATTCGTGGTGCTGGCCGATGGGGCCGCGATACGAGGATTTCTTGAGCCGGTCGAAGAACGTGCGACTGACCATGCCTTCACCGAGCGGGCACCACGTGTCCTTCCAGCCGTTGGCTTCCTTCTTCCAGTAAAAGTCTTTCACAATCACGGCGGTGTAGAACGGCTCAGCGAGCCGGGCTTCGGTCGGCCACGAGAGTCCGCCTTCGACGGTGGCGTGGCCGATGTCGAAACAGAACCCGATATACCGCGGGTCGAAGTCGCGAATCATCGAGAACACATCCCACACGGGCGCGCCGACGTATTGACGTCCGGAGTGATTCTGGAAGCCGGCTTGCAGACCGAGGTCCTTGCACGCGTCGGCGATGTCCTTGAGAGCGGGCGCGATTTCCTTCAATCGATCCGCAGGTGATTTGTCCGCGGGGTAGGTAAAATGACCCAGGCGAAAGCGGCGGATGCCGAGCCTCGCCATCGTGCGCAGCACGGTCTCGGTGTGCGGCGTCTTCATCGAAGTGATGTCGGTGGCGACGAGATAAATGTCGCGCTTCTGCCGTCGCAACGCTTCGGCGAACTTCGGCAGCTCGTCCGGCGCTCGCTCCGGCTCGATCTGTCCTTTGGCGCGCACGGGAATTTCGATGCCGTCCCAGCCGACGGTGGCCACGAGTTCCGCGGTTTGTTCAGCCGTAAGTTTTTGAAAGGGTTTGGTGAAACCAATCAACGAGAAGCGTGGCGTGGTATCAGCGCCGAATGAAGCATGCGCACTAAAAGTGAATGCGCTGGCAGCGAGGGTTCCTTTTGCCAGGAACTCGCGGCGTGAAACGAAGCGCTGACCATCGCTCGGCATTAGCGTATTTGGCTTTTGGGCCGAGCAATGCTCGGCGCTCCGAGTCTTAATTGACGAAGTGGGAGTGTGCATGGGCAATGATGTGACACGCTCCTCATCGTTTTGGAAGCTTGCTCTGCGGCGCATTCGTTTGCCTGGAGAGTCACGAGCATAATCGGCCACAACGGTCTGTCCCGGTGTGAACACTGATTTAACAAAGTCTTCGCGGTGGGCCGCATATTCGCTAGATTGCCGGTCGTGAAAGCTTCACGTCTGGTCTTGCTCGGCTTGGGATTAGGAATGCTGGTTGCCGGTTGCGCGCAGCAGAAAGCTGCGACCACGCCGCAGATTTCGTTCGTGCAGACGAGCCCGAAGCTGGAAATCCTGGACCAGCAAATCAAGCTCAACGCCAAAGACGCGCAGGCTTACTCGAATCGCGGTTATACGCTGTCGTTGCTTGGGCGAAAGGCAGAGGCGCGCGCGGATTTGCAACGGGCGGTGGTGCTCAAGGACAACGCGCCCATGCACAATCGCGTCGGTTGGGCTTACTTCAATATGGGCGATTACGCCGAGGCGGTGCGCGAATTCGAGGCCGCCGCGAAGTTGAGCGGTTTCAAGGCTCACTACGATTATTACTCGCTGGTGCTCGGTTACTGGGGTCTCGGCGACACGAAACGAGCGCTGGAGAATTATCAACTCGCTGTCGAGCGTGATCCGCGCTTCGGCGAATTCAAGACGCTCAACGAGCGCACGAGCGAATGGACTCCGTTGGAACGTCGGGCGATCCATGAGACTTACGTGCTCTGGAGCAAGACCTGGAAGCCTTGACGGTCTTCAGCAATCGCTGGCGAGACCGTCCTTGATCAATCCTGCCCAGCGCTTGCCATAGGGGTGAACTTGCTGAACCTGGAGGTCTCCCCGGTAAACAGGGCGACCGTCATTCGCCCACTGGAAAATTGAACCTTCGAGATTGAAGATGTCACGCCAGCCTTGTTGCGCGAGGAGATGTGCCAGTCGTGACGAACGAAAGCCGACCGAGCAGTAGAGAATCGTCTTCGCGGGTTTCTTCTTTTTCACGGCTTCGGCGATTTGCCCAGCCGATTGCAGATTCATCGCGCCCCGCAGATGGCTGACGGCGAATTCATGGGGTGCCCGCACATCCACCAAAAGCAAGGACGCTTCCCCCTGCTCCATCCATCCGGCCAGCATGTCCGTGTTGGCTTGCGGAACCGATGGAAAGGCCTTGCGGGTGATGGATCTGATTCTTTCCAGATCGCGCAAGCCGACTCCCGTCACCACGGACGGAATCATCGAAAACATGGCTGGAATGGCGCTGAATTTCACGGGCGCGTTGCGCGCCTGGGATTGTCATCGCTCAATCATGAATCGACAACGACAAAGGCATGGACATATGCGCGAAACGCGCATGTATTATCGAGCGCCTGGAAGGAATACGTGTGGTCAAACAACAAACAGCTTCCGGCGGAGACGACAGCGAGCAATACTCGTTAATCAATTTATGGCGGGTTCTTGTTCGATTCGGAGTCTGCAAGTTCCTTCGAGACTGCGAGCAGGCAGGAACCTGTCATTCAGCTGAAAATCAGAACAACCCACATACTCAATCCGATGATAACAACTCAATCCATCAACAAACGTAACACTTCACGCGAGCGAACCATCGCCGCCGCGGTGGCAGCGTTAGTGGCATTCAGCAATTCTTTGCTGGCGCAGCCGATTCCTGTTCCCAACGGCTCGTTTGAAACGCCCACTCCGCCTCCTGGCTTTCCCGCCAGTCCACAAGTGGACAACTGGCTGAAGGCGCCCCAGCCGCCAGGAATTCCGCTGCCGGGCGGCATTACCTGGGAACAACTGGCAGGAGTGTTTCCGAACACGCCGGTTGGGGCCGTTGACCACATCGACAATGTGGATGGCAACCAGGCAGCCTACATGTTTGCCATTCCGGGCGTCGCGCTGTTTCAACAGCTCAACTCCGTGTTTGAGGCAGGCAATTCGTACCACCTCACACTTGGGATACTGGGTGGCGGCGGCATCACCGAAGGCAGCAGCTTCTTGATGAGCCTCTATTATCTCGATGGCGCCAACAATCCGGTGACGGTGGCGGCCACACCGATCACTTATTCCGCGGCGGGCTTCCCCAATCCCACGCACTTGTACGATTTCTCGGTGAACCTCGGCACAGTGCAAGCCAGCGACGCCTGGGCCGGCAGGAACATCGGGATCCAATTGCTCTCCACGTTCGGCACCGGCGCCGGTTACTGGGACGTGGATAATGTCCGGCTCGTCGCTGTTCCCGAACCGGGCACGATGGCATTGTTCGCGCTGGGAGCCGGCGGTTTGTTGCTGGCCCGATGGCGCACGCGCCGTCAAAAGTAGGTCCGGTCAGCGACATGAACTGGTGTTTTACGCAAATCGCAGCTGGCGGTTGGGCTGCCGTGTTTTGTCTGGGGGAAGTCCAGGCCGGCATCACTCCGATCCCCAACGGCTCATTCGAGTCGCCCGTGACTTCCTTTGTCGATCTCAACATCAATTCGTGGCAGAAGTCCCCCAAGCCAGACGGGTATGTCGAAGGCGGCGGATTTCTGTGGACTCAGCTCACGGGCGCTTTCAAGAACACGCCGCCGGGAAGATTCGATCACATCGACAACTGCGACGGCGAACAAGCCGCCTGGCTGTTCGCCGTTCCGGAGGTCGCGTTGTTCCAGGATTACGATTCGGTGGACTGGGATGATCCGGCACCAACACACGCTTTTGACGCCAGGTTCGAAGTGGGCAAATCATACAAGCTGACGGTCGGCGTCATCGGCATGGGCGGCGGGATGTCGAACGGCGCCACCGTGGAGATCAGTTTGTATTACCGCGACACGGAGAGCAACATGGTGGCGGCGGCTGCAACCACCGTCACCAATTCTCCCAACGTCTTCAGCAATCGCACTCACTTGATCGACTTCGAGGCGTGCGTGGCAACGGTCAAGGCCGCCGACCCCTGGGCTGGCCAACACATTGGCCTGCAGTTATTGTCCACCGTCAGCACCAATCTTCAGGGCGGCTATTGGGCCTTCGACAATGTGCGGCTGGTTTCATTCGAACCTCCAAGATTGCTCGCTGGAGGCTTTACCGACGGTCAGTTCACTCTTACGCTGCAAAGCGAACCGGGATTGAGCTTTGAAATTCTTGCCACCAATGATGTGACGCAACCGCCTTCCAGTTGGGCCAGTTTGGGAACTGTGACCAATGCCACCGGCACGGTTGCCTTCACCGATTTGGCCGCCAACTCCGGTCAGCGTTTCTATCAAGCCCGGCAGTTGCCTTGAGCCTGGATGCCTGCCATGCGCCCTCCCGAAAGAAAACATCCCGCGGCACCGGCTAGCGCCTTCACGCTGATCGAACTCCTGGTGGTGACTGCCATCATCGCAGTTCTTGCGTCACTGCTGCTCCCGACGCTCGCTTCGGCGAAGGACCGTGGCAAACGCTCCGCCTGCCTGTCGAATCTGCGCCAGATCGGCATCGCTGTTCACCTCTATGCCGATGAGCACGAGGGCAGGATTCCCTATGGCCCGACCGCTCCGCCCTTCACAAGTCCGGCCGACTTCTATCCTTCAACTGGTTCTCCCACCAGCCTGCTGTCTTTGAGAAGCGGCGCGCCTGCGGGACTGGGTTTGCTATTGCGGAACCACTTGGCCGAGACGCCTAAAGTCTTGTTCTGCCCCGGCAGCGATCAATCTCTGAACGTTGACGCCGAATTGGAAAAGGTCGGCAACACTCAGGCGCAGGGCAGCTATTACTATCGTCACGCCGGTATCACTCAATTGTTCTTCACTCCCGCGACCACGCCCACCTGCCTTCAACTCGAAAACCAGGGCACCAACCGTAACGGCCTGGCCATTCGCGCGCTGGCCATCGACAGCCAGTTCCTGTGCCCGCCCGGCATGGACGCGTTCAACATTTTCCCGCGCACGCATCATCGTCGGCAGGCCGTGAACATCCTGGTGTCCGACGGAAGCGTGCAGGCCCGAGCGAACGTGAGCGGACGATTCACCGTTGACCTGCGTGACTTTGGCGAATTACACGACGCCTTCAATCGCATCCTCCGAGTCCTCGAATCCGCCGACGAACAATAAGAGTTCTGTAGCCGCTCACTTTCTGCCTCTTCCGCCAAGGGCGCCGTAAAGCCTCGCGCACGCAAGTCCGCCATCGCATCACAAGCCGCGCCAAATCATTTCGAGTGACAGAACCGCGTAGCTGGTGACCAGTGACGGGTCTTTTTCGAGCCAACGGGCGTTGTCACTGAACCAGGAACCGTCCTGCCGTTGGAGGTTCAGCAGGCGCATGGCAACTTCCTTGCGCCAGTCCAGCTTCCGCCCGTCCCTGAGTTCCAGTTCGCTCACGCCATAAGCGGTCAGCGCCTTGGTCATGGTGTGGAGATAGTAATACAAACCCTGCTGTCCCATGCCTGGGTTCTCGTCCAGCGTATAGTTCGCGCGAAGCCAGTCGAAGACGGCAATGACACGCGGATCATCGCGTTTCAAATTCGCGTAGATGTAACTGAGCATCCCGCCGTAGCTGATGCTGCCGTAGGAGCGCAATGCCACACGGCCGGTCGTCGCGTTCGTCTCGCCGCCCGCCATGCTATGGCCGGGGTAATAGACGAAGCCGCCCTTGTTCTTCGGGTCGTCTGAGGCCCACGACTGTTTGTTGTAGGCGGGCAGGTTCTGGCAGTTCTGGAGAAACTGGATGGCAGCGATCCAGTCCAGGTCTTTTGCCTCGGCCAGATTTTTGTCTTCGACGAGCCGCTTGCTGTAGTAGAGCGCTTCGAGCGCCGCAAGCGTGTTGCCCATGTCCGAGTGCTGATACTTGCTGCCGTAGCCGATGCCGCCATCGAAGACGTCGTCCAATTTGCCCTTCTCGCCGAAGTCGCGCTGCAAGCCCACGAGAAATCCGCGCGCCTTGCGAATGATCGGATCGTATTCGGGCTTGTTCGCCGCCAGCAATGCCATCATGGAGATGGAGGTATTGTAGGTGACGAGGTTCGTCCGGTGGATGCTCCCGTCCGGTTTCACGCAGCCAAGCAGAAAGGCATAGCCGTTCTTCAGCCAGGCGGGCTCGGCGGTTTGGTAACGCGATTTGGGATCACCCTTGAAGGTGGTCAGCGCCAGTGCGGTGATAGCCGGCTGGTCCGGCGTGGACCACCAGCCGTTGGAGTTTTGATTGGCCTGGAGCCAGCCGAGGCCACGCGAGAGTGCGTGCTCGATTTCGTTACGGAAAGATTGATTGCCAGCGACCGTGATCGGCCTGTCCGGGGTGACATTCTGCCCCGCACTTTGTGACATGACGGCCGCTACGATTAGGATTCCCGCCAGTATCGTACCCTCCTTGCGGCAACTCCAAGTGCTTAAAGCCGTTTTTGAATTCATAGCCCGGTTAATTGACGAAACCTCACAACAGACTGAAGACTGCCGGGGTTTCTTCAAGCCCTAACCGGGCGACGAGAACGGCACGAATCCAAGTTCCTTTACCGAGCTTGATTCTGACAGAGGAGCATCGGAGCCGGCTCTTTGACTTTGGCCACGACCGGAGTCGGCTTGCCTTTCCAATCGCAAAGGTTGGCGTAGCGGCGGCAGCGCTCCGCAACAACGCGGCTGACGCGGCCTTCGAGCACCTGCGCGGGTGCGTTCCACAGGGCGTAGAATTCAAAGTTCGTCGGCGGGCGATTGTAGGTCGCTTGAAACGTCTGCACGCGGCGGTCGAGGAGTTTCAAAGTGACGGCCTTCGCCGTTTCCGGGTCCTGATATCGAGTGGAGTTCGTCACGCTGCGCCATTCGCGCTTGAGGATTTGGTAGCGGCTGATTTCGCCGGCGCGTCCGACCATGCGATCGTTGTTCCCGGTTTCAATCATGGACAGCGCCGAGAGGCGGTCCATTCCCAAGGACATCATCGGACTGAGCACTAACACGAATGCCAATGTTCTCATGCGACCAACGTAGTTTGGAAGCCGACCCTCCCGCAATTGAGGGGGCTACAACTGGTTCAAGCCGCAAATGCACCAAGAGCGATCGGGGATTCCCTTAGCGAAAAATGACATGCGTACGAATGAAGGGCTAAGTGGGTCAATTCGGAACCCTCAGATTCCCAACGGATTGCCCAGGCTGGTCGGAACGCTACGACGCCTGGCTTTTCTTCTCGGTACGGAGCGCCTGCTCGTAGCTCTCCAAAGCCTCTCCGTAACGCTGGAGACGGTTGCAGACGCCGCCGCGGTAAAGGTAGGCGACGGTCAGGGATTGGTCGGCTCCGATGGCGCGATTGTAACTTTCGAGCGCCTGCTCCCAATCCTGTAATTTTTCGAGGGCCATGCCCTTTTTCACATAGGCTTCGGCGTTGGTTGGTTCCAAGGCCAGTGCCTCATCGAAGCATTTCAAGGCTGGTTCGACGGAGTCCAGGTTGAGCAAGGCCTGCCCTTTGCCCAGGAGCACCGAAGCGCGCGAAGGTGGGGTCGATTCTTCGTTCATTGCCGCAGAGGCTGGCTCATCACTCGGCAGCAAGGGCTGGATATCCACCGTGGAAGCAATCGATTCTTCCCTTGATCGGGGAGAAGCGGTGCGCGGGGCGGCCCCGGAGACGGGTACTGCGTTTCCCGAGACACTGGCCTGCGCGCTTTGCTCCAGTTCAATAATCCGGCGTTGAAGCTGTTCGAGGGCACCCTGGAACCGGTTGCTGGCCTCTTCAGCCGCTCCGCGCCGGGAAGCCGCCAATTCACCCGCACCCGCGCTTAACGCGGCAACCGGCTGGCCTGGCCCTAACAAGTGGCCTTGTGCCGGAGCGACGGCCGCGACCTCAGAAAACCGGCTGATCGCGCGCATCAGAACCAATGAGATGAGAAGCAGACACACCAGACCCAGCGCGGCGAAAACACCTGAGACGATCAAAATGGTTCGATTGGATTGTTGGGTCGATTCCATCTGCCTTTCATGCATGCGCGCCAGAGTGGACTCGACCAGGCTCAGGCTGGAAGTGATGGCGGCGGCGTTGCGTGCGGCGGTTTGTTCGACTTCGCGGCGAAGCTGGTCGAGCGCCTGGCGGGTGAGCAGTATTTCCGCTTCCACATTCGTCGATAGGCGCAGTTCCGTCACGAACGGCTCGTTGGTTTTGTTCGGTATCACCGGTTCGCTGGATTCCGCGGCATTCGCCTCCGAGGGGAATCCAAACAACGCCGCCAAGGCGAGGATCGTCAGCGGGAGAAAGCTGTGTCTTGGGAACGGTTTCATGATTCGATCTACTGCGCCCGACGTTAGAAAACCAAGGCGCGGTTGCAAGGTGAAAAATGACGGACGGAAAACTGCGGATATGTC